>Ga0302326_10000044_pt1 | contig 312673 bp, 274 predicted proteins | sample Palsa_T0_3_FD_202264 | JGI IMG/M metagenome (GOLD analysis project Ga0302326, IMG submission 202264) | Peat permafrost microbial communities from Stordalen Mire near Abisko, Sweden - Palsa_T0_3 | ecosystem: Environmental > Terrestrial > Soil > Palsa > Peat permafrost | place: Sweden: Abisko... | reverse complement strand
TCAGTTTACTGGTTGAATTTGGGCTGGCCGGAGTTTTGCACGCCGGCCAAGATGACGTAAAATGTCGATAAGCAGGGGGGCCAAATTAGATGATCGAAGTGGGCCAAGCCGGAGTATCGAACTCAACCGCTAAGGTCCAGGCCACGTGCAACGCTAACGGATCCCAGTCGGAGCCCCCAGGGTCCTTTCGACGACCTCAAGGAAGTCGGCCGAGGGCAGCCCGTACTCGCCCAGAACGAAGCTCTCGTGGGCGGGACCGTTCGGCCACCGGCTCGGGGAGGCGGTGGGCTCGACTGAATCGAGCATGTACACATGTTCGCCGCTCAACTCATAGGCCCCGAGCACCGGGAACATTGAACTCGCCGCGCCCGAATATCCCAGGACCAGTAAATATCTGCCGTGGCGGCGGGGCATCGACTCCTGAAGGCAACCCAGGATGAGCAGCCTGCCCGGCGCCACACGGATCGCGCCACCGGCGCGTGCCGCCGTAATGCGCGAACCACTCGTGAGGGCCAATCCAGACCCGTCCCGCATCACTTGGCCGAGGGTAACCGTCATCTCGGTATAAATGGTGGTCCTATCGTGTGATAGGTACGATCTGACGCTCTCGACCTCGGCCACCGCGACTGCCGTGCTCCCATGTAACTCCTCAAGGACGGACACGTGCCCACGGGTCCGCTTATAGGCCAGCCCTCGCGGCTTGCTTTGGCCCGACAGGGGCGGTTCGCCGGACCTTCCGTCCCAGAATCTATTCCTCGCTTCACGGAAAGGCGAATCAATGGCCACGGCGTCCGCATATTCGGTTACGGACCCCCACATGGCCTGGCGCGGCGGCGCCAAAGCCCCTGCCTGCGCAGCGAAGACCCCGGTGCGTAGGATCGCAACAATAGCACCGACTGTCACCAGCCTGGGTCGCTCTGCCATAAAAGCCCACCTCTCAGTGCCTCAACGGGCCCTCATAGTTACAGTAGTATCCAAGGTAATAATAGTAGCTGTATTGATACTCTCCACAGTAATACACGTTGACATACTCATAGAGCAGGTCACATTCGAGGTGCTTGTCCTTCTCGACGAGGTAATCCCTAGTGGTCCGCTCACAGCTACACTGCGGCTTCCCGAGCACCGGGAGCAGCAGGATTGCCAGCAGCCGGCAGAGACCGAACAGCATCGAACGAAGTCTCATAGCGCATCCATATCACAGCGTTGCGCTCCCGTCAAGGACTTCAGTAATACCATTGTGCTTTTTCGTACAGATGTGCTATATGATCGCGAGCCCGCTGCGCATGATGTATTCCGACGAGATCCTGTGGCGCCGCTTGATGGGCAAGATCGTGGACGTGCAGGCCCCCTTCGCCAGCTTGCAGGTAAGCGCCGGCGCGCGCTGCATACAGGTCTTCGACAGTTGGGTGGGCGCGCTGGGACCGGACGATTACGTGCGCTTCGTGCAGCCCTATTCGCGCGCGCTCATCGAACGCATTCGGGCGACCGGCGTGCCGGTGATCCACTTCGGCACGGGCGCATCGGGCTTCTTCAAAGAACTGCACGCGGCTGGCGGCGACGTGATGGGCGTGGACTGGCGGGTCAATATCGACCAAGCGTGGACCGATATCAGCTATCGCTCGGCGGTACAAGGCAATCTGGACCCGGTGGCCCTCTTCGCGCCGCTGCCGGAGCTGAAGATGAAGATCGCCGAGCTGCTGAAGCGCACCGGCACGCGGCCCGGCCACATTTTCAATGTGGGACACGGCATTCTGCCCGAGACGCCCGTGGAGAATGTGAAGGCCTGCGTGGAGATGGTGCGCGAGTTCCGGCCGTAGGTAGGACAGGCCTCCCGGCCTGTCTTCCTGCGCCACGTCAGTCGTGCGCACGCGGCGACGGCGGATCCTGCAGGATAAACACCTTTTCGCCCGGCTTTACAAGCTTGAGGCGTTGCCGGATCTCCATCTCCTGGCTGGACGGGCTGTCACTGAAGCGGTCGATGCGCGCGCGCTGCTCTTCGATCTTGCGCGCCATATCCGCGTTCTTTTTCTCGTATTCGCGAATCAGGCGGCGTTTTTCCAGCAGTCCAGGAACACCCTGGGGCCCTTGCAATGCAATAAATGCATAGCCGGCAAGCAGCAACAGCGCCGCAGCGCCGGCGAATTTAGCAAAAGACGACTTCATCGCTTTCCGAGAAGATAATGTTAACATCGGAATCAAAATCTTGTTCTGATATTTTTGCCTTATGACGGATAAAATTGTTGTGTTGAGTACCTGTCCGACGGAAGAGGAAGCCGCCAAGCTGGCGCGGGCGCTGGTGGAGGCCCGCGTGGCGGCCTGCGTGACCATGGTGCCCGGCGCGCGCAGCGTCTATCGCTGGCAAGGAACGATCGAGTCGTCCGCGGAGTGCCTGCTCATCATCAAATCGTCGCGGCCGCTTTTCGAACCGCTGCGCATGGCCTTGGAGAAAGCGCATGCCTACGAAGTGCCGGAGTTGCTGGCGCTGCCGGTGGTGGAGGGCTCCCCGAACTATATGAACTGGCTGGAGGGTCAATTGGGTGCTTGATGCGTGGCTGCGGCCAGGCATGGCGATGGTGTTCGATATGGATGGCGTAATCGTGGATTCGAATCCGCTGCACGTCAAAGCGTGGAAGCTGTACAAAAGCCGCTTCGGGATCGACGCCGGAGAAGCCCTCGCCGAAAGCATGTACGGCCGCCGCAACGACGAGATCGTGCCCGAATTCTTCGGCCCGGGGTTGAGCGCGGAAGAGGTCGCCGCCCATGGCGCCGCCAAGGAGCGGCTGTACAGGGGAATGTTGGAACCCAGGCTGGAGGAAACGTTGGTGCCCGGCGTGCGGGATCTCTTACGGAGGCACGCCGGACAACCGGTTGGCCTGGCGACCAATGCCGAACCGGCGAATGTCGATTTTATACTGGATGGGGGTGGACTGCGCGCGTATTTCCGGGTGGTCGTGGACGGCCACCAGGTGCAACATCCCAAGCCGCATCCGGAGATCTACCTGCGCGCCGCCGGGTTGCTTTCGGTCGCGCCTCGAAACTGTATCGTGTTTGAAGATTCCTTCTCCGGCGTCGCCGCGGCGCGGGCGGCTGGCGCGCGCATAGTGGGTCTGCGCACCACGCACCCCGAGTTGCCGGGCGCGGATCTGGAAATCGACGATTTCCGCGGCCCGCAACTCGCCCCGTGGTTGCGGGCGCAGGTCCCGGAGGCGTCTTAACGGGGCGCTATGGAGTCGCTTCCGCTCATGGTTATGCCCGTGGCGCTGCCTTTCGGAGTTTTCGCGATCGCCGTGGTTATTTTCGCGATCTGGCGGCGCGATGACCGGCTCCGCGGGCAGCGCGAAATGCTGCGCCGCGCCTATGAACTGGGCGAGGAGATCCTGGGCGCCTCTTCGGCGGACCAGATCCTGGACAAGGTCGGTGTGGTGGTACCCAGAATCTTCGGAGTCACCACGGCGGAGATCTACCTTTACAACCGTCACGCGAGAACCCTCGATGCGGTGGGCCGCGGCGGCGCCGAACAGCTTTCCATTCCACTCTCGGCGCCCCCGGCAGGGCCGCAAGCCGGCGCGGTCGCCTGCTTCCACTACCGCACCCTGCTGGCGATTCCCGACACTTCCCGCAGCCCATTTCCAGTCACGGGACAGCCGGGCCCAAACGGCGCCGCGGAAGCGCCGCGGTCGCTGTTGTTCGTTCCCATGCTCGCGCAAGGCGAGGTCTTGGGCATTCTGCAGATGGATCAGCGCGACCGCGCCCGGATTTTCAGCCGCGATGAGCAATCGCTGACCCAACATCTGGCCAACCAGATCGGCGTGGCGGTCAGGCTGCTGGATCAGCGCTCCGTGCGCGAGCAGCTCTTCCGCACCGAAAAGCTGGCCGCCGTGGGCCAACTCATCTCGGGAATCGTCAACGACCTGCGGACGCCATTGGCGGCCATCGCCAATTTGGCGCAGGTGGCCCAGGCAACCGGCGGCGGACCGCCCGGCCCTTCCGCGGCGGACCTGGCCAGCATGGCGGCCGAGGCGCGCCGCGCCACCGAGATCGTCGACCGGCTGGTGGGATTTGCCGGAACAGGCCCCGCGCAGACCCTGCCGGTGGATCTGAACGGCCTGCTGCGGAACCTGATCGAGTTCCGGGAGCGCGAGTGGAAAGTGCGTGGAATTCGAGCGCGCAGTCTTTTGGCGGACGAGCCGGTCATCGTGCTGGGATCCCACGGCCAACTCGAGCAGGTCTTCCTAAACCTGCTGGTGCACGCCGAACAATCGCTCTCGGATTCGAGCGAGAAATCGATCGCCATCCGTAGCAGCGTGGTCGCCCGGCGCGTTCTGGTGGAGATCGGCTATAGCGGTCCGGCGGGGGCCGCAGACCCGTTTATGCCAGGGGCGGACGAAGCGTCCGGTGGCGCGGGCTTGGGCGTTTGCCGTAGTTTGATCACCGGCCATGGCGGGGAGATACGGCTGGTACAGCAGGCCGCGGGGGATCCGGCGTTTCAAGTGGAGCTGCCTTGCGCCGCGCGGGAAAAGCCCAGCGGCCCCGCGCTCGAAAACGGCCGCGACGGCGCGCACAACTTGACTGCGCTGGTGATCGAACCGGCCGAAGCTATCCAGACGCAGTTGCGCGGCCTGTTGGCCGTCCGCGGCTATCGCGTGGTGCCGGTCCACAGCTCCGACGAAGGTCTCGACCTGGCGCAGCGTCTGCGCTTCGATGCCATCTTCTGCTCGGTACACGCGCCGGGTCTGAATTGGGTGGAAACCGCCGAACAGGTGAAGACTCGCGTAGGCGGCTTCGTGCTGCTTTCCGATTCCTATAACGCGGATCTGTCGGCCGATTTCGCGGGCGAGCGCCGCTTCGTGCTGGCCAAGCCGGTGGATGAGAAGCAATTGGACCGCGTGCTCGAAGCCATCCGGGTGGGCTCCCGATAGCGCCCGATAAAACCATGCTGGTCATCGCTGCGGAACTGCGATATGATGTTGGTGGCGGGACCGGACTCGGTATCCGATCCCGCTGCGGCGCCTACCGCTGGCCCTTGCGGGTCCAAACGATTAACGCCGTGAACCGGCCGATAAACGCTAGCCGTATCACCAACATAAGAATCATTAGTCGATCCTCCTTTCCGCTCCAAGTGAAGGCCCAGGCCGAACCTGGGCTTTCTCGCTTGAAGCTCCTGTGCTTCTCACGAGAACCCGTCTTATCGCTTTTCGCGGAAGGCTAACGAATAGTGGCGTGGCGCGGCAAATCCTCACCGATTTATTTTCGGATGTGTGATCTGCGATCTGCGCGAACTGGCCTAGGGCGCGTCGCCGTGTCGCCCCATCGAACATCGGCGCTTCTTGCCGATGTTGGCGAGCGCAGCTCGCCTACTTGCCCATGTGCAGATTGTTGTGAATGGCGTACAAGGCCAGTTCCAGGCGGTCGGAGACGCCTAGCTTGTCGAAGATGTTGTGCAGATGGTTCTTAACGGTCTGCTCGCTGATGAACATCTTCTCGGCCATTTCCTTGTTCTTGAAACCCTGCGCCACCAAAGCCACAATTTCGCGCTCCCGTTGGCTCAGCAGGGAACGCTCGCGCTCGCGGCTGCTGGAAGCCGCAGGCCCGCTGGCGGGTACTTCGTCGGCGCCGGTGGCGAACTGCCGCATGACGGCGGCGGTGGTGTGCGAATCCAGCCAGATTTCGCCGGCATTCACTTTCCGAATGCTCTTGATCAGCAGGTCCGTGGCGCTCTGTTTCAAAACGATGCCGGAAGTGCCCAGCTTCATGGCCTGCACGAATTCGTTCTTATCCTCCGAAGCGGTCAGCACGATGACCCGGGTCTTGTGTTTGCTGTTCTGCAGCTTCTGCAGCGTCGCCAGACCGTCCAAACCGGGCATCTTGAGATCCAGCAATAGGATATCGGGCTCATGTTGTTGCAGCACGTCCAGCACCTGCCGGCCATCCTGCGCCTGAGCCACAACCTCGAAATCCGGCTCCAGAGCCAGTAGCCGGCACAAGCCGTCGCGGAATATGGGGTGGTCGTCCGCCACCACGATGCGAATTTTCGCGGCTTCGCCCGGCGCCGCTAGCGAAGGCGCTTCCTGGGCGCCATTGTCTTCAGGCATAAACTCGGGTACTAGGCTTCTATTTTAGAGTCCTCATAGTACTAAGTCAATCCCATTGTGCCGGGGTTGGCCATTTTCCATGCCGGTTCCATGCGGGTTTTTGCGCGGGCCAACGCTCGAACCGGCCGAAATCGAGTGGCGAACTTCCGTGGCCGGGTTCTGCTATTGTTAGAAACTATGACCGAAAAATGGGCTGAAGGAGAGTTCCAACGCTTCTGGAAGCGGCTTCAGCAGCTTGGGCTGAATGCCTACGAATCGCGCTCCTACCTGGTTTTGCTGGGCCATCCGCGGTTCAAAGCGCTGGAATTGGCGGCGCGCGCGCACGTGCCCCGGCAAAAGATATACGAAGTGCTCGACAGCCTGGTAGAGAAGGGCTTCGCGCAGGTGGTGCAGGAGCGGACCAAGCTCTTTTCGGCGGTGGAACCCAGTCTGGCGCTGCCCGCCTACATCGCCCGCAAGCGCCAACTCGCCGACCAGGAGCTGACCGATCACGGCCGCGTGAGCGCGGCGTTGATCGACGACCTGAAATCGGTATATTCGGAAGGGCAGGGGGGCCGCGGCACCCTGGATTTCCTGCGCATCGTCAGCGACCCGGCCCAGACCGCCGCCGAGTATCGGCGCATGCTGTCGGAAGTGCGCGCGGAATACATGGAATTTTCCCGCCCGCCCTACGCGGTCGACCCGCTGGATGAAAAATTGGTCAAACAGGCGCGCCTTTCCGGCGTGAACTGCCGTCTGCTGCTCGAAGCCGGCACGCTCGACGACGCGCATCGGCAAAGATTGCAGGACTATGCGGCCGCCGGCGTCCAGGTGCGCCAGGTGGATTCCCTGCCCATGAAGTTGGCCGTATTCGACGCGCGCCAAGGCATGATCGCCTTGCTCGACCCGGTAATCACCAGGCCAAGCTGGACCGCCGTGGTATTCGATCACGAAGCCATGGGCGAGGCCATGACCGGCCTGTTCGAAGACCGCTGGCGCAGAGGCAAGGCCCTGTAAAGCAGAAGTCAGGAGTCAGAAGACAGAAGTCGGAACCGCGCCTTCTGACTTCTGTCTCCTGACTTCTGTCTTCCAACATCGACCGGTTTTGTCGATGTTGGCGCCATAGGCGCCTCGCGCCTATTGCCGTTCGAGTATGATCGTCTGTTCCGCCGTCCTGGCGCCCGTCATATGCCGCCGCAGCGTGATCGTCTTGCCGTCCGCGGAAAGAGACCAGCGATCTTGTATGTCCGCTTCGCGCAGCGAAAAAACCTGGCTGTCGATCGCCAGTTCTTCGCCTTCCCACCGCGCGGTGCTCTTCACCAACGTGCCGCGGACATGATTGGTGCACTCCTTGCCGTCGATGGTGTAGATCATGTCGTAGGTGCTCTCGGCGCCATGCTGCAGCTTCTGCGTGATGGTGTCCTTCAGATTCACCCCGTTGATGTCGATTTTGTCCAGCCGGCTCTCGGACACCGGCCCGGCCCCAAAATCGCTTCTCGCCGGATCCATCTTCCAGACCCCGTTCAGGTTCGGCTTGTTCTGACCACTCGTCAATCCGCAGGCCACAATTAATGGAAACACGATTTGTCTTGCGAGGTAGCCGCGCGCCATGATCCCTACTGCTTCTCCTATTGCTTCTCGAACACCAGCTTGATGTCGAAGTCGCCCCCATCGGTGGATATGTGCCGTTGCATGGTCATGGTCTTTCCGCCGTCGGAGAGCGTCCAACGGTCTTTGGCGGTGAAGGCGTTCCCGTCGAACGATCCTTTGGTATCGGTTACCAGATCGTCGCCATCCCATTTGAGCGTGCTCTTGAACTCATTGTCGCCCAGGTGATTCACGCACTCCTTGCCATCGGTGGTGTAGGCCATGTCGTAAGTCATGTCCCCACCGCCCCCGGTCTGGACGATATTGACCTTCAGGCTGGGATCCTCATGCACGATCTTTTGGGTCATGCTATCGGGCGGCGGCATAGGCCCGAATTCGCTCTTGCCCGCGTTGATTTTCCAGGTTCCGCTGAAGTCGGACTTGGCCTGCGCCTGCACCAGTCCCAAAGCCAGCGCCAAAAGCGCCCATGAAAAAAGTCTCAAGGTAGATTTACGCATAAGAATGCTCCTATTGTTTCTCATACACCTCTTTCATGTCGGCTTCTCCCATGGCGCTGGAGATGTGCCGCACGATGGTCAGGGTCTTGCCATCGCTGGAAACCGTCCAGCGGTCTTTGGAGGTAAAGTCGGTCCCGCCGAAGGACCCCTTGGTATCCACCGCCAGATCGTCGCCATCCCATTTCATCGTGCTCTTGAATTCGTTGTCGCCCACGTGATTTACGGATTCCTTGCCGTCCGTGGAGTAAACCACGTCGTAGGTCATATCGCCGGTCCCGCCGGTTTGGGCAATATTGACTTTCAGGCTGGGATCCTCGTGCGCGATCTTTTCGGTCCTGCTGTCGGGCGGCGGCAGGGGTCCAAAATCGCTTTTGGCCGTGTTCAATTTCCAAGTGCCGTTGAGGTCGGATTTGGCCTGGGCCTGGACCAATCCAAGCGCCAAAGTCAGAAGCGTCAAAGAAAAAATTTTCGTAGTCTGCCTGGTCGCAAAGCTGCGCATAAAAATACTCCTTTTGCAAATCTTAGCACGACAGGCCGGGAGGCCTGTCCTACTCCTCGCGCAAGGCCACCATGGGATCCACGCCGGTGGCGCGGCGCGCCGGAATCAACGTGGCGACGCACACCACGGCCGCCAGGATCGCCGCCACCAAACCGAACGTCAGGGCGTCGGTGGCCGAGACTCCGAACAGCAGGCTGGCCATCACGCGGGTCAACGCGGCCGCGCCGATCAAGCCCGCTACGATGCCCGCCGCGGCCAGCGCCATGCCCTGCCGCAGCACCAAGCCGAGAATTTGCCCGGGCTGCGCCCCCAACGCCAACCGCAGGCCGATATCGTGAGTGCTCTGCGTCACCAGGTAAGAGATCACGCCGTATACCCCTACCGCCGCCAGCAGCAGCGCGAAAGCCGCGAAAGCGCCCAGCATGGCGGTGGCGAAGCGCTGCCGCGCCAGCGAATCGTACAGCCGCTCCTGCATGGTGCGGATGTCGTAAACCGGCACGCCCGCATCCACCGCGTGAATTTCGCGCACCATCGCATTTGCCAGGTCCGCCGGATTCGAAGACGTGCGCGCCACCAGGTAGACTCCGTTGGCCGGCCCCTGCTGGTGCGGGAAATAAACCACAATCTTGCTGCCGTTATCCAGGCCATACTGCTTGACCATCCCCACCACGCCGGCGATCGTCATGGGCTTCTTCGGATCGAACCAGAGATGCTTGCCGATGGGATTGTCCCGCGGCCAAAAGCGTTGCGCGAACTGTTCGTCGATAATCGCCACCTGTTGGCCGTCGCTGGTGTCGTGGTCGTCGAAATACCGCCCCTTCAGCAAGGGAATCTTCATGGCGCGAAAGTAATCCGTGCTAGCCACCCTCTGATCCACTTGCAATTCCTGGCCCGGCGGCGGCGTATAGCCCTCCACGTTGATGCCGCCCCAGCCTACCCCGCCGGTGAGGGGCAGCGGCGTGACCAGGCCTTGCGCGGTCACGCCGGGCAAACGGCCGATCCGGTCGCCAACTTCGCGATAAAACCCGACGACGGCTTTGTCCTCGCGATACTTCGCGCCGTTGGCCGCCACTTGCATCGAAATCACGTGATCCACTGCGAACCCCGGCGGCACGTTCTGCAGGCGCGCGAAGCTGCGGATCAGCAGTCCCGCGCCGATCAGCAGCATCAGCGAAAACGCCAGTTCGCAAACCACCAGCAGGCCGCGCAGCCGATGCCGCGACACCAGCAGACCGCCGTCGGTCTGCCCGCTGCGTCCGCCGGACTTCAGGGATGTATTCAGATCCAGCTTGATCCCGCGCCACACTGGAGCCAGCCCGAATAAAAGCCCGGCCAAAGTAGAAACTCCGAACGTGAATAGCAGCACGGAACCGTTGATCGAAATCTCTTCCAGCCTGGGAATGTTGCCGGGATTGATGGCGCGCATCAGGTACAGGCTGGCCTGCGCGATCGCCAGGCCCGCCGCGCCGCCCAGCAGCGCCAGCAGCAGGCTTTCGGTCAGCAACTGCCGCGCCAGCCGCTGCCATCCCGCGCCCAAAGCCGTGCGGATGGCCACTTCCTTCTCGCGCCCCGCGGCCCGCGTTAGCAACAGATTCGCCACGTTCGCGCAGGCGCTCAGCAGCACCAACACCACCGATCCCAGCAACACCAGCATGGCGCGCCGCACGTCGCCGACAACCTGGTCCAGCAGCCCGGTCACGGTCATGCCGAAAGTCCGGTCGCGCTTGTCTTTCTGCCGGATGCGGTTGGCGATGATATCGATGTCGGCTTGCGCCTGCCGCACCGTCACGCCGGGCTTCAGCTTCACCATCAGGTTGTAGTTCTCGTCCCCGCGCCGCTGCACGGCATCCGCGCCCAATGGCAAGGGCAGGAAGATGTCCGCTTTGTCCATGGGACCCTCCGCCGGCATCACTTCCGAGTTGAGCCGGAATTCGGGGCGCAGCACTCCGGCTACCGTGACCTGATTGCCGTTGAGCGCGATGCTGCGCCCGATAACCTTGGCATCGGAATTGAACAGCCTTTTCCAGAGGTTGTAACTGAGGATGGCCACCACCGGCTTGCCCGGTTTGTCCTCTTCCGGAAGCAGCACCCGCCCCAGCAGCGGCTTCGCTCCGAGCATGTGCAGGAGTCCCGACGAGGTGCGCATGCCGTCGATGCGCTGGGGCTGATCGAGTCCCGTCAGGGTGAAGCTGGTGAGCCGCGAAATGGACATCTCCGCGAACGAATGGTTTTCGTTTTGGATGTCGATATATTGGCCCGGCGACGGCCAGTCGCGAAAAATGCCGATACCCGGCGAGTGCAGCCAGATGGCCGCCAGCCGCTCGGGCTGCGGATACGGCAGCGGGCGCAGCATCAGCGCATCCACCACGCTGAAGACCGCCGAATTCGCGCCGATCCCTATCGCCAGGGAAAGCACGATTACAATGGTCATGCCAGGGCTTTTGCGCAGCATGCGCAGGGCGTAGCGGAAATCCTGCAATAGCGGATGCATATCTAACTATGACGATCCAACGTCTCTTTTGGTTGTGGGGCAGGTTGGCAACCTGCGGGCCGATTGTTAATCGGCCCGGTTTTCGCCGCTACCGAAAGGTCCTATGACCACAAGTGCATTTGGAACATTTCAAGTAAAGCTGATTCCCCAACCGGCGGATGCCGAAGCCCCGGGCGTCGGCCGGATGTCCATCGACAAACAATTTCATGGCGGCCTGGAGGCCACCAGCAAAGGCCAGATGCTGACCGCCGTGACCAGCGTCCAAGGCTCGGCCGGCTACGTCGCGATCGAGCAGGTCACCGGAACTTTGCACGGCCGCAGCGGCGCATTTGCCCTGCAGCACAGCGGCACGATGACGCGTGGCGCGCCGCAACTGACCATCACCGTGGTGCCGGACTCCGGCACCGGGGAATTGGCGGGTCTGGCCGGCGCCATGTCGATCGCCGTCACCAACGGAGAGCATTGGTACGATTTCGAATACACCTTAGGTGGGGCGGGCCTCTAGGCCTGCGCGGGCCCTCCAGGGCCCGCTCTTGGCTAACAGACTTTAGCCGAGCACACCCGCCCTACTCCAACAAGTACTTCCTAATAAACATCACCGTCGCCGCAAACTGATAATCCCGATTCCCCTTCTTCGCAAACCCGTGCCCTTCATCCGCCGCCAGCAAATACCACACCGGCACGCCATGCTGGCGGATCGCCGCCGTCATCTGCTGCCCCTCCGCATACGGCACGCGCGGATCGTTGCGCCCCGCCACGATGAACATCGGCTTGGTGATGTTGCCCACGTGCGCCATCGGAGAAATCGATTCCAGAAACGCGTGCATCGCCGGATCCCGCTCGTCGCCATATTCCACGCGCCGCAAATCGCGCCGGTACGCTTCGGTGTGCTCCAGAAACGTGATCCAGTTTGAAATCCCCACCACATCCACGGCGCACCGGAAGCGGTCGTTGAAATGCGTCATGCTGGCCAGCGTCATGTATCCGCCATAGCTGCCGCCGGTCACCATCACGCGCTTCGCGTCCAGATCCGGGCGCGCCGCAATCCAGTCCAAAAGCGCGCCGATGTCCTTTACCGAATCCTCCCGCTTGCGCCCGTTGTCCAGATTCAGGAACGTCTTCCCATACCCGGTCGACCCGCGCACATTCGGAAAAACGATGGCCGTTCCCAATTCGTTCAGCAGATAATTCGTGGCGCCCAGATAGCCCGGCTGAAACTGTCCCTCCGGTCCGCCGTGTATGTTCACGATCACCGGCCGCGGCCCCTCGAACCGCTTGGGCGGCCGGTACAGAAATCCCGAGATCGTCAGCCCATCGAAAGACTTCCACTGGATCGGCTCTGGCTCGGAGAATTGCGACGCGTCCAGGCCCCCGGTCTCGCTGTAGGTCCAGCGCTCCAGTTTGCCCGTCGCGGTATCGATCGAGTAAACGTCCGATGGCGTGCGCGCCGACGCGATGGTGAAGCCCAGGTCGTGCCCGTTCGCATGCCAGCGCACATCGCCGATGCTTCCGTATGGCAGCTTCGGCAGTGCCGCCTCTTTGCGCGTCGCGGTATCCATCGCGTGCAGCGTGTCCGAGCCGTTTTCGTTTACCACGTAAGCGATGCGCCGGCCGTCGCGCGTGAGGTCGAACGAAGTCACGTCCCATTTCAAGCCCGGCCGCAGGATGGTCACGCGGTGCGTGGCTATGTCCAGCGCGGCAAGCTGTTCGAAATCGGAATCCTGGTTCGTGATCAGGTAGACCGTCTGGCCGTCCGGCGAAAAACGGGCGTGCCGGTAGGAAACTCCCGGCTGCCGCGGGGTCAGCGTCGTCTGCCGGTCCGACGCGGTATCCACCAGCAGCAGGGCTGCCTCATACGCGGACACCGCGCGGATCACAGCCAGCGACTTGCCGTCGGGCGAGAAATCCTCGGGCTCCCAGCCGCCGCTATCGGCCTCCACCACCCGGCGCGCCTCCTCGGGATGTTCCGGCACGCCGATATAGATGTCCATATCGCGGCCGTTGCGGCGCGTAGAGGCGTAGGCGAAATGCGCGCCGTCCCGCGACCACAGCGCGCCCATGTTGCGCGACTTGCCGTCGGTCAGCAAAGCCGCGTGCCCGGTGCGCGTGTCGTAATTGTAGATCTGGAACCACTCGCCGCCGCCGATGTCTTTCGAAAACAGAAACGAGCTGCCGTCGGGCCGGTAGCGCAACCCCTGCACGCGATCGGGATAGAAGGTGAGCTGCGTGCGCGCGCCGCCCGGTTGCGTGACGCGGTGGATCTGCGGCGCCTGTCCGAAGCGCGTCGAGATCAGCATCTCGCGCCGCGTGGGATGCCAGTCGATCAGCGCGGCGGTGCGAAATTCCGTGTAGGGCGCCAGGTTGTCCATCAGGTTCGCGGGAATGGCGGGGATTTCTTCCGCCGTCAGGTTCGCCGGGACGGGCAAGGTAGGTTCCGCGCCCGAAAGGAGAAAGGCGCAGGCAATTAGCAGAATCAAGGCGAAGCGTCGCAGCATAGGGACGATTCTATCGCAGTAGGGCAGGCCTCCTGGCCTGTCGGCAGGCTTTCTTTGCGTCGCCCGGCACCTTATCGAGGCAGCAAAAAGGGGGATCCCAACTCTGGTGACCCTAGCGCCTGGGCACGCGGGCTGCCCGCTTTTGGTACTTATTCTTCCTGCGCAGCTTTTCGTTCTCAGCCCTTAGGCGTTCAATTGTAGCTTTGGCCTCTTCAAACGCCTTCGCGACGCCCTCTTGCTCGTCAGCTCGCTTCTTGTAAACGGCGTCGATCTCGGCGGTTTCGACTGCCGTAATCGCTTCAGCAATTGACTGGACAGCCCGAGCCTGCATCTCGTCTGGAAGTTCACGCGCCTGTTGAACTGCGCCGCGCAAGCGCTGCTCACTGAGCGCCTGGGCCATGTCGTGAAACTGCCTCGGAAGGTTGTGCGTCGCTGGGTCAACAGCCGACGGATCTCGTAGACAGGCTGCAACAATTTCATTAGCGCTGGGGGGTCGCTTTACCAGTAGAACCCCAAGCTGCGCCGCCAAGAGCCGATTAGGAAAGTGTTCTGCCTCTTTGACTGGAATGTTGTTCAAAAACATATAGGGCAGAAAGAAGTCCAAGCACTGCCGGACTCCGATTACAAATGCATAGCGACGCCGAAGGCGGAGCAGATGGTCAGAATCCAGTGTCAACAAGAGCGCTCGCGGCCCCAGCGAATCACCACCCAGCCTATCTGCCTCGTGACTGACGTTCTCGACCAGATTAACATCGTGCAGAATGGCCTCGTCGCCCTTTGATATGGCAATGTGGCGAAACTCCCACCAGCGTTCCGCATCCCACGCGTTACTGGCCATCCACTTGACGTACGTCGACCACTTGTCTTGTACTTCTTGATGGTCGAGTACAGGCTCACACGATCTTTCAAGAGATAGGCCGCACTCCCCTAAAGCGGCGTCAACGGCGTCATAGTCATCCTCCGTCACAACCGCCTTTTTAGCAATACTGTGCGCCAGAACACAAGCTGACATGTTGTTAAGATATATTCCAGCGTGTAAACGAAACTCTTGGAGCAGCCAGGGATTGGCTATTTCCAGCCATGCCTCTGGCCGTCCATCGTGGTACGCCTTGCCCACAGAAGCTATTGACCGCTCGTACTCGGCAACAGAGAATGGATATACTTTCATGGATACCCCTAGCTTAGTAAGCTGAGTGATAATGTATGTTACAAGTTGATGGTAGCTGCTCGCCGCGACTCTGGCAGCATACAGAACGTTGGTATCCACATAGATCGTCCGACGTTTTAATCGTTGTAATTGGAACGGAGAGGCTTGGGTGGAGCGGTTCAGATAATAAGTCGCCAAGCTGCTGTGAAAGACGGCTGCGATGTAGGTGCTACTATCTTCGGCGGCCCTGCGTAGGCCGGCAAGGAAGCCTTTCCTCCACGGTTCGATGTGTTTTTCTGGCAAGCCGGCGAGGTGGGTTCGGATAATATAGTCAAAGCGTCGGAGGCTGTCAGATGCAGAGTCGAAGAGACGCGCTGTCCCTCGAAAGTAGTTCGCAACGATGCGAAGCTCCGAGAAAATTGCGCAGAGGTACTCGTCAAGGAGTGCTGGAAGATTCGCTTGTGCCAATGCGGATTCGACGCCGGTCGATTCCAGGATTGCCTTTTCTACTGTTTCGGTGCATGCCGATTTGGCAGAGATGTACTCATCCCGTGCCTCATTCACGAACGAATGTGCGTCTGGCGTCAGCAGGTAGATGCGCCTTGCATCGACCGGATCGGCCTGAATATGAACAGAAGTCGCAAGTATTGCCTCCACTTGGCTGCGTTGAGGAATTGGGTATTTTTTGGCCCGAAGCCACGACAAGAAATCGTCCACATCTGATAGCTGCTTTTGTTCAGCCAGGAACTCCAGCAGGAAGAGCTCGATAATGCGAGAGCGTGCTTCTGCAGTGGCAGGGTGGGCCACGAAAAGTGCGTGGGCGAGGGCAGAGTCGCCAGTCGTGCGCGGGTCGGCATAAATAGCTTGGTACACGTTGACGGAGTTGTGGGGAGCGAGTTTTGCGGTCCTGTCAAGGCTGAAGGTCGCCATCGTGCTGTCGCAGGCATCTACCGCCGCCTCCGTCATGTAGATATGGCCGGCTGGAAAATCATGCGACAAGCGCGTAAGAAGGTCGATAGGATCACCGGCGATTGCGGGAGGTGACGTTGTCCATAGGACCTCGCCAGTGTCCATAAGGATGCGTACATCTGGTAGGCCGGAGAGGTGGACATTATGCCATGTCTGCATCAACTCTATCGCCCCGCGGAGAGCGACCGATGGGCGGTCCAACAGGAGGAGCGCATAGTCGGGCGGGTACTCGAAGTAAGAGCCTTTGGGATACGACGTTTCGGCACTCGGCATCACGGCCCTTGATAGCTCTGAGAGCTTCTTAAAGACCCATGGCGGCGATGGCCTTGTTGGAGAATTCGCTGCGAGGGGCGCATCAACCCAGACGGCAGTTTTGGTCGCCTCAAGAACTTCCTGAGTCGGACGGGCACCGCCGTCCGTAATGCACTTCAGCACGAATTCCTTGGTCAACAGGTAGACGAGTGCTTTGGCGTCGCTGGGCTTGCAAATTTCAAAATGGTTTGCTTCGATCGCGATCGGCGTCCCACCGGGAATGCCCGGATCGGCGGAATCTGGGTCAACGATTATCGCTCCATATGTGCGCTGTTTTTCAAAGAAAGCGATTGTTCTGATATGGTGCTGGGGAGCAAAGTTACGATACCACTGATGCAGTTCTCTCAGATGCGACTCATGGCGAATTAGTTCAGTCACTGTGAGTGAGGCGCCAACGAGATTTCCGATCTTATTTGCCCACGTGGCCAGGCTGCTACCACTGTGGGGAGTCGCAAGAAATGCGCATCCCCAGACAGACTGTACGATTCTCGACCACGATTCATTCCCAAGCTCTGCTCCAGATCGAAGCAATTGCTTAACCAGCAGCCCACCCAAACTGTGTGCTACGAAAACTACGGGCCTCACGCCGATGCCTTCGGCTTCAAGGAGACCCAGGACGTTTGCCGCGCGGTCAAATAGGGGCATAGTCGCTCCCCGCCAGTCTAGCGAGTGAGCGTCATATTGGAGAGTCCATGTCGTCGCCCCGGGGATGTCCTTGGATAGCCATTCTGGCCAGTATGTGGTTTCCTTCTTGTGAGGCTGATGCCAAGTCTGCACGGGGTCGCCGTCCAGGCCGTGAACGAACACGACGTCAGCGACCCGTTCACTCCCGTACCAGCCGACCTCCGAAAGCGCAATCATATGGACAATCAATATGATGCATGACAGGGCGGAGGAATGCAACGGAGGGCGGGGCAATTTGGGGGCTGCCCACCGTGACAACCGTAAGCCTCGAAACGGCTGTTTGCCGTCGCGAAGCTCGTCTGAACTCCCCGACTCAACCTCGATGCCCAAAACCTCGGCGTAGCTTCTTCGATACGCTCTTCGCCGGCGCGCAGAACGACGGGCAGGGCAATTGAGTCACCAAGCCCGGCGTAGGAATGCCGCCTGTCGAAGCTGACCCGGAAAGCCAATTTCTACCAGCCTCCAAATGGCAGCGGCGGCTCCTTCGGAATCTGGATCAAGAGAGGATGCTGAACGCCTTCCGCCCACGCTTGCTGCAGAACGGCTCTTGCGTTTTCGCCATGACTGACAAGCCGATCCCCTTCGATCGCCACCCATTTGCCCGCATAGCGGGCAGCGTTCAATCGAAGCCACTCCTGTTCGCTCTCGCGAGCGCTGAACGGCACGGCGGAGCGCAGTTCGTCCGTCACGGTCACCACAAGATGCTGCTGTTCCGCGAATGGGAGCGGTTCGAGAGGGCGAAGGACGCCGGACTCGTACACGACTTCCAACTGCCTGATCATAGCCTGATTGTACCGTGGCCGCGCCGCGAACCGCAAAGGCAATCCAAATTCTAGGCTACCCCGGCCGCGCGCAGTAATCGAAAAGGAGCTGCCACTCGGCGCGCTGAATCGCCCGTGCGCGAGCCTCCAGCTCCGAGCCCGGCTGCCGCCGCGCCTGCTCGCACAGCTCGATGAACGCAAACGGATCCCAAGGCCCCTCCTGCCCCGCCGCGCGCGCCAGCGCCGGAAAAATCGGATGCGTCCCCACCTGCCGGAACCAATACGCCGCGTTGCCGGCATCCGGTTCCTGGCGGTGCACGATGGCGTGCCAATAGCTGCCCTCCGCCGTCGCGATGTCCTGCGCCATGGCGTGCGCCTCCTCGAAGCAGGAGAAGTACACGTACAGCCCGCTCATGGCCGCTTCCGGCGCGCGCGCTCCGGCGAACAATCGCGCCGCCGAAGCCGCCCGCAACCGCTCGTGCGCCGCCTCCGACGAACACCGCTCCATGGCCAGCGGCATCAGCCGTTCGCCATCGCCGTCCAGCGCCAGAATCGCAACCACCTCAGGACTGTAATCCAAGTTCATGCCCCCTAATGTAACCGGTCATTCCTGACACCTCTTGTCATATATCTTCGATCACGCCCCGGCAATCGCCGCTAAATGCATCAAAATCAACGACTCGAGCGGCATAAGACTGCGAATTCGGCAATCCTGCGTGCTACCGTGATCTCAGGGTAGCTTCCCTCGCGGTTCTCGCACTGCGCTCCGCCGGGAAGCCCCATGATCTTTGACAATTTCCGCCATGTGGGCGGCCCACTTCCCATTCAGGTCATTTGCTTGCAATAAGTTACAAGCGAATTGGTTTCGTTTGTCACATTTTTCCCGCGGCGCGCACCGATGCGCAATAAAGCACAAAAAGGCCTAAAAGTGCACAATTGATTGTGCGCGATTGTGCCTCGGCCGGGCGCTTTGGTACGTTCACATGGCCTGCGCCGCGGCGACGGCTTTCTTCGGATCGATCAGGTTGCGGCGTCCGTCAGCCGTTTTCTCGGCGGTCTTGCGGATGATGTCGATCACCTGCGGCGGCGTAAGCTTTGGATTCACGACCAGGATCTTGGCCGCCAGATTGGCCACGTTGGGAGAGGCCATGGAGGTGCCCGACATCTTGAGGCGGTCTCCGCCGGGGATGTAGCTCTCCACCTCGTAGCCGTTGGCGTCCACTACCACGGTCGGACCGTAGCTGGTGAACGAGGCCTCATCTCCGGCCTTGTCGACCGCTCCCACGGTGAGCAAGTTCGGAACCTTCAGGGCCGCCGGGATAGCTTCCGCAAAGCTCGAATCGCCGTTGCTATTGCCGGCGGCGGCCACGAAGAGAATCCCGGGCGCTGAAAGCATGGCGTTTTGCAGTGCGTTTTTCTCGATTTCGAACCATTCGCGGGCCGTTTTTTTGCGTTCCTCAACGTCCTTGCCCATGGCGCACTTCTCCATGCCGTCTTCGTAATCTTTGACCGAACCGCCCCAGCTCATGTTCACGACCCTTACATTGTTCCTCTTGAAGAAGTCCACGTAGTCTTGGGCGGCCGCGGCGTCGCGGTCGGTTTGCGCCCGCGAAGGGCAAGGGTCGGGAATCATCTTCCAATCGAAGGTAATGCGGCCGGCTACCAGGCGCGCATAGGGATTGCCGGCTGTGAGGATGCCCGCCACATGCGTGCCGTGCGCGTAAATGCCGAATAAGTTGAGTTCTTCAATAAAGGGTTTCACCTGATCCGGCTTGAGCTTGGCCAGCGCCTGCTTCAACTCGGTCGCTTCGGGGCTTTCCAGGTTGGCTTGCAGGTCGGAGAGGCCCTTCATTTCCCTCTTGGCCTCCGAAAAGCGGCGCAATTGCGCGGCGTCGAGCGGGTACAGATTGCCGGTGGTCTTACGGCTGTCGATATCGTAAGCCAGAACCTCAGGTTGGCCCGCGGAGTTCTTCAGCACGCGGTCCCGGAAGATGGCGAGGTCCACGCCGCTGTCCCATACAGCCACGTTGACGGGTTGGTATTTGCCGCCGGCAGCCAAAGTGACTTCGCGGGCGGCCCAGATGTCCTTCTTCTCCTTGGCGTGCGCGGAGAGGTAGGCGCCTAGCGCCTCGTTCAGAGTGTCCTTCAGCGGGATTCTCTCCACCAGCATGAGGCGCAGGCCGGGCAGGGCGTGCGCCAGGTCGGAACTAAGGCCGCCGGTCTTTTCCACCACGGGATCGAGGCCGGCCTGCACCTGGCCAATCAGGAGCGCTTCCGAGGCGATTTCGATGCCGGCCTTGGTGGACTTCAAATCGTTCTGCCCGACATCGAAGGGCAGGCCGTCGAGCGCGCGCGTGACCGCTGCGTAGACGGCCCTGCGGTAGGCGGGCGAATTACGGTCGCCGGATTCGCGGTGCGCATCGAGGATGGCGCGTGTCATCAAGCCGCTCAAGGCTTTGGCCGCGGGCTTTTCTTCGAGGGCTTTGATCTCGTCCAGCCGCGCGCGGGCCGCGTCGTCGTGGCCTTCGAGAATATCGAGCGCCACCAGCGTGGCGAGCAGGCCGCGTTTGGTGGCGGCGTCGTCGATCTCGTAATCGCGCAGCACGGACTCCACATTTTTCCTGACCTGGGCGGCAAACGGGCGGAAGGCCTGTTCGGAGCGGATGAGGTCTTCGACTTTCCCGTTGATGGAGTATTGGAACTCCGGAACGTCGGCCGCGCGCGTGATCTTTTTCTTGGGCGGCTGGGCAAAGAGAAGCACCGGAAGCAGGGAACAGGCGAATCGCGCAACGAGTCTGGTACGCATGAGTCGATGCTACACATTCCGGGGAGGCGGCGCAAGCGCCCCGTGGCGGAGAAAACGCCGGTGGGCCGCGCGGGCGCGGCGAAACTGCCGTTATCAATCGTGCCGGCCGATTCTCCGCGGATTTCGCCGACTATGGGATAATTCTGGTTTGCGCGAAACCGCGAGCTGACGAGGAAGGCAGCGTGAACGACACCGCGACCGAGTATCATAAGGAAACTCTCGCCCAGTGGCTTGGTCTGAACCGCGCGACTGTGGCGGTCCTGGCGGTCATCGGCTGCCTGGGCCTGAGCGAGGAAATTTGGAGCAACTTCCTGTCGCTGCACCTCCGGGACCGGGTCGCGGCGCTGACTCCGGCGGGCGCCGTCCTGGAAGCCGCGACCCTCATGGGCTTCATCGCCTTCGGAAAGAATCTCCTGGAAGGCTTCGGCTACATTATCGGCGGCAGCGTGGCGCACCGCATGGGACCGCGCCTGGCGCTGGCGTTGTCGGCCGCGCCGATGGCCATCGGGTTCACGGTGATGCTCGCTACTGGCAATCCCTGGGCGATCGCCTGCAGCGCGCTCCTCATGACCACCTGGGAGCCGCTCTCGGTACCCGCGGCGTTTGATGTCGTGGGCAGCGCGGTGCCGAAAAACCGCAGAACCATCGCGTTCGCGGTGCAAGCTATTCAGAAGCGCCTGCCGAAGGTCATCGGGCCCATATGCGGCGGAATCGTGTTTGCCGCTGTCGGCTACTGGCTGAACCTGACGCTGGCGCTGGCGCTGGTCGGGCTGGCGGTCATCCTGCAACTCACCCTGATGCGGCGGATGCGTCCGAAAGCGGATCCCGTGCGCGTACCGGTCGGCAAAGTTCTGAAGGAGATGCCGCGCAATTTGCGCCTGCTGCTGAGCGCGGAGATTTTCATTCGCTGGAGCGACTGGTTTGCGCGCGACTTCGCGGTCCTCTACATCGTGAACCTGTTGGTTACCCGGTGGGGCTGGGCCGAAGCCGCCGCCGCCAGGAACGCCGGTTACCTGCTGGCGGTCATGGGTATCACGGCGCTGGCGACCTATGTTCCCGTGGCGAAATGGGTGGACCGGTCGCCTTCGCCGCGTCCTTTCATCGGCACGACTTTCCTGATGTTCTCGCTGTTTCCGATCTGCCTGGTGCTGCTGCCCAAGTTCTGCGCGCATGCCGGATTGCCTGTAATGGCGGGTCTGGTGCTCGCTTACGCGATCAACGGGCTGCGCGAAGTGGGCGAGCCGGCGCGCAAGGCTTTGATTGCGTCCGGCTTCCCTCCCGAGGTCCGGGCGCGCGCCATCGGACTTTACTGGGGCGTGCGCTCGTTCGCTTTTTGCCCAGCGCCAATTGTCGCCGCGCTGCTCTGGCACAGGATCGGTCCGGATTACACCTTTCTCATCGGCGGGGGTATCGGTTTGCTGGGGACGCTCTGGTATGCAATTAGCGGCCGTATTCGAGGGGGGCAATCAGAAAATGGGTGACAGATCGATTTGCTTGTGGGGCAGGTTGGCAACCTGCGGGCCGATTGTGAATCGGCCCCGTTTGCGCCGATTACCAATCGGCGCGCAGGATGCCATCCTGCCCCACAAAGTGGCGGCGGCCTTGGTAGCTGTGGCATGCGCGGCGATGGGAGGATGCGGGTCGCATTCAAACTCCGGAAAGACACTGGTCATTTACCATCACGGGTCCCCGACGCCGGCGATCGAGGCGGCGCAAAAGGTATTCGAGGCCAAATATCCGGACATCAAAGTGCTCCGCGAGAAAGACGACGCCCTGGCAAACATGCGCAAGGTTACCGACCTGGGTAAGTTCGCCGATATCGTGTACACCGACGATTACTCCATCATCCCGCCGGTCATGTTTCCCAAATACGCCGATTTCTGGATCAGTTACGCGCATGACAAGATGACCCTGGCCTACGCCGCCAATTCGAAATTCGCGGCGGAAGTCAATGCCGGCAACTGGTACAAGATACTGCAAAGACCCGGGGTGAAGTGGGGCATCGCGGACCCCAATGCCGGGCCGGACGGTTACTTCTCCTTAGGCCAGATCATGCTGTCGAATATTTACTATAAGAGCGATATCTTCAAGGACCTGGTGGCCGCCAACACGGCCATCACGGCTACCGAATCGGGCGGCAGGTATATCGTCGATTGCCCGGAGAACCTCAATCCAAAGTCGCCCAAGGTGGTGATCCGGCCGGATCCGGAAACGCTGTATCCGATGATCCTGGCGGGAGAACTCGACTACGCCTTCGGATACATGGGGTCGGTCATCGGCGAGGGGCCGGAGGGCATCCGCACGGTCGATCTGCCGCCCCAGGTGGATCTCTCGGACTTATCGCTGGTTTCGAGCATTTATAACAGAGTGACTATCAACATGTTCAGCGACAAGCCCGACCGGAGAATATCCGTCACACTCGGAGCGAAGGCCAACGGACTGACTATTCCTTTGAACGCCAGGAACAAGCAAGCGGCCGTCGATTATCTCGAGATATTCCTCGGCAAGGTGGGGCAAGACGCACTCACGCGCGTGCACATTACTCCGTTGGTTCCCGCCGAGACCAACGACCTCGCTAAGGCGCCCGAGATGTTGCGTCCCCTGCTGAAGCAGGCGCAGTGAAGAGAATTGCCAGTCAACCTTGTGGGGCGGCCAATCTTGGCCGCAGCCGCCTTTTTAGGCGGCCAGAGCCGGCTGAAAGCCGGCTGCGGGCAGAATTGCCCGCCCCACAATCCGGAGGATCGGCGTGAACAGCTTCAGGTACCGGCAAGTCTCCGCTTTCAGCCACCTGCTGGTTTTCATACCGCTTTCGATTGTTTTCCTGCTCTTTGGCCGTTACGCGATTGCCGCCGCGATCCTGGCGGCGGGCATCCTCGCCGCGCGGCTGGCGGGGAAACCGCGGCGCCGGAAGAACGACCGGCCCCTCATCGTTTTCTCGATCCTGGGCGGCATTCTGATCCTCTTCATCGTCTTACCCATCCTGAACCTTTTATTCACCACCGAACCCTCCCGTATCCTGGCCATGGCTCGCGACTCGTCCGTCGAAAGCGCGCTGTTCCTCACTCTGGGCGCGGCGGGCGTAGCCACGCTGATCTCGCTCGTGTTCGGGATTCCGCTGGGCTATGTGCTTGCCAGAGAACAGTTCGCCGGGAAGGCCGCGGTCGAAGGCATCGTGGATATGCCGGTGGTCATTCCGCACACCATCGCGGGAATCGCGCTTCTTTTTATTTTCGGGCGGGCGGGGATCGTGGGCGCTCCACTGAACGCCAGTTTTAACGTCATCTTGAGCGATTCATTCTGGGGAATTGTGCTGGCCATGGTGTTCGTCGGTATGCCGTTCGTGGTCAATCACGCGCGCGACGGTTTCCTGAAGGTAGATCCGCGGATGGAAAACGTGGCGCGCAGCCTTGGCGCCAGCCTCCTCAGCGCCTTCTTCCGAGTCACCATCCCGCTCACATGGCGGGCGTTGCTCTCCGGCGCCATCATGACCTGGGCGCGGGCCATCAGCGAGTTCGGTTCCGTGGCGGTGATCGCTTACTACCCGAGGACCATCAATACCCTTTTGTTCGAGTGGTACAACTTCTTTGGCTACACTTATACCAAACCGCTGGCCGCTCTGCTTCTGCTCGTTGCGCTGACCATATTCGTAGCCCTCAGGGCCGTTCCCAGGCTAACGAGAGCGGAACATGATCAGACTTGAGCATGTGAGCCGGCGGTGGCCGGAATTCTCCATCCGGGATGTGACTCTGGAGGTGCGGGAGGGCCAGTACCTCGCGATCGTGGGCCCGACGGGCGCGGGCAAGACTCTGCTGCTGGAGCTTCTGCTGGGCATTCACAACCCGGACCAGGGGCGCATCTTCCTAGGCGGGGAGGATGTCACCCTCCTGCCGCCGGAGAAGCGCGGCATCGGGATGGTGTACCAGGACTATCTGTTGTTTCCGCATCTGAACGTCGAGCAGAACCTAGCCTTCGGGCTGCGCTATCGGCAGGGGAATCGCGAATCGGGACGCCAAAAGGTCCGTGAAACGGCCCGCTTATTGGGCATCGATCACCTCATGCACCGTTACCAATACACGCTCAGCGGCGGAGAAAAACAACGGGTCGCCATTGGGCGCGCGCTGGTAACGGAGCCGCGGGTTCTGCTGTTGGATGAGCCTCTGAGCGCGCTCGACCGCAGTACCGCGCGCCGGCTGCGCACCGAACTCAAGTCTCTACACAGGTCGAAGAAACTCACCATTCTGCACGTCACCCACGATCTGGCCGAGGCCCGGCAGATGGGCGATTCCATCGCCCTCATCAACGATGGAGAGCTGGACTTCCTGGGGGCCGCGGCGGACTTGCTGCGCCGTCCCCCGACCTTGTTTGCCGCCAATTTCGTGGGCGCAGTCAATGTGTATCAGGCGCGATTAGAGGGAGAGGATGGCGAGAGGCGGGTGGTCGCCGGACCCATCGTAGCCCAACCAGGCGCGGCAAATCCCTCTGGCAGGCATACTGGCATGCCCCACCTGATCGTGCATCCCGACGAGGTCGGACTGCTGTCCGGGGAGACGGCGCCGGGGCCGAACCTCCTCCGAGGAGAGATCGTTGGGATCGCGGACGAGGGGAATTACGTAGAGGTCGTGATTCGAATCGACGATCTGCCCGAGCCGCTCACGGTCTATATAAGCCGTCAATCCGCACGGGATCGGATGCCGGAACTGGGCGCTTCGGTGACTGCGGACGTCGGAAACGCTATCCACGTGCTGTATGAATGAGTGGCGGCGGGGAACTACCCGCGGACCATCGTAGTCAGTGTATGGACATCGGAGACAAAGAGTCTAAGGCATGAACTTCCCCATCGCTTAGGGTCTCCAGGAAAAGCTCAATCGCTTCGCGGATATTGGCCAGAGTCTCCTCCACCGTCTTTCCTTGCGATTGGCGCCCTTCAATTCCGGGCACCATGCATAACACCCGAAGTCGTCCTGCTCGATTACGACACTGACCTTGCCTGTCATCGGCAGCCATTGTAACAGTTGACAACCTGCGGGCCGATTGTTACCCGGCCCACTTTGGCGCCGATTCCCAATCGGCGCGCAGGATACCATCCTGCCCCACAGTTCATTCGGCGCCCTGAAATCGCCATTGAAGGCGGAAAAGCGGCCAGTCGCTCCCGGAAACTCAGAACTCCTCCCGTTTGTGTGGTTTAATAGGAATCTGCGAATGCCGGACAGGTCCAAATCGTGGCGCAGAAAATGGCGTGCGGCGCACCTGCGGGCTCGCGAGCTGCGCATGATCGGCATGGGCTTAGCCTCCACGGACCATCCCATCCTGGCCCACATCATCCCCATGCGGCGCTGCAATCTGGCCTGCACCTATTGCAACGAATTCGACGACCACTCCAAGCCGGTGCCGCTCGAAACGGTGCGCCATCGCCTGGACCTTCTGGCCGAGCTGGGTACCACCATCATCACCATCAGCGGCGGCGAACCCCTGCTGCATCCCGAACTGGACCAGATCGTTGCGCACATCCGCCGCCGGCGCATGATCGCGGGCATGATCACCAACGGCTATCTGCTCACCGCCGAGCGCATCCAGCGGTTGAACCGCGTGGGGTTGGATCACCTGCAAATCAGCATCGACAACGTCACGCCCGACGACGTCTCGAAGAAGAGCCTGAAGGTGCTGGACAAGAAGCTCCAGCTTCTGGCCGAACACGCCGATTTTCACGTGAATATCAATTCGGTGGTGGGCGGCGGAATTCGCAATCCCGAGGATGCGCTGGTGGTGGGCAAGCGCGCCGTGGAGTTGGGCTTCACTTCGACAGTGGGCATCATCCACGACGGCACCGGGCAGTTGCAGCCGCTTTCCCCCGCGGAACGCGAAGTGTACGCGGTCATGCGCGCCATGGGAAAGAGCAGTTATGCGCAGATCAACTATTTCCAGGACAATATCGCGCATGGCCGGGAGAACCAATGGCGCTGCCGGGCGGGCGCGCGCTATCTGTACATCTGCGAAGACGGCTTGGTGCACTACTGTTCGCAGCAGCGCGGATATCCGGCCAAGCCGCTCGCCGAGTACACCATAGCCGACATCCGGCGGGAGTTTCTGACCGAAAAATCCTGCGCGCCGCGCTGCACGGTGGCCTGCGTGCACCAGATTTCGTACGTGGATTTCTGGCGCGCGCCGCAGACCCTCGACTCCGCCGGCATGCCCGAAACCGGTGATCGCCTGGTGCAGATCAGGTAGTGGTGCACGCAGCCTGGCGCAATGCCGCATACTTTTCCTAAACGGACGTTCTTTTGCTCGAAAAACCAAGATCTTCGCCGGTCCCAACAGGCCGACGAGGGCGTCGGCCGCGGTCCAGGGGGACCGCCCCACGATTAATGCGGCATTACGCAGTCTTGCGCGCTACGCGGCGCACCATCTCCCAGGCGCGCATTACATGCTCCCGCGTGGTGCCCATATTCCCGATCGCCAGGTGCAGCGTGTACTTGCCGCGCAATACGGTGTGCGAGAGGAAAAATTCGCCGGAGGCGTTCACGGTTTCGAGCAGGCGGCGATTCTCGTCGTCCGTGCCTTTATAGCGGAAGCAAACGACGGATAGCGGCGTGGGCGCGGCGCGCTCGAAATACGGATCGGCATCCACTGCGGCGGCCAATTCGTGCGCCCAGGCGATTTGGTTGCGAATCATATCCGCCAGCTTTTCGCGGCCGAAATAGCGCATCACGAACCAAAGCTTTAGCGCGCGGAAGCGGCGGCCCAACGGCACGCCATAATCCATGTAGTTCACCGCGCGGCCGTCTTGCGCGGTGCGCAGATATTCCGGCGCCAGCGAGAAGGCGCGCCGCAGAATATCGGGCCGGCGGGTGTAGAACGCGCTCAAGTCGAACGGCGTGAAGAACCATTTGTGCGGGTTGACCACCAGCGAATCCGCGCGTTCGGCGCCGTCGAGAATATGGCGGAATTCCGGCACGATGGCAGCCGATCCGGCGTAGGCGGCGTCCACATGCAGCCACAGCCCGTGGCGCTCGGCGATATCGGCAATGGCCGGCACGGGGTCGATGCTGGTGGTGGATGTGGTCCCCACCGTGGCCACCACGCAGAAGGGCCGCAAGCCGGCGGCGATGTCGGTCTCCACGGCGGCCGCCAGCGCTTCAGGACGCATGCGGAACGAGTCGTCCACGGGAATCTTGCGTACGTACTGTTGTCCGATGCCGATGGCGATGGCGCCCTTCTCGATGGAGGAATGCGCCTCTTCGGAGCAATACAGCGTCAGCCCGCGCACGGCGCCCAGCGTACGCGCCTCCGGATCGGCCATTTCACGCGCGGCCGCGATGGCGTGCATGCTGCTGGTGGATGCCGTATCGTAGACGATGCCGAACAGGCCGCCGGGCAGCCCCATCCACTGGCGGAGCCAGTCGAGCGCCACCTGCTCCAGTTCCGTGGCGGCCGGCGACGTCTTCCACAGCATGGCGTTGGCGTTCAGCGCCGCCGCGAGCAATTCCGCAATGATGCCCGGCCCCGGCGCGGTATTCGCGAAGTACGCCATGAATCCGGGATGGTTCCAGTGAGTGATGGCCGGCACGATCAGGCGTTGGAAATCCTCCAGCAGGCGCTCCATCGGTTCGCCTTGCTCCGGGCCGGATGCCGGCAGCGCGTCCACAAGCTGGCCTGGCTCTATCTTCGGCAGCACCGGATAGCGTTCCGGATGCGCGAGGTAATCGGCGATCCAATCGACAGACTCGTGCGCGAAGCGGCGAAACTCGTCGGGGGACATTTCTCTATTGGATCATTCTGCGCGGGCGGCCTGCCGGGAATTGCCGGCGCTCCCCCATCAAATACAATGGGAAACGGGCGTCAAGGAATGGCCGCTGGATCCACATTGAACAAGCTTGTGTCTCCGCCGCCCGAATCGGTGCGCGCGGAATTGCGAACCATCCGCCGCTCCACTGTTTTCGGATCCGCGCCGAGCCTGCAAAAGCTGCTGGGCTATCTGGTCGAGGAGGGCCTGGCCGGCGGTCCGTTGAAAGAATCCATCGTAGGCGTGGCGGTCTTCGGCCGCGATCCCGGCTACGACCCCAAGCAGGATTCCGTGGTGCGCTCGGAAGTCAGGCGTCTGCGCGCCAAGTTGATCGAGTATTACGCCGCCGAAGGCGCCGGGGATCGCATCGTCATCGACCTGCCGAAGGGTTCGTATATGCCGGCTTGCCGCTTCCGCGAGACGGCCGAACCGCCTGCCGCGCCTGGGCACCCCCGGCGCGCCCGCACGATGCGCCGGGCGGGTAGCGTCGCGGCGTCCGTGGCGTTGGCACTCGCGGCGGTCATCCTGGCCGGCTATGAACTCCGCGGACCCGGCATCCCGCACGGCGCCCCCGCGCCCCGGCGCAGCGTGGCGGTTCTGGATTTCCGCAACCTAACGGCGCGCCCGGAGGCCGGCTGGCTGGCCAGCGCGATTCCCGAAATGATCAGCGCCGACCTGGCGGACGGGCAACAGATCCGCACGATCCCCGGCGAGAATGTTTCGCGAATGGAAACGGAACTGGCCTGGCATCCGGCCGCTTCGCCTTCGCGCGAGACACTCTCCGCCATCCGCCGGAACCTGGGCGCGGATATCGTGGTTTCGGGCGCGTACGCCGACCTGGGGGCCGGCGGAGGCAGCCGCGTGCGGGTGGATATCTGGGCCGAGGATGCGCGCAGCGGCGATGTGATCGCGGCGGTGTCCGAGAGCGGTACGGAACCGGAGATCCTAGATGTGATGTCCCGCGCGGGGGCGCGCCTGCGCACGGGCCTGCGCCTGGAAGCCACGCCTGCCGCCGAAATGGCCCTGCGCGACGCGGCGCCACGCGATCCGGCAGCCGCCCGCGCGTATGCGGACGCGCTCGCGCACATGCGCCGTGCGGATTTCCTGCAGGGCCGGGACCTGCTGCGGCAATGCATTCTAATCGAACCGGGCTTCGCGCCGGCGCATGCGGCGCTGTCGTCCGCCGAGGCGAAGCTGGGTTACGAGGGACTGGCGCGCGAGGAAGCCCGGCGGGCATACGACCTGGCGCGCGGCATCGCGAGCCAGGATGCCAAGCTGGCCATCGAAGCTCAATATCGCGAAGTCAATAACGAACCGGGCCGCGCGGCCGGAGTTTACGCGCGCCTGTTCGCGGAGCATCCCGACGATATCGAGTACGGCTTGCATCTGGCCGCCGCGCAAACGGCGGACGACAAGGTGCAGGACGCGTTGCGCACCGTGGAAGCGCTGCGCAGGTTACCGGCGGCGGAGGCCTCCGACCCGCGCATCGATATGGAAGCGGCGCGCGCACTGGCGGCGCATTCCGATTATCGCCGAAGCGCCGAATTGGCGGCCGAAGCGGCCCGCAAGGCTGCCGCCGCCAATGCGAAGCTCCTCTATGCACGGGCTGTATCGTTCGAAAGCGGTCTGCTCTGGAATCTGGGAGACGCGCGCTGGCGGGGTTTATCGGAAGAAGCCCGCAAGATGTGCGAGCAGTTTCAGGACAAGGCTTGCGTAGCCGCTATCTTGCGGCGTTTCGGCAATGTCAGCCTCGGCGCGCTGGATTTGGATGCCGCCGATCGTTACTACGCCGGAGCGCTGGCCATCGCGCGCGAGATCGGCTCCGTGGCCGAGGAGTCCAACGTACTGAACGGCATAGCCCTGGCGTCGGAGGGACGTGGAGATCTGAGCAACGCGGCTGCCGTTCTGAGGCAACTGGTGGCGCTCAGCCGGCAGACGCAGGGTCAGAGGGGCGAACAGTCGAGTCTGGCCAACCTGGGCGACGCGCTGCTGGCCATGGGCGAGGTGGATGCCGCCAGACAGAACATTGAACCCGCCGTGAAAATCGCGCGTACCCTTGGCGCTCACGAAGCCCTGGCCGACGACCTGGCCAGCATGGCCGATGTCTACCGCATGCAGGGGAATTTGCCGCGCGCACTGGAAGTCTGCGAAGAGGCATGGGCGAATGCCAGGGAAGCGGGCGCCGTCAACAGCCAGATCGCGGTGCTGTCACGCAAGGCGAGCATCCTGTTAGCCGAGGACGACCTGGCGGGCGCGCGGGCAACGCTGCGGCAATACGACCGCCTGGGCACCGCCGGCGTGGATGTTTCCGCCTGGAGGGATTGGCTCCTGCCGGCTGCCATCGAACTGGCCGCGCACCATCCGGCCGAAGCGGCTGTTTGGGCGGACAACGCCATCAAGCAAACCGCCACCCATCGTCTGCCGGGGGATCAGGCGCGCGCCGAAGCGTTGCTGGCGGAGTCCCTCCTCGCGCAAGGGGAACGGGCGAAAGCACGCACATCCGCCGAACAAGCGTGGACTCGAATGCGCGGCAGCCAGAACCGCCTGGCGCTCCTCGAAGTGGGCATCTCCTACGCGCGCGCCACAGGCCAGGCGGACGTGCTGCCAGCCATCGTTTCCGAGGCGCGCTCCAGGCAGGCATACGAGTTGGAACTGGAGGCCCGGCTGGCGCAGGCCCAGCTTTCGGGCGATAGCTCGCAACTGGCCGCGCTGCGGACGGAGGCACTCAGCCACGGCTTCCGTTATTCGGCGCGCCGCGCCGCCGAGGCTGGAGCCAAGCTATCCCACTGAATCTGCTGGGGGTGCACCACCCCTTCCGCACCCAAAAGTAGTTGCAGTCGAGCGTCGTAGCGCCTATAGTTCGAACAAGGATAGGAGAGATCTACCTAGAGGGGAACTATGCAAAAGCTAAAATGGTATAGAATTCTCGGAATGCCGCTGGTACTGTGTGGGGCGGCGGCGATGGCATTGCCTGCGCAGACCTTCACAACCTTGGAAAGTTTCGACGGGACAAACGGAGCCGGTCCGGCGTGGGGCGCGCTTCTTCAGGGCCTTAATGGAAGCCTGTACGGAACCACACTTCTCGGCGGCACCAGCGGGGGCACCGTCTTTACGATCAGCCGGACGAACGCCTTTACGTCGCTAACCAGCAACCTTGATGGCGGTTCCCAGCCATTTTCCGGGCTGGTTCTGGCGCCCAGTGGGGAACTCTACAGTACAACGTACTTCGGTGGCCCGCACAGCGCGGGCGAAGTCTTCAAGATGTCCGCCAGCGGCGCCGCAACCGCCCTCTACGGTTTTTGTCCCTCCCCGCAGACCAACTGCCCCGATGGCGAGAATCCCGTTGGGGCGCTGGTCCTGGCGACCAATGGGGACCTTTACGGGACCGCCACGTTTGGCGGGGCCAACGGCAGCGGCACGGTTTTCAAACTTACTCTCAGCGGCACATATACCACCCTGTATAGCTTTTGCAGTCAAGCGAACTGCGCCGACGGCAGCCAGCCCGAGGGCGGCCTCATGCAAGCCAACAACGGGAGAATCTACGGGACAGCTAATGGCGGCGGAACCGGGCAAGGCGGTACGGTATTCGAAATCACGCCTGGTGGCACTCTGGGTATTGTCCACGAATTCTGCAGCCTGACTAACTGCGCCGACGGTACCAGCCCTATCGGCGGGCCGATCCAGGGCACCGATGGCAACCTTTACGGAACAACCGTGTTTGGCGGAACGCTGCCCGGGGGGCAAAGCGGATCCGGCACGATCTACAAGATTGACCCAACAACCGGTGGTCTGACCACGCTATACGTCTTCTGCAGCCAGCCCTACTGCACTGATGGCGAATTCCCCTTTGGCGCCCTGGTGGAGGGCACCGACGGCAACTTCTATGGGACGACCGAGAGTGGGGGCGCCGCCAATGCCGGAGGCTCTTATTCCCTGACTGCCGGCACGGTCTTCCGGATCACACCGGAGGGTGTGCTGACCACCCTCCATAGTTTTTGTACGCAATCCGGTTGCCCCGACGGATTCGACCCGGAGGGCACGCTGGCGCAGAGCACAAACGGAAGCTTCTACGGGGCAACGTGTGGTGGCGCCTGTGGCGGCACGTCCGGCGATGGCACCGTGTTCGAGTTGTCGATGGGACTGCATCCATTCGTGAGAACCTTACCGATGGCCGGCGAAGTGGGAGAACAGGTCAGGATACTGGGAACGGATCTGACGGGCGCTACCAGCGTGACTTTTGACGGCACGGCGGCCACCTTCACTGTCACCGCCCCTACGCTGATCACAACCACGGTTCCCGCCGGAGCGACGACGGGAAAGGTGAAGGTGGTCATACCACAAGGCACGCTCACGAGCGACGTAGCGTTCAGGGTTGAATAATCCCGCGATTTGGCCTTAGCTGTCAGAGCCAGGTCTTGAACCATGCGCGGAATTCTTCGAGCGCGGTCTGCGTCTCGGGCGCCAGCGGCACCGGCGGGGGACCGGTCTTGAATCCGCGCACGGCCAGCGCAGCCTTGATGGCCACCGGCGTGGGGAAAAGCTCGATGCGTTCCAGAAACTGGTGCAGGCGCGCGTCCAGCCGTTGGGTTTCGGCTTCGTCATTTTGCGCGATGGCCCGGTCGAGCGACAGCAGCAGCTCAGGCATGGCGCAAGCCACGCCCGAAACCACACCGTCGGCTCCGGCCCGGCGCGCCCGCGCGAAGATGGCATCGTGCCCGATCAGCAACGTGTATGGATGTTCCTGCCGGCATCGGCTCAGCGCCTGGAAGTTGTCCCAATCGCCGCTCGAATCTTTGATACCCGCGAAGCGTCCGGTGGAAAGCAAGTGCGCCGCGGTTTGGGTCGATATCCCGCTGGTGAACGGCGGAATGTTGTATAGATAGATTGGCGCACCGTGACTCATCTCCGCGAACTTCATGTAAAACTCGCGGATCTCCGGCTGCCGGTAACGGAAGAAATAGGGAGGCATCAACAGCAGGCCGGCCGCGCCCGCCGCGCTGGCCTCGCGTCCCAGCGCCAGCGCGCCATCCAGCGTGGAGTGGGAGACGCCCGCCAGCACCGGCACGCGGCTGCGCTTCACCGCCAGGTACACCAAGCGCACGCGGTCGTCGCAGTTCAGATTGACGAACTCGCCCGTGGAGCCCAGCAAGGCAATCCCTTGCACCCCCGCCGCGCATAGAAAATCGATCAGCTCGAGAGTGGCGCCTATGTCGGGATCGTCGCCCCGTTTGCCGTAGGGCGTCACCGCGGCCGCGATCACGCCGGAAAAGGAGTGCATCATTTCACCACGGGACCGGAGCATGATTTCCGGCGTCGGCAACTCTGCTAGTTTGCGCCGATTGGCAATCGGCGCGCAGGATGCCATCCTGCCCCACAACGATTAATCTATCATATGCGCGTTTCCGGCCCGCCGGGCGTCATATTCGAGAATAGGTGGATATGCGCGGATCACTCTTGGCCGCATTGGGTTGCTGCGCGGCGCACGCCGCAGTCATTCGCGGCGTGGTGCTGGATCAATCCACTAGCCGCCCCCTGGCGCGTTCGATGGTGACTGTGCGGCCGGTGGAGGGCGTCGGCGGCAAGCCGCAATCCGTGCGCGCCAACCGCGGCGGACAGTTCGTTTTTAGGGTAAACGCCGGCCTGTACCTGCTGAGCGCCACACGCGACGGTTTTGCGCCCTTCCAGTACGGGCAGAAGAGTTGGAAATCGGCGGGCAAGCCCATGGCCGTCGAAAACGAGGGCTCCCTGTACCTGGATATCCGGCTGCGCCGTTACGCGGCCATCTCGGGCACCGTGCTGGACGAGAATGAGATCGGCATTCCCGAACAGAAGGTGATCGCGTATCCTGCTACGCAGCCGCTCCGGATCGCGGCCACCGCGATCACGGACGACCGCGGCATCTACCGCATTCACGGCCTCGAGCCGGGCACTTACCATGTGCGCGCGGCGGCCAAGCAACTGGAGGATGGCTCCGGACTGCTGCCGACGTTCCACAAAGAGACCATGCTGGTGGATGAGTCGCTGACCGTGGATGTTGACCTTGACCAGCAGGCCGACGAGGTCGACATTCGCCCGCTGCCCGGCAAGCTTTTTCGCGTCAGCGGACGGGTTATTGCGGCTCCCCCGGTCCCGGTTACCGTAAGTCTGATCTCGGATGCGGGACGCGTTCAGACTACCACCACGAGCTCGTTCGCCTTCGAACAAGTCGCGCCGGGAAACTACCAGCTCATTGCGGAGGGCGATTATCCCTCGGGCCGCGGCAAGCTGGGGGCCTATCGGGAGATCGCTTTGGAGAACGACACGGACCTGCAGGTGCCGCTCAATTTCTGGCGCGACACAGAGTTTCGCATGCAGGACGATAAGGGCAATCGCTTGGATCCGGCAACCGCGAAGATCAGCGCGCGGCGCAAGGATCTGGATGGCGGCGGACGCGCCCAAATTCTGAAACTGGATGGCGGCGGCGCGGCCCTCGGACCTGGACGCTGGGAGATGTGCGTCACCGCCCCGCCGCCGGGTTACTATGCCGTCGAACTTACCGGCGGCGCGGGGCTGCCGGATGTGCAGTCCGACCGCGCGGATGGCTGGAACGAAGTCTTGCTGCGCGACTTCAGTGCGATCGGGATTAAAGTCTCCGCGCGCCCCGCTTCCATTCACGGCGTGGTGAACGGTCCGGGGCAAGTGCCGGCGCCGGGGGTGCCGGTCTATCTGGAGGGGTTCGATAACAACACCCGCAAACGGGTGGGGGAGCTGCGCGTCATCCGTACCGACCTGCGCGGACAGTATCGCTTCAATGGCCTCGCGCCGGGTTTATATCGCATTCTCGGCACGTTTGAATACGAGAAGCCGAATTCGGACACCATGGAAGCCGCCGGCGCGCGGCTGGTGACGCTGTCGGAAGCCACCGATACGGCGCAGGATCTGGATCAGTACGCGCCGTGAGCGGCGGGGATGTCAGCCTGGCGGGCGAAAGCGCCTGCCCCACCTTGCACCACTCGGTCAGCGACGGCCGCCTCCACCCATGTGGCCGCCGCCACCACCCACATGGCCGCCGCCCATGTGGCCTCCGCCGCCTCCGGAACGCGCCGGCTTGGCAGAGGATGCGCTCCTGCTCCTGGCTTGCGGCTTGGGCTTCGGTTTGCGGATCGGGAGAGGGAAATGGATCTTATGCGGAGCTATCACTACCGTACCCCCCGCGTAGAAGCCCCAGCCAAACGGGCTGTACAGGAAGCCGCCCCCGGGCAGGAAGGCAAAGCAGTCCAAAAACGAATCCCAAAACCACTCCGCGGCATACGGGCTACCACCGGCTGCCATGGCTTGGCCTGCCTGGATAGCGCCCTGCGCCAGGTACTGGCTCCGGTTCGCGCTCCAGATAAATAGGGGATCGTTTTCCATGGCGGCCATATCCAGGTTCCGCGATTTCAGCGGTTGTCCGGAAAGCAGCAGGACGGCATGCCCGCTCTTCAGGGTGAGATGCGCTTTGCCCTGGTACACGTCCGCTTCTCCGGCGGGGGCTCCGATGCTGCGCTCTTCCGCTCCGAAAACATAGAGTCCCGGCTTTGTAATATTGGCAGTCCCGCCATCCATCAGGATGGACAGTTGAACTCCCTTGGACAATTGGCCGACCTCCAGGATCGCCTCGCCCTTCACCAATTCGAGGGCGATGCCGGTCGCTTCGGCCGAGACCAAGCGCAATTCACTGTCATCGCCCAGGCGCAGGAAAACGCCGGGCGAGAGCAGCAACTCCACTTTTCCCTGGGTTGTATCCAGCACCTGATTCGCCTCGATGGCGGCCGATCCCACTGAGGATTCCAGCAGGCTCTCTCCGTTGAGAGTCGCCTGACCCTCTACATAGTTCACGGTGCCCGGCAGGGGCATCGTCATGTTAGCCGCGGCCAGCGCCGCGGCGGTGAGCAGAACGAACATCGCCTGTTCAACGGTTTTCATTAGGCTGGTCATAACCGCTCCTTTCCCACTTCCACTTACTAAGACCGTGGAATGGAGAAGCGGGGTAATGATGGGACGCAGGTTCTTACAAACATTTACAGGGGATTTAGGAAGACCAGAAGGCGGCCGGGACAGGCCAGGAGGCCTGTCCTACTTTCGGGGATCCTCCCTGGGAGTAAACATAGTGTTGAAGATGTCCTTGAGCTTTAGCGTGGCCGGCTCGGCGAACATCCCGATGAGGCCCGCGAAGCCCGCGGTCTTCAGGCAGTCCGCTCCGGTGAGTGCCAGATCGCCGCCGAAGCCGCTGCGCAGAACCAGATACACGACCAATGCCACGGCTGCGCCGACCACCGGCCGGAGCACGTACCACCACGTCCAGCTCGATTGGAACGCGCGGTTTCCCGCGAAGATGGCGAACGACGACGCGCCGTGGATTAAGCCGCCCAGCGCGCCTGCCACCGCGATGAGCGCGATCAGGCTTGAGGTGCCGGGTGTGCCGTCTTCCTGGCAGGCCTTCGCCCGCGGCTTCGTGGCGGCGCGCTGGATCTCGTGGGCGGTACTCATGGGCTTGACGTTGCCCTCGCCTTCGCCGAAAATAATTGTCTGCGGCGGGAGGTCCGCCGGTCTGCAATTGGGGCAGAGCAGATCCCATCGCCCGAGGAGAACGGCTAGCAGGACCGTGGCCCAGGCCAACCAATAGAGGCCCACTAGATGAAGCCAGAACCAACCCGGGTCCAGTGCGACGTTGGCCGCGTCGAATTGGGTTTCATCGTGCGCTTGGACGATCACATTGGCATTGCGCAATACCAGGATAGGCGCCCTGTACACGCCATTCGGATCGATCCGCCCGTTATGCGGCTGGATCGACCAGGTGACCGTACCGGCGGCCCCGGCGGCCTGAAAAGCCTGGGCCTCTCCTGCGCGGATCGAAATGTTTTTCGGAGTGATTTGCAGTGGCATATTCCCGGACTACCTCTCAAATAGTGCGGGAGGCGCGTGTAAAGTATCAATATTTATATTCCGGAGGGACGCGGTAAGACTTTTTCTGAACAGGACAGCTTCATTTATGAAATCGACAAAATGCATACTCGCTTGGTTTATGTTGGCGGGAGCCGCCGCAACCGGGTGGTGCCAGGCGCCGCAATACACGATTACGACCCTGGCGGGCAATGGCGACGCCAGCTCCACCGGCGATGGGGGACCGGCCACCAGCGCCTCGTTGAATGGTCCCCGCGGAGTGACGGTGGACACCGCCGGCAATTTGTACGTCGCCGAATACTATGGGCAACGGGTTCGTAAGATAGCTGTGAATGGCACGATTTCCACCGTCGCCGGTAACGGTACGGAAGGTTTTGGCGGCGACGGCGGACCCGCCATCAACGCCTTACTGGACGGCCCCTATCGCGTGGCTTTGGATGCCGCGGGCAACCTGTATATCGCGGATTCGGCCAACAACCGGATCCGCAAAGTAGATACCAGCGGCACGATCACCACCTTCGCCGGCAACGGCGCGGCGAACTATAGCGGCGACGGCGGACCGGCCACCAGCGCCTCACTCGACTACCCGGAAGACGTCGCTTTCGATGCGGCCGGGAATATGTACATCGCGGACGAGAGCAATGACGTAATCCGCAAAGTGGACATCAACGGGATCATCACCACGGTGGCAGGCACCGGCGAGGAGGGCTATTCGGGCGATGGCGGTCCGGCCACGCAGGCGCTCCTGGATAGCCCCGTAAGCGTGAAGGTGGATGCCGCCGGCAACCTGTATATCTCCGACCAGGACAACGACGTGATCCGCAAAGTCGTGAATGGCACGATCACGACCATCGTTGGCACTGGGAACATCGGCTTCTCGGGGGATGGCGGACTGGCCACGGCGGCCACACTGTATAATCCCGCCAGCCTTGGCCTGGATACCGCGGGCAACCTCTATTTGCCGGACATTGGCAACAACCGGATTCGCGTGGTGCTGACAAATGGAATCATCTGGACCGTGGCCGGCGATGGCCGCGCAGGCTACGGCGGCGACAGCGGACCGGCCGCCAGCGCCGAACTGGACGTGCCCCGCAGCGTGGCGGTGGGGACATCCGGGCTGGTCTACATTGGGGACTTCGGCAACGACCGGGTGCGGCTGCTGACGCCGGCCGCGGTACCCCCGTCGATCGGCCAGGGCGGCGTGGTGGGCGCCAGTTCCTTCGGCGAATTCAAATCCATCTCGCCGGGATCCTGGATTGAGATTTACGGAACGAACCTGGCGACGGCCACGCGCCCATGGCAGGCCAGCGATTTCAACGGTTTCAACGCGCCCATCGCGCTGGATGGGACCTCGGTGACCATCGGCGGGCAGTCCTGCTTCGTGGCCTACATCAGTCCGGGCCAGGTGAATGCGCAGGCGCCGTCGAATGTGGCGGCGGGAGTGCAGCCGCTGATCGTGACCGCTCCGGGCGGGACCAGCGCGGCGTACAACATCACCGTGAACGCGGTCGAGCCGGGATTCGACGCGCCGCTTTCCTTCAACATCAATGGGATTCAATACGTGGTGGCGCTGTTTCCCGACGGTTCCTACGTGCTTCCCACGGGCGCCATCGCCGGCCTGACCACGCGGCCGGCCCAGCCGGGCGACACCATCACACTGTACGGCGTGGGGTTTGGCGCGGTGACGCCGGCCATTCCCGCGGGGGAACTCGTGCAAGTACTGAACACCCTGGCTGAGCCGTTTAGCATCTCGTTTGGCGGCACGCCTGCCACGTCGGTGCAATATGACGGGCTGGCTCCGGACTACACGGGGCTGTATCAGTTCAACGTGGTGGTGCCCGCTGTTGCGGCGGGTAATCAGGTGCCCTTGACTTTCACGGTTGGCGGAGTCGGCGGGACGCAGACGCTGTATATCCCGGTGGGCAATTAGCGCGGTTTGCTGGCCTTGGCAGGCGAAAGCGCCTGCCCCACCGGGGTCATCCGTAGAAACCGCAGAGGGCCGATTAACAATCGGCCCGCAGGTTGCCAACTGTTGCCAACCTGCCCCACATTAGTTTCGGAGGCGCAGGAAGAACCAGGCCATGCCGGTTACCAGTAGGACCGACGCGCAGACAGGTACGGGTTTTAGAGCAGCCAGGAGTTTGCCCAGGCGGGACATTAGCAGCGCCAGGATGGCGATCGCGGCGACCTCGGCGAGAATCGCGCCGCTCAAAACGTAGAGGGCGCGGTAGCCGGTGGTGCGCAGAAACAGCTCGAAGTAGAGGCCGTGAAATGCGCCCAGGACCGCCACGATCAACCAGCGCATACCGGCCTTCGGTAAAACCAGGATCTCCACCGCAAGGTAGGCGATAGTCAGGCCGGCGGCGGCTTCCACGAAACGGGCGGGAGGCTGCCATGCCGTGCGCGGCACGACGAGCGCGGCGGCGATCTGGCCGGCCAGGAACATGGCGGTCAGCAGGATCAACTCGCGGCGGCTGCGCGCGGCCAGCACCAGGCTCGCCAGAAACAGGATCTGCGCCGCGCCGCCCAAGGCGCGCAGCGCGCCGCCGCCCGACTGCGTGATGGCGGTTTCCAGAGGGGTGGGCGGACGGAAGCGCAGGGTGGCGCGCGGAAACGAGATATCGAACAAAGCCTGATCGTGTTTGGCGCCGTTTTCGACGCGCAGCAGGTGAACGTGGTTGGGCACGGTGACCGCGGGGAACGTGCATTCGACGTCCAGGGTATCGACCGGGGCGGCGAATTGATAATCCGCCGTACAGACATAGGCGCCGTGCGCGGGATCCTCCCGGCACGCGGAGTTCAGCAGTTGCGCCTGCCGCCCGCCGCTTGAGAAGGCGATATGCGCGAAAAGCGACTGCGCGGGATTCGCGACGTGCGGCATTTCGTACAGGGGCAGCCGTAACTCGTAATGCGCCAGCGTTCCACGGATGGTCAGGTCGCCGGAACTCATGCTCATGACGTGCGCGAGCGCTTGGCAGGCCAGCAGGACGAATCCGGCGAGGACTCTCATGCGGGTGCGTCGGGCACCGGGTGGACCTTTCCCGCGGCCAGGCGCTGCTGGCGGATGCGCCGGTAAACGATACGGACAAGAGCCAGCGCCGGCACCGAGAGAAATGCACCCGGAACGCCGGCGAGCTCCGCGCCCGCGAAAATGCCGAATAGCGCGAGCAGCGGATCCACCTGCACGCCCCTGCTCATCAACTGCGGAGACAAGACGTAGTCCTGGAAGACGCGGTAGACGATCAGGAATACAATCGCGCCCACTATCGGTCCGCCGCTCACCGCGGTAACAAGCGCGATGATGACGCAGGCCGAGATGGTTCCGATGGTGGGAATGAATTCGAGCGCTGCCGCCAGCGCCGCCAGCAGCATGCTGTACGGCACCCCCAGAATTGTGAAGAAGATGGAGTAAGAGGTGAAGGTTGCCAGCGAGAGTATCAGGAGGGCGCGCATGTAGTGGGCCAACAGGAGGTTCACATCGACAAGCAGGTCGTCCATCATGGCGCGCCGCCAGTCGTCGTCGATCAGTTCCAGGAAGCGCTGGCGCATCTCGCCGCCATCCTTCAAGAAAAAGAAGCCGAGAATGGGCACGATGATCACATACACCAGGTTGCCGGCCACGCTGAGTATCTTGGCGCCGGCGCTGGGCAGAGAAGAGATAATATTGCCGGAGCTCCTGGCCATCTGCTCTTGCACCTTTTGCACGATCCGCGCTTTGAGGGAGTTCACATCGGCGGAAGCGGAAACGCTGGGCTGCTCAAACCTGGCGAGCTTGGCGGGCATGGACTTGGCCAATGAGTTGGCCTCTTCGACGGCGCGCGAGCCGATCTGGGTGACGCCGACGAAGAGCGCGGCCATGAAGATCAGGTACGCGATGGCCAGCGCGGGAGTGCGCGTGCGTTTGCCCGGCAGGAAGCGATCGATGACGTTGACCAGCGGCGCGAGCAGATATCCGAACAGCAGCGCCACGATGAAGACGAACACCGTGGTGCGCATAAGGTACACCAGCCAGAGGAGGAGCAGTACGAGTGCCGCGGTCCAGGTGTAGCGCGCGGCGCGCGCGTCGATGCCGAGCATGATGGCCTGTTGGCATTCTAACCCGGCGCACGCAATTGCGCGACAGGCCGGCGAGGGCGCCGGCCCGCGATCCAGGCCTACGTGAACCACTATCATGGTGAGAGATCCCCGATGCCTGCCTTATCCATCGTGCCGGCTCTGCTGTTGGCGGCATTATCGTTCCAGCTTCCGGATACGGAAGGGGTCCGGCACACGCCCGCCGAATTTCGCCACAGCAAGGCCGTGGTGTTCGTGTTCGTCTCCGCGCATTGCCCGGCCTCAAACGCCTCCGCTCCCGAGCTGGCGCGCATCCACGCGGCGTACGCTCCGCGCGGCGTGTCGTTCTACGCCGTCCAGTCCAATGCCGAGGCGCGCCGTTCGGGCTTGCCCTTCCCGGTGCTGCTGGATTCGCACCAGCAACTGGCGCGGTACACGGGAGTCGAAACCACCCCCGAAGCGGCCGTGCTTTCACCCGCGGGCGAGTTGTTGTATCGCGGCCGTGTGGACGCCCGCCTGGGATCCGCGCTCGATGAGATACTGGCCGGCAAGCCGGTAGCGGTCAAGTTCACGAAGGCGGCCGGCTGCCCCATTCCGCCTGCGGATGCGCCGCCAACCTTCACGCGCGACGTGGCGTCAATCCTCTACCAGCACTGCGCCACCTGCCACCATCCTGGAGAAGTCGCGCCATTTCCGCTGCTGACATATCAGGATGCCGCCAAGCGCGCCAAATTGATCGCCACCGTGACCGCCAGCCGCTACATGCCGCCGTGGCAGCCGGAGCCGGGCTACGGACACTTTCAAGGCGAGCGGCGGTTGCGCGACGCGGATATCGCCACGCTTCGCCGATGGGCCGAAGCACGCGCGCCCGAAGGCGATCCGGCGCAATTGCCGCCTGCCCCGCACTTTCCCGAAGGCTGGCAGCTCGGACCGCCGGATATGACCATCCGCATGCCCAAGCCCTTCTCGATCGCAGCGGACGGCCCCGATCAATACATGTGTTTCGTAATCCCGCTGCACCTCACCGCGGACAAGTATGTGCGCGCGATGGAATTCCGCCCCGAGGCGCGCAGCGTAGTGCATCACGCGCTGTTCCTCCTGGATGCCGGCCACATCGGGCGGCAAAAAGGCGAATCGTATCCCTGCTTCGGCACGCCGGGCTTCCTCCCCAGCGGCGCGTTAGGCGGGTGGACGCCGGGGATGCAGCCGGCCCGTATGCCGGATGGCCTCCAACTCATCCTGCGAAAGGACTCGGATCTGGTGATGCAGATCCACTATCATCCGACGGGCAAGCCGGAAACGGACCAGTCCGCGCTGGGGCTGTACTTCACCGATAAGCCGCCCACCAAATGGGTGGCGGACATCCCGCTGGGCTCGCACCGGATCGACATTCCACCCGGCGAGCGCGCGTACAAAGTGCGCGATCACTTCACCACGCCCGTGGATGTGGAGGCGGTGGGGATCATCCCGCACGCGCATTATATCTGCAAGGAAATGGACGGCTGGGCCATCTTGCCGGACGGCCGCAAGCAATGGCTGATCCGGATTCGCGATTGGAATTTCAATTGGCAGGAGCAATACCGCTACGTTACGCCGGTGAAGCTGCCGGCGGACACGGATCTGGAAATGGAATTCACCTATGACAATTCCGATGCGAACCCGCGCAATCCGAATCATCCGCCCAAGCGCGTGGTGTGGGGCCCGGACACCACCGACGAGATGGCCGGCCTGCACGTGCAGGTGGTGCCGGAAGACATGGACGACTGGCACGAGTTAGGGCAGGCGTTGTGGGGCAAATTCATGCGGAGCGTGGGCGGCGGGTTTTATAGAAAGCCCGAGTAAGAAGTCAGGAGTCAGGAGACAGAAGTCAGAATAAGAGTGTCGCTACAAACGCGAGGGCTCTTATTCTGACTTCTGACTTCTGACTCCTGACTTCTCTCTCGCTACCGCGGCGCATACAGCGGCGCTACGGACACCATCGCCAGGCCGGCGATAAACAGGACAAACATGATGAACAGCAGCGCCTTGATGCGCGAGTCGGCGCCCTGGAATTCCTTCCATAACAGGAGGCCCCAGAGGGCGCTCACCATGGCCGCCCCCTGACCCAGCGCCAGACTGATGGCCGGCCCGACTTGCACCGCTTCCGGCGCGCTCGATCCCACGAAATTGGCGATTGTCCCGGAACACCAGACGATGCCGCCCGCCACCCCCAGCAGATGCTGTTTGGGGAGACCTTTGAAGTAATCCAGCAACTCCAGCGGCTCGCCCTGCACCGGCAGATTCATGAAGAACAGGTTGAAGACGAAAGTAGAAAGGAACACACCCAGCGCGAAGACCACCCCGATGGCGTAAGGCCCGAGCCCGTTGTCCCCGGCCGTGCCGCCCCAGTCGTTGGATTTCGCCATCACTACCAGCGGATAGAATGAACCCATCAACACGCCGCTCGCCAGGCTCAAGAACACACCCTTGAGGCTCGCCTTCTTGCGAGTGCTCTTGGCCTTGCCGGCCTGGGCCTCCGCCTCCGCCCGGAGAAGCTCCATCGCGCGGTAGGCGATGGCATCGACGATGATCGCGCCTACCACCAGCGCGCAGCCGGCGAACAGCAGAAAAGCGTTCCCCTGAGGCCGGATCATGTAATTCCAGATGACCCCGATAATGAGCGCCAGGCCGATACCCACCGGAAACGCCACCGCGAGGCCGGCCACCGCGATGGCCGCCACCAGCAGCATGTTCGCCAGATTGAAGATCACGCCGGCGCCGAAGCCCATGGCCACGTAACGCTTGCCGCCGTTCATGATATCGTCCAGGAACGAAAAGCCGTCGTAGCCCAGCGAACCGAGCGTGAAGGCGCAGATCACGGCGGTCAGCAGGACGCCGAAGGCGTAGTCGAAATAGAACAGCTCGAAACGCCATTTGCCGGACATCTTCTGGGTGTTGGCCCAGGATCCCCAGCAGAGCATGCTCAAGAAGACCACCAGCAGGGTCGCGATATAGGTGTGGGGCAGGATCATGAAACCCTTTGACTTGAAACCTGAGCCTACAACGTCTGTATCGGGCTGGTCAAGGGGCAGGGCTGTCGTTTGGCGCGCGCACGAGCGGCGCCTGCCCCGGCTGCTGCCACACTTGGAAGTGCCGGGGCGACTGGCTGCAATCGGGCAGCGGCATCACGGAATAATAGTTCAAGCCGTAACGCCAGCTCCGGTGCATGCTTTGAATGCACACGCTGTCGCGCCGGGCGGCGATCTCGCGCCACAAAGGCCTGGCCGAATATGCGCGATCGATGGCCGGCAGGTCGATCAGCTTCAGCGCTACCACGCCGGCCGTGGCCGCCACGGCCATGGCTGCCAGCGCAGCCGCGGGGCGGCCTTGCCGCTCCAGCCAATAGATGCACCCCGCCAGCGCTACCGGCAAAAGCCAGGTCCAGTGGAATGCGGGCAGGGACGCGCGCGAGAGACCCGCCGCCAGCGCCTCCGGCAACACCGGCAGGGCAGCCGGTATGGCGAGCAGGCAAAGCGCCGCGGCGGGTAGCGCCCAGCGTGCGCGCTGGGTTTCCGCCAGCGAGATCCCCATCAAGGCCGCGGCCGCCGGCGCCAGGGGCAGCAGATAACCGGGCAGCTTGTTCTTCGAGAACGAAAAGAAGACCAGCACGAAGAGCAGCCACAGCAACAGGAACCGGCGGCGGGCCTCGCCGTAGAGCGCGCGGCGCGTCAGCAGCGGGAGCAGCGGCGTCCAGGGCATCAACGCGGCCGCCAGCACCGGCACATAGAACCAGAATGGTTGGCCATGCGCCAGCGATGCGGAGGTGAATCGCTCGAAATGCTGCTCCCAGAAAAGCGTCCGCGGGAAAGCCGCGCCGTTGCGCAGGTAGCACAGCAGATACCATGGCAGCGCGACGATCAGGAAGGCCCCGGCGACGGGCAGGCGCAGCAGATCGGTCCAGCGCCGCCGGCCGCACCATAGCAGCGGCAAGCTGAGCACCAGCGGCACGAGGCCTTTGGCCAGCACCGCTACACCCAGCAGTGCGGCCGCGAGAGGCAGACGGCGCCGGTCGCCCGTCTCCATCCAATCGAGCGACAGCAGCATGGCCGCCGAGAATGCCGCCGCCATGGGCAGATCGGTGGCGCCGATGAAGCTGCACCCCAACCACGCCGCCGAAGTGCTCAGGATCAGGGTCGCCGCCCACGCCGCACGCGCGCCGAACGACCGCCTCAGGATGCATTGGAAGAAGATCAGGAAGGCTACCGAGAATAGCGCCACTGGGAGCCGCGGGGCCAGGTCCTCGCCGAAGCCCAGCCGGAATGCCGCGCCCGTCATCCAGTACAGCAGCGCAGGTTTCTCGAACCATGGCGCGCCCCACAGCCGCGGCGTAATCCAATCGCCGGACCGGGCCATTTCGCGGCCGATGGAGGCATACCGCGGCTCGTCAGGCCCGAGCATCCCGGACGCCGACAGACCGGAGAAGTATAGGATGCACAGCAGTGGAATCGCCAGCCACCAGGCGCGCGGAATCCGCGAGAAGGGGTTAGCCACAGCAGCCGAACCTACTGCTGTTTCTTCGGCGCATTGAACGACCGCTCCACCATGTCGTGAACGTCCGTGGAAACGCCGTGGTCCCGCCACAGCCAGCGCATCATATCCGGGAAAACCGTCTGCAGCATTTTCTGGCCGTGTCGCTGAATGCCCCACGAGTAGTTTAGGTCGTAGCCCTTTTCGGTGAGCGCCTGCTGCATCCGGACGTTCTGATAGAACCAGTCGCGCGCCTGATCGTAGCTGCCGTCGGCGCGCAGGCTCCGATTATCGTTCCGGCCATCCACCAGGAACACACGAAGGGGCTTCTTGTCGCTCTTGCGGATGATGTCCGGATAGGCATTTCCGCCGCGAATGTTGGTGAAGCTGCCTACGTTGCTCAGCACTTTCCTGAATTCGTCCGGACGCTCCCACGCCACGGTGAAAGCGGCAATGGCGCCCGAACTCGACCCGCCGATGCCATGCCGCTCGGGGTCTTTCGATATGTTGTACTCCTTGTAGAGCACCGGGAGCAATTCATCGACGATGACCCGCGCGTACTTATCGTCCAAGGTGTTGTACTCGGTGGGACGGTTGGTGGTGCGATCGCCCCATTCGCTGCCGGACGGCTCCGGCTGATCGGGTCGGCGGCCCGGATTGATAAAGACGCCGATCATTACCGGAATTTCGCGGCGGTAGATCAGGTTGTCCATTACGACCTGCGCGCGGACTTCGCCTTCCGGCGCCATGAAGGCCTGCCCGTCGTTGTAGATCATCAGGCTGGCGGGCGCCGCCGGGTCGTACTGCGCGGGCACGTAGACCCAGTACGTATGCTGCGTTCCGGGATAGGCTTTGCTCGGCAGGGTAAAAGGGCCCTTGATGTCGCCGTTTGGAACTCCATCCTGCGGAATGGCATCGACCGCCAGCTTGTAGTAGATATCCGTGTTGGGGGTCTCGGCCATCGGCGGGCGCTGGCCCTGGGCTGGGGGGTTCGGCGTCTGTGCGAGCTCGGCACTTGCGAGCAACAGGAACATCGGAAAGAGAGTGCGTTTCATGGCTTCGGAAGCCACCATAGCACACGACATCCGGGGCCCGAGCTTAGTATCCTTCGATGGGCGCGCAACGGAACTCGAATATCTCAATCAACCCTGACTTGCCCACTGCTCCTGAAGCGACCGAAAGAACTAAGTCTACGAGTTCGTCCTCGTCGAAATTCGGCGTCCAGTTGTTCATTAGCAGAAATGTGATGGCGGCGTTTGTACCGGCTCGTTTGTTGCCGTCGATGAACGGGTGATTCTGGCTGAGATGAAAAAGGTACGCGGCTGCCATAGACGGAATGGATGCGTGCAGGAATTCTCCGCCGAAAGTCGCCTGGGGCGTGGCTACGGCCGATTCGAGTCCAGCAGCGTCGCGGAGCCCCGCGGATCCGCCGTATCGCTCGATCTGTTGCTGGTGGATCTCCAGGACCTCATCCAGGGACAGGAACACCGGTTCCATCGAGTGCATTCCAAGAGATCATTCGGCCAGCTTCCGGAACGTTTTTCCGTATCGCTGGTGCGCCCACTTCTGTGCCGCGTCGAACTTCTTCCGCCGTGCCGAAGGCTTCGCCGGAGCCACGATCAGTTGTCTCCCGTCGGTGCTGACGTCGAGCGGCGTCTCGGGATCGATCTTGAGGAGATCCAGGATTGGGCGGTCGATCACCAACGCCAAGCTGTTTCCATGTTTCGTAAGCTTCTTTACCATGCGCCACCCCGTACTTCCAATGTATCACCAAGCGCAAGGGGTCCCTCAGCGCTCTCGATAATTACCGCGTTGATCGTGGCGGGGCGCTTTCTGCCGATTTACCCCAGGAGCGAAGCCATTCTACGACCCTTTTGTGTTCCACCATCTTGCCGCTGTCCGGTTCCGCAAGACCCGCGGCGATCTCATCGAGTTGCCAATCTCCGGCTTCTACATGGGTGGCGATTGCTTTGGCCGCTGGAGAGGACTTCGATGGCTGCGAATGGTTCGTCATTGCCCCCAGACTAACACGCGTTGCGCTTTTATTATTCCCGAAAGCCGATGCCGGAGACCACTACGCCCAGTTCGCGGTGATCTCCGGGCACGGAGAAGGTCCGGTCGATGGTGAGGGTTACTGAGGCGGTGGGACCCGCAGGCGTCTGCGGCGGGGATTTCAGAGTATAGGCGCCGGGCCCGCTATAAGTCTCGGACGCGACCACGCGGCCATCCAGCAGCAGTTCGACGTGCCGCGCGGGCGCGGCATCGGGAATCGTGAACGCCGCCTCGATGGGCAGCGGATGCGCGGGACTCTTCAGCAAAACGACCGCGCTCCCGGACGTCCAGCGCCATGCGCCGTTTTCCAGGTCGTACAGGCCGCTGACAATCTGGCCGCCCGCCTCCGGTGCGTTCATGGGCAGGTAGGAGAGCGCCGGATGGCGGTCGACCACGATCTCGGCGCGCACGATGTCGATGGGCGCCGTGGAGATATCGAACGGCCGGAGTCCTTTGGTGGCAGTCGAGTAGCCGGAGCGAGCTTCCAATCCGATGAGTTGTAGGGGCAGCGAGGCGCGAATGGCCTGCTCCGCGATGGTCGCAGTGGGGGCGGTGAATGCGATCGGATATGCGAGGCGGCTCGAAACCACGATATCGCCGGCGCGCAGCACCTGTCCGCGCTCCAGGGGAACGCCGCCATCGGCTTCCACGTAGTAGCGCAGGCCCCATTCGCCATTGATGTAGACGCGGTGGCCGGCGGTGGCCGCGCGGATCTGACGGGCGAAGCGCCGGTAGCCATCCCAATGCTGGTAGTTCACGGTGGCCAGCGCCAGGCTCAGGGCCATCTGGGCGGCGAATCCAATGGCTAACCACCGGGTCCGCAGGTGCGACACGAGCAGCGCCACGGGGGCGGCCATGGGCAGCAAATAGCGCGCCGATCCGGCGAAGAAGAGCACGGCCGCGCCTCCGAAAAACAGCGCGATCCACGCGGTCAGGAATGCGGCCTCGCGGCCGCGCCGCTTCCAGTCCAGCAGGATGGCGCCCGGCAGCAGCGCGGGGAACACCAGAAAGCAGGCGTGCACCGCCAGCGCCGCGGCATTGCGTATTTTGTTGGGGAGCGTTTGCAGCCCATAGCTGCTCATATACCCGGCCGACACCGCGACCGGCAGCGCGCCTGAATACCAGCGCTCCAACAACTGGCAGACCAGAAGGGCCGCTGGCGCAACCAACGTCAGCAGCGTAGCCAAGCGGGCGGTGCGATCCTTGCGCCGATAGATCCACACGTAAACCGCCAAGATGGGCGTCAGGAAAATGGCCTGAAATGCGCTGAGCGCCGCCAGCACCATGGCGACTGCGGCCCATGCCCATCGTCCCGCGACGAAGCACGCCACCGAGGCCATCCAAAACGCGAGGAACGGCAGATCGGATTCGAGCGAGTTACCGTTAATCACGAATGCGGGTACCGCCAGAAACAGCAGTGTGGCCCATAGCGGATGCGGCGAGAAGCGCTTCGCCAGCGACCACATAGCCAAGGCCGCCACCACCGAGAACAGGATGTACGCGGCGTGGAACGGCACTTCACGGATATCCCCGATCACGGCCAGCAACAACCCGAGGAACCAGGCGTTGAAGGGCGGGTGGGGAAAGCCGCGCAGGTCCACGCGATCGCCCATGGAAACGTATTGGACGTGGTTGGGATCGAGCGGATCGATCTGCACGTGCTCGGCTCCGGCCAGGTAGTACACATCGTCGCCCTGAATCGCCTGGTTGAGAAACGGCAGGCGAATCAGCAGGACGACAGCCAGAACTAAGGCGAGGCGGGTGTCCATTTCAATACCGGCTTGCGCGCGGCTTTCACTTCGTCCACGCGGCTGGTGCGGGTCAAATGGGGCGCGGTCTTGACCGTCTCCGGCTCAGTCTCGATCTCTTTGGCGATGGAGATCATGGCGTCGATGAACAGGTCCAGCTCCACCTTGCCTTCGGTCTCGGTGGGCTCGATCATCATGGCGCCGCGCACGATCAGCGGGAAGCTGACGGTGTAGGGGTGGAAACCGTAATCGATCAGGCGCTTGGCGATATCGCCCGTGCGCACGCCCAGGCGCGCCTGGCGCTCGTCGCTGAAGACCACTTCGTGCATATTGGGCAGCGCGTAGGGCAGGTCGAAGAACGGCTCCAGCTTTTTGCGGATGTAGTTGGCATTGAGCACGGCGTCCATGGTGGCGGCGCGCAATCCGTTGCCGCCGTGCGCCAGGATATAGGCCAGCGCGCGCACCAGCACTCCGAAGTTTCCGTAGAACGCTTTGACTTTGCCGATGGAGAAGGGGCGGTCGTAGTCGAAGGTCCAGCGATCGCCGTCGCGCTTGAGCCGAGGCACGGGCAGGAATGGCTCGAGTTCCTTCTTCACCGCCACGGGACCGCCTCCCGGACCGCCGCCGCCATGCGGAGTGGAGAACGTCTTGTGGAGATTCAGGTGCATCACGTCCACGCCGAAATCGCCGGGACGCGCGATGCCCACCAGCGCGTTCATGTTCGCGCCATCCATGTAGAGCAGCGCGCCCTTGCGGTGCAGGACTTCGGCTGCCGCGATGATACGCGATTCAAAAACGCCCAGCGTGTTGGGGTTGGTGACCATTAGTCCGGCCACGTCCTCGGTGACGGATTTTTCCAGCGCGGCGAGATCCAGCAGGCCATGTTCGTCGGAGCGGATATTCTCGACCACATATCCGGCGATGGCGGCGGTGGCGGGATTGGTGCCGTGCGCGGAATCCGGAATCAGGATTTTCTTGCGCGGATTGCCTTGCTGTGCGAGGAGCGCGCGGATGAGAAGGATGCCGGTCAATTCGCCCTGCGCGCCCGCCGCGGGCTGCAGCGTGACGGCGTCCATGCCGGTGATTTCGAGCAGCGCGGATTCGAGATGCGCCATTACTTCCATGACGCCCTGCGAGAGCGATTCCGGCTGATAGGGATGCGCCCAGGCGAGGCCTTCGGTGCGCGCGACCAGTTCGTTCACGCGCGGGTTGTACTTCATGGTGCAGGATCCCAGCGGATACATGCCGTGGTCGATGGCGTAGTTCCAGGTTGAGAGGCGCGTGAAATGGCGGATGGCTTCCACTTCGCTGACTTCGGGGAAGCCCTCGATTTCCGCGCGCACGTTTTGCGCGCCGAGCGCGGCGCGGGGATCGACGGGGGGGACGTCGAGGGCGGGCAACTGATACGCTTTCTTGCCCGGCGAACTGCGTTCGAACAACAGCGCTTCGTTCGGCGAAATGTGGGTGCGGACCTTTTTGATGGACATTTAGTGCAGAGTCAATCCTTGCCGCCTTTTAGAGGCTCAGAGCCGGCTGAAAGCCGGCTGCGGACAGGATTGCCCGCCCTCCAATAGACCTCAGCTAGGTTATCCATATCTTCCCGGTGGGACATTTCGGTGGCGCAGAGCAGCATCGCGTCGGATAACTCGGGGTAGAAGCGGCCTAGCGGCAGGCCCCCGATGATCTTCTTGTCGAGGAGCGCGGCGTTAATCGCATCCGGCTGGTCTGTCGAAACTACGAACTCGTTGAAGAACGGCCCAGAGAACCGGGGCTTTAGTTTGCCCGCCAGATAGTGCGCCTTGGCCAGATTCTGCTCCGCCAATTCGCGCAGGCCCTGTTTGCCGTAGACGCTCATGAAGACGGTAGCCATCAAAGCGATCAGCGCCTGGTTGGTGCAGATGTTGGACGTGGCCTTCTCGCGGCGGATGTGCTGCTCACGGGTCGCCAGCGTCAGGCAAAACGCGCGATTGCCGTGCGTATCCGTAGTCTCGCCGACCAGCCGTCCGGGCATCTGCCGGGCGAATTTCTCGCGCGTGGCGATGATGCCCGCATACGGTCCGCCGTAACTGGGCGTGATCGCGAAAGATTGCAGCTCGCCGGCGACGATGTCGGCCTGCGGCGGCTCCAGTATGCCGAGCGAGACTGCTTCGCTGAATCCCATTACCAGCAACGCCCCGCGCCGGTGGGCGATCACGGCCGCGCGCTTCACATCCTCCACCACGCCGAAGAAATTGGGCGATTGCACAATCACGGCCGCGGTCAGATCGTTGAGCTTGCGCTCCATGTCGTCGAGATCGGCCATGCCCGTTTCGGCATCGTAATCGAACTCCGTAATCGGCATGCCCTGGTTCTTCGCGTAGGTCTGCAGGACTTCTTGATACTCCGGATGCACGCTGCGCGCCACCAACAGGCCGCCTTTGCTGGTCAGGCGCGCGGCCATCAGGGCAGCCTCCGCCAGCCCAGTCGAGCCATCGTACATGGAAGCGTTGGCCACATCCATGCCGGTGAGTTGGCAGATCATGGTCTGGAATTCGAAAATGGTGGTGAGGGTGCCCTGCGAGATTTCCGCCTGATATGGCGTGTATGACGTAAGGAATTCGCCGCGCGCGACCACCGTATCCACCAGCACCGGACGGTAATGCCGGTAGACGCCCGCGCCCAGGAAGCTGGCGTAGCCGTTGGCGTTCCGGTCTCCGCGCCGGCGGAAATAGTCGACGATTTCATACTCGGAAATACCCGGCGCAAGCTGCAGCGGCCGCTTCAGCCGCACGGCCTCCGGAAGATGGGCGAACAGATCTTCGGGGTTTTCCACGCCGCACGCTTCCAGCATTTCGCGGCGTTCGGAATCAGACTTCGGAAGATAGCGCAATCGTTATTTTTCCGCTCCTATATAGGTTTGATAATCGGCCGCGGAAAGTAGATTCGCCAATTCGCCGGGATTGCTTAAACGGATCTTGACCAGCCATGCCCCGCCGTGCGGGTCCTCGTTCAGTTTTTCGGGCGCGTCGGCTAGCGTGCCGTTGAGATCCACGACTTCGCCCGAGACCGGCGAATAGATGTCGGATACGGCCTTCACCGACTCCACCGAGCCGATGGTTTTGCCCTGGTCCACGTGCTGGCCGGGCTTCAGGGTCTCTCTGCCATACTTGAAATCCACGTAGACGATGTCGCCCAGTTCGTGCTGGGCGTGATCCGTGATGCCGATGGTGCCCGTATCGCCTTCCACGTGCACCCACTCGTGTTCCTTGGTGTAGCGGTAATCTTCGGGATACATTATTTGGCTCGCTTGTAGAATGGCGTTTCCACGGTGACCGCGGCCACCGGCTGGCTGCGAATGACTACCTCGATGGCGCGGCCCACATGAGCCTCCGCCACGGGCAAATAACAAAGACCGATGTTCCTGTTCAGGGATGGCGCGGGCGACCCGCTGGTTACCCAACCGGCCGGCGCTCCGTCCACAAGCACTTCGTAACCGTCGCGGCCGATGCCGCGGTCGGCCATCTCGAATCCGATGAGCTTGCGCTGGATGCCCTGTTCTTTCTGCTTCGCCAGCGCAGCGCGGCCCACGAAATCGCCCTTGTCGAGCTTCACGATCCAACCCAGATCGGCTTCCCACGGCGTGATGGAGGCGTGGATTTCGTGGCCATAGAGCGCCATTTTAGCTTCCAGACGCAGCGTGTTGCGCGCGCCCAGGCCGCACGCTTTGATACCGAATTCTTTGCCGGCGCCCAGGATTTCGTTCCATAGGCGCGGGGCGGCCGCGGGCGCGACATAGATTTCATAGCCATCTTCGCCGGTGTAGCCGGTGCGTGCGATGCGGGCTGGCGTGCCCGAGACGGTGCCGTCAATGAACCAGTAATAGCGCATGGCGGCCAGATCGGCGGCGGTGAGGTTCTGCAGAGTGGCGCGCGCATTGGGGCCCTGGATGGCGATCTGCGCGTAATCGTCGCTCGACAGCTGGACTTGGGCGTCGAAGCGGTTGTGCGCGCGGATATGCACGAAGTCTTTTTCCTGATTGGAGGCGTTGACGCACAGGAAATAGTGGTCTTCGGCGACCTTGTGGACCAGTACGTCGTCGACGAATCCGCCATGCTCGTAGAGCAAGCCCGAATAATGGATCTGGCCTGTCTTGAGGCGCCCGGCGGCGTTAGTGGTGACGTAATCGGTAAGCCGCAGGGCCTCGGGACCGGTGATGTCGATCTCGCCCATGTGGCTGACATCGAAGACGCCCACGCTCCTGCGCACGGCGAGGTGTTCTTCTACCAGCGAGGAATACTGGACGGGCATGTCCCAGCCGCCGAAATCCACCATTTTGGCGCGCATCGAGCGATGGGCGGCGTTCAGGCAGGTGGCTTTCAGGGCGGCGGTGGCGGGCATCAAACTGGTACTGTAGCACGGGTGGCGGGGTGTTCAAACCGTGCGCAGGGCGCGCGCGGCGTATAATCAGGAGATGCCAAGAAGTCCTGCCGAATTGTTGAGCGAGGCGCTTCACCTGCCAATTGACGCTAGGGCCGCGCTCGCCGACTCGTTGCTCGATAGTCTGGACACCGAAGTGGATGCGAATGCAGAGGAAGCCTGGCGCGATGAGATTTACCAGCGGCTTCAGGAAATCGACAGCGGGTCTGTTCAGCTAATTCCCTGGCATGACGCGCAACGTCGCTTGCGGGCGCGCCTCCAGCAGTGACTCGTAGGCCTGTCGTTTTTCATCCGGCAGCTCTTGCCGAAGCCGAGGCGGCGACCGAATGGTATCGGCAGCGAAGCGAGCGGGCGGCGGCCCGTTTTCTGGATGAGCTCGACCGGGCAATCCAGCAGATCTCTTCAGATCCGAACTGATTCCCGATCTTTGAATTCGGCACACGGCGAATGTTGCTCAGGCGATTTCCGTATTTTGTTGTCTTCCGCGAGACAGCCACTCGACTGGAGTTCGTGGCCGTGGCGCACGGTCACCGTCGGCCGGGATATTGGCGCGACCGGATCTGAGAGCTGACGTGTGGCCGCGTTGACAGCGATCACCCGGCATGGGTCATTGATACGCTTTTTCGGAACGAAGCAGGATGCGCAGATTGAAGACCGTCTGGTTCCCCCAATCGGCGGTAAAGAGAATGCGGTAATCGCCGATGCGACGGCGGAACACCTCCGCCACTCGTCGCCTTTCAGCGCTTTCACGTTCGCCGCGAACGGATCGGCCGCCATCTGCGTGAGAGTGCGCGCGACGCGTTTCTGAATGCCTTTTGGTAAGCTTCGCAAATCCCGCTCGGCGTCTTCCGTGAGTTCACAGGCCCAGGTCATGCTTGACCTTGGGCCAGGGCCTGGTCTTCCCCGCCTTGAGTTGCTGGATGGCGTGGCGCACCTTCTTCGCGTCCGCGGCCGTCAACGTATAAGCCGGCGGGAACGACCTTTTTAGGCTTCATCGCCACGCGCCCGTTTTCGGCCGTCACCTCCATGAAGTCCCCCTCTGCCAAGGCAAGCGCATCAAAGACTTTCTTGGGGATGACAACCTGGCGCCGCTGGCCGATGCGGCTTACAGCGCCGGGTCTTGCAGTCCTTTCCGCCTCAATAGTTCTGGTAGGCATGCATTTAGCTTATCAGCTTACCGGCTTATCGGCAGCCGCTAAATTCCCCTCGCGTGGTTGTTAAACTTCGAGAAATTCCACGCATAACGGAGGGTGCCATTAAGTCCCCGAGTACCTCACCCAGGGCGAAAGTTTTTGAGATCTTCAAGACCTCAGGGCTCAGTTTGACGATTTCACAAGCTACGCGACGCTCGTGTCGACAAGGGTTCCAGGCAGACTGCCGTAATCCGACAGCGTGTCGAGACGAGTCTCAGCACGGCGCGCATGATTGCGTGCGCTACCAAATATATTCTTTCGCCGCCTTCCGCTTGTCATATCCATCCAGCACATGCACCACCCGGACCTTCTTCAGCGCGACCGGTGAAAGCTGCCCGATCGGGATATAGATAATCGTCCGCCCGAAGCGCGCCGCGATACCCCGGAACACCGAACGTGGCGGCTTAGCAGCCACATACACCACGAACCGCTCCAGCGAATAATCCAGTCCGGCGAGCAGCAGGCGCTCGGGCTTGCTCTCGGCGAAATCGTAATCCGGGTCCTGCCACACATCGAACATGCGGCGGGCCGGCAAGCTCATCAGGAAGCCGCCGTACTCGCCGCGCCCGATGCCCGGCCCCACCAGATTGTCGAATGGAAACGTGGAGTAGAACGCCATGTCCGATTCGTTCTGGTGCTCGCCCAGCCACGTAGTCATGTAGTAATAACGATTATCGCGATCCTCGTCGAAGATCACGATCACCGAGCCCACCTCGCCCGCGACCTTCTGAAACTGCCGCACGTAGATCTTGCCTTCGTGCCAGTTGCGAATGGTCTCGCGCAGGTCGATGCCATCGAGCAGCGATGTCGTGAACGGCTCGGTGTGCGTGTGCTCCTCCGAAAGGATGCCTTTGCCTTTTTTCTTCAAGAAGCGCCCGTAATCCTCGATCACCAAGTCTTCCGGCGGGTAGGAACAGATGCTGTTGCCATCCAGCTTGGTGGCCCATTCGCCCGGGAACTTCTCCTTTTTGCGCGGCTTCAATCCCACCGGGCGCAGCCGCCGCTTGACGCTCGGAAGCCTGCGCCGCAGCCGGATCCGCTTGGTGTCGAGCCACACCTCCTCGCCCGAGATCTGCACGGTCTCCAGATCGCTGGCGGTCTTCTGCGGCGGATACCGGCCGGCCGTTTCCCAAACCTCCCAGCCATAGTTGTCGTCCACGACGCTGCGCGCGGCCACCGTCAGGTCGAATATGCCGGGCATCAGCGCATGATCGGCCAGCGCCAGGTTGCGCGCATAGCGCGCCAGCAGCCGCCGCTGCCAGTGCTGCACACGCTCGCCCGTGCTCACTTCGTAGCTCTTCTCCGCGTCGCGAAACAGGGCCAGTTGCGCGTGGCGCCGGTCGATCAGGTTGGCGTCCGTCAGCAAGCCGCGGAACTGCTCGTAGCGGTATTGCAGATAGGGATACTCGATGGCGATTTCGGCTAGCGAATCCGGATGCGGATTGAGCAACCGCACGCCCTCGCGCCGCACGCGGGACATGGGCTGCGCCTGCGGCTCGTCCATGGCGTCCAACACCGGGTCCAACAGATTCAGCGATAGCACCACCAGCACGCGCGCCAGCGGGTCGCAGCCTTGCAGCTTCCAGGCGATGCCGGCGGCATGTCGCGCGATCTCGTCCGAACGCTCCTGCGGGTAGACGCGGTATGCCTCCGCGTATTTTCCGTAGCCGATGTGGCGGATCGAATAGGGGTCCGGGTAGGCGTCCTTCAGGTGCGGCCGCTCGCCCGAGTCCGGGTCGGCGAAGACCAAGTCCGCGCCCGTTTCGTTCGCCGTGCGGATGGCTTCCACAAATGGATCGGCCGGCTCCACCGGAACGTATATCGCGCGCTCGGAATCGGACTCGTCGGGATAAAATATGACGGACATTTCCGGCAGCCTGGCAACCGCACGCACATATTGCTGCTGCAGCGTGATGGGCAGTTCCAGCGCGACCACCTGCGGCTTCTCGCGCAGGATCGCCTGGCGCACCTCAATGGCAAACTCCAGCCGTCCCGGCGCCACCGGCAGGTAGGTGAAGCGCCCGCGCCGCAAACTGCCCGAATCGGGCAGATCAGGAAGGTCGATTTCCCCGGGCATAGCGCAATGCTTCTTCGCCGAGCGTTTGCAGGATGGCCGTTTCCAGCGCCTCGGTCTCGTGCGTTCTTTGCGTGGCCAGGCTCTTCAGCTTGATGGCGAAGCGCCCGATGTTGATGCCGTCGCGCACCGTATACCGCTCGTCGGCCGCGTGCGCCTGTTGCAGGAACTCGGTCACGTAAGTCAGGATACGCTCCTCGGCGAACGGCAGATTCTCCTTCAGGATCTGATACTCTTCGTCGCGCTCCGGAAAGTCGATGAGGATCTGCGGCTGCAGGCGCGAGTGAATGTATTCGGGCAGTTCGAAGGTGGAAGCATCGTCGTTCATGGTGGTAACGATGCGGAACTGCGCATGCGCCTTGATCTTGATGCCCGCCACGATGGATTCGACATAGCGACGGTTATCGAGCAGCGGCGCCAGGCTGGCCCAACTCTTCTCGCTCATGCGATTGCCTTCGTCGAGAATTGCTATGCCGCCGCGGATCATGGCCGTCACCAGCGGCGAGGCCACATAGCGCAGCCGCCCTTGGCCTTCGATTACCGGCGTCACCAGCAAGTCCTCCGGGCGCGTATCCATGGTGGCTTGCAGGATGTAGACTTCGCGGCCCATGCGCTTGGCCGCCGCATAAGCCAGCGTGGTCTTGCCGACGCCGGGCTTGCCCAGCAAGCGCGGGTGCATAGGCAGATCCTGCTCGCTCACTACCAGCCAGGCAGCCAGCAGTTGGCGCATAAGCTCTTCCTGGCCCACCCAGCGGACGGTGAGCTCGTCCGGATGCGCCAAGTGCAGGGTGACGCCTTCGATCTCGACAGTCATATCTGGCTATATTATCGTGCTTCGAGATCCTCGCCTGGCGAATCCTCTTCCGCGAGGAAAGGAGTGAGCAGAGCCGCGGCCCTCCCTCGCGCCATGTGCCAGCTCCAGCGCGCGAGTCTCATCGCCCGGAAGCGTTTCGGTTCTGCGCTGCGAAATAGATCGAGGAGCTGCCCAATATCATGGGTTTTTCGAAGCTCGACCCGATGACGGACCAAGATCGCTTTCACGTACTTCTCGACAGCCTGTTGGCAGTGGAACGCAACGGTGTCCCGGAACCGATCCCCCTCGGGAAGCCGCACTGCGGGAGTTTTCCGGCAAAGAAACCCCTACGGGAACGAACCGCACCAATCCTCCCCCTGGAGGCATTGGCGATTGGTTCAAAGTGAACTGGAAGAGAGCCGGCATTATTTCATGTTTGGGGCCAATTCTAATCGAAGAGGGCTACGCAAAGCCTGGAACCGATACGGACCGGATCTACATCAAGCCATTTCAATCCTGAGCGCGTAGCCCACTCCGGCTTGTCACATCGCTACCAGCATACCCGGTGCCCAAATTAGAGCCTACCCGTAGACTCGCGCCGGTGAGCGATTCGGGTTACATCCACGGTCTTGGCATAGTCGTCAATCTCGTATACCAACCGGTAATCACCGACCCGAATCTGCCATTCGTTATGACCGCCCTTGAGTTTCTTGCAGCCCGGAGTCGCGGAACCGACGCAAGGCGTTCAGACGCGGCACAATACGGGCAATCACCTTCGCGGGCAGCGAATGCAGTTCTTTCTCCGCGCTTGCGGTTAAGACGACCCGATAGCTATTCACGCGGGAGCTTGCCGCTCTTCATCAGACCCGCTTTTACCTTGTCCAGCGGAATCCGTTCTTCGTGCCGCCGCGACCGGGAGACAAGCACATCCTCAATGTCTTCCCACAGTTCCCGATGCTTTTTCAAGTCGATCTGAACGGCCACCCTGCGGCCCTTCTCATCGGTCACATACTGGACCCCGGTCATGGTTTCATTATCCTTTAGACGATGGCTTCTGCGCAAAGGTGGAAACGCGGGTGGTGGCAGGACCGGGCCTTCCGTCGCGCTTTCGAGAGTGTCACCGTCGTGACCCGCAACGTGAAGGACTTCCGTGCGTGGGGAATCCCCGTGGCCAATCCTTGGGAATCCCTGTGACCACCGGATTAGACGTCAGTAAGAGAATACGCACGGTGTTAGGCCCGTCGTGATGCCCGCCGATCCGTCTCCGCCGTCGCTCTACGTTCGAGGCTCCACGGCAGCGAGTTGGTCTTCGTAATATCGCTTCACCCGCCGCGCGGCTCCGCGGCCGACCACGCCTGCAAGTTGTTCCTCGTTAGCTGCCCGCACCAACTCGGAGCTTCCGAAGTGCTTCAACAGCTTCTGCACGGTCCGCTCGCCGACGCCTTCGATCCGGTCCAGCTCCGAAGTCAGACGCTGCGCATTGCGCCGCGTGCGGTGAAATGTCACGGCGAAACGATGAGCTTCGTCACGGATGGACTGCACCAGGTGCAGGATGGGCGAGAACCGGTTGAGCACGATGGGCTCGTCTTCCTGGCCGAGCACGTAGATGATCTCCTCGCGCTTGGCGATGGACGCCAGCGGCTGATTGATGATCCCGATGGCCTCCAGCGCGTCCGCCGCGGCGTGCAGTTGGCCGATACCGCCATCGATCAGCACCAGCCCGGGCATGGCCTGGCCCTCCTGCTGCAAGCGCGCGTAGCGGCGCGTGACCACCTCGCGCATGCTGGCGAAATCGTCGTTGCCCACCACCGTGCGGATGATGAATTTGCGGTAATCGGACTTCTTCATGCGCCCGTCTTCCCACACCACCATGCTGGCCACCTTGTCGGTGCCCTGGATGTGCGAAATATCGAAGCACTCGATGCGCTTGGGCGGCTCGGGCAGGTTCAGCGCATCCTGCACGGCTTCCTGAATGGCGCGCGAGGAGGGGTTCAGCACCCGGAAGCGGGCATCGAAACTGTGCTTCGCGTTGGTTTCCACCAGGTCGAGCATGGCCTTCTTCTGGCCGCGCTGCGGCGTGTGAATCTCCACCTTGCGGTTGCGCTTTTCCGAGAGCAGCTCTTCCAGCGCCTCGCGATCCTCGAAATCCACGGGCACGTGGATAATGGCGGGGACGTAGCGCTGGTCGAGATAGATTTGCTTCAGCAGCGCGGAAAAGAATTGCGGCTCGTCGAACTCCCCCTGGTCTTCCCAGAAGTATTCGCGGCGGTCCACCACCTGGCCATTGCGCAAGTGGAAGATATTCAGCGCCACCAGCGGCGGCTCGGCGTAACTGGCGAAGATATCGATATCGTCGCCTTTAGCCGCGGCCATCTTCTGGCGCTCTTCCATCTCTTCCACGGTGGACATCAGGTCGCGCAGCGAGCCGGCCTCCTCGAACCGCATGGCCTCCGACGCGGCTTCCATGCGCGCGCGCAATTGGGCCGCGAGGTCGCCATGCCGGCCCTCCAGGAACAGGCGCACATCGCGCACCGCGCGCCCGTAAACGTCATCGGTGGTCAACCCTTGCACGCAGGGGCCCAGGCAGCGATGGATGTGGTATTGCAAACACGGCTTGGGATGGTAGCGGGTCAGATCCACCTTGCAGGACGGCACCAGAAAATGGCGGTGAATGAAGTGCACCAGGCGATGCGCCAGGTTGCCCGGAAAGTAAGGGCCGTAGTAAGTGGCGCCATCCTTGCGCAGACGGCGCGTGACATAAACGCGCGGATATTTTTCAGCTGTCAGCTTGATGTACGGATAGGTCTTGTCGTCGCGCAGCAGGATGTTGAAGCGCGGTTGCCATTGCTTGATGAGATTGTTTTCCAGCGCAAGAGCTTCTTTTTCATTGTCGACCAGGATGTAATCGACATCGGTGGCTTCGGAGATGAGCGTGCCGGTTTTCACATCGCCCAGCCGGTCGTCGTTGAAGTAGCTGCGCACGCGCAGGCGCAGGCTCTTGGCCTTGCCGACGTAGATCACCCGTCCGCCGGCGTCCTTGTACAGGTACACGCCGGGCGACAGAGGCAACTGAGCGGCTTTGTCACGCAGATCCATCGCGGTGGAGGGCTATAATTCAATTATGTCACGCTGGGTTTCCGCTCTGCTCTTTTCGAGCTTGCTGGCGCTACCCGCGCTTGCGCAGGACCAGCCCAAGCAGCCGCCCAAGCCGCCCGCGCAGCAGCCGCCGCAAACGGTGGAGCAGGAGCCTCCCGAGGAAGACGCCAACCTCAAACCCAAGGAGTACGCCTTCAATCCGCTGCAGGCGAACAAGGAGTTGCAGGTGGGCATCGAATATTTCAGGAAGCACAGCTACAAGGCGGCGGCCGGGCGTTTTCGCGAGGCCACCAACTGGAATCCCAACTTGGCGGAAGCCTGGCTGCGCCTGGGCGAGGCTGAAGAAAAGCGCAGGAATCGCAAAGACGCCAAGGAAGCTTACGCCAAGTATCTGGAGTTGCAGCCCGAGGCCAGGGACGCCGCCGAGATCCGCAAGAAGATCGCCGGCCTGCATTAGCGTAGGGCAGCGGCCAAGTCCGAAAGAGTGACTACCAGGGTCATCGCCTCACGAGGGCAAGGTTCGAAGCCCAGCGCGATATAGAATCGGCGTGCTTCCTCGGAGATGGCGTGGACGAGGATTCCCCGAATCCCTATGGCGCCTGCTGCATGAGACACGCGGCGCGCGGCGTCCCGGAACAACGCGCGCCCTATTCCGCGTCCTTGGTGTCTTCGATTGACCGCCAGCCGAGCCAGTACCGCAACCGGAATGGGATCCGGCATGTTCCTCCGGAACCGCCCTGGAACGGCCGCATTCGCGATAGCTCCCGAAGCCAGTGCATAGTAGCCGACGACGTTCGCGCCTTCGCAGACCACATAGGTCCTGGACGCGCCGCTTAATTGGTTCGCCTGTGCGCGCCGCCGAAGCCAATCGTCGAGTGAAACTTCGCCCGAATCGAAACCGGCAGTCAGATGATCGGCTGCCAATGGAGCCGGAGGCGAAAGCGGCACGGTTCATTCCCAGGGCGCGGGCGTTCGCATGCTTTTCCGCAGCCGCTCATTTGGTTTGGGCGGCGCATCCAGGCGCGCCAGGAACTCGCGATACGCTTTCGGACCCACCACGAACAGAGTGCGATCCAGGAGCGTCTCCTCGGCGGCGCGGCGGGCCGCTTCCAATACAAAATCGGTACGGTTCCTGCCGGCCAGTTCCGCCGCGCGATCGATCAGCCCGCGAACCTCCGGCTTGATCCGAATGTTGAGCGTTTCGCGTTTCGATATTTCCCGGCTGGCGGCGCGCATTTAAGTCTCCCTCATCCACCTTATCAGATCGTAATGACTTTGTCATTACCCGCGCGGCTGCCTTCATGGGCTAAAGCCTGTGCTACCAGCTAAGATAGATCCTAGTGACGGGGAAAGCCTTCTACATCGAAACCTTTGGCTGCCAGATGAACGCCCACGACTCCGAAAAGGTCGTCGGCACGCTGCTCGCCAAGGGTTACAGCCAGGTGGATACGCCGGAAGCGGCCGACCTGGTGCTCTACAACACTTGCAGCATTCGCGATAAGGCCGAACAAAAGGTCTTCAACCGCCTGCAGAATTTCAAGCGCGCGGCGGGCAAGGGCAAGGTTTTCGGCGTGCTCGGATGCGTGGCGCAGCAGGAGGGCGAAAAGATATTCGAGCGGGCACCGCACGTCAGCCTGGTGGCCGGCTCCGCCAGCTACACCCGATTGCCCGAAATGCTGGTGCAACTCGAGGCCGGAAATCGCCGGGTCACCGGGCTCAGCCTGGATACGGACGAAACCTTCGATACGCCCTTCACCCGCCGCGACAATCCGCACCGCGCTTACATCACCATCATCGAAGGCTGCGACAAGTCGTGCGCCTATTGCGTGGTGCCCTTCACGCGCGGGCCGGAGCGCAGCCGCACCAGCGAAAGCGTCATGGCCGAAGCGCGCCGCCTGGCCGAAGCCGGCTACACCGAAATCCAGCTTCTGGGGCAGAACGTCAACAGCTACCGCGACCCTTCGCCCGCGGGATGGGACTTCGCCACGCTGCTGGCGCGCACCGGCGAGATTCCCGGCATTCGCCGCGTGCGCTACACCACCTCCCACCCGCGCGACTTCGTCAAAGCTATCGTGGACGCCATGGACGCGAACCCGGTGCTTTGCAATCATGTGCACCTGCCGGTGCAATCCGGTTCCAGCCGCATACTCGCTTCCATGCAGCGGCTCTACACGCGCGATCAGTATATGCAGCGCATCGCGTGGATCAAGAATGCCCGCCGCAACATGGCCCTGACCACCGACATCATCGTGGGCTTCCCCGGCGAGACGGAAGCCGATTTCGAGGAGACTCTCAAGCTGCTCGACGAAGTGCAGTACGATTCGCTGTTCAGCTTCAAGTACTCGCCGCGCCCCAACACCGCCGCGCTGGCCATGGAGGACAAGATCCCGGAGGAAGAAAAGACCCGCCGGCTCATGATCCTCAACGAGAAGCAGCGCGCCATACAGATCCGCCGCAATACCGAATTGATCGGCGCCGTGGAAGAAGTTCTAGTGGAAGGCCGCCACGAAGCGCTGGGCCAATGGATCGGCCGCACTTCTCAGAATCGCACGCTGAATTTCACGCACCCGGACGCGGGCGGCGCGTCTCTGGTAGGCCAATACATGCACGCGCGCGTGACGCGCTCCGGCCCCAATTCGCTGGCCGGTGAAAGCGTGGCGAATGTGGTGTAATAAGTCTGGGAGGGTCTTATGGAAGTCGAAATGAAAATCCGCGGCTTGATGATGGACCCCGTCACGAACATGCCCATCGTGATCCTGAAGGATGTTAGCGGCAATTCGGTCCTTCCGATCTGGGTGGGAATCTATGAGGCCAACGCCATAGCCCTGGAGATCGAAAAAGTCGCCACCCCGCGGCCTATGACCCACGACCTCATCAAGAGCCTCCTGCTGGGACTCAACACCGGCGTGCGCAAAGTCGTGGTCAACGAACTGAAAGAGGAAACCTTCTACGCACTGATCTGGCTGGAGCGGGATGGCGAACTCATCAGCGTGGATTCCCGCCCGAGCGACGCCCTGGCGCTGGCCTTGCGCCTGGACTGCCCGATTTTCGTCGACGACACCGTGCTGAAATCCTCCAAGCTGGCCGCCTCGGTTTCCGACAAGGAGAACGAGAAGGAACTTCGCCGGTGGCTGGAAAACCTCAACGACGAGGATATGGGCCGCTACAAGATGTAGCGTGACGCAATCGTGGAGCTGGGATCGACCGGCATTCAGCTACTCTCCGAAACACGCGCCTACTGCATCTTCGGGCGGGACAACCTGATCGCCCTGGTGGAACGCACGGCCGAAGGCTACGGCAGCATCGGCGGCACCGGAATCCTGACTGATCGGGGCTTGGCTTACGTGATCTGGCGCGGCGGACAAGCGTTCCTGGCTGGCAAAGGCTTCGAGTTGCCCGCGACCGCCGAACAGGTCGCGGCGGTGCGGAAGTTTTCGGAGGATCTGAAAGCGGCGCTATGACCGCCGCGCGGTTCGCGCACGGGCGGCGGGCATGGTGGCCATCAGCGCCCGCAGGACAGCGTTCACAGCCTCCGGACCCGTGAAAACCTCTGCCACATCGGGATCCAACAACACAGCTAGAGATCCCGGCCGGGTCCTGTCAGCGAACCGATTTGGCTTGGCTTTCGAGTAATCGAAACGGTACTCGGACCGAAGCTCGTCATCCTGCTTCGCCTTGGCCTTAGCGTTTGACAGTTTCTTGGTAGTCATGCAACTCCTTCTTCGTGGCGCGGCGAGCGCTGATAATGCGAATCCGGTCGTTCTCCAGTTCCGTGAAGCATATTAACAACAGGCGCCCCTCCTTTGAATGGCCGACGATAATCTCCCGAAGCTCGTCGGCGGAGTGATATTCATCGTCGAAAATGCGCGCCATGGGAACGCTGAACACCGAAGTCGCCTCGGCGAAGCTCACCCTGTGCTTCAGAAGATTGGCTTGCGCTTTGCGTGGATCCCATTCGAACACCAAGGACATCGCGTCTCTCTATAGAATAGCGAGATTATAGTGCGGCCAGAGGAGTAGGCGCAGGCTCATTCGAATCGGTGGCTTCCCGTATTCCTCGAACAGGGGTCGAGAAACTTCGTTGATGAATCCGACCTGATGCGTGCTTCCCTACAGACGGCCTGTAGAAACATGGCCGCTCCTGTGATAGAATCTCAGATTCAGCTATGGATATTCTACAGGGCACATTAGATCTTCTGGTCCTTCGCGCGGTGGAACTCGCCCCTATGCACGGTGTCGGCATTGCCGATCGCATCCAGCAGGTCACCCGCGGGGCGTTCGTCGTCAAACCCGGGTCGTTGTTTCCCGCGCTCCGCCGTTTGGAACAGAAAGGATGGCTGGAGGGCGAATGGGGCTCCTCGGAAAATAACCGCCGCGCGCGCTATTACAAGCTTACCCGCGCCGGCCGCGCGCAGCTTGCCGCAGAGAAACGCAAGTGGTACCGCATGACTTCGGCGATGAATTGGATGCTGGAATCGGAAGGATAGCAGCGCACATCATGTTCCGCCGCCTCACCCACTTGTTCGAGTACCTCTTCCGGCGCCGCCGCCTGGAAGACGATCTGGACGAAGAACTTCGATCCAGCTTTGACATGATCGCCGGCCGGTTCGCAGCGCGCGGTATGCCCCCCGCCGAAGCGCGCCGCGCCGCACGGTTGGAATTCGAGGGTTTGGAACAGGTCAAAGAAAACGTTCGGGACGGCCTGGTGGGATCAGGGCTGCAAGCCTTCCTTCAGGATGCGCGCTACGCCTTGCGCGGGCTGCGCCGGCGTCCGTCGTTCACCGCCATCGCGCTGACCACCCTGGCTCTGGGAATAGGCGTCAACACGGCCGTCTTCAGCGTATTCTACGGGGTCCTGCTGCACCCGCTGCCCTATGATCGCGCCGAACAACTCGCGATCGTCTGGAGCAGTTTCCGGACAGCCGGCAATGCGCGCGCTCCCGTATCCGGCGCGATCCTGCGCGAGATCGAACGGCGTAACCGCTCGCTGGCGGGCGTGGCGGGGATTTGGACGATTTCGCGCACGTTCACCGGCGACAACCCCGAGCAGGTCAAATGCGCCCGCGTGACCACCAATTTCTTCGACGTGCTGGGCGTTCACGTGGACCCAGCTCACGGCCGCACCTTCGCCAAGGAGGACAATGGCGGACCGGCGATCATGCTTACCAACGGCTTCTTCCGCCGCCGATTCGCCGCTGACGGCAGGCTGCTCGGCAAGGAACTGGCCATGGACTGGGAGAACACGCTGGTGGGCGTCCTGCCCCCCGATTTCCAGCTTCACTTCGCGGCCGACTCGAACGTGCCGGCCGACGTGCAGGTCTTCGATACATTTGACAACCGCGTCTATGAAGGGCGCAAGCAATATTACATCCGCGTGATCGCCCGCCTCAAGCCCGGCGTTACGATGGCGGAAGCGCAGCGGGATCTCGACCGCGTAGCCAAGGAAATCGGAGGAGCGTATGTGGAATATGCCACCGAAGATCTAAAGTTCACGCTGGCGAGCATGCAGGTCGATGCCGTGCGCGACGTGCGGCCCGCACTGGCGGCGCTGTTTGCGGGTTCGGCCTTCATTTTATCGATTTGCTGTGTGAACGTCGCCGGCTTGTTGTTGGCGCGCGCCACCGACCGCCGCAAAGAGATGGCCGTACGCCTCAGTTTGGGCGCTTCGCGGGGCCGGATCGTGCGCCAGTTGCTCGCCGAAGGCGGCGTCCTCTGTTTGCTGGGCGGAGCGGCAGGCATCGCGGTGGGGTGGGCCAGCTTTCGCGGACTGCTCGCGATCCGCCCCGAGCGCATGGCGCGCATGGCGGACGCGGGCCTGAATTGGCCGGTACTGGCGTTCGCCGCCGCCTGCTCACTGGCCGCCGCTTTGCTCTTCGCATTCGTGCCGGCCATCGACAGCCTGCGGCTGGATTTCGTGGCAACTCTGCGGGCCGGGGGGCGCGGCTGGATCGGCCGTCTTCACCGGCGCGCCGGCGCGGCGCTCATAATTGGCGAGATCGCGTTAGGTTTCGTGCTGGTGACGGGCGCCGTACTCACTGCGCGCACGCTCTCCAAGATCGAGCGGGTACGCCCGGGTTTCGAACCGCGCCACCTGCTCGCATTTCAGATCTCCAAAGGGATACCTGCCAGCGCGGTAGCCGATTGGGAAGCTCAGCTCGCCGCCTTGCCCGGCGTCGAACGCGTGGGCGCCACCTCCCATTTACCGCTGGACACCGATCTTCCCAACTGGTACGGTCCCTACCGGCCGGAGGGAATCGACGAGAACCAGGCAGCCACTCTGGTCGCCGATCTTCGGTGTGTGACCCCCGGTTATTTCGCCGCAATGGGAGCGCGCCTCCTGGAAGGCCGCTATTTCGACCGGCAGGATCGCGCGGGCGGGCGCCAGGTGGCGATTGTCGACGACTTGCTGGCGCGAACCACCTGGCCCGGCCAATCCGCCATCGGAAAGAAGATCGCCGCTGAGCACGCCACGGACGATGGATTCGAATCCAGGCTGAGCGTGGTGGTGGGGGTGGTGGAGCACCTGCACAATCATTCGCTCACTAAACAAGTGCGCGGCCAGATCTACATGCCATTCGAACAGAGCCCGCGCAGCCCGCTGACATTCGTGCTGCGCGCGCGCACCGATCCGCTGTCCCTCGTGCCCGCCATCCGCGGGATGCTTCGCGCTCGCAGCAGGACCGCCGCCATGGCTAAAGTCCGGTCCATGACCGAATACGTGGCGCGCGAAATCTCGCCGGTGAGCTTCACGGCCGTGCTGGCTGCGATCTTCGGCGCGCTGGCGCTGCTGCTCGCCGCCACCGGAGTCTATGGCGTGTTTAACTACCAGATCTCGCAGCGCAGGCCGGAAATGGGCATCCGCATGGCTTTGGGAGCGCACACGCGCGATGTGCTCCTGATGGTCCTGCGTGAGGTGGGCGCCCTGGCAGCCGCCGGCGTGCTGATAGGGGCGGCCGCGGCGCTGGTTGCCGCGCGCTGGCTGGGAACACTGCTCTACGGCGTGGGACCGTTCGATCTGCCCAGTTTCGGTCTAGCGTTGCTGTTTCTCCCGGCTGCTGCGCTACTCGGCGGCTGGCGTCCCGCGGGGCGGGCCGCCGCGGCCAATCCCGCCGAGCTCATACGCGAGGAGTAAATCAATGGAGGTGTACATATGATCGTTCGTCTCACCGGCTTGCTCATGGCCGCGGCGTTGCTGGCCGGCGCGGCAGACGATGACCGGGCCGCCGACCGTGCGGCCATTCGGGCCCACATCGACCGCATCTTTCAGGCGTTTATCCACAAGGATATCGCCGAGCTGCGCGCCACGCATGCTGCAAATTGGCTCGGGTATCTCCAGGGCTCGTCGAAGATGATCCGTGGCATCGACGAGTACATGAGCAACGCCGGATATTTCGACTCAAGCAGCCCCTATGGCATGACGGCCTATAAAATGCGCGAGTTCGACATGATTTTCAAAGGCGATGCTGCATTCGTGGCGTTCGTCGCCGAAGTTGACGACAAGACGCCCGACGGACCTTCACAGCGGACGCTCCGGATTACAGATTTTTACACCAAGGAAAACGGCGCGTGGATTCAGACGGGGTCCGACACGGAGCTACACCCTGAATCGACCGCGGCACGCTCGCAGACACCGCGGAAGTTGGCGGAGTCCGAGAGGAAGAGCCTGCTGGAAGCGCGCGAGGCAGTGTGGCGCGCCTGGTTCGCGGGCGACCGCGCCGCCCTCGAAAAGCTGCTGCCCTCCGAGCTATTGACCATCGAGCCTGGAAACGGCGAATGGGGCAATCGGCAAGCCGTCTTGGAGGCTTCGGCGCGCTTTGCCGCGGACGGCGGCAAGCTGACACGGCTCGAATTTCCGAAGACGGAGATTCAGGCGTACGGCTACGTGGCGATCGTCTATTCGGACTACGTTTACGAAATCGACCAGGGCGGCAAGCCGTTCGTTAACTCGGGCCGGGCCACGGAAGTGTTCGTTTACCGCAACGGAGCATGGGTGAATCCGAGTTGGCACATGGATCGGCAAGAGCGATGAATTCCAACACAAACAATGTCAGGCAAGCCGTACCGTTCCTGGGCGTGGCGAGCATGGAACGTTCTTTGGCCTACTATTTGGAGGGCCTCGGCTTCGCGATGAAGAACAGATGGGAAGTGAACGGAAAGGTACGCTGGTGCTGGCTGGAGCTGGGGGGCGCAGCCCTTATGCTGCAGGAGTTTCTCAAGGGAGGGCACGACTCCTGGGTGCCCAAGGGGAAGTTAGGCGTGGGTATGTCGATATGCTTCACGTGCGAGGACGCAGTCGCGATCTACCACGAGGTCGGGGCTCGCGGAATTGCGGCGTCGGAACCACAGGTTGGGAACGGACTGTGGGTCACTGGTTTGACAGATCCCGATGGTTACCGGCTGTTCTTCAACAGCGCCACCGATACCCCCGAAGAGACGAAGCTTTCGGAAGTGGCCGAATCAGTGGGGCGGGCGCCCTCGCCCGCGTCGGACCCCCCGGTCCGACAGCCGAGCCAGGGGGCTCGGCGCGGGTCAGGGGACCCGCCCCACCTTCTCCAGGTGATGTGGGCCGGCTTCAGACCCTATAGCTAAGGATGAGGCACTTCTTCGCCCAGAGCGGTGGCCAAATCGATTTGATGGTCCTGCTCATTCACCAGGATTTGCCGAATTTGTTCGGCCATCGCGTATTCGCCCAGTTCTTCGCACTGGCGCACCCGCTCGCGATAGTTACGTATCGTTTCAGTCTCATTTTTCAAATCGGCGCGAAGCATTTCCTTTGGGTCGTCGGAGGTCTTCACGGGTTTGGGCGTAGAGACCGGCATTTTGCCGAGATAATCGATTTGGCGCGAAATAATCAGCGCGTGTTCGAGTTCCTGTTTGGCATGGATCTCGAGCTGGTCCGCGATGTTCATGTATTCGGCGCCCTTCAGCACCTGCGAATAAATCACGTATGCGATGATGGCTTGATATTCGCGGGCGAGGTCTTCGTTCAACAGGTCGGCGAGATGGTCGCGTGAGATTGCCCCTTCTTTTTTCTTGTTGTGAGCCATTTGGTTTCTCCTGTACTCTATGGTGCGGTCAATTGAGCTGAATCCGGAACTTCCGATTTGGCCGGAATTCCCATTTTGACACAGCGGGGAAGGCAGTGCCGGCCGGAAGACGCGCGGGCCCGCCATGCTAACTTAATCGGAGTGCCCTCCATCGACGAACAGATGACCTACCTGAAGAAGGGTCTGGCGGAGATCATTCGCGAAGAAGATTTGCGCGAACGCCTGGTGCAAGCGGCCCAGGCCGGCCGCCCGCTGCGCGTGAAAGCCGGCTTCGATCCTACCGCGCCGGACCTGCACCTGGGCCACACCGTGCTGCTGCGCAAGATGAAACATTTCCAGGATCTCGGCCATACCGTCATCTTCCTGATCGGCGACATGACCTCGCTCATCGGCGATCCCACGGGCCGCAATATCACGCGCCCGGCCATGACGCGCGAAGATATCGACCGCAACGCCCAAACTTACCGCGCGCAGGTCTTCAAGATCCTGGATCCCCAGAAGACCGAGGTGCGTTTCAACAGCGAGTGGCTGCAGCCCATGCGCTACGAGGAACTGGTGCGCCTGTGCTCCAGCTACACGGTGGCGCGCATCCTGGAGCGCGACTTTTTCGCCAAACGCTTCAAAGAAGGCGTGCCTATCTCGGTACACGAGTTGCTGTATCCGCTGGCGCAGGGTTACGATTCCGTAGCCCTGCGGTGCGACGTGGAAATGGGCGGCACGGACCAGAAGTTCAACCTGCTGGTGGGCCGCGAGATTCAGAAAGATTACGGACAGCCACAGCAGATCGTGGCTACCACGCCGTTGCTCGAAGGACTCAACGGCGTCGACAAGATGTCCAAATCGCTGGGCAATTACATCGGCATTACCGAGCCGCCGGAGATCATGTACCGCAAGGTGATGCAGCTTGGCGATGGCCTGACGTTCCGCTACTACGAGTTGCTTACGGACCTCAGCCTGGCCCAGATCGATAAAATGCGCGCGCGCATCGCCGGCGGAGAACTGACTCCCATGCAGGCCAAGGCGGAACTGGCGCGCCTGATCGTAACCGATTTCCATTCCGCCGCGGATGCCGCGCGCGCGGAGGACGAATTCAATCGCGTAGTGCGCCGCCACGAAGCTCCCACGGACATACAACCCGTGGCGCTGCCTGATAGCGCGCGCACCGCCGCGGGAATTCGGATCGACAAGCTGCTCGCCAAGATCGGCCTCGCGGAGTCGGTCTCGGAGGCCGTGCGCCAGATCAAGGCGGGCGCCGTCGAGATCAACGGCCAGCGCGTGCACGACCTGGTGCTGGCCGCTGCGCCCGCCGAGTTGATCGTGCGGGCCGGAAGGAATTGGCGAAAGGTCGTGACCTAGAGTTCGCCCGGCCCGGAACCCCATGCTGACCTTTCGCGACAACGTTTTCCTGGCCGCCGACGCCCTCCGCGCGCACAAGTTGCGCGCCTCGCTGACCATGCTGGGGCTCACTATGGGGGTGGCCACGCTGATCGCGGTCATGACCCTGGTGCAGGGCGCGAACCGCTACGTGGAACAGAAGATCGCGAATCTGGGCACCAACGTCTTTCGCGTTTCGCGCCTGCCCTTCGTGGTGACGGATTTCGCGGTGGTGGTGCGCGCCCAGCGCAACAAGAATATCCTGCTCGAAGACATGCAAGCCGTCGCGGAGCGCTGTCAGCACTGCCAATACGTGGGCGCCTCGGTGGCCAGCACGCTGGGCGTACGCTACCGCGATCGCGACCTGGAGGATGTCTCGCTTTACGGCCATACGTCCAACATGGCGGAAATCGATACGCGCACCCTGGCGCTGGGCCGCTATTTTACGGAGCCGGAGGACCGCCACTCCGCGGCCGTATGCCTGCTCGGCGACCGGCTGGTCAAGGAATTGTTTACGGGCGTGGATCCCATCGGGCATGTGGTCAAAACAGGCAACGAAGAGTTCACCGTGATCGGAACGTTCGAATCCATCGGTTCCGTCCTGGGCCAGGATCAGGATACGTTCATGGTGATCCCGCTCAATACCTACCTGCGCATCCGCGGCTCGCGGAACAGTCTGACCTTGGAAATCAAGGCCGCCGGCAGCCAGCAACTGTTTCAGGAGGCGCAGGACGAGGTGCGGCTGATTCTGCGCGCACGCCGTCACATCAGGGAGGGCCATGAAGAGGACTTCTACATCGGCACGGCTGAGAGTTATATCTCCTTGTGGCAAAGTATCAGTTCGGCCTTCTTCGCCGTCTTTTTGATGGTAAGTTCGATCTCCGCCGTGGTAGGCGGGATTGTCATCATGAATGTCATGTTAGTGAGTGTGACGGAGCGGACCAAGGAGATCGGCGTCCGGCGCGCGATGGGAGCTACTCAAAACGATATCCTGAAGCAGTTCCTGGCCGAGAGCGTCATGCAATGCATCGTCGGAGGCCTAGTCGGCGTATTTATAGGCTTTCTCTGCGCGCTGGCCATCCGCAGCCTGACCTCGCTGCCCGCCGCCGTGCAAACCTGGGTGGCGCTCCTGGGTGTCGTGCTCAGTTCCATCATTGGATTGTTCTTTGGCATCTATCCGGCTACGAAAGCGGCTAAACTGGACCCCGTGGCAGCGCTGCGAACAGAGTAGACAGAATTATGGAACCGCCGATGCACGCGGATGCACGCCGATTAGATGAGATTACCGAGCGGGTGATCGGGTGTGCCTACACCGTTGCCAATACTTTAGGGTCGGGCTTCTTGGAAAAAGTGTACGAAAACGCCTTGGCGTACGAATTGCGAAGAGCGGGCTACGCGGTTCAGCAGCAATCGTCGATTCAAGTACGGTATGGGAGGTTGTCGTGGGTGAATACATCGCCGACATCCTGGTCGAACACAGCGTGCTGTTAGAGTTGAAGGCAATGAAAGGTCTTGACGACATTCACACGGCTCAATGCCTGAATTATCTGAAGGCCACAGGCCTTCAGGTGTGCCTGCTCATCAACTTTGGCGGCCGACGGGTACAGGTTAAACGTATCGTCAACGATTTTGATCGGCGTGAATCGGCGTGCATCGGCGGTTCCGAATGACGCGTGCCGAGGTTAAGGAAAATCTGCTGGTAGCTCTGGACACCCTCCGGGCGCGGAAGGTGCGCTCTGGCCTGACCATCCTCGGCATCGTCATCGGCGTGACCTCGGTGATATCCGTGGCCGCCATCATCGACGGGCTGAACGGCTACATCGAAGGGCGCATCCGCAACCTCGGCTCGCAGGCTCTTTTCGTCCTGCGCATTCCGCCCGGCTACACCGGGTTGTCGCGCCTGCCGGCCAATATCCGCGCGCGCAAATACCTGCAATTCGACGACGCCCGTTACCTCGCGGAGACAGTTCCCTCGCTGGCCTACGCCACTGCGTTCGCCCAACGCATCAACATAGGCGAAGTCTCCGACCAGCTTCGCTACGGCAACCAGCATGTCGAGCGCATGATCGTGCGCGGCGTGGAACCGGATTACACCAACGCCGTGCCGCTGTTCATGGTGGAGCAGGGCCGCTTCATCTCGCCGTTCGATTTGGAGCACTCCCGCGACGTGATCGTCATCGGCGAAGCCATTGCCGACGCCCTGTTTCCGCACGTCGACGCCATCGGCAAGATGGTCCGCCTCAACGGCCGGCTATACGAAGTTATCGGCGTTTTCCAGAAGGATCCCGGTTTGTTCGGCGGTTTCGGCGTAGACCAGTTCGCCGTCGTCCCGCTCACCAACTTCCACAAGAACTACCCCGACATCCGGGAAGTTTTCCTGATCGCCTCGGTGCGCCCGGACGCCGACATCAACCGCGCCCGCGACGACATCATCGAAGCCATGCGCCGCCGCCGGCGCGTGCCGCACAACGGCGAAAACGATTTCGATGTAGCCGACGCCAATTTCTTCCTGGATCTCTGGAATCAGCTCACCGGCGCCATGGTGCTGTTGACCGGGGTCATCAGTTCCATCGGGCTGCTGGTCGGCGGCATCGGCGTGATGAACATCATGCTCATCTCGGTCACCGAACGCACCCAAGAGATCGGCATTCGCAAGGCCATTGGCGCGCGCCGCGCGGACATCCGCGTACAGTTCCTATTGGAGGCGGTGACGCTCTCCGGCATCGGCGGCGCGCTCGGTATTTTGTGCGGCGCCCTCATCGCTTTTACTATCCGCGCCCTGGTGCCGTCGATTCCGGCGACCCTGTCTGTGCTGTGGATCACACTAGGCGTCATGATCTCGGTCGGAGTGGGCCTGTTTTTCGGATTTTATCCCGCAAATCGAGCCGCCAACCTGGACCCCATCGTGTGCCTGCGCTACGAATAGACAGGCGGAAGCGCCTGCCCCGCCTTGCCCCAGTGATAGAATATTGTTTGTGAGCATGCTCCGGCCATCGCTGCAACTTAGGGTCTCGCAGAAGCAAATCCTGACCCCCGGCTTGGTCCAAATGGTGACCGTGCTCCAGTTGAACCGGCTGGAGCTGAAGGAGATGATCACCCAGGAGATCGTCGAGAACCCCGTCCTGGAGGAGTCCACCGAGGAAGGCGGCGAAGAGATTACGCCGGAGGAACTTCTCCCCCTGCTGGAGCCGGAACGGGTCACCGATCCATCCGACCAGCAACTCCTGGAAGCCGCCTTGGGCGACGCCGCGCACACCAACGGTATCGCCGGCGAAACGCTCGCCGAATTGGGAGTGGATCCCTTCCAGGGGGCGGCCGAGAGCGGCGCGGCTGCCAGTCCGGAGGCGTCCACGACCGATGCCGTGGAACCGGCCGCGGCCACCGACCCATTCGACGAGATCGATTTCGGCTCTTTTTTCGACGACTACCTGGACCCCGGCTACAAGAGTCCCGCCGCGGAATCCGTCGAGAAGCCCTCCTTCGAGACTTTTCTGTCCTCGCCCGTTACTCTGGCCGATCATCTGCATTCCCAACTGAGCGTCGACGTGCTTTCGGACGACATCCGGGACGCCGCCGAATCCATCATCGGCAACCTGGACGAGGATGGCTATCTTTCGGCGTCCCTGGAAGAAATCGCGGGCATGGGCGATCACACCCCGGAGCAGATCGAGGCGGCGCTGAAAGTGGTGCAATCGCTCGATCCGGCCGGCGTGGGCGCGCGCAACGTGCGGGAGTGCCTGCTGCTGGAGTTGGAGAGCATGAACGGGCGCGGCGGCGTGGCCTGGCAGATCGTCTCCGACCACCTGCGCCTGCTCGAAATGCGCCAGTATCGGGAGCTCGCCAAGATCCTGAGCCGCCCGATGGAGCATATCGAGATCGCCGTAAAAGCCATCCGGCGGCTGAATCCGCGGCCCGGCCTGCGCTTCTCGGGTGCGGGCGCGCGCACCGTGGAGCCGGATGTTTTCTTCACCAAGGACGGCGACGACTATATCATCCAGATGAACGACGAAGACGTGCCGCAGCTCCGTCTGAACGCGCAATACCGCCGCATGCTCGACCGCGACAACGGAGCCACCAAGGAAGTTCGCGACTATGTGCGCGAGCGCTACACCTCGGCCATCCAGTTGATGAAGAATATCGAGCAGCGCAAGCAGACCATCCTCAAGGTCTGCCAGGCCATCGTGCGCCGCCAAACCGACTTCTTGGCCAACGGCCTCGACTACCTCAAGCCCATGATGATTAAAGATGTGGCCGAGGAAGTGGGCGTGCATCCTTCCACGGTGAGCCGCGCGGTAGCCAGCAAATACGTGCACACGCCGCAAGGAGTTTATGAGCTTCGGTATTTCTTTTCCGAGGCCGTGCAGGGTCCCTTGGGAGGCAACACGCCGCTGCTGTTGCTGAAACGCAAAGTGAAGAAGATGATCGAGGAAGAGGACACCGCGCACCCGTTGACCGACGAGCAGATCACCACGGCGCTGCAGCATGAGGGCATCAACGTGACGCGGAGGACCGTGGCCAAGTACCGCGAGGATATGAAGATTCCTTCAACACACCAAAGACGGGTTCGCCCCTGACGGCAGCAAGCCGCGTTCGGACGGAGGGACGCATGAAGATCACATACACAGGCAGGCAAGTGGAACTGGCTCCCGCGCAACTAAAGAAAATCGACGCGCAATTTGCCAAGGTGGGCAAACTTCTGGATGGGCGCGAGGAGAGCGAAGCGCACGTGGTCTTGTCTCTGGAACGGCATCTGCACCAGGCCGAAATCACGGTGAATTACCATAACCACGAACTAGTGAGTATCGGTTCGAACGTCGATCTGATCACTGCGATCCACTCCGCCATCGGGAAGCTGGAAAAGCAGAGCATCAAGGTCCGCGCCAAGTGGCGGGACACCCAGCGCACGCCACGCAAGGAAGCCGCCGCCGCGCCTCCCGAGCCGGCCGCCCAGCCGGGGGAGGCGGAAAACGAACGCCGCGTCTTCCGCATCAATCACCACGAGCGGCGCAAACCCATGACCTTGGAGGAGGCTCTCCTCCAAATGGAGAAGGGCGCCGATTACCTCGTCTATCGCGATGCCGAAACCAGCCGCGTGGCGGTTTTGGTGCGCCGCCGCGATGGTAATTTCGATCTCATCGAGGCCTGACGCGGCACGGCATGGCGAACAAGACCGCTCCGGTCAAAAAACGCCGCGCCTCGGACCGGCCCGCGGAACTGGTGATCATCACCGGGCTCAGCGGCTCGGGAAAAGGTTCCGTCCTCAAGGCGCTGGAAGACCTAGGCTACTATTCCGTGGATAACCTGCCGGTCGATCTGATTCCCACGTTCGCCGAGCTGACGCAGGATTCCGCCAGCGTTCGCGCCGCCGCCCTGGTGGTAGACGTGCGCGAGGGCGAGGGGTTGAAGCGCTTCCCCGGCATTTACACCCGCATTCGCAACCTGGTGAAAACCAGGCTGGTTTTTCTGGAAGCCGACGACAACGCCATCCTGCGGCGCTTCAGCGAGACGCGGCGGCCGCATCCGCTGGGCACCGGCAACTCCATCGCCAAGAGCATCAAATCCGAGCGCCGCCAACTGGCCCCTATCCGCGCCATGGCGGACCTGATCATCAATACTTCCAAGTTCACGGTTCACGAGTTGCGCGACTTCATCCGCGAGAGCTTTCGCAGCGATCGCGACGAGTCCAAGATCATGGTGTATGTCACCAGCTTCGGCTACCGCCACGGCGTGCCCGGCGATAGCGACCTGGTCTTCGACGTGCGTTTCCTGCCGAACCCGAACTACATTCCGCGCTTCAAGAACCTGACCGGCCGGCATCCGGCGGTGGCCAAGTACATCCGGTCGTTTCCGCAGACCGTGGAATTCATCGACCGCATCTCGGAGTTGCTGATCTACCTGATGCCGCATTACATCCGCGAAGGCAAAAGCTATCTGACCATCGCGTTCGGCTGCACCGGCGGCCACCATCGCTCGGTGATGATCGCGGACGAGATCCGCAAGCGTCTGGCGCAAGCTGGATTTCGGGTGAAGGCGGCGCACCGGGATATGGCCAAGGCTGTGTAGCACTGTGGGGCGGGCCTCCAGGCCTGGACGGGGCTTCGTCCCAATTCTCGATTGCAACTATAATGAAGGTTGGCTTGGAGTTCGAATGGGATCCGCAAAAGGCCGCGGCAAATCTGGCCAAACACGAAGTCTCATTCGAGGAGGCGGCGACCGCCTTCGGCGATCCGCTCGGTCGCATAGTAGCCGATCCGCGTCATTCGTCCGATGAAGACCGGTTCGTGCTGCTAGGCCTTTCACGAGACCGGCGTCTGCTTACCGTCATGTACGTAGAGCGGGGAGAAACCATTCGCATCATTAGCGCGCGGCTGGCCACACGGCGTGAGCGAAGAGACCATGAAGAGACCATCCATTAAGAGCAAAGGCACCGATCCGGTCGGCGCCGACGAGATTCTTCCGGAGTACGATTTCAGCCGCGCCGCGCCCAACAAGTACGCGCCGCAGTACGCCGCGGGAAGCGCTGTGGTAGTACTCGAACCCGATGTGGCCGCCGCGTTCCCAAGCGCACAGGAGGCCAATGAGGCCCTACGCGCCCTGGCCGGAATCATCCGGAAGCATCGCTCCCGCCGTCCGGCGTCGCGCCGCGGTGTTTAAGCGGCGCCGTTTCGATTCGATGTCTCATAGGTCGCCGGATTCCCTTTCGACGAACACCTATACAAGCCGGCCACGGTCCAGCGTTCGGGTAGTGGGTCAGTTTGCTTGTGGGGCGGCCAATCTTGCCTTGGGGTCCCCTCTGGGGACGCCTTTTTAGCAGCCAGAGCCGGCTGAAAGCCGGCTGCGGGCGGAATTGCCCGCCCCACAAAAACCGTGCTGGGGTCATGTGCCCTCCGGTTCCGCTGCAGGCGTCCCTGGCGAACGTGCAAAGCTGGAGGTCTGCCCCGCATTATCCAGATAGCGGCGTGCGCCCGCCGCCATCAAGCCCATATCGGTGGGCCCTTGGAACAGCAGGAAGCCTTGTTCCATATAGCGCTTGGCAATCTCCGGCGTGGCGGCGGGGCGTCCTAAAAACTTGCCGTGGCGCTTCCCGGCTTCCGCGATGCGCGCGATGGCGGCGTGCAGCTTGGGATCGTCCTGATTGCCGCGCAGGCCGAGCGAAAACGAAAGATCGCTGGTGCCGATGAAGAGAACGTCCACGCCGGGCGTAGCGGCGATCTCGTCGATGCGCTCGACCGCGCGCGCTTCTTCGATAATGATGATGACCATCACATTCGCGTCGGCGGAATCGTGATAGCCGGCTTCGCCGGCGGGCCAGGTGGTGCGCGCCAGCACGGGGCCCGAACCGCGCCGTCCCGCGGGCGGATAGCGGCAGGCGGCGGCGGCCTGCGCGGCCAGTTCGGGCGTGCTGGTGAACGGGAACATCACGCCGCTGACGCCTGCGTCCAGCACGCGCTTGGCGGTCCAGATTTCGTTCACCGGCACGCGCGCAAAGGTGAGCGCCGGCAGGCCGCGGGTGGCCAGCACGATGTTGCGTAGCGTTTCCAGGGTAATGGGCGAGTGTTCCATCTCGACCCACAGAAAATCGAAGCCCAGCGTGGCGGCGTGCGCGGCGACGTCCGGGTTAGCGACGGTGATGGTGGCTGCGACGACGGGCAGGCCGTCGCGCAGGCGTTTCTTGACGGGGTTTTCCCAGGGTGTATTCATTTCTTGATCAACCAGACTTCGGCCACCTGGCAGCCGCGGCCGTTGCCGCCCAGGCCGGCTTCACGATACCACGCCAGATTTAATTCGCCTTGCGCGGTGGCGGCGCGGGGTACGTCGAATTCGATGGGGCGGACCGGTTGGGGCTTGAGCATGAGGGGGTGGACTTCGATTTCTGCAGGCCGGGGGCCTGTGCCACTGGCCATCAGCCGGATTTTGCGGCCGGGACTATCGCCCGCGTACACTACGCGAATGCGATACTGCGCCGATGGATCGAGACCTATGTAGCGCATCTGCAAAGAATCATCGTAAAGCGATTCGGCATAAGTCCACCAGGATTTGGGCCAGTGGGGATGGTATTCCAGGCTGACGCCGCCGCGCACCAGGTGCGGCTGGCGCGTGGGATCGCCGAGATCGTCATAGAAACCGCCGGGGCCAGGATCGGTCCAGTTCAGGATGCGATCGATTTCCGCGGGATCGGCGCGCGCGTCCGCGAAAGTGCGCTCCAGCCACAAGCGATTGTTGAGCGGCACGTCCAGAGTATCGAGGCTGGCGCCGCGATCCACCCCGATGGCCTTGTATCGCGGCACGCTCAGTTGCATGCCGATGCTTTGAAACAACGCTTCGGCCAATTCGAAAATCCGCGCGCGCCACTCGGGCGAGACCGGCTGTTGGACGGCGCGGTCCAGGATGGCGGCGGCCGCCGAGGTGTCCCGCGTGTCGCGCAGTTTGTGCATGGCTTCGTCTTCTAACATTGTTTCATTGAGCAGACGCTTGCGGGTGTAGGCGTCGTAATAAGCGCGGTAGAGCGCCTGCTGGAAGCGCCAGTTTCGCAGAACGGGGGGCGGCGCGGCGCGCTCCATCGTCTGGAATTGCGCGAGCGTTGAGTCCACTCCCGTGTTGGCCGCCAGCGGGCCGTGCCAGTTGCGCTCCAGCGCCAGCAAGCCCTCGGCAAAGCTTTCGCTGAATGCATCGCCGATGAAATAGCGGCTGTATTGGCGCAGGATTTCGGCTACGTCCTGGTCCGGATTCCAGGCCAGCGCGCTCCACACGAACTTGTTCACATCGTCGTTGGAGCCTTCGGAATAGCTGATGAACCCGATGGTGGGCGGCTGGAAGAGACGAAAGATGCGGGCCTCTTCGACAGGCCGCGGATTGATGCTTTCGCGGCCTTCGGTGAGCGCCCAGGCGGGGTCCCAATCCGGGACGGGAAACTGGCATTGAATGTTATGGGTGATGTCCGGATAGTGGCGGATGGGGTAGCGCGGGGGCACGGCGGCGCGCAGCGCGGGCAGCGAGATGCGGCTCTGCGGCCCGAAGACGACGCCGGTGAGCCAGGCGGGCTGCTGGGTGCGCAGGATGGCGAGGAAATCGTCGAGCCAGGCTTGGTTGAAGCTTTGCGGCGACACCCACATCTGCGCGCGCGGATGATAGCGATGCAGGACTTCGGTTTCTTTCGCGAGCAGGGCCATCAGGGGCTGGGGCGCGGTGTGGCCGGGATCGCCGCCGGGCACGAACACGGCGTCGATGCGCGGCAGTTGACGGAACACGTCGCCCCATTCGCGCAGCGCGGATTCCACGGTGGCCGGGCCGGTGTAATCGCGGTCCATCGCGGGATACCAGATCCAGACATCCAGGCCGTAGGCCGCTAGCAGGCGCGAAAGCTCGACCATCATGCGCATGGGCGGCAGCGGGAAGTGCGGGCTGTCGGCGGCGTCGTCGGAGCGCGGCGGGATCAGTTCGACGGCGTTGCTGCCGAAGACCGCGAGATCGCGGATGTACTGCTCGAAGACGGGCACGGACCAGGCATCGTATGTATTCGATTTCGGGCGGTAGCCCAGTTGGTGGCCGCGCAAGGGGTAGCGCGGCGCGCTGGTTTCCGCGTAGTTATCGGGCAGTTGGATGGAGCCGCGGGCGATGCGCAATTCGCGCAGGAGGCGGCCGATGCCGAACAGGACACCGCGCGCGTCGTTGCCGGAGATGGTTACGGCGTGCCCGGTGGTGCGAATGCTGTAGCCTTCGGCTGGGCCGCTAGTGCGCCCGATTTCGATAGTGGCCGGGGCGGCGGCGGGGGCGTGCTCAAGCGCGGAGTCCCAGCGGATTCCGGAACGCTTCTCGACTTCTTCGATCAGTAGCGTGACTGCCTTGGCTTCCGGTGCGGAGAGGCCGGGCGGAGTCACGACCGTGGCGTTGGTCAGATCCAGCGCGGCGGCGTGCGCGATTGCGGCGGCGATTAAGATAGGGACGGCGAACCGGGGCACGAATCAAATGGATAGCACATGTGGCAGGCGGGATTCTATGAGCTAGATACAATGAACCAAATTGAATTGCCTTCATGGCGGAACAGAGCCAAAGCCGAGGTTCAAGAAGCTGGCTACAGCCCGGCTCCGAAGCGGATTCTGGACGCCACAATCCGGATATCGAGATTCTTCACCACTCAGATTTATTCGCCGACAAGGCGCAACTCCATAAGGTCCCGCACATTTGACGTGCTGGCAGGACGCGCGCTCAATAACGGCTAAGCTTGACAAGTGTCAGGCGACAGGTTACGATTGAACTATGAAGGTACGGCGCTTCAACCATAAGGCGCTCAAACAGTTTTATGAGGCAGGGCTAACGAAGGGCCTTCCGGCTGATGCCGTCGTAAAACTACGCGCCATGTTCGCCGTACTGGACCGGATAAAGGACGTAGAGGAGTTGAAAGCGTGGCCGTTATGGAAGGTTCACACTCTGACGGGCGGACGGAAAGGCACATGGAGCCTGCACGTGACGCGAAACTGGCGGCTGACCTTCCGCGTTGAGGCCAACGAAATCATTGACGTGAGCCTTGAGGATTACCACTGATTAGGGAGAAAACTATGCCTATGTTTAACCCGCCGCATCCCGGCGAAGTCATACGCACCGAGATCGTCGGGGCGCATAACCTGACCGTAACCGCCGCCGCCAAGGTGCTGGGCGTGTCGCGCCAGGCTCTTTCCAGCCTTTTGAATGGACAAGCTGACCTGACCGGAGACATGGCGCTGCGGATTGAGAAGGCGTTTGGTCCGAAGATGGACACTCTGATGGGCATGCAGTCGGCTTTTGACATCTTCCAGACGCGCCTGCGGGCGCGCAAGATTAAGATTCTACCGTATCGTCCGGTCCAGGCGCACCGAGCAATCGGGCCGAGCGCCGGAGGACGAGCTTCACTCGCCGGGGAGCGGAACTGAAGTCCCGCGTAGGCCAGAAAGCTCGCCCCACAAGCCAAAGTCCCACGATGCTAGATTGAAAGAAGATATGCGTGCTTGCTTCGTTCGGGCGCTCTTGCTGCTGATGGCCGTTTCACTGTGCATTTGCGCGCAGGAAAAAGGGATCGAACCCGAATGGGACATCCGTCCCGTGCTGAAGGAAATCGCCGCGCATGCGCAGCGCATGGTTCCGGTGCTGGAACAGATCGACGCCAAGGAGTTGGCGAAGAACGGCGCGCCGGATACATACATCGCGCAGCTCAATGAAAGCAAGGTGCAGGCCAAAGCGCTGGCTACCGAGGCGGCGGCGCTGGCCAATTCGCCCGACAAGCTTTCGGCCGATCTGGCCACCTTTTTCCGCATGTTGTCGCTCGAAAAAACCCTGTTTTCCATCGAAGAGGGGATTCGCAAGTACTGGAATCCGGCTGTAGCGGACCTGCTGAACAGCCAGATGGCCGAGAACGGCGCGAATCGCGAGCGCTTCCAGTGCTACATCCTGGACTTGGCCGCCACGCACGAAGAGGAATGCGCGGTGATGGATCACGAAGCGCAGCGCTGCCGCGGCATCCTCGCCAAACAGCCCAACGCGGCTTCCAAGACGGAGAAAAAGTAGCCATGCCGTTCAATTGCACGATCTGCGGAGAGGAATCCACAAGCATTTGCGTGTGGTGCACCAAGGATACGTGCGCCAACCACTTATGCGCGAAATGCGGGCGGTGCAGCGATTGTTGCGAGTGCGAAGTGCCGCTGGATGAAGCGGCACATGAGGCCGCGCCTGTTCACGAGGCAGCGCCGGTGCAGGAGCCCGCAGCGGTCGAGAGCGCTCCCGGCGAACCTGAAGTGCAGGTCTGAAAATGGATATCCATCGCGCGTTTCGTACGGTCGTTCCAGCGTTGGCGTGCCTTCTCCCAGGTGTGATTTCGCCCGCTGCGGCCGCCGAGGCCGTCTTCAACGTCAAAGACTACGGCGCCACCGGACGCAAATCCGACGATGCGCGCGCCGCGATTCAGAAGGCCATGGACACAGCAGGCGCCGCGGGCGGCGGCACCGTGTATTTGCCTCCCGGCGAATTTACGTCGGGCACGCTGCATCTGCGCAGCCATGTGCGGGTGCTGATCGATTCCGGCGCTACGCTGTTCGCCTCGCTCGATGGCAAAGCCTTCGACAAAGCCGCGCTGTTCTATGGCGAAGGCGTGGACAACATCACCATCGAAGGGCGCGGCACGGTGGACGGCCAGGCTAGTTACATTTGGCAGCCCAACGGCGACTTCGACGACGCCTTAATCCGCGAGAACATGCTGCTGGCCAAGGCCCTCGGGAAGCCGTTGATGCGATCCTTTCCGGCGGGCTATCCGACGGAGCAGATGTACCCGCACCTGGTCCTGCTGCTGCGCTGCAAGGACGTGCGCATCGCCGGGTTGTCGTTCGTGCGTTCGCGAAGCTGGACCATCAACCCCTACGCCTGCGAGCGCCTGACCATCGACGGCGTCTATATCCAATCCAGCCTGAAAGAGGCGGTGTGGGCCGATGGCATCGATCCCGACGGATGCAAGGACGTGCGCATCGCCAACAGCACCATCGAGACCGGAGACGACGCCATCGTGTTGTGGTCGTCCAATATCTGGGGACCGCCGCTGCCGTGCGAGAACATTACGGTCACCAACTGCCGGCTATCGTCGGCTTCGAGCGCCCTGAAGTTCTGCGATGGAAATATGAATTGCGTCCGCCATGTGACCGTGGATAACACCGTGATCCGGGATTCCAACCGCGGCATTGCCTTCATGGTGTTCGACGGCGGATATATCAGCGACGTGGTGCTCTCGAACCTGACTATCGAATGCCGCCGCCACGATTGGTTCTGGTGGGGCGACGGGGATCCCATTCACTTCAACGTGAAGCGCCGCAGCGAGGTGGATGGCGTGTCGCGCGGCCCGGAGCCGCCCGCGGGGTCGATTCGCAATGTGATGATCCGGAACGTGGTGGCGCACGGGCAGGGAACCTCGATGATCCACGGGCATCCGGATAGTTGGCTCGACGGCGTCAGCCTGGACAACGTCAAACTGTTCGTCTCCAACGACCCGGAATCGCCGCTGCAGAAGACGGTGGACGCCATGCAAGTCCGCTGGGCGCGGAATTTGAAGCTCAGGGACGTGGAAGTGATCTGGGACAAGCCGGCCTCGGCGAAGTGGAAGAGCGCGCTGCGCCTGGAGGACGCGCGGGATGTGGAGTTGGATGGCTTCAGGGGGCGGGCGGCGGCGGCCGGCGCGCCCGTCGTCGAATTCATGAATGTGGAGGGCGCGAGGGTGCGGGATTCGAACGCCGCCCCAGGCACGGATTTGTTTCTGGATATCGCGGGGGCCCTCAGCCGCGGCATTCGGCTGATTGGGAACGATCTGGACGCAGCCAAGGTTCCCTATCGTGTGAGCGCGGGCGCGAAGAGCGATGCGGTGGTGCACGCAGCCGCGCAGTAGGCGGGCCGCGGCGCGATCTTGCAGCCGGAGGGCGTTGTACTATTAGCGTAATGCCGCAGTCCGACTGGTATTCCGATACCGACCCACGAGCGCTCGAAGTGTTCCTGGAATGCCAGCGGCGGATGAGCGCGTCGGAGAAGGTGCAGGGGATGCTCAGTCTGACCCGCATGGTGTTCGAGACGGCGAAGGCCGAGATACGCCGCCAGCATCCCGGCATCGGCGAGCGCGAGGCATTTCTGCGCACCGCCGCCCGCCACCTGGACCGCGAGACGATGATGCGGGTCTACGGATGGGACCCGGAGAGCGCGGACGCGTGAGCGATTTCGGGCAAGCGCTACAGGCATTGATCGAGGCGCTGGGCCGCGGCGCGGTTCCCTATCTGATAGGCGGTTCGATGGCCAGCGGTATTCACGGCATTTACCGGACCTCGCTGGATGTGGACCTGGTGGCGGATATCCATCCTGGGCAGATTGCACGCCTTATCCAGGAACTGGGCGGCGAGTTTTACGCGGACGCCGGTATGATGCGCGACGCGCTCGAATCCGGGCGCTCCTTCAACCTGATCCACTTCGCCAGCAGCTATAAGTTCGATATCTTCCCGCTATTGTCCGACGTGTTCCAGCAATCGCAATTTTCGCGGCGTGAGCTGCGGGAAATCGTACTCGGCGGCGTGAAGCTGACTGTACCAGTGGCCACCGCCGAAGATACGCTGCTCATGAAGCTGGTCTGGTACCGCGCCGGCGGCGAGGTTTCCGAACGGCAATGGAACGATGTACGGGGCATCGCCGCCGTGCAGCGGCAGCGCCTGGACCGCGAATATCTGCGCCAGTGGGCCGCGTATTTGAACGTCGCGGATCTGGCGGACGCCGCGCTCCAGGCGGCGGGCTGATGCCGCTTACTCGACGACCTGGAATTCAATCCACGAGCTGGCGGTGTGCGGAGTCTTGCCGCCGCGATCCGTCGCCATGGCTTGCAGGTAATATTGACCCACTGGCAAGGAACCGCTTAGCCGCAATTCTCCGCGCACCGAGTGACCGTCTTCGCCCGGCGCCGGAGCGATTGAAACCGGATTGTCCAGGATCGGCGTGCGGTCGCGATAGAGTTGGATCTGCGCATCGAATTTTCCCGGCGGAAGCGCGCCGCGGCCGTCTTTATCCGTTTCGATACGAAAGGCGAACGCCAGCCGGCTGCCCGCGCGGAACTCCCGCAGAGCGGATGATACGTCGTTGAAGCGGCTCTCGCCAGGCGCGGAAACGTCGTCGATGGACGGCGTGGTCAGAGCCAGGTGTTGTTTCTTCACATCCGGAATATCGATATATTGGCCGGCGGATCCGGCTGCGCGCGAGGTGCTGTCCAGAACACACGCGCGGACCTGATAGGGGCCGGCGTGTTTGACGGGAACGTCCAAAGTAAACAGTATCCCGTTTTTTTGGAGTTGCTTCAGCTTGTCGTCATTGGCGTCGATGGCGATATGGCGGCTGATGGCGGCCAAGGGATCGACGCCATAACCGGAAGCCAGGATGACCACATCCAGCGCCGCATATCGGACGCCGTAAAGATCCGTGCGGAAAGTAATATCGCGCGGATCGATATACAACAAGTTATGCACCACGGTCTGGCCTTTGACGGTACGCCGGTAGAGAGCCGTCATGCGCACGTGCAAGTCCGACTTATTGAAGAGCGATTGGACGTCGGCAAACATCTGAGCCTGGCGCGTCGCATACCTGGGGCGCGCGGCTTCGTCGGTCTCACCGAAGAATCCGGAACGGGAATGCGCGCGCAGGCCGTGGCCCTGCACCGTTACCTTGATCGAATGGTAATCGGGTCTGGACGCCGGATTCCCGGTGCTGATGTTCTCCGGCGCCTTGAATCCGATCAGATAATATCCGCGCTGCTGCTCTTCGATGCTTTCGAGGGCATCGCTCAAACCGTTGCCGTTCACGGTGGCGAAGCCTCCCGTATCTTCGGCAAGCTGCAGCAGTCCCTGTTGGGATAGCCCGAGGGCGGCGAGTTTTTCCGGCGCCAGGTACACGAGGCCGCGCGCATCCACGGTGTAAACGACGGCGCCCGAGCGATTGGCCTTGTCGATCAGGTGGCGGAACCTGACGATCAGTTCGTCGTTTCGAAAAGTCTGGAGTGCAGAGCCGGGAAGGGTGACTCCCGGCAGGTCGATGCCATCCGAGAAGAAGACCACCGCCTTCCGGCCGCCAACCGGCCGCAGCTCATCCATAAGCTGGCCTAACGTGTCGAAGGCGCCGTTGGTGGCGTTCATGCGGATGTAGGCTCTTTCGTCGGCGTAGTCCACGCGCTGTTGCTGCCGCACTTGCGGGGGGCCGGCGGGAGGGTTCGGGCGGCCGGCCCGCGCCGGCGCGAATGGGTCGACCAAGCCAAGCCCGACCGGATTCCAGCGCAGATTTTCGACGGCGGTCCGGAGCACGCGCTTGTCCGAGGTGAATTGCTGGAAGACGCTGTTGCTGCGCCCGGTCTCCCACAAGGCCACCAGATCGCCGGGCTGCATCTGTTCGTCGATGAACTTCCGCAGGGTCTGACGCACGGAATACATGCTCTCGAACGAGAGGCTTAGATCGTCCACCACCAGCACCATGCTGCGGCGGACGTCTTCGGGTTTGAGCACATCCGCCGGATTGGCGGACGCCAGCGGATCGCGCAACGCCTGCGGAGACAGGCTGGGCCGGTTCACGTCCGGGGAATCCAGGTGAACATAGGAGAAGTTCGTGATCGGTTGCGGCTTGCCGTCGACTAAGACCTGGAAGTCATCGGGTTTCAGATTGGCGACCTGATGGCCTTTCGAATCGGTGACTACGGAGTCGATCTGCACCAGCGTGGTGCTCACACTGAATACGGTGGCGGGCGGCGGAGCGGGTTCCTGCGCCTGGAGCAGGCATAAGCAAAGCGACGGAAAGGCTATCCAGCGAAGCATATAGGCTTTGTTCAGGATAGCAGAAGCCGCTCCCTTAGAAGCCGTGAAAAAATCCGGATTGCAGACGGAACCGCCTGCCAAGCCCGATGACGAGTGATTTTTTCCGAAGGATTTTTAGGCCGGCGGGCGGTTTCCGGCGAGGGCCGCCGCCCAGGCTTTGGGCGTGGCCGCGAAGGTCCGGCGAAACATTTCCACGAATGCGCTGGGTTGCCGGTAGCCGATGGCGAAGGCAACCTGCTTGACCGAGCTTCCGCCCGCCAATAATTCCACGGCTTTCATCAGCCGGGCTTGCCTGCGCCACGTCGCAAAGTCCGTGCCCACCTCGCTGCGAAACGCTCGCTCGATGGTCCGCACGCTGGCGCCGGCGCTGGCCGAGAGCGCGTGCAGCGACCGATTGTGGGCCTGTCCGGCTATCAGCTCCTGGGCCACGGCGAGCGCCCGCGGATCTTTGGGCAGCGTGAGGAATGTGGGAACTGACGATGCGCTTTCCAGGTGGAAGACCGCCAAATCCCGCAGCGCGCAGTGCAGGCGATTGCGGGTGCGGAGTTGCCCGATGCGGACCGCTTCGACGATCAGCTCGCGCAGCAGCGGAGTCACGCGCAGCACCGTGCACGTGGCGGGTAGCTTGCGGGCCACGCCGCGCCGCAGATAAAGCGTGCGCATGGAGACCGCGCCCGGCATGCGAATGCGGTGCATGGTCCTGGCGGGAATCCAGATGGCGAACTGCGGAGGAATCAGCCAGAAGCTCTGGCCCGCGGAAACCTCCATCACGCCGCGCGTGGCGTAGATCACCTGGTCCGCGCCGTGGGCATGCTCCGGCACGTGGAAAGCGGGCGGATACTCGTAGGCCAGCGTGGAAATGGACCTGCCGGGCCGGGGATCGTAGTCTTCAATGTACCCTTGTCGCATGAGAGATATATTATGGCGCATGGCGGGCTTTACGACAGGGCGCGAATGGGTCAGAATGTTGGTGATGAGCACATTCACGCTGGGCACACAGAAAATCGTAGCTTTTGCCGCGGTTCGCGACCGCGACGCCGCCAGGAAGTTCTATCGCGATACGCTGGGCTTGCGGCTGATGGGAGAGGACCAGTTCGCCATGGTATTCGACGCCAACGGAACCACCCTGCGCGTCTCACCCGTGCCGGATTGGACGCCGCCCCAATTCACCGTGCTGGGTTGGGAAGTGAACGACATCGTGGCCGTGGTGAAATACCTCGCCAGCGCGGGCATCGAGTTCCAGCGCTACCCCTGGATGAAAGATCAGGATGAGATGGGCATCTGGACCTCGCCCAGCGGTCCCGACGTGGCCGCGGTGCACGCGGGCGCGCGCGTGGCGTGGTTCAAAGATCCGGACGGCAATGTTCTCAGCGTCGCGCAGATGCCGTAGCCGGCCTACATCTCTTCCACCTTGAGCGCTACGTCTGCCTTGGCCCAAGCCGCGTCGAACTCGCGCTTCACCCATTCGGCGTCCTGGTCCTTTCCCTGCGCCCGCAGGGATTCCATCAGTCCGAACAGCATCCGCCCGTTGCGCGGCGACCGCTTGACGCCTTCGCGAAACACGCTCTCCGCGTCCGCGGCTTTTCCGGCCAGCAGCAGGGAGGCCCCCAGCGATTCGCGCACCGGATAATACCAATCTGGCGGCTCGTCATAGGACAAGGCATCTTGCGCCGCAGTCGCGCGCTGCCAGTGCCACAAGGCCTCCGCGGGCGAGGGAGCCAGCCGGGCCGCCAACGTTTCGGCCGCGATGGCCAATACGTCCTTCGCCTTGTTGAGGCCCCATCCCATATCCGCCGGGACTGCGGCCCGTATCGATTCGAGCGCCGCCTGCTCGCGCGCGGCCCCCTCCCGATCGCCGCGCCCGACGAAGGCCACGGCCCGCGCATAACGCCAGGTCGCGGTCGTTGCATGCAGGGAGTCTTTGGGCTGCGGCATGCTCAAGATCCCGTCCCAATCCCGGAAGCGCACATGAGCGAAAACGGCGAAGGCGTTGAAAGCATCCGCCATTTCCGGCATGGTTTCGAACATAGGCGCAGCCGCTTTAGCCAGCTCGTCCGCGGCGCGCAGCCCGTCCGATTTGCGGCCCTGCATCCACCGGGCGTACGCGATGAAATGCAGATTGTGCAGGTAGTACATGCCATATCCGCTGGAAGTCTGCGATTGGGCCAGATACTCGCGATCCACCGTCACCGCGCGTTCGTTTACCGCCACAGCCATTTCGTAATCGCCCAGCACCAGCCAGATGTGGCCCGGCATATGCACCAAGTGCCCGGCCCACGGCATGATGCCCATCAGCCGCTGCGCGCTGGCGATGGCCCGTTCCGGACTCGGTGAAGACTCCACCGCGTGGATGTAAAGATGGTTGGCTCCGGGGTGGTTCGGCCACCGCCGCATCACCAATTCGAGCGTGTGCTCGGCTTCCGTCACTCCCGGCGCGGCCGTGCCGTCCGGCCCATACCAATGCCAGCGCGTCGGGATAAGCAGGCTCTCCGCGTAGAAGGTCTCCGCATCCGGATCGTCCGGCCAGCGCTTGGCCAAATCGCGCATCGCGTCAATGTAAGGCTGCGGCTGGTATTCCGGGCAGCGCTTGGCGGCGGCCTGCAACCAAGCCAGTTCGCGCTCCGGCGTGCCCGATAACGTCAGGCCCGCATCCACGGCCGCGCAAGAAGCTTTCATGTTGAGTTCCATGTCTCCGTCCATGTTGACGTACGGACCTTGCGCCATGGCCATACCCCAGTACGCCATGGCGGCCCGCGGATCGAGTTCGGCTGCCTTGCGGAAAGACCGTAGCGCTTCATAGCGGTTGAATCCGTAAGTGAGATCCAGGCCTTGGTCGAAGAACCTCTGCGCTTCGGCGCTGGTGGTGTGGATGGGGTGATGCCAAGTCCCCAGTCCCTTGTACAGGACCACCGGATTTTCGGGCGGGTGAGCCTGCTGGGCAGTGGCCAGACCGAGCGGAAGCAGGCAAAGTGAAGCTTTCAGGATCATAGATTCATACTTTCGCACGATTCATCGTGGCGCCGAACAGGGAGGTCGCGGCGTACGCAAAGGCTGCTATTCTGACTTCTGACTCCTGACTTCTGACTTCTGCACTCCGCATGAGACCGAACGCCGCCATCGCCAAAGCCGTCGCAGCATTTGCCGGGAAGCGTGTGCTGGTGGCCGGCGACCTGATGCTGGACCGCTATTGGTCGGGCACAGTGGATCGCATCTCGCCCGAGGCTCCCGTGCCCATCGTGCGGAAGGCCGGCGCTTTCGGCGTGCCGGGCGGCGCGGCGAATACCGCATGCAATGTGGCCGCGCTGGGCGCGCGCGTTATTCTTTTCGGGGTTACCGGCCAGGACGAAGCGGGCGCCGAGCTGCGTGGGATGCTGTCCCAGCGAGGCATCCATTGCGCGCAAATTTCGATCGACAAGGGACGCCCGACCACGGTGAAATTGCGCATCGTGGCGCATGACCAGCAGCTCGTCCGCATCGACGATGAAGATACCGCGCCGATCGACGCCCGCCTGGGCGACGAGGTGGTGAAGCGCGCCGCGCGCAGGATGCCGCGCGTGGATGCCATCCTGATATCCGATTACGCCAAAGGTTTTGCGACTGAGGCGGTGGTCAGGGGGATCGTCGGCGCGGCCATGCGCCATGGCAAGCCGGTGGTCGTAGATCCGAAGGGATCCGATTTCGAGCGCTACCGGGGAGCTACCGTCCTTAAGCCGAATCGAAGCGAACTGGCCATACTTACCGGATTGCCCGCACGCACGAGCGACGAGACGATGCATGCCGCCCGGCAATTGCTGCGCTTCGCGGGGTCGACGGCCATTGTAGTTACCGAAGGCAAGGATGGCATGACGCTGCTGCAGCCGGATGCGCCGGAGGAGCATTTTCCCAGCTTCGCGCGCGCGGTCTACGACGTGACCGGCGCCGGCGATACCGCCTTGGCCACGCTGGCCGTGGCGTTGGCGGCGGGCGCGTCACTGGGCGACGCCGTCTGGCTGGCGAACTTGGCGGCGGGCTTGGCGGTTGGCGAATCCGGCACGGTGGCCATCTCCCGCGAGAAACTCGCAAAGGCCATGGCCGGCCTGCGGCGCCGCGGAACCCGATGACCAAGATTCTCAAAAATGACCAGGTGGATGGCTGGGTAGGCAAGCTGCGGAGCGCCGGCCGGAAGTTCGGATACACTTGCGGCGCATTCGATTTGCTGCACGCCGGGCACGTGGATTACCTGGCGCGCAGCCGCACCCATTGTGACGCGCTGCTGGTCGCGGTCAATTCCGATTGGTCGATTCGCCAATACAAAGACCCGCATCGGCCCATCTGTTCCGAGTTGGAGAGGATGACCGTGGTGGCGGCGCTGGAGCCGGTCGATGCGGTTACGATTCTGAACGACGTGCGGCCATTGGCGCAGATTCAGCGCTGGCAGCCCGATTTCTATATCAAGGGCGGCGATTACAGCGCGCGCCAACTTCGTTCGGCGGAGGCTGTGACGGCATACGGGGGGCAGGTCGTCACCATACCGGTCAGTCACCATGTCAGCACCAGCCAGATCATTGAGCGCGTGATGGCCGTGGAACGGCTGGCGCAGCCTTCGCCCCTAATCGGCGCCGCGCCGAAGGGAATTGTTTTTCTGGATCGCGACGGCACGCTGCTCAAAGAGAGTCCGTATCTGAGCGATCCGCGGGAAGCCGAGCTGTTGCCCGGCGTGGGAGAGGGTCTCGCGGAATTGCAACAGGCCGGCTACCGGCTGGTCATCGTCACCAATCAGCAAGGCATCGGCCTGGGCTACTTCGATGTGCGCGAATTCATAGCGGTCAATACCGCGTTGTTTCGCCTGCTTACGCCCTTTGGGGTCACCATCTCGCGGATTTACTATTGCCCGCACTCGGCGGCGGATGCCTGCGATTGCCGAAAGCCTGGGCCTGGGTTGCTCTTGCGGGCGCTGCGCGAGTTTGGCGTCGAAGCGGAGCGGTGCTTCATGGTGGGAGACCGGGACGTCGATGCAGTGGCCGGCGCCAGCGCCGGCTGCACTGCGGTGCTGGTGGGCGCCGGCGGCTTTGCGACGTTTGCGGAGGCGGCCGCGTGGATTTTAAATAAGCCCCTGATGAACGCGGATCAACGCGGATAAGACATTTGTTTTATCTGCGTTAATCGGCGTTTATCAGCGGCCATTATTGCTGAGGCTTGCCGCAGTCCGGGCAGAACTTGGCGGACTTCGGAATCGCGTGCCCGCACTCGACGCAGAATTTCGTGTCGGCTGACGCGCCGCTCGAAGGTGCGGCCGGCGCGGCGGGCTTCATAGCGTTCATCATGGTCTGTGCCATGGTAATCCCGGCGCCCAGCCCCACGCCGACACCCGCCGCCCCGCCTTCGTTGGCGGCCGCAATCGGAATAGCTTGGGCCGCCTCGAATTGCGCGTAACGACCCAGGTCGCCCACCATGGTCATGCCGATGCGCTGATCCAACACCTTCTGCAGTTCGTCCGGCAGCGAAAGATTCTCGACGATCAACTGGTTGAGCTCCAGCCCCAGCGCTTTGAACGCCGGGCTGACTTGCTCGGTAATCTTCTGCGCCAGCGCCGCCTGGTTCGCCGCCATATCCAGGAACGGCACCTGGCTGTTGGCGAAGGTGTCGGTCATCCGCGCGACGATGGTCTCCCGCAGTTGCCCCTCCAGGTCCGCCACCCGGTAGGTGTCCCGCGTACCGCTCACGTTGGTGTAGAAAGCTTTCGGGTCAGCCACCCGGTAGGCGTAGATGCCGTATCCGCGCAAACGCACCGCGCCATACTCCTTGTCGCGAATCGTGATGGGCGTCGCGGTGCCCCAGCGCTGGTCGATCTGCAGCCGCGTCGAGAAGAAATACACGTCCGATTTGAAGGGCGATTCGAAGGCTTTGTCCCAGTTCATCAGGTCCGTGAGCAGCGGCAGATTGCGGGTGTTCAGAGTGTACAAGCCCGGCCGAAACACGTCGGCAATGCGGCCCTCGTTGACGAAGGCGGCCATCTGCGACTCGCGCACGGTGAGTTGGCCGCCGTTCTCAATCTCCATATCCTGCATCGGATACCGATAGGCGAGCACGCCGTCCTCATCCTCGTTCCATTGGATGACGGCGATAAACTGCTTCCCCAGAAAAGTCCGCAGGCTCATTTGCACCTCAGTATATAATTGTACCTGTTCGCGACCATATGGCTGGCGTGGAATGGATCGTCGAAGCGCACGGCTGCCCGCCCGGCGGGCTGCGGGATCTGGCCGTGTTGCGCACGCTGTTCCTGGCGCTCATCGACGATCTGCGCCTGCATATTGTGGGCGAAATCGTGTGGCATCAATTCCCGAATACGGGCGGCATTACTGGGCTTGCGTTGTTATCGGAATCGCACCTCACCTGCCACACCTTCCCGGAACATGGCTCGATTTGCCTGAACCTGTTTAGCTGCCGGCCGCGTCCGCGATGGGATTTCGAAACTCGCTTGCGCGATTATCTGGGAGCGGGGGATGTCCGCGTCCGCGACGTGACGCGCGACTACATCCCAGTGGAGATTGGCGTATGAGCCAGCCTGCCGCGCTTTGCCCGAGCTGTGGCGCTCCAATTGTGTTCCATTGGTCGAGCAGCGTGCAGACCACCTGCCCGCATTGCAAATCCATCCTCATTCGTACGGACGTGAACATCGAACGTGTGGGGGTCGTCTCGGATCTGCCCCCGGATAGCTCGCCGATCCAGATCGGGACTTCGGGCGTTTTTGAAAACCGCGCTTTCACGGTCGCCGGGCGTATCATATACGACTATGACGAAGGTTCCTGGAACGAATGGCACGTCATGATGAACCCGGCTGGCAGCGGAGCCGGCAGCGCCTGGCTGTCGGATGCCCAAAGCCAATACGCGGTCACTTTCGCCTTCGGGGCCGATCCGTTGCCGGCGCTCGCCGCGGTCCATCTAGGCGATCGATTTACATGGAACAAGACGGAGTTCGCGGCGACCGCCATCACGCAGGCGCGCTATCGGGGCGTCGAGGGCGAGCTTCCATTTGAGTATTGGGATAAGCTGGGAGCCACGTTCGTCGACCTGCGCTCGACGACCGGCGACTTTGCGACGCTCGATTATAGCGACACAGCACCGGTGCTCTACGTGGGGAAAGCGGTCGAGTTCGATGCGCTCCGGCTGAAGAATCTGCGCGCATTCGAGGGGTGGTCATGAGTCCGGGGGCGCCGCCTCAGGTGCAGTCGTTGACCTGTCCAAACTGCGGGGCGTCTCTAACGGTACGTTCCATGGGGCGCGCCGTCACCATCGTGTGCGACCACTGCCATTCGATTCTGGACGCCAAGGACCCGCAACTCAGAATCCTGCAACGCTTCGCAGCCGCCACGGGCGACGAACCTCCGGCGATCCCGTTGGGCACGCGCGGAAAGTGGCGCGGCGCGGATTATGAGGCGATCGGCTTCCAGGTACGCAGCATGGAAGTCGATGGTATCGCTTATAGCTGGCGCGAATATCTGCTCTTCAACCCTTACAAGGGATTCCGTTACCTTACCGAGTACAACGGTCATTGGAACGACTGCAGCGTAGTCACTGCTCTGCCGGAGGTGCACGCAAGTTCGGCTGGCGTCGCGACCGCCACGTACCTTGGCAAGAAGTACAAGCACTTCCAGACATGCGCCGCGAGAACCACTTTTGTGCTCGGCGAATTCCCCTGGCAGGTATCCGTTAACGACGCCGACGCGGTCACAGTGACCGATTTCATCGCTCCGCCGTATGTACTCTCATTGGAAAAGGCCGGCGACGAGGCCACCTGGACCCTCGGCGAATACGTACGCGGCGCGGATATCTGGAAGGCTTTCGGGTTGCCGGGCCTGGCGCCGCCATCGATAGGTGTATACGAGAATCAACCTTCCGCGCTGAAGGCGTCCGCCGGTCAAGTTTGGTTCGCTTTCCTGGGGCTGGCGACCGCGCTCTTCGTTATTTTCACCTTGAACCAGCTCTTTTCGGAGCGGGAGCGGGTGTTTCAGGAGTACTACCGCTTTTCGCCATCGAGCGCCGAAGCATCCTTTGTCACGCCGGAATTCGAAATGAAGGGGCGCACTTCGTCCGTCGAGGTCCAAACGGACGCGGATTTATACAATCAATGGATCTATCTGAGCTATGCATTGATCGACGCGGACACTGGGCAAGCTTACGACTTCGGAAGAGAAGTCAATTTCTATAACGGGAGCGACTCGGACGGCCGCTGGCAAGAAGGCAGTAAGCGCGATTCCGTCGTGCTGCCATCCATTCCGCCAGGCCACTATTACCTGCGCATCGAGCCGGAGTCGGACCCCAACTTAGGAAGCATTGGCTACACCGTGACGGTAACGCGCGATGTGCCCGTGCTGGAAATCTATCTGTTGGCGTTCGCCGCTCTGCTGCTGCCTGCGTTATTGGTTTCGTGGCGGAAACACAACTTTGAGCAAATGCGATGGGCGGACAGCGATCACCCGACGCCGTCCATTAAGTGGTCCAGTGGCGGCGGGAGCGACGAATGATCTGGAACCGGCTTTATCTGATTTACGGGATCGCGGTAGTAGCGCTTCTTGGCGCCGGCGCCTACCGCGGCTGGAGCTTTACATCGGTCAACGAAGTCAAGAACGTGCCTCGGTCCATTCGGGACAATCCCGGCTCATATCGTTCAATTTACGCCGGCTATCACCATTACACAGGAGGAAAATGAAATGCCTATCGTGACGTTTCCCAACATTGCCAACGCGCTGGTGTTTGCCTTTATCGGCATTCTGATCTTCGTGGTTGCCTTTTTCGTTTTGGATAAGCTGACGCCGTACCATCTCTGGAACGAGATCGTTCACCAGCACAACATCGCCCTGGCGATTCTGATCGGCGCGCTCTCCCTGGGTCTCTGCCTGATCATCGCCGCGGCAATCCACTAAGGAGGGCGGGCAATCCTGCCCTGGGGTCCCCTATGGGGACGGCTTTCAGCCGGCTCTGGCCGTAACACCGTGGCATTAGTTCTCTTCATCTCCGTCTTCCTGATCTCCGCCTGCGGGCTGATTTACGAACTCGTCGCGGGGACTCTAGCCAGTTACCTGATCGGCGACAGCGTTTTCCAATTCTCCACGATCATCGGGTGTTACCTCTTCTCCATGGGGATCGGCAGCGCATTGTCGCGGTACATTCATCGTGGCCTGGTGCATCGCTTCATCTGGATCGAGCTGATGATCGGACTGATCGGCGGGTTCTCGTCGGCCTTATTATTCCTGGCCTTCGCCTACACGCAAGCTTTCGCGCTGCTGATGTATTTCGTCGTCACGGTGATCGGAGTGCTGGTGGGGCTGGAGATTCCTCTGCTGATACGCATCGTCCGCGGGCATTTCGACTTCCGGGACGCCGTGGCGCACGTGCTGACCTTCGACTATATCGGTGCCCTGGCCGCTTCGCTGCTGTTTCCCATCGTCCTGGTGCCGCGGTTGGGATTAGTGCGGTCGGCCATGCTGTTCGGAATCGTCAATGCCGGCGTGGCGTTGTGGAGCACCTACCTGTTCGCGGCGCAATTGGGAGCCCGGCGGTTGCTGCGCGGCATGTCGGCGATCGTGCTGGCGATTCTGCTCGGCGGCATGCTGGAGGCCAAACGGATCACCGCCGTCGCCGAAGATAACATCTATGCCGACGAGATCGTCTTCGCGCGGGAGACGCGCTACCAGCACATCGTGCTGACGCGGTTTAAGGACGATTTGCGGCTGTTCCTCAACAGTCACCTGCAATTCAGCTCCCGCGACGAATACCGCTATCACGAATCGCTGGTGCACCCCGGCCTGGCGGCCATTCCCGCTCCGCGGCGGGTGCTGGTGCTGGGTGGCGGCGACGGACTGGCGGTGCGCGAGATCCTCAAGTACCCTCAGGTCGAGAGCGTTACCTTGGTGGATCTCGATCCGGAGATGACCCGCATGTTCTCATCCAACCCCATGCTGACCGCGCTCAACCGGCGCAGTTTTCTCTCGCCCAAGGTACACGTGGTGAACGCCGATGCTTTCCCGTGGATCGATTCCGACACCAGCAGTTTCGATTTCATCGTGGTGGATTTTCCCGATCCGACTAACTATGCGCTGGGCAAGCTATATACCACGGCTTTCTATCGGGCCGCCGCCCGTCACCTGAGCGCGCAGGGTTTGCTGGTGGTGCAGAGCACGTCGCCTATGTTTGCGCGCGATTCTTTCTGGTGCATCGAAACCACTCTCCGGCAGGCCGGACTGAAGACGTATCCGTATCACGTGTATGTGCCGTCGTTCGGGGAATGGGGATTCATCATCGCGTCTTTACGCGATTACAGCATGCCCAAAAGCCTGCCGACGGGGCTACGCTTCCTGAGCGTGGCGACGCTGCCGGCCCTGTTCCAATTCCCGCCCGATATGGCGCCCATCGCGATGCCGCCGAACACGCTGAACGACCAGGTCCTGGTGCGCGCATATGATCGGGATTGGAAGGATATCAGCCATTGACCGCGACCCGGCGCCAGTTCATCGCGGGCGGCTGCGCGGCTCTGGCCGGGATGACCGCCAAAGGCGAGCGGCCTCTTTCGGGATCGTTCGTGAACGACGCGTTCGTGCGCGGTCACCAGATCCGCGATCGCGCGCCCATTTCCGCTGCGCCGCGTGACGAGCGCATCCCGCTGGTGATCGTGGGCGGCGGCATCGCCGGCTTGAGCGCCGCGTGGCGTTTGCAGAAGCGCGGGTTTCGCGATTTCGTGCTGCTGGAAATGAACGGCCAGGCGGGCGGCAACGCGCGCTCGGGCGAGAACGAAGTCAGCGCCTATCCCTGGGCGGCGCATTATGTGCCGGTGCCCGGTCTGCAAGCCGTCTACGTCCGCGAACTCTTCGAGGAATTGGGAGTGTTGCGCGACGGAGTCTGGAACGAGCGGTTCCTGTGCTTCAGCCCGCAGGAGCGCCTGTTTCTTTATGGGAAATGGCAGGAAGGTATTGAGCCGGCTATCGGACTCACGCGCCAGGATCGCGAACAGTTTCAGCGGCTGGAAGATTCGTTCGGGGCGTTCCGCGCGAGCGGCGGCTTCACCATCCCGATGGAACTCGGCCTCAGCCGCAGCCCGCGGGAACTCGACCGGCTTTCTTTCGCGGACTGGCTGCGCCAACAGCATATCGATGCGCCGCTGGTGCTGTGGTACATGAACTATTGCTGCCGCGACGATTATGGCGCGATGGCGGGCGATACATCCGCATGGGCCGGCGTGCACTACTTCGCGTCGCGCGCGCCTGAGGAGAAAGGACCGCTCACCTGGCCGGAGGGCAACGGTTGGATCACCGCGCAGTTGTTGCAGCGCGTGGGATCGTTCGTGCGCACGGGCCAGATGGTGCGGCGAATCGAGCGCCAGGGAATCCGGTATTCGGTGCTGACGGACAGCGTCCGTTACCTGACGGATGCGGTGATCTACGCGGCGCCCACATTCCTGGCGCCTTATCTGCTCGCAGGTTTTGGCCCGCTGCAGAAGTTCGCATACTCGCCATGGCTGACAGCGAACCTGACCGTCGATCGGCCGCCGCGCGGAGCGGACACGGTCGAACGAGCCTGGGATAATGTAGTCGCCCACTCGCCCACGCTGGGCTATGTGGACGCCACCCACCAGACGCTGCGCTCGCAAGTGGATCGCACCGTGTGGACGTTTTACTGGGCGCTGGCCGAGGGATCCCCGGCCGCGAACCGAGCGCTGCTCTTGCAGAAGGATTGGCGCTATTGGAGCGAAGCCATTCTGCGCGACCTCGAACGCGTGCACCCCGATATCCGGAGTTGCGTCTCGCGCATCGATATCATGCGCATGGGACATGCCATGGCGCGGCCGGTGGTGGGATCCATCTTCGATCCGCGGCGGCGCGAACTGGCGCGGGGACAGGGCGGGCTGGTGTTTGCGAACTCCGACGTGAGCGGTTTTTCGATTTTCGAGGAAGCGCAATTCCGCGGCGTCGAAGCGGCGGATAACGTGCTGCATCGCTTGGGAAGCACGATGGGCAGTTAGGCCGCTTGGCGCGGCTTTACTTTCCGTTCTATGGTCCGGCCAGACCTCCGTTGCGCCATCCGCAGGTCATAGAATGTTTGAAGGTTGATCCAAAGCTCCGGTGTGGTGCCGAAGTAGCGCGCCAGCCGCAGCGCGGTGTCGGCGGTCACGCCGCGCCGTCCGCGGACGATTTCGTTGAGGCGCGCGGCGCCGATGCCGAGTTCTTTGGCCAGAGCGTTGACGCTCATGCCCAGGGGAACCAGGAATTCCTCTTTTATCGTTTCGCCGGGGTGTGGGGGCTTCATGGTCACAGCGTGTCTCTTTTAATGATAGTCCACGATCTCAACGTTGGTGGCTTTGCCGTCCTGCCAGACGAAGCAAATCCGATAGCGGTCGTTAATCCGGATGCTGTACTGGCCAGCACGGCCGCCCTTGAGAGCCTCCAAATGCAGGCCGGGACTTTTAAGATCGTGGAGCGTGCCGGCTGAGTGCAGGAAGGCTAGCTTGCGATAGGCGGTATTTGCAATCGCTTCAAATCTGCGCGATCGGAGGCCGTTGAAAATCCGCTCCGTCTCCGCGTCTTTGAAGCCACTAATCATGCCTGTATCGTATACCGGCAATCGATAGAGCTCAAGCGCTAGAAAAGGCCCCGCCGAGTCAGATCACCGCGTTGGGTCTCGGCGGCTTGCCGCGCAAGGTTAAGATGTTAGTAGTGAAGAAACTGCTGTGGCTGCTGCCGATCCCACTGGCCGCTGTCGGCTGGTGGGCCTACCACCGGAGCAGCGATCCGCCGCAGGTCCCTTTTGCCAAAGTTATCCGGGAGACGCTGGTCAGCACACTCCCGACTAACGGCAAAGTGGAGCCGATCGAGTGGCAGCCGGTGCGCGTGGAGCAGGCCGGGCTGGTGAGCAAGGCGCCCGTGCAAGAGGGACAGACCGTAAGCCAGGGCGCTCCGTTGGCCATCCTGAGCGACACCGGTCTGCAAGCGGATCTGGACGCCGCCGAAGCGCGTGTGGCGCAGGCGCGGGCGGATTTGGCTACCATCGACGCGGGCGGCAAGCAGCTCGAGTTGACGACTATCGAAAGCGACCTGGCCCGTCTTCGGGTTGAAAAGGACCACGACCAGAAAGAATACGCGTCCCTGCGCCGCCTGGCCGACAAGCAGGCCGCCTCCCTGTTGGAGGTGGATGAGATGAAGAGCAAGGTGCAAGCTGCGGACATGCGGATCGAGGCGCTGGAGAAGCGGCGCGCGGTGCTGGTCACCCAATCGGACAAAACGGTGGCGCTGGCGCGATTGCGCGACGCCGAGGCCGCCGTGGAGCTGGCCAAGGGCCATATCGCGCAAACCGCGATACGCGCGCCCATAGGCGGAATGGTCTACGATCTGGCGGCGCGGCCGGGAGCCTATCTGAATATCGGCGACCTGGTGGCGAACGTAGGCCGGGTCGACCGTTTGCGGGTGCGTGTGTATGTGGACGAGCCCGAATTGGGGCGGGTGGAGCGGGGCCAGCCGGTGACCATCAACTGGGATGCGCTGCCGGGCCGCGCCTGGCAGGGCACCGTGGAGCGCAAGCCGGACAACATTGTGGCGCTGGGAAGCCGGCAGGTAGGCGAAGTGCCGGTCGTCATCGACAATCCCGGCCGCGTGCTGCTGCCGGGCACCAATGTGGATGCGCACATTCGCACGGCCACGGTAGAACAGGCGCTGACGATTCCGAAGGAGTGCTTGCGTCGGGATGCCCATGGCGTGGGCGTATTCGCGCTGCGCGGCGGTAGCCTGGCATGGCGGGCGGTCGAGACGGGCGTGTCCAGCGTGACGCGCGTGCAGATCGTGCAGGGGCTGGCGGAAGGCGACGAAGTGGCGCTGCCGACGGAGCTGACGCTACACAACGGCGAGACAGTTACGCCGCTACGGCAGTGAGTCAGGCGACAGGCCGGGAGGCCTGTCCTACCCTTATACTAAGCTTTGATGCGAGACTTGGTCTACGCGCTGCGGGGTTTTCGGAATAATCCCACATTCACAGCGGTCGCGATCGCCTCGCTGGCTTTGGGAATCGGCCTGAATACCGCCATCTTCAACTTAGTCAGCGCGGTGCTGCTGCAGCCGCTGCCGGTGCGGGATCCCGCGCGGCTGATGTCGGTATTCACGCTGGACCGGATTAACCCCGGATTGCGGTATTGTTCGTATCCGAATTACAAGGATTACCGCGACCGCAACACGGTTTTCTCGGGCCTTGCGCTGTATACGCCGATCCAGGCGACGCTTACCGGAGAAACCGATCCCGGGGATGTGCAAGGTCAGATTGTGTCCGGGAATTACTTCGATGTGCTGGGTGTAAAGCCGGTCTTCGGGCGCACGTTCCTTCCCGAGGAAGACCAAGTGCTCGACGCCCGAGCGGTGGTGATCGTCAGTTACGCCTTCTGGACGCGTAGATTCGGCGCCAGCCCGAATGCGATCGGGGCAACCATCGGTCTGAATAACCGCCGGTACACCATCATAGGAGTGGCTCCCAAGGATTTTCATGGCGCCAACGCGCTGGTGAGCACGGACCTGTGGGTTCCCATGATGATGTATCCGCAGATGTACACCATGGCGGACTGGATCGACCATCGCAAGGCGCTATTGTTCCCGGTGATCGGCAGGTTGAAGGACGGCGTCAGCCGGCAGCAGGCGCAAGACAACATGAAGACGTTGGCTGCCCAACTGGCGCGCGAGTATCCCGCGGACAACCAGGGCCTCACGGTGACCTTGCTCCCGCTCACCGAATCCGTCATTCAACCCAACTCGCGCGCCGGTTTCGCGCTGGTGGGAGGCGTGGCCCTGGGAGTGAGCGGGCTGGTGCTGCTGATTGCCTGCGCCAATGTCGCCAACCTGCTGCTGGTGCGCGCGGCGGCCCGGCGCAAGGAAATGGCTCTGCGCCTGGCGCTGGGCGTGGGCCGCGGACGCCTGGTCCGTCAACTGCTTTCCGAGAGCGCGTTGCTCTCGATAGCCGGGGGCGGTGTGGCTCTGCTGCTGGCGCGCTGGGGGCGGGACCTGCTGTGGACGTTCCGGCCGCCCTGGATGTTAAGCGGCGATGCGGTGCTCAGGTTCGACGGCCGCGTGTTGGGCTTTACGCTGCTGATCGCCGTGCTGGGCACGCTGGTTTTCGGATTGGCGCCGGCCTGGAACGCGACCCACGCCGCCCTGGCGACCGAGTTAAGAGAACGCCGCAGCCCGTGGACGCGCGCGGGACATCGCGTGAATGTCCGCAGCTTGCTGGTGATGGTGCAGGTGGCGCTGTCCGTGGTCGCGCTTACGGGCGCCGGCCTGTTCCTCCGCAGCCTGCGCAACGCGCAGGCGCTGGACCCCGGATTCGACGCCGCGCACATGGCCACGGTCGCGCTGAACATAAAGACGCGCGGTTTCACCGAAGCGGAGGGACGGCAGTATTATGCGCGCGTATTGGAGCGCGCCGGAAGCTTGCCGGGAGTGGCAGCCGCGACCCTGGCCGTCAACCCACCGTTCACCGCGTACCGGGCGCGGAGCATTTTCGTGGAAGGGCAGGAGACCGGCAAGGGACCCAACGCGGTGGCGCCCGTCGATGTGGTCGAGCCGGGATACTTTCAGACCATGCGCATCCCGCTGCTACGCGGCCGTGCGTTCTCGAGCGGCGACTCGGAGAACGCTCCGCGCGTGGCGGTGGTGAATGAGACCATGGCTCGGCGCCTTCGCAGCGGGACAAACCCCATTGGCGCGCGCTTGCGTTTCTTCGGCGAAAGCGCGCCGGTGGAGGTCGTGGGGGTGGTGAAGGACACCACTTATGCCGGCTTGGAACAGGCATCCCGGCTGATGATTTATCTGTGCCTGCGGCAATACTATTCGCCCGCCGTCACCTTGTGGGTGCGCACCACCGGCGACCCGGAGGCGATGCTGGGCGCGGTGCGGCGGGAGGTCCAGAGTCTCGACAGCGATGTGTTGCTGTCGGATCTCCAAACCGCCATGCAGGTAAGTCATGAGTTGTTGTGGGCGCCGCGCCTGGGCGCGATACTGTTCGCGGCTTTCGGCGCGCTGGCCGGACTGCTGACCGTGGCGGGTCTTTATGGAGTCGTCTCCTACTCGGTGGGACAGCGTACCCGCGAGCTCGGAATCCGCATGGCGTTAGGCGCGCAGCCCCGCGCCGTGCTGCAGCAAGTTCTGGCGGAAGGGGGGATTCTGGTGTTCTGGGGATTGGTGCTGGGCCTGCTTGCGACCATTACGATTGGCGGCGTACTCGAAAGCCTGTTGTTCGGCGTGAGCGCGCGCGATCCGCTGACGCTCGGGGTGGTGCTGGCGGTCCTGTCGGTGACGGCGCTGGCGGCCTGTGCGGCGCCGGCCCTGCGCGCCACGCGCATCGATCCGATGGTGGCGCTGCGGGACGAGTAACGTCAGGGGCCGGGGGCCGGGGTGGTCTTGCCGGGCCGAGGCGACGCATCCTTTGACGTAACCTGCGATGCAGTGGGAAGCTGCGCGGTGTCCCATCCGCCTCCCAGGGCCTGGATCAACTCAACCGCCGCGGTCATCTCGCTCACGCGCAGAGTCACAAGCGTCTGCCGATCGCCCAACAAAGTATCCTGCGCGATGAGGACGTCGAGGTAGGGATCGAGACCGGTCTGGTACCGCGCCGTGGCGATATCGAGGTATCTTTGCGCCGCCTGCACCGCCGCATCTTGACGGGCGATCTGCCGCGAGAGTATGCGGAGAGTCGCAATGTAGTCTTCCACCTGTTGAAACGCCGTCAGCACGGTCTGCTTGTAGGCGGCCACGTCCGCATTATAGGCCGCGGTGTATTGAGCTACCGTAGCTCTGCGTAGGCCGGCGTCGAAAATTGTCTCGGAAGCCGAAGCCCCCAGCGACCAGAAAAGCGCTGGCAATGAAAACAACTTCGCGATGGCGGACGATTGCAGTCCGCCGCTACCCGTGAGGCTCAGCGTAGGGTAGTAGGCCGCCTGCTCGACTCCGATGAGCGCATTTGCTTGCGCCATGGTGCGTTCCGCCGCCGCGATATCCGGACGCCGTTGGAGCAATTGCGAAGGGACGCCCACGGGGATCGCGGGAACCGGCGTCGTCAGGAATTTCACAGGCATCGAAAAGGTTGAAGGGGACTTGCCGATCAGCGTGGCGATGGCATGCTCATACAGGGCGCGGTTCACACCAATGCCGATGCCCGCCGCTTCCGCGTCTTCGAGCGTCACCTCCGCCTGGGCGACGGCCTCCTGGTTGTCGATGCCGGTTTCAAAAAGCGCGCGCGTGAGTTCGAGCGACTTTCGATCGGCCTCGATGGTGCGGTTATACAGATCCTGCAGCGCATCTTGCCCGCGGAGTTCGAAGAAATACTCCGCGAGATCGGCCTGCTCCGTGAGACGCTCGTTTTCGAGATCGGCGGCGCTCACCTGGGCGGCGTACCGATACTCGCGGACCGTATTGCGTATGCGGCCCCACAGGTCCGGCTCCCACGAGACATCGAACGGCAGGGAAATATCGGTGAAGGTGGTGCGTCCGCTGGCCGGCGAAGCGCTCGTCGTCGAAGCACTTGTCGACGAAACGCTTGTCGTCGAAGCGCCCGTGGTCCCGCCACTTGCCGCGCCCGCGCCTCCAGCCGCGCCGCCATTCGAGGTCCTGGTTACGGAGGGGTTCACCGTAACAGTGGGATAGTACCCGGCCCGGGCCTCGCTCACCTGCGCACGGGCGGCCATGAAGTTCTGGAAGTATTGCGCGATATTCTGGTTATCGATGTTCAACCGATCTTCGAGCGCGTTGAGTTCGGGTTCGTTGAACATCTCCCACCATTTCCCCTTGAGCGCGGCATCCTGAGGCTGCGCGGGCTGCCATGTGCCCGGGGGCGCCGCGCTGTAAGCCGCGGAAGCGGCCTCCTTGAAAGCCGGCGGAGCGGGAGCGGCGGCCGGGACGTATTTGGGCCCCACATTGCACCCGCTCAGTAGAGAGATGCAGATCGCCGCGGCGAAGCCCGTGCCGCGGCCTGTGCTCTGGAAAGAAGTCATGATCTTATGCATCCCATAATGGCTCCGGTTACACCGCGGCGTTGGGGGCTCGGCCGGCGCCATGGCCGGCGATGTCATGCTGCTTGCCCTGCATCCGCAGGCGCAGCCGGTCGAACGCCAGATAAACCACCGGCGTGGTGTAGAGCGTGAGCAACTGACTCAGGATCAGCCCTCCCACGATCGTGATGCCCAGCGGCCGGCGGAGCTCGTACCCCGTGCCCGTCCCCAGCGCCAAGGGCAGCGCGCCCAGTAGCGCAGCCATGGTCGTCATCAGGATCGGACGGAAGCGCAGCATGCATGCTTCGAAAATCGCATCGGTGGTGCTCTTTCCCTCCTGGCGCTCCGCCTGCAGAGCGAAATCGATCATCATGATGGCGTTCTTTTTTACGATCCCGATCAGCAGCACAATGCCGATGATGGAAATAATGTTCAGGTCCTGCTTGAAGAGCATGAGGGCGAGCATGGCGCCTACGCTGGCCGACGGCAGGGTGGAAATAATCGTCAATGGATGGACCAGGCTTTCATACAAAATTCCCAGAACGATGTACACCGCCAGCAGCGCCGTCAGAATCAGCACGGGCTCGGTGCTCAGAGATTGCTGGTAGGCCAGCAGCGTGCCGGCGAAGAAGCCTTGCAGCGTGGAAGGCGCGCCCAGCCTCTTTTGCATCGCGATGATGCTCGCCGTGGCAGTGCTCAAAGACATGTTCGAAGCGAGATTAAAGGACATGGTGACCGATGGGAATAAGCCCGTGTGGTTGATGGCCAGTGGGGTTGTGCCGGCCCGGCCCTTGGCCACCGCGAGCAGCGGAATGTTACCGCCGCTGGACGTAAGCAGATAGATATCTTTCAATCCTTCCGGGCTTTGCCAATACTGGGGAGCGACTTCCAGCACCACGTAATACTGGTTGAGCTGCGTGTAGATGATGGACACTTCCGACTGGCCGAATGCGCCGTATAACGCCGAATCCAGCGACTGTACGGTAAGGCCGAGCTTTGCCGCGGTGACGCGATCGTAGCTCATCATCTCGTCAAGACCGCCATTCTGCTGGTCTGAGTTTACGTCCTGCAGACCGGGCAGGCGCTTCATGGCGGCCAGCATGACCGGCCCCCACTTGGTAAGATCCTGCGTGTTATCGGATTGGATGGTGTACTGGTACATCGCATTGCTGGACCGCCCGCCGATGCGCAGGTCCTGCACGGCTTGCAGGAACGCGGAAGGCACGGGCAAACGGTTCAATTGAGGGCGCAGGCGGTCGATGATTTGCGTGGCGCTGACTTTGCGCACCGCCAGCGGCTTGAGAGCGACATACATGGAGCCTGCATTGGTGGCCCCGTTGCCGCCGGTAAACGCAATCACATTCGCCACCGCGGGATCTTTCGCGATCGCGCCGCCGATCTTCTGAATGGCGTTGTTCATCACCGGGAAGGAGGCATCCTGCGGCCCTTGCACTCCGCCGGCCAGCGCTCCCGTGTCCTCCACCGGGAAAAAGCCTTTGGGTATCTTGAGGATCAGCACCACATTCAGCGCGATCGTCAGGAACAGCACGAGGAGAGTGAGGGCCGGATTGTGCAGCACCCAACGCAGGCTGCCGCGATACAAAGACAGCACCGCGTCAAAACATTTTTCGCTGGCCATGAACATGCGGCCGTGTTTTTCCGAGCGCGCGTTCCTCAACAGGTAGGCGCACATCATGGGCGTGGTGGTCAATGAGACGATCATGGACACCAGAATGGCCGTCGAGAGAGTAACGGCAAACTCGCGGAAGAGACGGCCGACGATTCCGCCCATCAACAGAAGAGGGATGAAGACGGCAATGAGCGAAATGCTGATCGTAAAGACGGTGAAACCGATTTCTTCCGCGCCCTTCAACGCCGCGGCAAATGGCCGCATGCCGTTTTCCAGATGGCGCGTGACGTTCTCCATCACCACGATGGCATCGTCGACCACAAACCCGGTGGAAATGGTAAGGGCCATCAGCGAGAGGACGTCGAGGGTATATCCGCACAGATACATCACCGCGAATGTGCCGATCAGCGAGACCGGCACAGCCACGCCCGGAACCAGCGTAGCGCGGCCGTTGCGCAGGAAGACAAACACCACCACGATGACCAGTCCGATCGAAATGAGCATGGTCTTCTCGACGTCGTTGACGGAGGCGCGAATGGTTGTGGTGCGATCCAGGACGATGGTGGTATCGATGCCCAGCGGAATAGCCGCCTGGATAAACGGAAGCTGCGCGCGTATGCTGTCGACCGTGTTGATGATGTTGGCGCCCGGCTGGCGAAAGATGATGATGGTAACCGCGCGCTTGCCGTTCAAATAGCCCGCCGCGCGGATGTTTTGCACGGAGTCCGTCACTTGGGCGACATCGGACAGGCGGACAGCCGCGCCGTGGTTATAACCGACGACCAGCGGCCGGTAGTCGGCCGCGGCCGATATTTGGTCGTTGGCAAGGATGTCCGCGGTTACCATGCCATCGGAGATCTGGCCTTTGGCCAGGTTGGAGTTCTGCAGGCTCAGCACGGACTGCAAATTCGCCAGTGTAAGTCCATAGCCGGCCAATTGCGTGGGATTTGCGTCCACGCGCACGGACGGCAGCGCGCCGCCTCCGACACTGACCTGCCCTACGCCCTGAATCTGCGACAGCTTCTGCTCGACGACGGTGGAGGCTTCGTCGTACAGTTTGGCGGGACCGTATTTGTCCGACGTGAGGCCGAGAATCATGATCGGCGCGTCGGCGGGATTGACCTTGCGATAGCTCGGATTGGCCGGCAGGTTGGCGGGCAGATAGCTGCGCGCCGCATTGATGCCGGACTCCACGTCGCGCGCCGCGCCATCGATGTCGCGGCTGAGGTCGAACTGAATAGTGACGGATGTGCTGCCGAGCGAGCTCGCGGAGGTCATCTCGGTGACACCCGCGATATGGCCGAACTGCCGCTCCAGGGGGGTGGCGACGGACGACGCCATAATCTCGGCGCTGGCTCCCGGCAAGCCGGCGCTGACCGAAATGGTCGGAAAGTCGACCTCCGGCAGGGGCGCCACCGGCAGCTCCTCAAACGCCACCGCCCCGGCAAGGGCCACCGCCAAAGTGAGCAGCGTGGTAGCCACGGGCCGGTGAATGAAGGGCGCGGAGATGTTCATGCCGGCCCCGCCAGTTCCGCGTCTCCGGTTTCCGGCTGGCGCGATTTATGCGCAAAATGCTGCGACAGGTTGTCGAAAAAGATGTAGATGACGGGCGTGGTGTACAGCGTGAGCACCTGGCTCAGCAGCAATCCACCCACCATGACGATACCCAGCGGCTTGCGCAACTCGGAACCGTAACCGGTTCCCAGCGCCAGCGGCAGCCCGGCCAGCAGCGCCGCCATGGTGGTCATCATGATGGGGCGGAAGCGCAGCAGACAAGCGTCGTAAATCGCCTCGGTTGCGTTCTTTCCGTGCTTGCGCTCGCCTTCCAGCGCGAAGTCGACCATCATAATGCCGTTCTTTTTCACGATGCCGATCAGCAGGATGATGCCGATAATCGCGACCATGCTGAAATCCTGGTGAAAAAGAAGCAGTGCGAGAAAAGCGCCGACGCTCGCCGACGGCAGCGTGGAGAGAATCGTAATCGGATGGATAAAGCTCTCATACAGAACCCCCAGCACGATATAGACGGTGACCAGCGCGGCCAGAATCAGCAGCGGCACGGTGCTGAGCGAATCCGTGAAGGACGCCGCTGTGCCTTGAAAACTTGCTTGCAAGGTGGCGGGCATGTGCATGTCTTTCTGCGCTTTGTCGACCGCCGTAATGGCGTTGCCCAGTGCGGCGTCCGGCGCGAGATTGAACGACACCGTGATGGCCGGAAATTGGCCCTGGTGGGTAATGGCGAGCGGCTCCGTAGTGTTTACGAAGTGTGCGAAAGCGCTCAGCGGCACGGCGTTGCTGGTGGCCGAACTGGTGGCGCCCGCGGAGCCCGCTCCATGGCCGGATGCCGTGGCGGCGCTCGGCGAAAGCGCGTTCGGGAGAGGCACAAGCGTATTTGCGGACGGCGTGTACAGTGCCGTAGTGGTCAGCGCATTGGATCCCGCGGAGGGCGCTCCGGAAGACGCAAAAGAGGCGGCGGCTCCCGTACCGCTTGCGCCGGAAGACGCGTTGGACTGAATGTAAAGGTGGTTCAGCTTATTTGGATCTTTCTGAAACTGCGGCTCGCTCTCCAGCACGACATGGTATTGATTCACCGCCGTATACATCGTGCTGATCTGCCGCTGGCCGAAGGCGTCATACAGCGTGTTATCGATGGTGGTAGGCGCGATGCCCAGCCGCGAGGCGGTGATCCGGTCGATCACCAGAGATAAGGCTAGTCCTCCCGGTTGCTGATCGGTGGCCACGTCTTCCAGCTCCGGCAATTGCTTAAGCCGGGCGACGAAACGGTTGGTCCAGTCGCTCAGTTCATTCGCGTCGGGGTCTTCGAGTGTGTACTGGTATTGCGTGCGGCTCACGCGGTCGTCCACGGTGATGTCCTGCACCGGTTCCATGAACAACTGGATTCCCTGAACCTGGCTCACTTTGGCGTTGAGCCTGCGGATCAGGTTCACCGCGCTGATCTTGCGCTCGCCGACGGGCTTCAAATTGATCGACATCCTGCCGCTGTTCAAGGTGGTGTTGGTGCCATCGGCGCCGATAAACGACGAAACGCTTTCGACCGCCGGGTCGGCCAGAACGGCCTTGGTAATCTCCAGTTGCCTTTCCGCCATGGCCTTTGCGCCGATCGCCGGCGGGGCCTGCGAGATGCCCTGGATGACGCCGGTGTCCTGTATCGGAAAAAATCCTTTGGGGATGATGATGTAAAGGTAAACCGTAAGAAGCAGCGTGCCAACCGCGACCAACAATGTAATGGTCTGGAATCGAAGGACGAACTTCAGCGTCCGGCCGTAGAACGCGATCATCCCTTCGAAAGCGCGCTCTGAAATTTGATAGATGCGTCCCTGCTGCTCCTTGAGCTGGCGGCGCAGGATGCGCGCACTCATCATGGGGGTGAGTGTCAGGGAGACCACCGCCGAAAGGACGATGGTGACGGCCAGCGTCACGGCAAACTCGCGGAACAGGCGCCCCACCACACCGCCCATGAATAACAACGGAATCAGTACGGCGATGAGCGACACCGACAGCGAGAGAATGGTGAAGCCAATTTGCTCGGCGCCCTTGAGCGCCGCTTCCATGGGTGGATCGCCCGCCTCGATGAAGCGGGAGATGTTCTCGATCATCACGATGGCGTCGTCCACCACGAAACCGGTGGAGATGGTCAGCGCCATCATCGATAAGTTGTCCAGGCTGTAACCCAGCAGGTACATGACCCCAAAGGTCCCCACCAGCGACAGCGGCACCGCCACGCTCGGGATGATGGTGGCATAGAGACTCCGCAGAAAGAGGAAGATCACCAGCACGACGAGTCCCACGGTCAACATCAATTCGAACTCAACGTCGGAAACCGATGCTTCGATGGCGGTTGTAAGGTCGGTAAGGGTGGTCACCTGAATGCCCGTGGGCAGGTTGGCCTCCAACTGCGGCATGAGCGCCTTGATGCTCTTGACCACGCTGATGGTGTTGGCCCCGGGCTGGCGTTGCACATTCAGGATGACCGCGGGAGTCTGATTCATCCATGCGGCCTGATAATTGTTCTCCACGCCGTTCACGATCCGGGCTACGTCGGTCAGCATCACCGGCGCGCCGTTGCGGTATGCAATCGCAACGTTGTTCCGATAATCGTTGCTGGTGACCAGTTGGTCGTTGGCGTCGATCTGGAAATCCTGGCTCGGCCCATCGAAGTTCCCCTTGGCGGCGTTCACGCTGGCGTTCGTAAGCGCCGTGCGCACGTCTTCGAGGTTGATGCCGTAGGATGACAGCGCCGTGGGGTTGGCCTGAATGCGCACCGCGGGTTTTTGACCGCCGCTGATGCTGACCAGCCCGACCCCGTTGAGCTGTGAAATCTTAGGCGCAAGACGCGTATCCACCAGGTCCTCGACCAGGGAAAGCGGCATGGAACTCGAGGTGATGGCCAGGGTCAGCACGGGCGCATCGGCTGGATTCGTCTTGCTGTAGATCGGCGGCGCGGGCAGGATGGACGGCAAAAGGCTCTGCGCCGCGTTAATGGAAGCCTGCACCTCTTCCTCGGCTACGTCGATTGACAGGGTGAGATTAAACTGCAGCACGATAACGGAAGTGCCTCCGGAGCTGGTGGAGGTCATCTGGCTCAAGCCTTGCATTTCGCCGAACTGGCGCTCCAGCGGCGCCGTCACCGTCGTCGCCATCACGTTCGGGCTTGCGCCGGGATAGAACGTGACCACCTGAATGGTCGGATAATCGACTTCCGGCAATGCCGAGACGGGCAGTTGCGTATAGCCCACCAGACCGACCAGGAGGATGGCAGCCATCAGCAAAGCCGTGGCTACCGGCCGCAGGATAAATGGACGCGATGGGCTCACGGCGCGCCACTCCCGCTGGCGCTGGCCGCGGCCGCGGCAGGCTTGGCCGAAACGGCGACGGCGACGTTGTCCTGCAACTTATCGAAGCCGCTATTGGCGACCACGTCTCCGGGGTTGATGCCGGTTACCTGCGTGACGCCGCCGTTGGTGACTCCCGGCGTTACGCTGCGCGTGTGCGCGACATTGTTTTGAATCAAATAGACAAACGACGCTTGCCCATTCTGCTGAATGGCCGATGACGGAATCAACGTCACTCCCTGCAGCGTATTCACCAGCAGGCGCGTATTTACAAACTGGTTGGGGAACAGCGCGCCGGTCTTATTGGCGAAGAGCGCCCGACCTTTTACCGTGCCGGTGGTAGTATCGATCTGGTTGTCGATGGTCAACAGCGTCCCGCTCGCAATCTTGGTCTGCGCGGTGTGGTCGAAGGCATCCACGGCGAGCTTAGCCTTCTTGTTCAGGCGGGTTGCCACCGGGCCCAGACTGTCTTCCGGAATTGTGAAAATTACGGTGGTGGGATCCAACTGCGTAATGATTGCGAGAGTCACGGCCCCAGCGGCCTGCACCACGTTGCCCGGATCCAACAGCCGTAAACCTACGCGGCCGGCGATGGGCGCGGCGATACTGCAGAAGTCGACCTGAATCTGGTCGTATTGGACGGTTCCCTGGTCGTTTTTTACGACGCCCTGGTCCTGCAGTACCAGCTTTTCCTGGTCGTCCAGGATTTGCTTTGCAATGCCATTGCGGGCCCACGCGGCCCGGTAGCGTTCCAGGTCCATACGGGCTTGTGCAAGCACGTTCTCGTCCCGCTCGAGCGCGCCTTGCGCCTGCAAAAGAGTGGCGCGGTACGGACGCGAATCGATGTCGATCAGCGGATCGCCCTTATTTACAAGCTGGCCCTCCGTATAGTGTACGGCGACGACCACACCATCCACCTGCGTGTAAATCGATACAGTGTACTCGGGAGTGACCGTGCCTATCCCGTCAAGGTAGATGCCGATGGATCCCTTTTGAGCTGTCGCAATCGTAACGGCGATCCCCGGCTTAGGGAGTGCCAGGGCCGCCGCCTTTTTCTTGGCTTCCTCGCGGTGGTGCAAGAACAGCACGACCGCAAGTACAATGGCCAGGAGCAACAGAATGCACAGGACGATTGCAATCTTATGACTGGGGCGTGGAGCCGCGAGTTGATGGCCGGGGCCGATGGGTGCATGCTCGCTCGTGTCATCCGTCAATCGGAATCTCCTTCTTCAGTTCTGTGTGCCACGCGTGGTGCTGTTCGCGAACAACTGCGCAAGGTATGAATTGAAGCCGGCTTGGGTGGTGGGTCAATTTGGTTGTGGGGCAGGATGGCAACCTGCGGGCCGATTGTTAATCGGCCCACTTTGCGCCGATTTCCAATCGGCGCGCAGGATACCATCCTGCCCCACAGCCAAACTGACCCACTTTGGCTTGACTTTTGTTTGCACGAAATGGTCCAGAATGGAACGCTGCGGGTCGGAACGCGGATGCTATTGAGCCAGCGTGGGTTAGCGGAAAAAGTCGTCCGTGCAGGGATGCAAAGGTTGCACCCAGGGTGCGAAATTTGCCGACCCGCGGTTGCCTGGCCGCGATGAAGTTCGGGTAGAATCGAAGAATAACCAACGAGACCGAACGCGCTCGAGCGGCCACGAAGCCGCCCATGGTGACCGCCATCTATCCGGGATCTTTCGACCCGATCACCAATGGCCACCTGGACCTGATCGAACGCGGGTGCTGTCTGTTCGACAAGCTGATCGTCGCGATTCTGCGCAACGAAACCAAGCAGCCGTTGTTCAGCGTGGAAGAGCGCACCGAGATGTTGCGCGAAGTGGTGGATCGCTATCCGAACGTGGCGGTCGACTCCTTTGAGGGCCTGCTGGTGGACTACGCGGCCGAAAACGGCGCAACCGTGCTGTTGCGCGGCATACGGGCGATCTCGGATTACGAGTATGAGCTGCAGATGGCCTTGATGAACCGGCGGCTGCGTCCGGATATCGAGACGGTTTTCATGATGGCCAGCGAAGCGCATTCATTCGTCAGCTCGCGCCTGGTGAAGGAAGTGTTCGGGCTGGGCGGAAATATCGAGGGACTGGTGCCGCCATCGGTGGAAATCAGGCTGCGGAAGCGGTTCGGGCGAAGTGAGAGGTAGGGCAGGCCTCCTGGCCTGTCGGGGGGAGTGAAGATGACGGTAGTGCAAAGCAATCAGGAAATCGCGGAACGGATTTCGTTGATCAGCGTGTCGTCCACCATGCGGGTATCGGCCGAGGCGGAGAAATTGCGCGCGCAGGGAGTGGACGTAGTGGACTTCGGGGCCGGCGAGCCGGATTTTCCGACGCCCGATAACATCAAGCGCGCCGCCATCCGCGCTTTGGAACAGAATTTCACCAAGTACACCAACGCGGGCGGCACGCTGGAGCTAAAGCAGGCTGTCTGCGAGAGGCATGCGGCGGATTTCGGCACGCATTTCGAGGCCAGCGAGTGCCTGGTCACGGTGGGCGGCAAGCACGCCATTTTCAACCTGACGCAGGCGCTGCTCAATCCGGGCGACGAGGTGGTCATCCCGGTGCCGTATTGGGTCACATACAAAGATGTGGTGAACTACGCGGGCGCCAGGTGCGTGTTCGTGGGCACGGATGAAGAGCGGGGATTCACGCTGACGGCGGACATGATCGAGCCGTACCTCACTTCGCGCACCAAGTTGGTGCTGATCAATTCGCCATCCAACCCTAGCGGCGCTGTGCTGGATCGCGAGGAGTTCGAGAAGATCTACCGGCTGACGGCGGAGCGCGGCATTTTCCTGATGACCGACGAATGCTACTGCCACTTCCTCTACGACAGCCCGCCATTTTCGATCGCGTCGCTCCAGGGCGCGAAGGAGAACGTGCTGGTGGCCGGTTCGCTCTCGAAGACCTATGCCATGACGGGATGGCGCATCGGTTTCGCGCTGGCGCCCGCGCGGGTGATCGGGGCCATGCTGAAGCTGCAAAGCCACTCGACTTCCAATCCGAACTCTCTGGCGCAGAAGGCGGCGGTGGAAGCGCTGCGCGGGCCGCAGGATTCCGTGGCCGCCATGCTGGCGGAATACGCCAGGCGGCGCGACTTCGTGGTGGGGCGGCTGCGCGCGATCCCCGGCGTGCGGTGCGCCGAGCCGCGGGGCGCGTTCTACGCGTATCCGAACATCGGGGTGGCGTTCCGGAACGGCATCTCCAGCAGCGCGCAATTCGCCGAGAAGCTGCTGGACAAAGCGGCCGTGGCGGTGGTTCCGGGCGAGGCGTTCGGCACCGACCGGCACGTGCGGATTTCTTACGCCACTTCGATGCATGAGCTGGAGCGGGGCTTGGAGCGCCTGCACCGCTTTATAGTGGAACAGTGAGGGTTGGGGTGCGGGTGGTCGACGATTTCCGGCGACGGTTGATCAACGCGAATGCTCCTTCAGCAGACGGAAGTTAACCTCGACCGTGGCGGCCACGGTGACCGGCTGGCCGTCCTTCATGCCTGGCCGGAACTCCCATTTGCTCACGTCCTCGATAGCTTTTTCATCGAGACCATACCCCACGGATCGTATCACCTTGATGTTGCGCGGATGTCCAGTCCCGTCAACTTCTATATATAGAACTACCGTCCCCTCGATCTTCTTCTTAGCCGCTTCTTTTGAATACTCGGGCGGAGGCCTATAAGTAGGGACGGGCGCTGTCACGCCTCCGCCGATGCGATAGGTACCTGGTTTTCCTGGGACCGGTTCACTCGCGAAGTGTGTGTCGGGAGGCAAGAAATTCAACTCCGCGTAGACCGCGGCGGCAGCAGGCAATAGCTCAATCGTGCATTCGCCGCCGTTGCCCGGGCAGGTCAGAGTAACTCGACGTACTAGCTTGGGAGGTATCGATTCCGGGAAAACGCCAGCCGGAGTCAAATCCTGCACGGTCTTCGTGAACGGCCGCAGTCTTTCATCGCCCCTAATGAACTGTGCCTCCGCGGCTGCAGGCTGCTGCACCTGCGCCACGTAGAAATCGGCCGCCGCCTTCTCCGGAAGCAGGTTGCCGGCGGGGATGTTTCCCGTTAGCGGGTCCGCCTTGGGAGCGGCCTCTCCGGGAGCGAGGAGCGCCTGCAGCCGCAGCCCCGCTTCGGGCGTGGCATCCCGCGCCGCCAAGGCCATCGCATAGGCGTGGGTGGCCTGCAGCTTCTGTCCGCGACGCTCATAAAGCTGGCCCAGGTGAAGGCCAATTGTGCCGCTTGGATTTGCAGACCAAGCTGCCGAGATGAACTTGCCGGCCTTGTCCAGATCGCCCTGCCAGAAACAAACCCAGCCCAAAGTATCCCAGTCATCCGTGAGTGAGACGACCCGGCGGAGTGCGCCTAATGAGGGCGGGGATTCCGCCCCCGCAACCAATCCTGTCGCGGTATTGGTCACAGCCGTTTCCGCATACCGTTGAGCGAGATCCAGACGCACGCGATGCGACGCCAGCCGGTATGCAACATTGTTGAGCACCGTGGCGGTGGAGTGATCCTGCGCCAGCTTATTCAAAATTGCCAGACCTTTGTCAACTTGGTCCAATCCGAGGTACGCGTCGCCGAGATCGGTTTGGGCTTCGATCCTGTCCGGGTTCATCATGATAGCCGTCTCCAGTTCGGGAACCGCTTCCGAATACCTTCCCAGTTCGCAATAATAATGCCCCAGGTTGGCATGCCCCGAGGCGTCGCGCGGATCTACTTCGATCTGCTGCCGGAAGGCGGCGATGGCTTCGTCGCGCCGGCCTTTTCGCCAAAGCGCTTGGCCGATGGTGCGATACGTTCCCGGGCTATCCGCATGCACCTCGATCTGTTTGTGACAGGCATCGATGGCGGCGTCAACCTGGTCAAGCCCCAGGTATGCGCGGCACAAGTCCTTCCACGCCGAGGGGTGTCTTGGGTCAGCAGCCACCACTTGTTTGAGGAAATAGACAGCAGTGGTATATGCGCCCTGAGTAAGGGCCGCCTGACCTGTGCGTGCGGACTCGGCCGTATCCTGCGCGGGGATGACGCCCGGCAGGAGTGACACGGCGCATATGAATCGCGCGAAGCGCATTGGAGTCACGTCTTGGCGGCCTCCGCGGCTTCCGCAACGACGGGGTTGCGCAGATCGCCCAAGCCTCCCACGCGGATGACGACTTCGTCGCCGGGCTTGAGCCAGCGCGGCGGATTGCGCGCGAAGCCCACGCCCGCCGGCGTGCCGGTGGCAATCACGTCGCCCGGCTCCAGGGTGAAGACGCTGGATAGATACGCGATCAGCTCGGGGATCTTGAAGATCAGGTCGTCGGTGTTGCTATGCTGCAGCACTTCGCCGTCGATGGTGGTGCTGATATCGAGCGCGTGCGGGTCGGGGACTTCGTCGGCGGTGACGATGGCTGGTCCCATGGGGGCGAACGTGTCGAAAGTCTTGCCGATCATCCATTGCGAGGTGCGCATCTGGAAATCGCGCGCGCTGACGTCGTTGAAATTGGTGTAGCCGAAGACGTAATCCCGCCAATGTTCGGCCGGGATGTGGCGGCCGTGCCTGCCGATGACGAAGGCCAGCTCGGCCTCATAGTCGGGCTTGGCGGAATTCCGCGGCAGTACGATGGGCTCGCCGCACCCGATGACGGCCGTGGGGAACTTGGCGAAAATGGTGGGTACTTCGGGGATCTCCATTTTGGTCTCGCGGGCGTGGGCGCGATAGTTCAGGCCGACGCAAATAATCTTGGGCGGACGCAGCAGGGGGGCTCGCAGCTTCACCTCCGCGGCTTTGCAGATTTCGCCCCAAGGCGGATCGTACAGCCAGCGCTGGACGCGGTCGAGGGCATCCGCGCCTCCGGCCAGGACGGACAGGAGGTCCGGAAAACCCGCGCCCCGGAGGCTGACGATATCGTCGCCAATAAGGACGCCCGGCTCGGGGTGCTGTTCGCGTTGGAATGTTAGCAGCCGCATGTGGGAGATTGTACCGCGCTCCGCGCGGCGGAGCTTACGCCCCGCGTGGATGGTGATTGGTGGCTAGTGGCTGGTGGTTGTGTAAAACTAAAGCCATGCGGTGGGTATTTTGGGTGGGGGTGGTGTATGTGTGGCCGTGCCTTGCGCAGGGCGCGGTGAGCGCGTCCGACCTGGCGCGCGAGGTGCGGGATATTTCGCTCGACCCCGGCGAGTGCTATCGGGTGCGCGACCTGGCGCTGCCGAAGGACGAAGCGCGCTTGTTCTTCACCGACGGTTACCTGATCTTCGCCAAGCCGGTAGCGGGCGTACGCATGGCGGCGGTCTTCACCTCGGACGTGGAAGGCGGCGACGCGGAAGTATTGGTGCTTCCACCGAATCGCGGCGAGCGGCGGTCGCTGGCATCCTACACGGGCGCGCCGAACCTGGACGAGCACATAGTGGCCGCCGTGCTGATCTTCTCCGACGATTCGTACGCGAAGCTGACCGAACAGATTCAGCAGAACGCCGCCAACAAGAAGATCCCCGAAATGGGCGCCATGATGGCCGAGCATTGGACGCCGGTGGTGCGCAATATCGCCGCCGGCTTTCAAGCGCGGCTGGTGTGGGATGTGCTGCTGGGCGAACCGCAAAGCCACGGCTTCCTGGCCGTCTCCATGAGCGGGAAGACGCTGGGCAACTTCGACTTGTATTACGACCGCAGCGCGCGCGAACAGATTGTGATGGGCAAATTGAATACGCGCGACAACCTGTTGTTCTTCGACGTGTGGACCAGCTTCGTGGCGCGATCGTTCCGCGGCCGGGCGATCGAAACCGACATGACGCTGGACGACTTTCGCATTGATGCCACGCTGCAGCCGGACCTGAACCTGAGCGTGGTGACGCGGATGAAGGCCAAGCCCGGCCGCGCGGCGCTGCCGGTGCTGGCTTTCGATATTGCGCACCCCATGCGAATTTCCGCGGTGCTGGTGGACGGACGACCGGCCGAGGTGCTGCAGCGCGCGTCGCTGCGCGCGGATCTGCTGCGCAACGTGGGCAACGAGATGTTTCTGGTGGTGCCACCGGCGCCGCTGGAGCGCGGCAAGGAATACGAGCTGGAGTTCCGGCACGCAGGCAAAGTGATCTTCGAGGCGGGCAATCAGGTGTACTACGTGGGAGCGCGCGCCAACTGGTTCCCCAACATCGGCCTGCAATTCGCGAAATACGATCTGACGTTCCGCTATCCCAAGGATCTGGACCTGGTGACGGCGGGCGAACTGGTGGAGGAACACGAGGAAGGCGATTTGCGGGTCACGCGGCACAAGACCAGCGCGCCGATCCGCTTCGCGGGCTTCAACCTGGGGCAATACGAACGGGTGCGGCTGAAGCGCAACGGCTACACGCTGGAAGTGTGCGCGAACCGCGCGATCGAGCCGGCGCTGGCGGGCAAGCGTCCGGAGGCGGCGGTGGAGGCGCAGCCGCCGGGACCCCGGCCACACGAACCGGAGATCATGATCCCGCCGGAACTGCCCCCCGATCCGGAGGCGCGCTTGCAGGAGATCGCTTCCGAGATCGCCTCGGCGCTGGAATTCATGGCGGCGCGTTTCGGTCCGCCGGCGCTGCCGACGTTGACGGTGGCGCCCGTCCCGGGACGGTTCGGGCAAGGCTTTCCGGGGCTGATCTATCTTTCCACGATGTCGTACCTGGCGCCGCAGACGCAAGCCATCCGCTCGCTGGACGCCCACGGACGCCTGTTCTTCTCCGATATCCTGCAGGCGCACGAGACCGCGCACCAATGGTGGGGCAACGTGGTGACTTCGGCGGGCTATCACGACGAGTGGCTGATGGAGGCCCTGGCGGACTACTCGGCGCTGCTGTACCTGGAGAACAAGAACGGCGTGCAGCCGGTGGCCATGGCGCTGGACTCTTATAAGGCCAACCTGCTGCAGAAGGTCAACGGGCAGACGGTGGAATCGACCGGTCCGATCGTGCTGGGCACGCGCCTGGAGAATTCGCAGACGCCGACCGCGTACTACAACATTACTTACGGGAAGGGGTCGTGGATCATGCACATGCTGCGGCGGCAGATGGGCGACGATCGATTTCTGGCCATGCTGGCGGACCTGCGCAAGGAATACGAGCGCAAGCCGCTTTCGACGGAAGATTTCCGTTTGCTGGCGGCGCGTTTTCTGCCCGCGCAATCGGGGGACCCGCAGTTGGAGAACTTCTTCGACGAGTGGGTTTACGGCACGGGCATTCCGGCGCTGAAGCTGAGCTACGCGGTGAAGGGCAAAGGGGCGGCGCTGCGGCTGAACGGCACGGTGACCCAGAGCGATGTGGCGAGCGATTTCAGCGTGCTGGCGCCGGTGGAGATTCAATTGGGGCATGGCAAGACCTTGACGCAATGGGTGCGGACGGCGGATGGTCCGGTGAGCTTCAGCGTGGCGCTGACGGCTGCGCCGGTGAAGGTGCAGTTGGATCCTAATTTCAGCGTGCTGCGGCGGTAGGGGCGCGCGTTGCGCGCCGGGGATGGGGGTTAGGGGCTGGGGGTTGGGGGATGTGCGGAATTGTTCGGGATTGGGCCGGATTGTGCATGGAGTTGGGATATCGGCGTGGAATTGTTTTTTGACCAAACGAAACCACGGTTTGTACGCAAGATCATTTAAATCAGTTAGTTGTGGGTAATTTGGGGCGCTGAGGGCGGTTCGCGCCGGGGCAGCTTCGTCAGAAGGCGATTGGTCTTGTGTGCGATTCATTCTTGGGTGCTGATCCGCGAAGCGCGGGCCGGGGGTGATGAGGGAATCGGGATCGGTTCTTGCGATTCCAGGGTAGCATTGGGAGGGGCGGCGGCAGGTTGCCGGCGGCTGCGCCTTGGCTTGCAGGTTATTGAAAACGGGGAAGATGGTAATATTTGGCCGGCTTGTGACCGGGTGCGCTTCGGGGGCGGGTGCGGGCTTCGGGGTCGGGCGCGCGGGTGGCTCGACGATGGGGATCGCGCGCTGCGCGGCGTTCGGCGTGTGCGGGCTTCGGGCTCGGGCGCGCGGGTGGCTCGGGGCCGGTCCTCCTGATATAATGGGTTTCGCTGCGGGAGTAACTCAGTGGTAGAGTCACAGCCTTCCAAGCTGTTGGTCGCGGGTCCGATTCCCGTCTCCCGCTCCATTTAGGCTGGCGTAGCTCAGTTGGTAGAGCATCTGATTTGTAATCAGAGGGTCGGGGGTTCAAATCCCTCCGCCAGCTCCATGAAATCCTTGCCTTACAACTCTTCAAACTTACTGGTCGCCGTGATGACGTTTGTGGGTATCCTGTGGGCGGCGACAGCCGGACTCCCCTCCCGCTTCCCGTTTTGCAGCCATCCTGCATCGCCCTGGCTAGGAACTGCAGAAGATCTACTGGATTGAGGATGAGCCCCATTCTTGAATTCTTGCCGAGCATGTCAGTCGGTTTCCTTGGCCATTGCAATTCAAAACAACCGTCCCCGCTCTGCTTGCCCCGAATGTGCTTCCCTTTTGAGCATCTCCGGATCCGTCGATGGCAGGCAGCGCCCCCAATCTGCCGCAATTCCGGGATGTTTGCCAGTACCGTTGGCGCTGGTGGAAAAATTTTTTTGCCGGTTTCTCATAAATTATCCGTAATCCGGCCACAAATTGGTGTATACTACCCAAACAAGGCAAGAAACGTGAGACTGGCCACAAAGGTTATATTCGCGTCGTTCGGAATTCCAAAATTGCCTGGCAATGGCCATCTGCCTTACTCAAGTGGGGCTGCGATTCGGGCAGCACAAGAACGGCCCCTCTCCGCCCAGACGGTTGCTTGAAGGGAAGGCCGTCATTCCCTCAGCGCAGTAGCGCTGCGGACGCCCGTTAATTATCGTTGACTTGTTCCACACCGATCCCTAAGCCTACAGGAGAGGAAACGTGTGTGGCTAGTTGGTGGGCCGATTTTCAGCATTGCCGCGGGTCTGCGCTTGCACTTTCCAGTAGTTCAGAGAATCCAGGAAGCCAAAAATGGAAAATCCTGAGTTTTAGAAAAAGAAAGGTCCAAATGAACGCACGCTTTCACATCGCGTTGATGCTTTGCACACTCTTGATCCTTCTACCGATCGGGATGTCCGCCAGGGACAATGGATACACAGTTAAATACGACGGTGGCTCGATTCCCTCCGTCAAGGCTGGCAACGACCTGCGGATGTACATCGACGCCAATCAGATTCGGCTGTTGAAGGGCAAGGAGGAGGTTATGACGATCCCCGCTACGGCCATTACTGAGATCAGCTACGGCCAAGATGTCCATCGACGGATCGGCACTGCCGTTGCTGTGGGCATGCTCACGCTTGGAGTCGGAGCGCTGGTAGCACTCAGCAAATCGAAGAAACATTTCGTCGGCCTGACCTGGGCCAACGGCGACCAAAAGGGCGGCTTTGCTATGCAGTGCGACAAGAGCGAATACCGCGGCATCTTGGCTGGGATCGAAGGCATCACCGGCAAGAAGGCGGTCGATTCCACAACGATGACCGTTAAGAACTGACCGTAGTATATTCAACACGGCTACAAGGAGTTACCACATGCAGTTCTTCCGATGGTTAACGCTCGTCGCTTTTCTTGTCCCGCTTCACGCTCAGACGCAAATCGGCGGCGGTAATTGTGCCACGTCCACGCTAAGCGGAACGTACTTTTACCTGCTGAGTGGTTCCGTCCAATCAGGTGGGAACTACTACGCGTATGCTGAATTAGGAAGACTCCTTGCTGACGGCCAGGGCAACGTCTCCGGACAGTCCCAGTCGAGCCTCGGCGGCTCGCTGACCAGCAATTCCCTGGTCGGAACGTATAGCGTTCAAGCAAACTGTTCAGGAACGATGTCGCTGTCCGTCAATGGACAGGCCGAGTCGCCAATCACCTTCCAGGTCACGAACGGAGGGCTTGCTGCGGTGGTGGCATTCTCGGCGCCGGGCGAAGTTGTGGTCGGGCGGGTATACCGACAGACGGCACAGGCCGGGTCAATCCAGTGCGGCACTGGGTCGCTCACGGGTGCCTACGGATACCTGCTGACAGGCGTTGCCTCTGTATCGGGAAGCGCAGTTTACTATTCGGATGCTGGAAACGTTGTTTCTGGCGGTGGCGGCAGTCTTTCTTCGCAGAGCGTCGTGAATCTCGCAGGCACCACCGCCTCACTTCAAGCCACCGGGTCCTACTCAATCGCAAGCGATTGCACGGGAACCGCGCAATTAGCCAACCAGTCTGGGAGCAGCAATTACTTCCTTGCGGTTGCGGAGGACGGCCAAACCGTATTGTTTATTGAGACCGATGCCGGCACGACGGTCGCCGGTTCAGCCCAGCCCCAATTTGCAGCGCCGCAAGGGGCGATTGTCAATGCGGCCAGCTTTGCTCCGCGAGCGCTTTCACCAGGGGCGCTCTTTTCGATCTTCGGAAGTGGCTTGTCACAGCAGACCGCATCTGCCACGACAATTCCCCTCCCAGCCACGCTTGCGTCAACGCAGGTCCGCGTCAATGGCGAGGCCGCCCCTCTGCTTTACGTTAGCCCCGGCCAGATCAACGCCCAAATACCGCTCGACGTTTCGACAACACAGCCGGTTTCTCTAAGCGTGACTAGTGGGGCAACGCAAAGTAATGCCGTCGCGCTAAGCGTGAATCCGGGGGCGCCGGGGATCTTCGAGTACGGCCAAAACCGTGCTATTGTCCAGAACCCGGATTACTCCCTCAACTCTGCCGCAGACCCGGCACATCCCGGCGATGTTGTGGTAGCCTACCTGACGGGTGGCGGTTCTGTTACCCCTGCCGGTCCTCTGGCCACGGGCGGGGCAGCACCCAACGGAGTATCGCCTACGACGCTCGGCTACTCGATCTCTGTGGGCGGGCAGCAGGTGACGCAGTACTATCTTGGCCTGACGCCCGGCTTCGTTGGTCTGTATCAAGCGAATTTCAAAGTGCCCAATGTTGCGGCTGGAGACTATCCGCTGGTAATTACCGTCAATGGAGTTTCCAGCAATGCGCCTGTCGTCTCCATTGCGCCATGACGGCTAGGCCTGTAAGCGCCAGGATCGGTGATGTGGAGAAGGGTTGAGGCTGCTGTCAGGGGGTTGTCGCGGCCGTCAGAAGGACCAGACTCTCTACGGCAGCGTAATCGCGCGCGTTGTGAGTGGCGGGGGGAACATTCAACTGTACGGCTGCGGCTGCGATCCACGCATCGGCAAATGAGATTGGTTTGCCCTTCTTCTCACTACCGCACTTGATCCGCGCCCACACGCGGGCGGTTTCGGTGTCCGGTAGCAGCGGCGTAAAGCGTGCGAGAAAGCGGTGCATAAGATCGCGCCGGCTGGCGCCCCAATTCTTTGCCTCCATGCCGTACTCGATTTCGGCCAATGTGATTAGCGAAACGGCCAACGACCGGCCGGCAAGAATGGCTTGATAGGCGGGCGCAAGGGAATGAGCCTTGAACAGAAAAGAAACGACATCTGTATCCTTCCTCTTGCGGCACTACCGGCGTTGTGGAATTCATCTAAGCGCGACTGGCCGAGAGCTTTCCTTGCGAAGCGCCCGGATCAGCGCTACGAACTCATCGGCCCCTTCAGGGTCATATTCGGTATCGGTCTTCAGTTCCTCCAGGCTGACTGGCGGTTTGAGGACAAGGCCCGCCGGAAGTCGCACCTGATCCGCTCCAGTTTCCGTGTTGTAGGCTCGTTGTGGCATCTCCATTCCAGTTTAGCTCACCAGACCGTCTGGGCGTGATCCGTTCTACGGCCCTGTAACCCGGGCAAGGGAGCGCCCGCTTTTTCCCCGGCTGCGCCGCGCGATTCGACCAGTGTGCTCCAGGTATGCCCAAAAATATGCCCATTGCAACTGTCCCAATTCTGTGCCCACTGCTAGGTTATTGATTTCTTGGTGCGTTGATGATTTGTAATCAGAGGGTCGGGCTCAAATCCCCTCCGCCAGATCCATTAAATCAATAAGTTGCGGACCATTGAATTTCCCGGTTGCCCAGGAGCGTGGAGACTTTTGTGGCGGCCAATCCTGGCTGCGGCCGCACTTCAGGCGGAGGGCCTACTTCAGTCGCACACGCCAGAACTGTGGATCGGTCCTGACCCACTCTTCGTCCGGCCAACCTAACTCCGGGTGCATCGCAAAAACATGGGTTCCCGTCCGTGTCGCCGCCGCCATCGATTCCGCCTCAGCCCGAGTTCGCACCGCGCGAACCACGAGTCGATTGCCGTCAGGCCCCTCGAACACAGTGCCACCCGTGCCGGCCGACCCTTCGGTCCAACCAGCGACCAGAAAGCGCCCTCGACCCATCACCCAGGGAGTTCCCTCGCTCAACTCCGGCCGGTAATTCAAGAAAACGTTCGTCGATTCCGCCGCCAGATAAGGCGCTTTTCGTTTGAGATTCTCCGCCAACGCCGATGTCAACGCCTTGTTTCCCTCGTACTCCCTGCTAACCTCATCCAACTCCGCCTGCGAATCGAACGCGTTGAGATACCAAAACTCCTTCGGCCCGGTGAGCGACTCGATCACCAGATAGCGGTGGGGGAACTTCAGCCGGATGCAAATCTGGGCCGCGTCCACTTCGATCTTATGGACTGCCTGGACGGCACTTGGCTTGAGATATTCGCGAGAGACCTCAAGAATTTGCGGCGGATGTGCCTGTGCCAGCGCGGACGCCATAAACACAACTCCCAGACTCAGACTACGGAACATCAATCGATGCTACCACACGCGCCGCATCTTACCTCAGACAATGTCGGGGGCAGCTTCGAACCGCCCTGCCGACTGGATCACGCATTCCGGCGAGACGAACGGCGGCGCCGGGAGCAACTGGGGAGAACCGGGAGAGGTACTCTTCTTGCGGGTCCCTTCAGCTTGGTGTAGCCCGCACGATGACCCTGGCCCCACGAGAAGCGCTACGCTTCAGGGCCAGCTCCGCAAGCCGCCTTCCAGAGCGACGCGGAATAGGAACTCTTCCCCGATCCGACTTTGCCACCGTTCGAATCGACCATGGGATCTACGCATCTCCTTTTGGTATTTGTCGCGGACATCCCGGCCATCCCAAGACCGACTGTAGCAGCCGCTCTGGGTTTATGTCACTCAGGCTGGGCCGATTAACAATCGGCCCGCAGGTTGCCAACCTGCCCCACAACTGCAAAGCTGGTAACCAAGGCGCTGGGTGTGGCGCTTTCACAACATGAGACGCAAGGCGATCCTTCTGGTTTGGATGTGCGGGCTGCCGGCGGCCGCGGACGAGGGCATGTGGCTGTTCGAGCAGTTTCCCAAAGAGGCGGTACAGCAGAAGTACGGCTTCGAGGCCACCAGCCAGTTCCTGGACAATCTGCGGCTGGCTTCCGTAAGAATCGGCGGCGGATCGGGGGCTTTTGTGTCGCCCCGCGGGCTGCTGATCGCCAACCGGCACATCGTAGCGGGCTGCGTGGCCGGCCAAGACAGCTTTTACGCCGCGGCGGAGGCGGACGAGGCGCGCTGCTCCGGCTTGGAGGCGAGCGTCCTGGTGAAGATCGAGGATGCGACCAAGCAGGTGAAAGCCGCCGCGCAAGGCGCCACCGCCGCCAAGGCGCTGGAGGTGCGCAATGCCGGGATCGCGCGCATCGAAAGCGAGTGCGCGGCCAGCTCCGGGAATGCGTGCTCGGTGGTCACACTGTTTTCCGGCGGGCGCTACGATCTGTATCAGTATCGGAGGTACACCGACGTGCGCCTGGTGTTTGCGCCGGAATATGCGCTGGCGTTTTTCGGCCGGGAGCGAGACAGCCTGACGTATCTGCGGTACGGCCTGGATATCGCGTTCCTGCGCGCGTATGAGAATGGCAAGCCCGCCGACACGCCGCACTATCTGAAATGGAGCGCGGCGGGCGCGAAGGAGGGCGAACTGGTGTTTGCGGCGGGCAATCCGGCAACCACGGCGCGCGCGACTACGGCGGCGCAACTGACCTTCTATCGCGATACCGCGCTGCCGGTGGCGCTGGCGCGCTGGGGGCCGCGCATTCAGCAACTGACCGCTTTCGCGGCGAAGAGCGAGAACGATCGGAGGGCGGCGCAGCCCGTGCTGACGGCTTTCATGGAGAGCTACAAATCGGCCGCGGGCAAGCTCATCGGGCTGCGGGACGACCGGCTGGTGGCGCGCAAGACGATCTTCGACGCGAAGATCCGGCAGGCGGTGGAGAACGATCCCAAATTGGGCAAGCAGGGCGGGCTGGTGTGGGACCAGGTGGCCACCGCGTATAAGAGCTGGGCTCCGTTTGAGAAACCCTATCAACTGCTGGAGGCGGCGCCAGCGCCGGGATCGAAGCTGTTCCGCATCGCGCGGGAGTTGGTGCGCGGAGAGCCGGTGAAAAATTCCGGCGGGCGGATTCACGACGGGCTGGAGACTCTCCTGCTGACTCAGTATTTCGAGGAATTGAAGAATTTGAAGGGGAAGGATGCGCCGGTGAAGGCTATCCTGGGCGGGCGGACGCCGGAGCAGGCGGCCGAGGAGTTGGTGAAATCGACCAAGCTGAAGAATGCGGCGGTGATGAATGCGGACGACCCGATGATCCAACTGGCGCGGCTGTTGGAAGAGCCGGGGCGGCGGCTGGGGAAGAAGCGGGAGGATGTGATTGGGTCGCTGGATACTTCGGCGGCGGAGAAGATCGCGCAATATCGCTATATCTTGTTCGGAGACGCGGACTATCCGGACGCGACGTCCACGCCGCGGGTGGAGTTCGGCACGGTGAAGGGTTATACCGACCGGGCCGGGACGCCGCAGCCATATGCGGCGACGCTGGGGGGTCTGTTTTACCGGCGCGCCAACGAAGGGCCGTACCAGGCGCCGCCGCGCTGGGTGGAGAGCGAGGCGGCGTTGCACTTAGTCACTCCGCTGGATTTTGTGAGCACTTGCGATATCGGGGGCGGAGACGCCGGCAGTCCGACAGTGAATCGCGCGGGCGAATTGGTGGGCGTGATTTTCGATGGGAATTTGGAAAGTCTGCCGAATACCTATTTGTATGTGGAGGAGCAGGCGCGGGCGGTGCATGTGGCGGTGCAGGGGATTGCGGAGGCGTTGGAGAAGGTCTATCATGCGGGGCCGCTGCTGCGGGAGTTGGGGGTGGAGGCGGGGGGCGGGCTATAGGCGCGGGCGTCGGCGCTAAGATGGTTGAAAGGAGCGCCTATGACGATCACGGTTGACATTACGCCCGAGGTTAAGGACGCGCTCGCACGTCAGGCCGCCGCCCATGGGCGCGGGGTTGAGGCGTATGCCGCCAGTCTGCTTGAAGAGGCGGTGCAGCCTGGGGCCGCGCATCCAGGGCCTCCCGAATTGGAAGGCAAGGCAGTTCGGCTCGGACGACGGCCGCCCGGTAGAAAGAGCCTGGCCCAGTTGTTTGCGGAGTCTCCGTTCAAGGGTCTCGATCTCGATTTCGAAAGAGACCAGGACTTGGGCCGCGATGTCGATCTATGAAGGGTTTCTTGCTCGATACCAACATCCCTTCGGAGATGACACGTCCCCATCCGCAATCGAGCGTGACCGGATGGCTCGACAATGCCGACGATGACCAGTTGTATTTCAGCGTCGTTTCACTCGGCGAGGTTCTGAAGGGTGTGACGATCCTCCCGGATGGCAAGCGCCGCAGGGATCTGCAACGGTGGCTCGATGAGACGTTGCGGCCCTGGTTTCAAGGCCGCATCCTCCCGGTTGATGAGGCGATCGCGGAGCGCTGGGGCGTGCTGGCCGGAGAATGTCAGTTGAAGGGAAGGCCTCTTAAGGTGGCGGACGGCTACATCGCGGCGACTGCGCTGGAGCACGATCTCACCATCGTCACTCGGAACGTGAGGGACTTTGCCGGTCTCGGCGTCGTCCTGCTCAACCCTTGGGACGGAGTATGAATCATTTTGGCTGCAGCACGGGGGAAGGGGCGGGTCTGGAGACCCACCGCAGGCGTGGACGCCCGCCCCACACCGCTACAACACCACCAACGGCGCGCGCGGGAAGGCGAACTTGCGGCCTAACTGGTCGATCACATCGATCTGACAGATATAGCGTCCCGGAGCCAAATCTTTGAGCGGAACCTGGATCTGCACGGGTACCGCTCCGGGGCGCGTGCCGGCCAGGCGCGTGGCGTCCACCGGTCCGACTTCGAAGGCTTTCGCGCCCTTGCGATTGAACAGGCTCATGCGCACTTTCAATTGGCACTTTTGGGCGTCCGCGGGATCGGGCTGGGCGTCGTAGACATCGAAGGTCACGTAGAGATTCTGGTTGCGGCGGAAAACGCGCGTGATGTTGGGCACGATTTTCTCTTCGCCCACGATCAGCGGATTGGCCAGGCGCTCCTTGGCGGTGATCTTTTCGGCCACGCCTACGGCGGCTTTCAGAGGCTCGCGCTGGCTGCTCCACACGATGGAGCTGAGCTTCAGGCCGGTGGTATCCGCGCTCAGGTCCGGGATGGTGAAGCGCGTATCGAAGGTCCCCAGCTTGCCAGTCACATTCTCACGCACGACGAATTTCAAGCGGTATCTGCCGGGTTCCAAGGTGAAGCCCGCATCATACTGGAAGCTCTTTTGGCCGGCCTTCGCGGCGTTGGCCCCGGCATTGTCGTTAGCCAGGCGAATCGTAATGTTGTCGCGCACATTGCCGGCCACGGCGTGCTGTTCGTCCTGGATCTGGCCCGCAAAATCGAACTGCGTAACGCTGGCGCCCCGCTTGGCGGCCAGCGCCACCACCGAGCCGGGAATCTTAATGGAAACCGGAACGAAGTAGGTCGTGGGAGCCACGCGAAAATAGTTGACTTGCAGCGCGAGCGGCAAGTCTGTCGCCGGATCGCCGGCGGAGAGCGCCTCTTTCAACTGCTGTTCCTTCTCCTGTCCGTTGAGCTTGCCCCAGACCTTGGACGCGTAATAACCTTTGCGGTGCTCGAGCTTCGCGGACAGGAGGTTGGCCAGTTTGACTGTAATCTTGCGGTACTTGCCATCCTGGGCCGAGTTAGTGGTGTAATAGCCCAGCAGATAGTAACTGCGCATCTGCTGCTGGGCCTGCACGATGCCGGCGGTGATGTCGTTACTGTCGAAGAAAGCCTTGCCGCCGGTATCGGCAGCCAAGGAGTAGAGGGTCTCCTGCGAGTCGTTGATGGTGGCCCTTTGTTGGTTGTAGACCGAGCCATTATAGATGCCGGTTCCGCGGGAAGCGGCGTGGCTGGCGTCGCCGCCGGGAGGGTCCGCCATCAGCCCGCGGGCATCGATGGGATAGATCGCCACGTTGGACTTCACGGCCGCATTGATGGTGGCTTCCAGTTGCGCCTGGTTGTCGATTCCGGTCTTGTTGACGCCCGCCGAGAAATAGATCAGCGCCTTCTTTTCGGGCAGCGGCGATAGCATGCGGGCAGCCTGTTCGATGGCCGCCAGTTTTTGGTCGGTGTTGAAGATATTGAATTCGGTTTCGTCGGCGACGAAGGCCGCGCCGGTATCTTCGCCGTTGGCGTCGGTGGTATCCGCCAGGCCGGCCAGCTCGCTCATTTCGCCGATGGGCAGAGCCTTGACGATGCTGTTGATAACGTCGCGGTCGGCGGTAAAGTCGGTGAGCACTTGCACCTGGCTGGTATAGAGCAGGATGGCCACCAGGTCGTCCTTGGTAATGTGTTTGGCGGTGTAATCGAGCGCGGCCTCCTGGGCGCGCAACTGTTCGGGGATGCCCATGGACGAGAAGTCCAGGTATAAGATCATCAGGCGCTTGTCGTGATACTGTATTTGGCCGGGCTTTTCCGCGGTGATGGTGGTCTTGGGAGCTTCGGGTAGCTTGAGCTGGTCGGCCAGTTCTAACTTGGGCGGCGGTTCGGGATCGTTGCTGAGCTTTTGAAATTCGAATACGGCGATCTTCTGGGGCTTGCCGTCTTCGAAGACGGCGAAATCCGCGGGTTTGAGGTTATCGATTGGGCGGCCGGCTTTGTCCTGCACCGTGACATCGACGATGACCAGGTTGCTATTTGCTGTGAAGGTTGGCTGGGGCTGCGGCTGCTGTGCAGCGGCGGAGAACACCAGTAGGGCGACGATGACTGACCCGCGCCGAGCCGCTTGGCTCGGCTGTCGGACCAGGGGGTCCGACGCGGGCGAGGGCGCCCGCCCCACCCTCGGATTGTCACTGTACTGTGCGCGCCTCAATAATAGTTTCAGAAGCTGAACCTCATGAGTAACTGGACCGTGCGCGTAGCGGTAGCCGCGGTGGGCAGCCCATAAGTCGCCGAATTGACTGTCGTGCCGAAGCCGGTAATGGCCACGTGATTGAGCGCATTGGTGGCGCTGAGCCGCAGTTGCAGTTGACGGCGAGTATCGCCGAAGCGGAAGGCGCGGTTCAATGCGGTATTGAAGGAAACCTGGAACGGTCCCGGGATCGTGTCTCTGCCCGCGTCTCCGAACTCGCCCGACGGCGGCGTGGTAAAGGCCGCGAGGTTGAAGTAAGGGTAACTGCCGCCGGAGATAGGCAGGCCGGTGGCTTCGGCGCGCGTGCTTCCGGAACCGGCCAGGCCCGCGGTGTTGGAGAGATTGCCGCCGACCAGTGCGGTGAGCGGCATGCCGGAAGCGGCGGCAAACGTGCCACTGACAGTCCAGCCGGCCAAAGTCTTGGTGGCCCAGCCTCCGTTGCGCAACAGGCCGTGCACGCCGACGGGCGAAGAGAGCAGGAAGGTGGTCTGAAGGTTATTGCGCTGGTCGAAACTGGAGAGGCCGCGCTCGAGATTCAGATTGTCGATGAATTGCACAACGGTGCCCCCGGCGCCGCTGAAGCTGGATGCATCGTCGATGGATTTGGAACGGGTATAGAGCAGCACCCAGGAAACGCCCCGCGCAAACCGGCGAGTGAGGCGAACCTGTCCGGCATTGAAGGTGGAATTGGCCTGCGAAGTTTCGTAAGTGAAGCTGGTGGCGTAGGGGATCTGCAGTTGTTCCTGGGTATCCAGCAGGGGGGTTCCGGGCAGGGGCCGATTGGGCTGCTCCGCGACGGGCAGATGGGTGCCCTTAGTGCCGATGTACTCGAGTTCCAGGAGCAAGCCATGCGGGAGAGTATTCTGAATCGCGAAACTCCAGGTTTGCGCGTAAGCCAGCCTGAAGTTCGGATCGACGGCGAAGGTATTCGGAATGGTCTGGGAAGGTATGATCGGAAAGCCGCTTTGCAGTGTCAGTGGAACTGCGGAACTGGTGGTCAGTGAGAGATCGGTCGAGTAAGGCGGTTGAGTAGCCAGATAAGTCCCCAACTGGGAGTAGGCGGAGGGGCTGTAGAAGATACTGTATCCGCCGCGGATAACGGTGCTGGCTTTGGTGGAAGGCCGCCAGGCGATGCCCAGGCGGGGCGAGAACGCGTGCGTATCGGGCTTGATGAGGCTGCTAGGCAGGCCGGCGGCGCCAGGCGTGACGACGGACACGCCAGTGAATCCCGGGAACACGAGCAGGTCGGCCAGGTGGCCATTCAGCTCGGTGTAGGGAGCGAAGTACTCGTAGCGGATGCCGAGGTTAATCGACAGGCCCCGGGTGGGGCGCCAGTCGTCCCGCGCATACCAACCGGTGGCCCAGCTCCGGAGATTGTAATTACCATCGCCGTACTGCAGGGTACTGGATTGCGGCAGGCCCAGCAGAAAATCGGCGAAGTCGAAGCCGGTGCCGGCTACGGGGTTGCCCTGGGCGTCCAATTGGCTGGTGAGCAGGCCGCTGAAGGTGAAGGATCCGCGCGCGTTCTGGTAATTCAGGCTGTCGACATCCGACCGGCGATAGAGGAAGCCGATGCCGAAGTTATGCCGCCGGCGGACGACATAGGTAAGCGTATCGGTGAAGTTGGTGGTTTGACTATGAGTGAGAGCCGGCGCGGAATCCGTGAGACTGCCCAAGTTAGTGAAGGAAAGATTGGGCGGGCCGTAATCCAGTGGATTCACTAAAGTACCACCGATGCCCAGATCGCCTTCGATGTTGTCGGCATAGGCAAAGTATGGGGACGTTTGGTTCGTGTTGCGGCTGAAGGTCAGGTTGGCGCTGTTGTTGAAGCGCGGGGCGAAACTGTGACTCCAGCCGGCCGAGGCGCTGACGCCGTAGCCGTGGGTGGAATCCTGGAATCCGAAAAGCTGCTCGGTCTTCGAATCGCGGTTCTGAAATTGAATGTTGAAATTCAGGCGGTCCTTGTTAGAGACCGGCATGTTCAGGCGAAGGCCGATATTGTTGTTGTTGTTGGGAGTGGAGGTAACCAGCGCGTAGTTCTCCACTAAGCCAGTGTAAGTGGGCAGCGGGAAGTACTGCAATAATCCGGCCGAAGCCGTGGCGATGCGCGTGGCGGGTATGGTGTCGCCGGGGAACGGCGCATGCGTAGTCGGATCGAAGACCGTCACGGGCGCGTTGTTGACCATGGTTTGCGAGAAATCGCCGTCACGTTCCAGCAGCGTGGGGACCGACGATTGCTGGCTATAGGGATTACGGCTTAGGGTGCCCTGGTAAGTCAGATAGAAGGAGGCGCGCGGATAATGCAGGATCTTGGGAATATTCAGAGGGCCGCCTACGTTCAGGCCAAAGCTGCCGGCGGCATAGGAGGGCTTCGGCTCGGCTCGGCCGTTAAGCGAATAAGGAGCGGCGTTCAGGGCGGAATTTTGCAGCCGTAAGAATACCGAGCCGGTGTAAGTGGGCTGGCTGCGGCGCCGGTTGCCGAAACTGGCATATTGGCCGTTGTAGGGACCGCGCCGGTTGTTGTTGGCGCCATTGCCGCCGCCACCGCCTCCAAATCCGCGTCCGCCGCCACCGCCACCTCCTCTGCCGCCGCCGAAGCCCCCTCCACCGCCACCGGGACCCTGGCCGCCGCCCGGACCTGTGCCGGCGCCGAAGCCTCCGTTGATACCGCTGGCTCCGAAGCCGCCCAAACCTAGAGTGTCGCTGCCCGGGGCGCTCATCCCCGGAGGAAGGCCCAGGGTCTGGTTACCGCCAGGCCCGCCGCCCATGCCCGGCCCGCCGTTGCCGCCATTTGCGCCGGCCATACGCTCGCGCCTGGCCTCGTCATCGCTCGATTGGGCCAAGCCACCGCTGGTGCTGCCGTTCACCAGCAAGGAATCCTGGGCGTCGGCGCTCAAACCGGCGGAGAGATCGGCGGACGCGGCGTTGGCGGCGGCATCGGCCAGCGCCTGTTGGCCATCGTCGGTGGCTTTGACCTGGGCATTCTGAAACCCTGGGCCGGCTGCGGGATTGGGCGCGCCGCCCGGACCGGTGCGGGGCCCGGTGCGCTGTCCGGTGCGGGGCCCAGTGCGCGGCCTGCCCGAGCCGGGTGGGCTGGCCTGCGCCTGGGCGCTGCGCGGCATTTCCAGAGTCCAGTGTTTGGTGACCGGCTGGCTACCCGTGGTGACCTGGTCATGCACGGGCGTAAATCCGAACATGTCGACCTGGATATTCCAGACGCCGGGCGCGAGATCCAAGGTGTAGCGGCCGGTATCGTCCGTATACGCCACAACCTTGGCAGCGCCCTGAGTGGCGGTGACGGTGGCGCCGGGAATCCACTGGTCGGCGGCCCTTACCGAGCCGGTGAGCTGCGTCGCGGACAGGAGGCGAGGTCCTAGCAAGGCTACGCAATATAGGGCTGGGATCGCCAATGCTCGCATCGCTTACCGCTAGTTTTAAGGGGGCGCTCTACCGCCCGATAGGGTTACAGTTTCGCAGGTTTCACGGGATCGGTTCAAGTGAGGGAAGATTGGCAGGCGAAAGCGCCTGCCCCACACTTCTCTTTAGGAAGATGATTTGAAGGCTAGAACGACAAGCTCAAGCCAGTCTGCAACTCGTTCATCACCGCGGTGTAGGCAAACCCTTGGAGTGAGGGGGCTTCCCAACGCGTAAACCGGACCTCGGGCGTGACCCGGATATGGAATTCGTCGACAAATCGCATGCCCAATCCCACTACGGCTCCGACGTCGTTGACGCGATTCGGTATGGCTGGGTTTTCATTGTAATCCGTCGCGCCGCTCGGGTAGGTATAGTCGTTTCCGGTCCGTATCTTGCCTACGTGGCGCCACTCGAGGCCGCCGGCAAAGAATATTCTGCGCTTCCAGCCATGCGACCAGAAACCGTAATAGCGCGCCATCAGGGGGATCTCGTAATAGTTAACCTGCGAGTAAGTGTTGACGTAACTTACGGGACGATTATCGCCGCCGGTGGTACTGGAATTATAGCCAGTGAGGATCTCGGCGCTCTCCTGGTAGTCCACGTGATGGAAGTCGATGTCGGCCGCCAGCGCCCAGTGATGCGTAAGCCGGTATTCGGCCATCGCTCCGGGCCCCCATTTAGGCGAATCGGACGAGGCAGTGTAGTTATATTGCTGGACCGGGTTAGTGTTCGAGGTGATGACCAGGACGCTTCTGGTGTTGACGAGACCCGTGGGAAAATACATCACATGCAACCCGATGGTGAGGCGCCGGACAGGCGGAGCGGTCTCGTCGTCCGCGCCCAGCAAAAGAAAGCCGGGAAACAGGCAGGCGAAGAGAGCGGCTTTCGAGAAGTTTGCAAGAGTCATCGGTAACTTTCTCCGGGTCAGAACTGCAGGCGCAATGCAAGCTCCATGGATCTTGGCCCGCCGGAGCGGTATAAAGCATTCAGACCGCCTCCGTAAGACTGGTTCAGCATCTGGGTCACTACGCCGAAGTCGGGGCTGGCCAGGTTGGCGCCTTCCTGCGGGGAGGGGTTGGCGAAGTTGGGATGGTTCAGGGCGTTGAAGGCCTCCAGGCCGATGCTAAACCGATATCGCTCGGTGATGGGGATCACGCGGCGAAGGGCGAGATCCAGTTGGGCGAACCCAAACCCGCGCAGTTCGTTTCGGCCCATATTCCCCTGGTTATACCCGCACGGAGCAATGAAAGCGGCGTTGTTCAACTCACGTCCTCCGGGCACGCCGGGATCGTCGATCCAGATTTCTCCCCCGACGTAACTGGGCCGCACGTTGGCGAAAAGGCCGGTGGTTGCAACGCCGTTGTTGGTGTTGGTGGTATTGCAGCCGGTCACCGAACTGGTATTTTCGCTGACGGCCGAGAGATCGAAGGGCAGGCCGGTATGCGCGGCAGCGACAAAGTCCAGATACCAGTTCCGGAGGGGAGCGTACATGCGGCTCCCGGCGGGGGAGGGTAGCAGCCATGAACCCGAGAAACTCACATTCTGCCGGACGTCGAAGTCCGAGTCGCCTCGTTCACCGCCAAACAGGGTGGCAAAACCGCCGCCGAATGCGGCGTCGGAGGAGGCGCTGTCGATGGAATGGGACCAGGTATAACTCAACTGTGCCTGGAGCTTTTTGCTGAGCCGTTTCCGGTATTGGACTTGCAGGCCATCGTAGTCGGATTCCGCTCCGTTGGTGATTTCCTGGACGATGTCGTATGCGGCGGTGTACGCGGCCGTGGTTTGGGTCCGCAGCAGGTTTTTGCCTTTGCTGCCCACGATGCTCACGCTCAAGGTCTGCCCCACGCCGAAATTCTTCTCCCAAGTGCCGTTCCACTGGTAGATCAGGGGCGACAGCAGGCCCGGAGTGCCGGTCAGGATTTCTCCATAAGGGCGCACAGGCGGCAGAACCGGGATAGCCAAGTCGCCCGGAGCGAGCGGGAAGCCGATTTCCGAGGCCGTGCGCACGTCCGCGTAGGGGGCTCCGAAGAATGCCTGGCTGACAACCCCATATCCAACGTCGTAAAACATTCCGATTCCGGCGCGCAGCGTCATCTCGCGTCCCGGCGCGTCATCGGAGAGGTAGGCGATGCCGACGCGCGGAGCTACGTTCCGCCATTGGGTGGCATAGATGGGTTGATTCTGGGTAACCCCGGCAATCAGATCGTCCGATATCGCGAAGGGCTGGGGCCCATACCGCGCCGTGGGAGCCGGATTGACGTCCCAGCGCAGGCCGTAAGTAAGGGTGGTCCGCTCCGTCATTCTGAAGGTGTCCTGGCCGTAGAGCGAAAAGTTCTTGTAAGTCGGGTACACTTCAGGCACGCTGGACGTAACCTGAACGTTGAGGGCGTCACCGGTCAAAAGCGCATAGTCGTTGACGGTGCTGACTCCATTGAAAGAAACGTTGACGCTGTAAGGGTTCCGGTAAGTTGTTTGCAGAACGGCCCGGACGTCCACGCCGGTCTTTACGTCGTGCCTGCCGTAGACTTTCGACAGGCTATCGACCAGATTGTACTGCTGCTGGGTGTTGTCCGAGCGGCCCCCAAAAGAATAGCCCGCGAATCCCAGAACATTCAAGCTAAACGCGCCGGTCGCGGTGGTGACGCCCGCCGGAAACATCTCGGAATCCGTGAGCGGGACGGCGCCGCCGAAATTGTCCATCGCGGAGCTCCCGCTGGACGTGGCCGTGGAGTAGTTCAAGCGCAAATCGTTGAGGGCTCCGTTGCCGAATACGTGGGTCGCGCCGACGGTGGCGAGTTCAGAGCGCGAAGACTGGTCGGTAAGGATATTGGGAGTGGAGAATTGCGTGCCGCGCTGCTGGGAGTTGGAGGGTGCGATGCTGTAGCGGGCGAACAGGGTGGTGCTGGGATTCAGAATGTGATCGATGCGGAGGCTGCCGGCGCTGCTGCCGGAGGGATTGGACGTCACGGCGTTGTACACCGCGCCGTCAACTCCCAACTCGGTACTGTTCGGAATGGGAAATGCGTTCAGGTACGGGAACAGATTCAAGCGCGCCGTGGCGCGCACGGCCGCGTCGGGCACATCCACCACCAGAGACTGGGGAGACGTAAGCGTCAGCTTTTCGAAAGCGATGAAGAAGAACGTCTTGTCTTTTACGATGGGCCCGCCCAACACGCCGCCGGGACGCTCCTGGTGTTCGCTACCCTTCCCGTATCCGCCGGCGTTGGCGAACCAGTCGTTGGCGTCGAACGCGCCGCTGCGAATATAGTCGTACAGCGTGCCATGGATGGTATTTGTGCCGGCCCGGCTGGTCATGACCACCTGCGCTCCCGGCGACCGGCCGAACTCCGGCGCGAAGGAGGACGTTTGGACTTTCATCTCCTGCATGGCGTCAATCGAGATCAAGTTGGTGGAAGCATTCGCGCCGGTCAGCGCGGCAGCGCCACCGCCGCCTCCGAAGCCGCGCCCGAAACCGCCGCCGCCGCCGAACGGAGTGCCGCCGCCGGATGGCGCCTGGTTCAGGCTCACGCCGTCCAACGTATAGTAATTCATGGTGGAGCGCAGTCCGTTGGCGTCGAAGCCGCCGGAGCCGTCCGTCGCCGAGGTGATACCCGGCGCCATAAAAATCAGCGATTCGGCATTGCGCCCGTTATCCGGAATGTCCTGAACATAATTCTGTTCGAGCGAGACGCCTACCGCCGCTTCGCTCGAAAGGGTTTGGGCTCTGGCGGTTACTTCGACACTGGCGCCGGCGACCGCTAACTTGAGTTCCACGCGTAAAGTTTGCCGATCACGGACCTGCAGCGTGAATAGGTCGATCCGGTATTTCTCGAAGCCCACTTTTTCCGCGACGAGAGAATAGTCGCCCGCCTGCAGGAAATCGAAGACGGCAAAGCCCTTCTCTCCGGTGTCCGCCTGGGTCACCAGGCCGCGGTGCAAATCGGTGAGCGTCACTTTGGCGCCTGGCACGACCGCGGCGCTGGGATCGAAGACCGTAACAGTCAGCGTCGCCGAGTCTTGCGCGACAGCGGCGACACCGCCAAGAAACACGGCTAGAGCCGCAATTTGTCTGAGCACAACCTGGGTACAACCCCCTATTTGCAAAATTCCCGAGGCCAAAGCAAGAGCGGCAACTGAAGAATCAAGCCCACCAGCTTCTTTACCGTACGAAGTCCAGTGACGAACCGCCGGTTCATCCGGGGTACGCCGATTCAAAAATCTTCACAATTAACCACAATACCCCGTTCGGCCTCCACGGGGCAACCTGCGGTAGTGTCCTAGCCAACCTGCCGGAGGGTCGCTATTGCACATTGCGGGCCATCTACCGCGCGCCGGGACGCCCGTTCCGCGGTAGCGCAACCCCTAGTCCTGCGCGTGGTATGCATCTTGTCATCCGCGAATTTCGCGATGTGGCGGATGCGGACGGTGTATCCGCCGGGGATGCAGGTGTGCTGAAACTTCACATTTTCCGGGTCCCTGCATGGCCGATTGCCAATCGGCCGCAGGATGCCATCCTGCCCCACAAGAATCGTCATTTCACGAGCAGGGTCAGCATACGGCCGGAAGGATGTCCGCCGCGCCAGGCAATGGCTTTCACCACGGAGGCGTCGCCGGGAATCGCCACGGGCTGACCGGCGTATTTCGCCGCGAACGGGTCCGGGTTCGTGCCATCGAACGTATAGTAGATATCGCAGCCGCCGATCTCCGTGGTCATGCGGACGGCCGGCTTTCCCGCCGTATCCCGCACCTGCGCCAGGGCCACGTCATACATGGTGCGCGCGTAGTTTACCTGCGCGGCATCCAGCCGCTGGAATTGCGACTCGACCCGCATCGAAAAATCGTCCCAATTACGGCTGGCTTTGGGCGACCAGAAAACTTCGGCCAGCGCGAAGGCCCGCGGCCAGGTCATGTATTCGGCGTGCCTGGGGGTGGGCACGGACTCGGTCCACAGATTGCCCTGACCGCCCAGAATGAACTTGGGGTCGACGCCTTCGGGCGTGGGCTCGAAGCGGTAGCAAGTGCTGAGCAGCAGCCGCGAGAAGGTGCTGGGTTCCAAGGACGGGTCGCCCTGATAGTAATCCAGGTAGACGAAATTGGTGGGCGTCATGACCACCTGGCGGTTCATTTTCGCCGCGGCGATGCCGCCATCCATGCCGCGCCAGGACATCACGGCCGCATTGGGCGCCAGGCCGCCTTCCAGAATCTCGTCCCACCCGATCAGTTTCTTGCCCTTGGATGCCAGGATCTTCTCCGCGCGGCGGACCAGGTAGCTCTGCAACTCGTCTACGTTCGCAAGATGCTCGTCGGCCATGCGCCGCTGGCACTTCGGGCAAGCCTTCCAGAAGCCCTTGAAACATTCGTCGCCGCCGATGTGAACATACTCGGAAGGAAACAGCCGGGCCACTTCGCTGAACACCTTGTCGATGAACTCGAAGGTCTTTTCATTGCCGGGACAGAAGGCGTTGTCCACCTTTTCGTAAAAGTTCGAGCCGGGGTTCACCTGAAACGGGCCGCCCGTGCAGGAGAGCTCGGGATAGGCGGCCAGGGCCGCCAGCGAGTGGCCGGGCATCTCGATCTCGGGAACCACCGTGACGAAGCGCTGCTTGGCGTAAGCGACCACCTCGCGGATATCGTCCTGGGTGTAGAATCCGCCGTCGGTGGCGGCCTCGCCTTCGCGCGGCGCTTCGCGGGTACCCCACTTTGCCAGGCGGGGAACGCGCCACGCGCCGACCTGGGTCAGTTGAGGGAGGCTTTTGATTTCGATGCGCCAGCCGTTGTCGTCGGTGAGGTGCCAATGGAAGACATTCATCTTGTAGCGGGCCATGCGATCGATGTACCGCTCGACGAATTCCTTGGTGAAGAAGTGCCGGCTGACGTCGAGCATCAGGCCGCGCCAGGCGTAGCGGGGATAGTCGACGATGTGGACCGAGGGCACGGTCCAGGCGGCGTTTTGGAGCGTCCGGCTTTCGATTTCCGGAGGGAGCAGTTGGAGCAGCGTCTGGACGCCGTAGAACAAACCCGCCGGCGTTGGGGACTGGATGCGTACGCCGCGCGGCGTGACCGTCAGTTCGTAGCCCTCGGGATGGGCGGGGGCGGCGGACTCCTTGGTTAAGGCCAGCACGATGGCGTTGCGGCGGGCGGAGAGGCCGGCCGATTCGGAAATCTTGAATTGCCAGCCGGTGGGCGCGGCGAGCGCATTGGCAAGGTAGGCGGCGGCTGGGCGCGCCTCGGGCGCGCCGGTGGGAACCACGATGGCTACGCCGGCATGCAGCCGGAACGCGCCGGACTGCGGGTCGATTGAGACGGGCTGCGGAATGAGGGCAGGCGTGGCGGCCGGGGCGGAGCCTGAGAAGAGGATGAGGGCGGACAGGCAAACGATGGTCTTCATATGCGCGGCCATTATATAATACACGGATGCAACGTATACCCTGGAGCAAAATTGCGCTCGGCTCGCTGTTGCTCATCTCGGCCCGCTCACAAGGAGGACAGGAAGTGCAATCTCCGCAACCTGAAAAGCCGAAGCCGCCCGCCAAAATGGAGCAGCGCGGGCGCATCCTTGGAATCGGCGGTGTCTTCTTCAAATCCGCTGATCGCGATCAGATGCGCGAATGGTATGCGAAGCATCTTGGACTCGCCGACAAAGGCCAAGGCGTGATGCTTCCGTGGCGCGAACACGACGACCCGCAAAAGGAACACGTCACAGTTTGGACTGTTTTTCCCGCCTCCACTCACTATTTCGATCCCAGCCCCGCACCGTTCATGGTCAACTACATCGTGGACGATCTGGATGCTTTGCTCGACCGGCTACAACAAGAGGGAGTAAAGATCGACGCCAAACGAATGGATGAATCCTACGGTCGCTTTGCCTGGATCTATGACCTGGATGGGAATAAGATTGAGCTCTGGCAGCCGCTTTCCGCAAAGCCCTAAGGGCCTTTCGCTGCGCTTACTCAAAGGGTTTTCCGTAGCCACGACCGCGTAGCCGTAGAATGGCCGGAAATGCTTTGCGGCGCCGGACGGCGCATCCCCGCACGCCCCCAAAATATACCTTGACAGGTATATGCTCTGTGAGGTATATCAAGAGAGTGGAATCCGTGTTCGAAATCATCGCGGAGCCGAACCGCCGCGCGATATTGAGCCTCCTGGCCTCGTCGCAACAGTCGGTTGGAGAGATCGAGCGTCAGCTTCGGATGCCGCAGCCGAGCGTGTCAAAGCACTTGCGAGTGCTGCGCGAGGCCGGTTTCGTGGAATCCACGGTGGACGCCCAGCGGCGTCTCTACCGGCTGACGCCTGAACCGCTTCAAGAGGTGGATGCCTGGCTGGCTCCGTTCCGCCGGTTCTGGTTGGCGCACCTGGACGCTCTCGAACGGCACCTCGACCGCATGGATCGATCAACACAGACTAAAAGGAAGACAAGGCGAAGATAGATGAACGATCGCGAGCAGTACACACCGGGTCCGCCCGCGACGCACGCCCTCCCGGACCGCCTGGAGGACCACTTCGATGGGAGTCTCCATGGCTGAGAATAAGGCGGCGAAGACCGCGAACCCGACTGTGAAGAAGGCCGACGGCGAGGCGGCGGTGCTCGCGAAGATCGCCGCGATGCCGGCACCCTACCGCGCCATGGGCGAGCGACTCCACGCGCTCATCCTGCGCAGCGCGCCGGCGCTCCAGCCGGCCACGTGGTATGGCATGCCGGGGTACGCGAAGGACGGCAAGACCATCTGCTTCTTCCGCGCGAATAAGAAATACATGACGTTCGGCTTCACCCAGGAGGCGAACCTCACCCCCGAGGAGGGCGCGCCGCACCAGCTCATTGAATCCGCGTGGTATTTCACCGCGCTGGACGACGCGACCGAGGCCAAGCTCTGCGCCATCGTACGCAAGGCCGCCCCGAGCTGAAGGGGGGCGCGCCGTCCGCGCGCCGGCGAGCCGGTTCCCGAGATCGGGCCCGGTGGACGCACAGCGCCGTCTCTGGCTGCGTTCCGCCGGTTCTGGTCCGCGCATGTAGACGCTCTCGAACGGCACCTCGAGCCATGAATCGATTAACACAGACGAAAAGGAAGACAAGGAGAAGAAGATGACCGATCGCGACCGGTACACACCGGGTCCGGCCCGCGGGGCGCAGGTACGCAACGACGGAGAAAAGTGGACGCTCATTCTGGTCAGAGAGCTGCGCCACTCGCCGGAAAAAGTCTGGCAGGCGCTAACCGACCCGGCGCATCTGCGCGAGTGGGCGCCCTTCGACGCGGATGGGAGCCTGGGTACGGTGGGAACCACGGTGAAGCTCACCACGGTGGGAGCGCCCACGCTGCACGTTACCGAAACAACAGTGACGCGAGCCGACGCTCCCGAGGTGCTTGAGTACAACTGGGGCGACCACGATATGCGGTGGGAACTCGAAGCCTTCGGCGGCGGCACACGCCTGACGCTGTGGACCAACATCGGCCGCCGCTTCATCTCAATGGGCGCTGCCGGGTGGCACATTTGTTTCGATGTTCTGGATCGCCTTCTTAGCGGAACGCCCATCGGCCGGATGGTTGGTGGCGATGCGATAAAGTTCGGCGGCTGGCAGCGATTGAACGGCGAGTACGCCAAGCAGTTCGGTATGGAAGCGCCCAACTGGCCGCCCAAGGCGGCTCAAAATTCGTAATCGAGGTGGATCGCAAAACCGTGCAGACATCGATCGACTTCGGATGTGGAAGGGCCATGTCCTTCGACGGCTTATTTCGAAGAGGCCGGCCAAAACTACTCGCATGAAAACGGTACAAGAATTGGAGGCATAAAGAGCCAATGAATCCATCGGAACGTATTGACGATCTGATCGCAAAGCTCACGGACTGGCGTGGCAAAACGCTCGCCGGCATCCGCAAGAGCATCCTGGATGCCGACCGGGAGATCATCGAGGAATGGAAGTGGATGGGAAGCCCAGTGTGGTCTCGCGACGGAATGATAGCGGTCGCCAACGCCCACAAAGATAAGGTGAAGGTTACCTTTTCCCACGGGGCGAGCCTCACGGATCCTGACAAGCTCTTCAACGCGGGCCTCGGGGGCGGCGCGTGGCGAGCGATCGATATTTTCGAGGGCGATAGGATTAATGAGCGCGCTCTGAGAAATCTCGTCCGCGCCGCCGTGGATTACAATCGGATCAAATTGAAGAGCAAAGCGCCTGCGGGTACTCGAGCGAAAGTACATCGAAGTAAAAAGTGATGACGCGAACCGCCGCTGTTGGCGCTCCATTGCGCCATCCCGCGTTCCAGCGGCTTTGGCTGGGGCTGAGCATCTCGTATCTCGGGGACCAATTCACCGTCATCGCCTTGCTCTGGTTCGTGCTGCAGTTGACCGGCTCTGGCGCGGCGGTGGGCCTCGTCATCCTCTGCTTCGACCTCCCCGGCGCGGTCACCGGGGCGATCCTCGGGCGTCTGCTGGCTAGTTCATTGTAATAAAACATTTCTGCCCTGGCGTGTTTCTCGCCGGAAAAAGTGTGGCAGGCGCTTACCGACCCGGCGCATGTGCGCGACTGGGCGCCCTTCGACGGTGCCCCACATGTGGCACACTGTTACGGATGAGACTACTCAAGGCCCTGGTCCTGTTTGCGGGGTGCTGCTACGCGGCATCTCCGGACCGGGACACGCTCATCATCGTGCCGCATACGCACTGGGAAGGCGCAGTCTTCAAGACGCGGGAAGAGTACCTCGAAATCGGCCTGCCGCATATCTTGGAAGCGCTCAATCTGATGAAGCGGTATCCCGAATACAGGTTTGTGCTGGACCAGATGTGCTATGTCAAGCCGTTCCTGGACCGTTATCCGACAGAAGCCGCGGCGTTTCGGGAGATGCTGGCCCGAGGGCAACTGGAGATCGCCGGCGGCACGGTGACGATGCACGACAACAACGTGCCTTCCGGAGAATCCATCGCGCGGCAGTATCTGATCGGCAAGTGGTTCTTCCGCGACCGGCTGGGGTACGAAGTGAAGACGGGATGGGGGCTCGATACGTTCGGCCACAACGCGCAGATGCCGCAGATCTTGAAGCTGGCCGGCATGGAGTCGTACTGGTTCCAGCGCGGAGTCCCCGGCGCACATACGCCGGCCGAATTCCTTTGGCAGGGTATCGACGGAACCCGCATACCGGCATTCTGGCTGCCCATCGGCTATGGCGGCTTGTACGATACGCCGCACGATCTCGCCGAATTCGAGCAAATGGTGCGCTCCCGTTTCGATGCGCTGGCGCCCTTTGCGCGCGGATATGGCCGCGTGCTGCTGGCCGGCGCGGATGTTTCCGAGCCGGAGCCGCATCTGCCGCCGCTGGTCGCCGAACTGGAGCGGCCGGGGTCGTCCCTGCCGTTTAGCGCGCGCTTCGGGTTGCCCGCGGAATATGCCGCGCTGATCGCCCAGTGGCGCCCCGAGCGGGAGACCATCACGGGTGAAATGAACCCGGTGTTTCAGGGCGTGTACAGCACGCGCATCGAAGTGAAGCAGTGGATGCGCGAATTGGAGCGGACGCTGACGTCGGCCGAGAAGGCGAACGTTCTGGCCGGCCGGCTCGCGGAGCGGGACCGCGAGGCGACGGAGCATGCCTGGGAGCCGGTATTGTTCAACCAGGCGCACGATCTGAGTTCGGGCGTGATGATGGACAAGGTGTATGACGACGCGATCGCCACGTCTAGAGACGCCCAGCGGCAGGGCGATGAGATCCTGAACAGAAGCCTGGATGCAGTGGCCGCCAGGATCGACACGGAGGGCGCCGGAGTGCCGCTGGTGGTCTTCAATTTGCTGGGCTGGGAGCGCAGCGACCTGGCCGAAGCGGAGATCGGTTTCAGCGCGCCGGGCGTGCGCGGCTTCGCGCTGCTGGATGCCGCGGGCAAGGCTGTTCCGTACCAAGCCAGTGAAACACAGCGGGGCGGCGACGGAGGGATACTGTTCGCCAAGATCGCATTCATCGCGCGAGATGTTCCGTCGATGGGATACGCGGTGTACCGGGTGTCGCCCAATTCCGGGGCGGCGGCGACGCCGGCAGCGCCGTCCGGGTTGGCGGCCGCGGGCGGGTCGGTGCGGGAGGATACCGGCACCATCGAGAACGAGTTCTACCGCGCCACCTTCGACCTTTGGACCGGAGCGATGACCGGCCTGACCCTGAAGCAGGATGGCTGGGAGGTATTGAAAGCGCCCGGCAACGTGGTGGCGCGCGAAGAAGACGGCGGCGACTTTTGGGAGTTGTATGGCACTCTGAACGGAGCGCGTTTCACGGCGATGACGCGGAAGGATTCCGGGCCGCGGGCGGAGCTTACCAGGTTCAGCACGGACAACGTGGGCGGGAGCGGCGGGACGGGCGCCGGGCCGGTGTACGCGCAGTTCAGCATCTCGCACCCGTTCGGGAAAAACCAATTCGCCACCAGGGTGCGGATGTATCCCGGCATCCGGCGCATCGACATACACACACAGCTTCTGAACCAGGAGCAATTGGTACGCTACCGCGTGCTGTTCCCCACTTCGCTACAGGGGCTGCCGGGCGGGCACAACATGCAGGAGATTGCGTTCGGCAGCATCGAACGGCCGGCGGACCAGGAGTTTCCGGCGCAGAATTGGATCGATTACAGCGCCGGCGGGCGGGGGCTGGCGCTGCTGAATCGCGGGCTGCCAGGGAACAATGCCGCGGACGGCACGCTGCTGCTTTCGCTGATGCGCTCGACGCGCCTGATATCCTACGGCGAGGGCGGCGGCTTCGAGCGGGGGACTTCCTCGGATTCGGGCCTGGAGCTCGGCAAATGGATGAGCTTCGACTATGCGCTTGTGCCGCACGCGGGCGCATGGCAGGACGCGCAGGTGTTCCGCGCCGGGCTGGAGTTCAACAATCCACTGATCGTGAGAAAGACAGGGGTACACGCCGGTGGGATGCCGGCGGTCGGGGGTTTGATGGACGTTTCAAATCCGTACGTGGTGGTTTCGGCGTTGAAACCCAGCCGGGGCGGAGAAGTTGCGGTGCGCGTGTATGAAGCGGCGGGACAACCGGCGCGCAGCGTGCGCCTGCACTTTGCGCGAAGCGTGGCGGCGGCCCGGGCGGCCAACCTGATCGAAGATCCCGGCGCGCCATTGCCGGTGCGGGATAACGCAATTTCCTTCGACTTGCAGCCCTACGAAATCAAGACCTTCTTGTTGCGGCTGGAGGACAAGTAATTTCCGGCTATGTAATCTTCGCATAGTTACCTTGAGGCGTACTGTAGGTACCGAAGCTCCAAGGGGCAGTAATGAACTATGACAACATCGCCGGAATCAGGCACGCCGTTGAAAGCAACGGCCGGGACCGGCCAACCAGCTCTTGACCCATAGACTGTGCAGGTCCCCAGGAGCCAAGCCGCGGTCATTCCGGTTATCGGGGGGCCTTACCGTAAGTCAGCCAGCCCGGCAGCTCAGGGTCATTCACCTGGTAACTATACTCCGGCAGATACTTCATCAAGTCATAGCCGAGTAACTGCGGAGTTCCGTCGCTGCCAAACGCAATGATGCGCGGGTCCCGCGGAATATACGCCCGGAATTCGTCCATGCTCACCGGCTCTCCGGCCATCAACCTTTCCACGACGCCGAAGGCATAATGGCGCAACTGGTGTTCCGCATAAAAGTGGGACAGGGGGAACCACGGAAAGTATGCCTCGCCGGGATGGCGCTTCAGGTACTCGAAGGCGACTTCCTGTTCGGCCTGAGGCAACCGTCCGGCGCTGGCGCGGATGTCCAGAGCCAGAGGAGCTTCGGACAAGGCCAGCGGAAGCATGGTGGCCAGCAATACCGAGACTGCCAGGCGGCGTGCGGCGCCGCTTTCCGCAAAGCGCGCGACATCCGCCAGCAACACGGTAAGTCCGCAGGTAAGAAAGAACAAGGCGAAACTCAAGCTATTGGTATCGCCGCCGGATTTCGCGCGCCCGGCGATCGAGAAGGGCAGCAGGGCGATCCCCACCAGCAGCAATGGGACGCAGCGGTTCGCCGCCGGCGGGCGCAGCCAAGGTCCACGCAGCCGCCCGCTGGTCCAGAGATACACCATGCATGCCAACAAGAGAACCGGCACCGGCATGGACAGCCGAATGAAGCTCCGCAGAGCCTGGATGGCACTCACGATGTGCGATGGATTGTTCCACGCATGATGCGCGGGCAGCCAGATCAGACAGTGATAGAGGCGCGCGGGGCCTACCGTGAGCAGCGCGGCGCCACCGGCCAGACCGCTCGCCACAACCAGCCAGAACAGGTAGCGCAGCGCCCGCGCGCGCCCCTCAGCCGCCCATAGATAGATGAGCAGGGCGATCGGAACAGGCAGAAACATCTGCTTGGAGAAAATGGAAAGAACCGCGCACAAAGCGGAAACCGGCAGCGCCAGACGCCATTTCCGCGGCCCGGCGTATAGAGCGGCGCAAGCCACCCCGCCGAGGGCCAGGCCGGGACCGTCGGCATGGATGTTGAAGCACGAGTACTTGAGCGGCTCTAGAAAGCACATGAGGAAGCCCGCCGTCAGGAAAGCCAGTCCATCGACCGCGCCTCGTCCGGCTTTGAATGGCGCGAAATGCAGGAACGCCGCCGCGGAAAAGCAAAGAAGGACAGTGATAACCGCCCCTGCCAGGACCGCACTGTTTGGCGAAGGAAACAGCGTAGCGGGCAGATACGCAATGGCCAGCATCGGCCCGTACACGACACTGTCGAGCGGTCCGCCAGGAGGCATCAGAACGTAGAAATCGACGCCTTCGGCGAGGGCCACCGCCGGCATCAGCCGGGAACCATTGAAGCTCCACAGAGGCGTCTGCAACAGCCGGTGGCAGACAGTCAGGAAGAGCACGAGCGCCGCGCAGGCCAAGCCAATTCTATGTCGTGTCTGGCGCAATTTCTTGAATGGTACGCGATTTGGTTCACGCCTGCAACCTGTGGAGGCTGGCGCGATTCATAAAACTCTTGGAGGGCGGCCAATCTTGGCCGCAGCCGCCTTTTTAGGCGGCGCTCCACGTCGCGTCCACGGAACAGATCTTGTAATCCACCAGCCCCACCGCGGCGGCGGATAGGCGCAGGAAAGGCTGCGTGACGCCGGAGCCTTTCCGCCACACGATCCAGAGCTTCGTGCGCGCGGCGAGCTTACGCATGCCGGGCAGAGCTTCCCGGCATGCTGCGGCATCCTGTACGAACCAGAGCGTGATGGGGCGCGGCTCGTCCGGCGCATCCTCTAAGGAGGCTCCAGCCGGGAGTTCCCCAATCACGCTGGCGTAGTTTCGCGGCGGATCGATCAGCGCCGCCATCGCGCCCTCGCGAATCCCGAGCTTCCACGCCGCGCTCCGGGAGGCGTAGCGCGCCATCATTTGCGCCGGGACCACCGGATTCGCGGGCCGGTTCGCGAGCGCCGTGCGCAGCGCGGACCGCAGCCGCCCGGGCGCGGTGTACACCGCATCCGGCAGCAACTTGCGGATCGCATCGACCTTCTCCGGCGCGCCGCCAACAAAAACGATGGGAATGTGCCGCGTCGCCTTTTGGCCCCGGAGGAATGTGGCGACCTCGCGGCCGTGCGCAGGCAAGCGCGAAAGGTCGATCGCGAACGCATCCGGCGGGGATGCGCGCATGGCGCGGAATCCGGCGGGGTTACATCCGTTCGTCGTAATCCACCAGGTGCCCGGCGGCGCGCAGGGCCGCCAGCAGAGCCGCGGCCTCACTGGCTTTCCAGTGAATCAGGCGGACGCGCGGCATTAGGGCGCCACTGGCAGGACCACGTGCGAAGGGTAGGTCTGCGAGCGAAATACCTTCTGCGTAGCCGCCTGATAGTCCGAAGCATGCGCCTTGAAGATGTTCTCGACAAACGTTTGCGGGTTGCGGTCGTAGAGCGGAAACCAGGTGCTCTGCACTTGCACCATGATGCGATGACCCTTCAGGAACGCATGATCGTTGGTATGCAGATCGATGCGATAAGGCGCGACCGCATTGGGCGCGATGGCCTTGGGATGCTCGAAGCTCTCCCGAAAACGCCCGCGCAGGATCTCATCGTCGATCATGAGCTCATATCCGTCGAGCGCCCGATCGTCCGGATTGAACTCCGGGTAAACGTCGATCAGCTTCACCACCCAGTCGCTGTCGGTGCCCGTGGTCGAGCAGTACAACTCGGCCGCGATGCTGCCCGCGATCTTCAAATCGTCCCGCAGCGGCTCGGTCTGCCAAGTCAGCACATCCGGGCGGTTGTCCACGAACCGCTGATCCTCCACCAGCCAGGCCGGCCACCCGCCGCCCGGATAGGTCGGACTGATCGGCCGATGCCGGTAAGGCACCGGGTGCGCCGGGTCGGAGATATAGCTGTCTAAAACCTGACCATCTTCAGCCGGTGGATCGAAAGACAACGCGCCGCTCTCGCGCAGATACAGATTCCGGTTGCGGGCATTGCGCGGCGGCCACGCATCGTATTTCTCCCAGTGGTTCGACCCGGTCTGAAAAACCATGGCTTTGGGAAAATCGCGCGCGCCTTTGTCTTTCAGCCAATAGGCGAACCAGGGCGCTTCGATCTGCGTGCGGAAATACTTGCTGGTGTTGCTGTCGAATGAGATCTCGCCGAGTTTGCTGCCGTCGCGGCGCGCCCATCCGCCATGATTCCAAGGGCCGGCTACCAGGTAGTTCAGGCGATCGGGGTCGTTCTTTTCGAACAGCTCGAAGATCTTCACCGGTCCGTAGAAGTCTTCCTGGTCCCACCAGCCCGCCACGTTCAGGTTCGGAACTTTGGGAGCGCCGATATACGGCGCGAACGCCTGCTTCCGCCAGAACTGGTCGTAGTCCGGATGGTTGACGAAGTCGTTCCAAGTGGGCATCTTGCCATGAAAGTACTTCTCATCGGCATTCGGAAGCGCGCCCAGTGCGAGGTACCACTGATAGGTGTCGGCGCGGTCGAACGCGAAGTTGGTGTTGGTTTCCTTGGATGTTTCGAGCAGCGCGGCATACTCGAACCCATAGCTGAGGCGGAACGCGCCATTGTGATGAAAGTCGTCGCCCAGGAACATGTCCGCGGGAGAGGCTTGCTCGGAAGCCGCCTTCAGCGCGGGGTGCGGATCGAGCAAGGCCATGGTAGTGAGCCAGCCGCCGTAGGAAATCCCCAGGATGCCGGCGCGCCCGTTGTGTCCCTTCACGTTGTCGAGCAGCCATTGGATAGTGTCGTAGGTATCGGTGCTTTCGTCGATGGCTTTGGGATCGCGCTTGTCGCGCACCGGCCGCTGCATCACGAACTGGCCCTCGGATTTGAAGCGTCCGCGGATGTCCTGGAAAGCGAAGATGTATCCATCGGCAATCAGGTGCGCATAACGCGCGCGCAAGGCCTGCTCATCCGACATCGCGCCGTAAGGCGTGCGCTCCAGCAGGATGGGCAAGCGCTCCCGCGAGTCGCGCGGCGCGAAGATCACGGTGTGCAGCTTCACGCCGTCGCGCACCGGGATCATCGCTTCGGTCTTCGAGAACGGCGAATCGTCTTGCGCGCAAGCCGCCGCACAACAAAGGAGGGTCAGGGTAAACCATGAACGTAAGTCGGCCATAAGCTATCATCCATCGCGTTGTGCTGTGATGTCACGCCCCGCTCAGCCCTTTTCGATGTACCACGGCACATTGATCACCAGGATGCGCCCGTTCCCCTTGAAATACAGCATCGATTTCAAGGCCGTCGCGCGCTGGTTGTGCAGTACGTGGTAGTACCAGTGCCGCTCCACCACCTCCGGAATGATCACAGCGATCTGGCGGCCGGGATTTTTCTGAGCGAGGTCCAGAACGTAATCCACGATCGGAGTGATCACGAAGCGGTAGGGCGATGGGAGAATCACCAGCTTCGGCGGGCACATGCCAAGCTGCTCCACGGGCTGCTCCACGAAGCCGTACCACTCTTGTTTCAGATATGTGGTGCGCTCTCCGGACTCGATGTGCAGCGCCACCACGTCGGGCGAAATCGTCAAGCCGAAGGTCAGCGCGCCCTTGGCGATCTTGCTCCAGCGATCCACCGGCACTACCACCAGGGGCGCTTTGAAGCTATGCAGCTCCAGCGGCGACTGGCACCCCACCGACATGCGCACGCGATGATACTGGCGGCGCACCGCGATCATCACGGCCAGTAAGCCCGGGATTAACAGCAGCGTGATCCAGGCGCCCTCCGCAAACTTGGCCACCAGCACCACCAACACCGTGACGGCCGTGGCCGCCGCGCCCAATCCATTCACCAGCATGCTCTGGCGCGCGCCGCGTCCGCCGTGCCGCTTCCAGTGGAAGACCATGCCGGTCTGCGAGAGCGTAAATGCCAGAAATGCGCCCACCGCGAAGAGCGGAATCAGGCGGTCCGTCACGCCGCCAAACAGGACCAGCAGCACGGCGGCCAGCGCCGCCAGCACGTACACGCCTTGCGAATACACCAGCCGCCGGCCCCGCGAGCCGAACGAGCGCGGCAGGAATCCATCGTGCGAGATGATCTTGCACAAGCGCGGGAAATCCGCGAACGCGGTGTTGGCCGAGAGCGCCAGCACCAGCAGAATGGAGCCGATGGTAACGTAATAGAAGAGCCCCTTGCCGGCCACCGCCGCCACCAGCATGGAGAGCACGCTCTGATAGCCGCGCGCGCCGGGATCCGTGGCGGCGATTCCATAAACCTTCACCAGATAGGCGATACCGGCCAGCATCACGATGAGCAACCCGATAATCACCGCCAAGGTGCGGCGCGCATTTTCGGCGGTCGGCTCGCGGAACGCCTTCACGCCGTTCGAGACCGCCTCCACGCCCGTCATGGCGGTGCAGCCGCTGGCGAACGCCTTGAGCAGCAGCCAGACGCTCACGACCGCCACGGCCGGCGGCGCGGGCGGCAGCGTCACCACGGGCGCCGGATGGCCGCCGCTAGCCAGCGTCTTGAACAGACCGATGCCGATCGCGATCAACAGGGTTCCGACAAACAAGTAAGTCGGGACTAAGAATATGACTCCAGTTTCGCGCACGCCCCGCAGGTTGACCACGGTAACTACAACCAGAATTCCCAGACACAACATCAGCGTGTGCGGCTCCAGGCTGGGCGCGGCCGACACCAGCGCGCCCACGCCCGCCGAGATTCCCACCGCCACCACCAGGATGTAGTCGATCATCAGCGCCGCGGCGGCCAGCAGGCCCGGAAAAACTCCCAGGTTGGCGCGCGCCACCGTATACGAGCCGCCGCCGCCCGGATAGGTTTCGATGGTCTGCCGGTAGGAGAAGAACACGATGGTCAGCAGAACGATAATGCTGATGCTGATCGGCAGGATGTAAGCCACCCCGGCCGCACCCAGCGGGATCAGCAGCGTGAGCGCCGCCTCCGGCCCGTAAGCCGCGGAACTGAGGGCGTCCAGGCCGAAGATGGGAATGCCCGCCGTGGCGCCGATGCGTTCGGCGCGCTCGTCGGTGGTGGCGAGCGGGGATCCGAACAGGAAGTCGAGAATCGCCATGCGGCTGTGGGACTATCTTACCTTATGAGCGGCAATGGCCGGCGTGGACGCCGGCCGTAGGCCTGGAGGCCCGCCCCACGCTACGTCAAAGTGTCCAGGCGCGACCGCAGAGCCTGCAACTCCTCCTCGCCCAGCTTCTCGGCGCACCCGGCGACTACCCGCCGGCCGCGATCGAGCATCATCCGATGGTATTCCGGGTCCGGCGTGGTCGCGGCGATATCCCCCAGCGCGCGCAGCAGCCGCAAGCTCACCGCCACATCCGATTTCGAGTACATGCGTATCTGCTCGAAGGCCGCCTCGAGCAGCCGGTCGAAGCCAATCCACGGAATGACCACCCGCACCGTGCCGGGCGGATCGTAGAGCACCGCCTCCGGGGGCTCGCGCGAGGCGAAGCGAATCATGATAGCGCTCAACTGGTCCACGCAGTTGATGGCCGTGCTGGGGTCGTTCACCGCGGGCGAGATGGCTTTCAGCGCGATATCCACGATCTGCAAAACGCCGGACTCGACATCCTGCTGCAAGGTGCGTGTGGGGCCCAAATCGAACGCGCCGCGCAACTCCGCCATCGCCTCGGACGTGAGCCGCCCATCCTTGGAGACCGCCAGCAGCGGCACTCCCGCCGGCACGAATTGCCCAACGCGCCGCAGTACGTTGATCTTCACGCGGTAGGCCTTCGCCAGCCCCACCAGGCGCTTGCCGTCGACGAAGCGAACGTAGCCCGACACATCGGCGGCAATAGTGGCCTCCCAGGCGGAACCGGCGGCGGCCGCGCCGTCCAGGCGATCATGCCGGTGCGGCCACGGCATCGTCTCATCGATCATGGCGATGGTGTCCGCGGCGATCCTGGCGACGATATGGTTGACGCTGATCGCGCGCGAGATGTGATGAATGAAGAACAGCAGCCATCCCACGCAGGCGACCGCCAGCAGCATCGCGCCCATCACGGTGAAGATAGGCGCGAAAGGATGCGGCAGCGTGCGCGCCGCGGGCAGCGCCGCCATGCAATAGAGGAAGGTGCCCAGGAAAATGCCCAGGGTCCATTGCGTCACGCGATCCTGCACGAAGCTGACGATGATGCGCGGCGAGAATTGCATGGAGGCCAGCGTCAGGGTCATCAGCAGGATGGCGAAGACGATGGAGACCACCGTCATGATGGAGGCGGCAATACCCCCCAGGATGATCTGCGCCACCTGCGGGTCGGCGTGCGAGGGGAAGAGCGGGCCGGGCGTCCAGCCGCCCAAAGCGGGGAAAGATTCCTCCAGTTCCGAGAGCAGCGCGCCGGCACAGCCCAACGCCAGCGCGATTAAGAGCGGGCGCACCAGGAACCCGCCACGTAGGTTGTACATGGCCCGGCGGAACAGCAATGGCAGGCGTAACGGCAAGCTCTATTGAGTCTCGCATGAATTGTCCGGAGCGGGTCCTGGAGGACCCGCGCAGGCCTGGAGGCCCGCCCCACTCGACCCGGATGCGGTAAGATTTCATTTGGATACAACCTACTCGAAAGCCGTGGCGCTGGCAGTGCCCGTCTTCCTGGCGCTGATCGCCCTGGAATTCACCGTGGACCGCGTCAAGAGGACCCGCTACTATCACCTGGCGGACGCCATCAACAGCCTCAGTTGCGGCGTGGTGTCGACGGGCGTGCGCGTGTTCTTCGGTTTCCTGGGCATCTTTTTCTACGAATGGGTGCTGCTGCACTGGTCCCCGTTTCACCTGCCGGCCAAACATTGGGGCACCTGGGTCTTCGCCTTCGTTTTTTTCGATCTGTGCTACTACTGGAACCACCGCTGGGGGCATACCGTGGGTCTGTTCTGGGCGTCGCACGTAGTGCATCACCAAAGCGAGGAGTTCAATCTCACCACCGCCCTGCGCCAGCCCGGCACCAGTTCCTTCCTGGGCTGGATTTTCTATCTGCCCATGGCCCTGTGCGGCATACCCGTGGGAGTTATGCTGATGGTCGGCTTGGTGCAGCTCTTCTACCAGTTCTGGCCGCACACGCAGCTCGTCGGGCGGCTGGGTTTCCTGGACCGCTGGATCCAGACGCCCTCGAATCATCGCGTGCACCACGCGCAGAACGACATCTACCTGGATAAGAACTATGTGGGCGTGTTCCTGATCTGGGATCGCCTCTTCGGCAGTTTCCAGGAAGAGCTCGACGAGGAGCGGTGCATCTTCGGCATCCGCGGGCAGTTGAACAGTTGGAATCCGGTGTGGGCCAACCTGCATTACTACGTGGCCATGGCCAAGGATTCCTGGCACGCGGCGTCATGGTCCGACAAGGTGAGGGTTTGGTTCGCCCCGCCTGGATGGCGTCCGGCGGACGTGGCGGCTCGTTTTCCCAAGCGCCCTTACGATCCCCGCGTGGATTTCGTCAAGTTCGATCCGCCCCGCAACGTGGCGCTCAGCGTCTACGGCCTGGTGCAGTTTGTGGCGTTGATCGCCGCCAACAGCCAGTTTCTGGCGCTGCTGCCCAAGCAGGCGGCGTCACTGAATGTCGCGTATTTCCTGTTCATCCTGGGATCGCTGGTGTGCCTGGGCGGCGTGCTGGAGAACCGGCGCGCGTTCCTGATCGCGGAAGGGGCGCGGTTGACGGCGACGGCGTTGGTAGTGCTGATGAGCGGCGCGTGGTTCGGCGGCGTGCGCGATCCGCGCGTCGTGATTGGGGTGGTGGCGTTTCAGGCGGTGTCGCTGGCGTGGCTCGGACTGGCCGCGCGCGCGGTGGCTAAGTAGCAGACTGCGGCGGCCGCCGCGTAGAGATCTTCCTCAGCAGAGTGCTTGCACCTTTTTATTCAGCGTAAACGCCTTAATAATCAGGCGGTTTGACCGGTCATTTTCGGCATTACAGGTCGAATCCGTGCATGCGCTCCAACCTGAAGATGCCAGCCAAGTTAGGTGCGCGCGGGCATCACGATTGGCCAGTTACGCCGGCCAACCAGACTTAACCCGGCTATCCACCTCGAATGGGGCTGCCACCGCCGCCTGCGCAGTAGCGAAACTCGCAGCGGCGCTCCTGCGCGAACGGCGCTCACCGGAGCCCGATGCGAAACAGATTCCCATGCACCGCGGATTTCACATAGGCGTAGGTGGAAGGATCCGGACCGGCGGCGATACCGCTTCGCTCAATGATCTTGGCTCCTGGAATCGCAAGCCCATCCGCGGGGCGCTGCTCAACAGCGTCCAGATCCAGGAACTGGTAGCGCTGAACTCCGCGGGTAACGGCTATACCGGGCCTTTGTGGTCACGATATACGACTTGAATGGAGTCGAGCTGCAGAAACTGACCGGCAATCTGGCCGGCTCGCGGCTTATGGTAAATTCGCCGATTCCTCCGGTTCCGCCGGGGTTCTAACGGCAGGCTCAGAAGTCGGAAGGCGGAAGTCGGGAGACATTCTGACCTCCGCCTCTGGCATTCGCCGACCGATCCATCTCCAAAGGCTCCGGACGCGTGCGATACGTCGCCGGGCTTACCCATGTGACCGAGCCAGGCGGCCGGCTATTGCCACTAACGGCTGTGAGACTAGTGTTGTCCGAAGTCTGGCGGTTTCCATCTCAATCTGCGTAACTATTTGAAATGTGCAGGCTTTAAGTGGTGGGCCCGTGGCGACTCGAACGCCAGACCCCTACCGTGTCAAGGTAGCGCTCTAACCAACTGAGCTATGGGCACAGCCGCGGCGGCGTGCGCGCCGGAACGATAGTGGGAAGATTCGGGCGCCTTTCAACTTCGGACAACACTAGTCTCACAACCATTGTTAGCTCGTCTGGAACCGCTAGAACATGTGACCCTGGCCGTAAGCGCCGCACCGTGCCATGTTTGTAAGCGGAGGTGGTTCTGGAATGCCGGCTATCGCTTTGAAGTTCGTTTTCACGGTCTGCTCCATAATGTTGTGGCGACTCTTGTACGCCGTGATCATGTCCGCCGCGCAACGCCAAGCTGCACGCAAACACGAGACGGTTGGCGAATTCAGCCGCAGGGTCAACTGGCCTGTATCGGGAAACGGGGGCCGTGTTGTAGAGTTGTCAAGCGGGAACCAGCTTCGCAGGCGTCCTTCATCGCTGAGGGCGCAGTATCCGTTTGCAGATCGCCGTAGTGCCTAATCTAATTGCGCATGGTGGGCGGCAGGCAGCGGTGCTTTCGCCCCATCTTTCGGGGCGAAAGCGCCCCGCGGCGTCCCTAAATTATTTTGCGGCGGATGGCGGATAGTGCGGCAGATCGCACGCCTGAGCCGCGGGTTGCGCCGGTTCGAGGCCGGGGCGCTCACGAATCGGGCATGTCGATGCGTTGAAACCCAGAACCACATCTTGCCCCGCTGGCGCGACACATTGTGATCTCATCGCCGCCGCGCCTGAGCGAGCCACATTCCAGGTCCACTTCGTACTCGCCGAAGCGGTACTGACGGCGCGCGTTGCTCGCGAATAGTTCTGCTTGGCTCAGCCTGTTCTCCTCTGAGAGACACCTTACAACATTTTCCGCATCTTATTGATTTCAGGCCGTTTGATCGCAATTTGACGCAAATTTGAAGACGATTTCTTTACTTTGATCGAAGGCGATGTTAGCCTCAACTCTGCGGGGGGAATGCCCCATGGACGACGAGGGGGATTTCATGAAAAACTCGACGATGGGGATTGCCCTGACGATAACCCTGGCTCTAACCTTGGGATCGCTTTTGATGGAGCGAACGTCTGGGTGGCGAACAACGGGAGCAACACCGTCAGCAAGTTTTAGCGGCAGGCAGAGTATTCGTAAAACAACGGGGAGGATTCAACCATGAAACGTGCCATCGATTTGATTTGCGCAGGCTTGCTCTGCGTCTTCGCGACGTTTGTCGCTTCGGCCCAACAGCCCGCCAAAACTACGGCCACCGTGCCGCGGCTGGTGAAGTTCAGCGGTACTTTTATCGACGGCGGCGGAAAACCGCTGAGCGGCGTAGTGGGGGTGACGTTTGCGCTGTACGATGAGGAACGGGGTGGCGCGCCGCTGTGGATGGAGACTCAGAATGTGCAGGGCGATAGCGACGGGCGCTACACCGCCATGCTCGGCGCCACGCGGAACGACGGAATACCGGCGGACGTGCTTGCATCCGAGCAGGGCCGCTGGTTGAGTGTCCAGCCACAGGGGGAAACCGAGCAGCCACGCGTGCTGCTGGTGAGCGTGCCGTATGCGCTGAAAGCTAGCGATGCGGATACATTAGGGGGCAAACCAGCGTCGGCTTACCTATTGGCTGGCTCGGCAGCTTCGGTGCAGCCCGCAGGCCCGTCCGTACCGCAACCCGGCCAGCCGGAGGGTGCGGCGTCAGGGCGGCCAGCGGTGGGTTTGAAGCCGGCCCTGGCCAGCACTGGAACCACCAATTACATCTCCAAGTTCACCGACACATCCGGCGACACGGGCAACTCCGTGATGTACCAAAACGGCAGCAATATCGGAATTGGTACGACCCTGGCGCCCATATCGATGGATGTCCGCCCAACCGCTACCTCTACTTATGCGCAGCTCGGCGTGGCGCAGACTGTCGACTACATGACATTGTTTGCTTCCGATACTTTTGGTCCCGCTTTCTACTGGGATCCAGCCAAAGCCCTGCGTTTTGGGAAGGGAGGTACGGGGCTGTATAGCGCGACTGGATTTGTGGAGTATATGAGGATTCAGCCGAACGGCAACGTGGGAATCGGCACGCTGACGCCGGCAACCAAACTGGAGGTCAATGGCGGGGCGCAAGTGGACGGCAATCTGACGCTGGGCGGCGTGACCGGTGGGACAATTTGGTCGTCCATATTCTCCATTCCAATTCTTCAGGCTCCCAACAATTTATCGTCCAACTTCAGCGCGGGATGGGGGGCGCTACCCAGTACGACGGGAATCAACGACACGGCAGTGGGATACAGTGCGCTGTCCCTCAACACCACCGGGAACGGCAACATGGCCAGCGGTACGTTCGCCCTCGGCGACAATACTACCGGCAACTCCAACACGGCCGTGGGCGGTTACGCTCTCGGGTTCAACACCACGGGGAGCAATAACATCGCCATTGGGTATGAAGCCGGGTTCGACAACCTCAAAACCGCCAGCAATAACATCGATATCGGCAACCAAGGCGCAAACGGCGACAGCGCTGCCATCCGAATCGGAAGCGCGGGCGCCCAAACCAATACGTATATCGCGGGAATTTACGGCGTCACTAGTTTCGGAATCCCAGTCTACATTAACTCCTTGGGGCAACTCGGCACTGTCCCGTCGTCCCGCCGATACAAAGAAGACATCCAGGACATGGCGGACGCCAGCAGCGGCCTCTTACGTCTGCGTCCTGTGACGTTCCGTTATAAGAAGCCGTCCGACGACGGTTCCAAACCTGTCCAATACGGATTGATCGCCGAGGAAGTTGCGGAGGTTTATCCCGATCTGGTTGCAAGGTCGGCAGACGGCCAGATAGAGACCGTAAAATATCAACTGCTGGACCCCATGCTGCTCAATGAGCTGCAGAAGCAGCACGCCACTATTACGGCACAACAGGAGCAGATCCGGTCCCTCGAAGAACGGCTGGCGAAGGTCGAGGCGGCATTGAGCGGGCCCACTGTGACGTCTGCGGCCCGATAGTTGGGAATCACATTGTTGTGCGGCGGCAGGAGCAATTCCGCGTTCTCAAATTGAAGGTTGCCTGCGACAGCACAGCCGCGTCCCACCTCGTTCGTGATCGGGCGGCGAAGTTGGCGGGAGAGTGAAGGGGTCGCCGCCGTCACGTTCCTTCTATATAGGGACTCCGAGGGCGGCGCACCGCTGTGGACGGAAACGCAAAACGTCAGGCTGGATCCTGGTGGCGTGTGCCAAAGGCCCCGCCTGCGGCACCGCGACGGTGCGGCAGGCCTCGGGTGGCACAGACAGCCGAAACCCGGATGGTTTTCTGGCGCTCGACCTCGCTATCAAGCCATCGAGCCAGCGTCTGCGGGCCTCCGCTACGCATAACCCAGCTTGCTACGTCTCCCTAGGTACGCCGCCGTCAGCAGGGCCATCGTTGCCAGCAGATAGAACTGCGTACTGAATTGCGAGCGCGCTATCCCCATGAAATCCATTCCGGGGATGTGGTTCATGGGACCCACGTACCACCACAGCGTATACAACGCTTCGAACGGCTTGCTCGATCCGCTCCAGACGCCCAGCGCCAGCGCCAGCGTGGGCACAAACAGCGCGCCGGCCAGCCATCCGGACAGGGCGGGCCAATTGCCGCCGATTAACAAGCGAATCCCCAAACCGCCGCCGGTCGAGATCGCCACCACGACGCCGGCGACCCAGACCGCGGGCAATTGCCGGTCGAGCGCATGCGCGCACGAAAACACCAGCTTCTGCGTCTCATGGCGGGCCTCGCGCGCGCCCATTTGCGACCAGATCAGCACGGGCCAAATCCAGGCAAAGCCCGCGACGGCGTGGCGCGCCTGGCCGTCCGGTACTGCCAGGCTGGCCACGAACAAGCCGGCGGCAACCAGGTACCACCACCAGGCATGCCCCTTCAGCATCAGGCGCAGTTCGGAGACCACCAGGCGCGGGAATTGGCTTCCGCGGGCTGTCCGCTTCAGGGGCGTCAAATGGATTTCCGCTATGGGGGCGGTGGGCGCACGGCGTTCTTCGGCCGGCTCGGGCGATTCCTTGTTCCGGTGCCTGCCCTCGCGCGCGGGATCGAAACGGTGGAAAAACAGCGCGGACAGCCACGCGATTCCGATCGCGATCGCGACCCATTGCAGGCGGCCTAACAGCAGTTGCGGAGTCCAATCGACGCCGTTCCAGAGAAACGTCTTGGTGGCGTGTGCCAAAGGTCCCACTTGCAGCGCGAAGCCGCCATTGTAAGACGGATCGATTAGTTTCAGCGCGCCCACCATCCTGCGCATGAAAAAGCCGAGTCCTAGATAGTCGTTCACGCCCGTGACGCCGCTCAAGCCCAGGTAGGTCGACCAGGCAAAGAAATAGATCACGTTGCCCACCCCCCCGCGCAGCACCGGCAGGGTCTCAAACAGCACGGCCACCGCCGCGGTAATGGCCATCGCCGGCAACGCTACCCATATGAATGGCGCCAGCAGCCTGCCTGGTTCCAGGCTGCCTCCCTCCGCGCGCGCCAGTTGCAGGATCACGGCCGCCACGGCCAGCACGGATACCATAGCCGCCAACACCGCGAAGTTGCTGAGCGCCTTTCCCAGCGTATAGATGCTCTTGCTCATGGGCGTGGTGGCCAGCACCAGCCCCAGCCGCGTTTGCCCATCGCGCTGGATGGTGTTCTTCACCATGTAAAAGCCGGCCAGGGTGATGTAGGCCGTGCCGATCAGCGTCATCATGCTGCCGACCCAGGCGGAGTTGTAGACGCCGCGGTATTCACCCAACTGCAGGGTGATCGTCCCGATAAAAGTTAGATAAGCGAGGCCGGCGGCGAAGGCCAGTATGAGCAGAAAACTGTACCGCCGGACGCGCTCCAGGAAATCGGCGCGGGCCAGGTGATACAGCACGCGGACGCGCATCATTTCGCCTGCGCCTCCGCGAGATGCGCACGGTGAGTGGAGAGACAATGCAGGTACGCGTCCTCCAGCGTGGCCGCCACCGGCACGGCGCCCGCTGGCGCGAATTCCGCCAGCAGCCGCACATGGACGCCATCCGCCCGCCGCACGGCGCCGCTGATCAGATAGCGCTGCTTGGCGGCGCCCAGCTCGGCGCTGGGAATGACCCATTCCCAGACCCTGCCTTCGGCCGCGCGGAGCAACTCTTCGGGCGGCGCGTGAGCCACCAGCGCGCCCCCTGAAATCAGGGCGATCTCGGTGGCGGTGGCTTCCACGTCGGACACGATGTGCGTCGAGAGGATCACGATGCGGTCGCCGGAAAGGTCCGAAAGCAGATTGCGGAAGCGCACGCGCTCCTCGGGATCGAGTCCCGCGGTAGGCTCATCCACAATGAGCAATTGCGGATCGTTCAACAGGGCCTGCGCGATGCCGATGCGCTGGCGCATGCCTCCGGAATAGCCGCCCAAGGGCCGCTTGCGCACGTCGGCCAGGTTGACCAGTTGCAGCAACTCGTCGATGCGGCGGCGGGCGCTGGCCGCATCCAAGCCCTTCACGGCGGCGAAGTATTGCAGGAATTCCACGGCGTTCAGGTTGGGATACACGCCGAAATCCTGCGGCAGGTAGCCGAGCACGGCGCGCACGGCGTCGGGGTCGCGTTGGAGGTCGGCGCCGTTCCAGGTCACCGTGCCTTCAGTGGCGCGCGTGATGGTGGCGACGATGTTCATCAGCGTGGTCTTGCCCGCGCCGTTCGGCCCGAGCAGGCCCAGCACGCCCGGCCGCAGTTCCAGGCTGAAATTCCGCAGCGCCCACACCTTGCCGTTCCGCCCGTGATAGAGCTTGCCGGCTTTATCGATAATTAGTTGCACCGTGTTCTCTGTAACTGTGAAACGAGAAACCGCCCTCCGGAGTTCCTTCGAATCGGTTATCCTGGGTAGCTCATCATCATAAATATATGGATCTGGCTGAACGAGTCACTACTGCCGCGGAGGCGGCGCTGGCCGATCACCAGTACGCCAGCTTCATCGACGTGCTCACCGGCATGGGCCTGTTGCACAACGTGCAGGCGTGGCATAACGGGCGCGTCCAATACCTGGATGAAATGATGCAGGGCAGCGTGGAGAAGCTGCGGCAGGTGATCCAAATATTTCAGCAATGGGCGGCCGCGCGCGGCCTCCGGCGCGAGGATCTGCCGCCGCACGCTGCCTTCATCCCAAGGCCGCCGAAATACCACACCGCCAGCCAATTCCCAGAGCTGGAGCCGGTGTTCCGTCTGCATTTTGTCTCGCCGCAACTGGCGGAGAAGAAGCTGGAGAAGCTGCGGGAAAAAGTCAACGCGGCAGCGCCGCCGACGGTGTTCTCCATCGTAAAGGCCTCCAAGTGTTCACAATGCAACGAAGAATTATGGAAGGGAGATCTGCTGACCATGCAGGCCAACCAGCCGTTGTGCATGGAATGCGCGGACTTCGACCACCTCGTTTTCTTAGGGAGCGGCGATGCGGCGCTGACGCGCCGCGCCACCAAGCACAGCAGCCTGTGGGCGGTGGTGGTGCGGTTCAGCCGCTCGCGCGGGCGCTACGAGCGGCAGGGCGTGCTGGTGCAGCCGGAAGCCCTCGAAAAAGCCGAAGAGGAATGCCTGGCCGATGCCGATATGCGGGCCGCCCGCCAGGAGCGCGATGCGGAGCGGCGGCAGTCCGAAGATGTGGATCTGGCCGCGCGCATGGCGGAGAGGATTCGCGCCCTGTACCCGGGCTGCTCACCCGACGAAGCCGGCCGCATCGCCGCGCATACCGCCGCGCGCGGCAGCGGACGGGTGGGCCGTTCGGCCGCGGGCCGCGCGCTCGACGACCAAGCCCTGAAGCTGGCCGTGGGCGCGTGGGTGCGGCACCGTCACACACGCTACGACGAACTGCTGATGAGCGGAAAGGAACGCGCGGATGCACGCAGCCACGTCCGGGAAGAGGTGGACAGCGTGCTGGATCGCTGGGGTATGCTGTGAAGAGAGGAGCCGATTATGCAGAAGCGTCAACCCACCCTCCCCAAGCGTCAGCCCATCGTCGTTAGTGGCAAATTTATGCCCAGCGACGAGCTGGCGCAAATGCTGGGAATATCGTCCCGGCGGGCAAAAGAATTGGATCGGATGGTCGAGGAAATACAGCGCCAGGATGCTCTTCGTTTGGCAAAGAAGAGCGCGTCCAGGAAGAGGCACAATGGCCGCAGCCGGTCCAGTGGCCGTTGAACCACAGTCGGGGGCGGTATTTCTCAATTTTCCCTACGACCGGCAGTTCGTGCCGCTGTATCTTGCCTATATAGCCGGGGTATGCTCGTTCGGATTGACGCCGCGTGTTGCGCTCGAATTGCCTGGCGGCGCACGGCGGCTGGATCGAATTGTGGAGTTGATCCTGGGCTGCCGGTATTCGTTCCACGATCTGTCACGCGTGGAACTGGATCTTCGTCGTCCCGGTACACCCCGTATGAACATGCCGTTTGAGCTGGGGCTCACTGTCATGGCGTCTTATCACAACCCGAAACACCACACGTGGTGTGTCTTCGAGAAGGATTACAGGCGCGCGCTAAAATCTTTAGGCGATCTGGCTGGATCGGACGTCTATAGCCACGATGGAAGGCCGGCAGGGGTGCTCAGAGAAATCGCCAACGCGCTTGTAGCTGAACATCGCCAGCCTGAAATGAGACAGTTACTGGCGGTCTACCACGATGTCGAGACTGGCGTGCCAACTGTCCTCAAAAAGCGCGGGGCGAAGTCCTGCTTTGAAGCCGCCGTGTTCCGCGATTTGGTGTACACCGCGCAAAAGGCGGCCACCACCCGCGTGGGCACGGCATAGGCGCGCGACCTCGCTAGGCTGGCCGCCTACGCCTGTTTCGCGGCCAAATCCCCAATCACCGGCAGCACCACCTTCTTCCCCTGAAAGGTCTGCAACAGTATGTAGAGCCACAAGATGAAGAACGCCAGCCGGACCAGCCAGAAGATCCACCAAAAGCCGAAGGGAAGAGCCACAAGAACAATCCCGACGGCGAACCAGAAGATGATCACGCCCACGCTTAGGAAGATCGACTGGAACGCGTGAAAGCGAATCAGCTTGTTCTTGTTATAGGGCTCCAGAACCAGGAAAATGATCCCGGTTACGAATCCTAACACGTAACAAAGAGCCGCCGCGGTATTCTCCGGCAATCCGGGAGCCGACACCGCCGGCAGATTCACGGCCGGGGATGCCGCCGCGGGTGCAGCGGGGTCCACCGCCGTTCCGCACTTCGCGCAATAGCGCCCTTCTACCGGGGCGCCGCAACTCGGACAGAAAGCCATACTTCCTCCGTTTTCACCCTAAGTCTCAGGCGGCTCGTCCCACACGCGGGGCGCCGATCGAAAACACCAACCCTCCCAGGGCCGCGCCCAGGAGAATCGCCAGGTTTCCGGCGCCCATCCAGGCGACTAGCAGGCCGGCAAGCCCACCCATCGCCATGCCGACCAGCGCCACCAGCAGTCGTTTTAACATATCTTGCTATGCTCATGGTAGCGGTGATTACAGGAATTGTCATCTTTGCGCACGGATCCAGCGTTCCATCCGCCAACGAAGCTGTCAGAGTGGTGGCGGAAGCGGCGGCCGCGGCCGGAGCGTTTGAGCGCGTGGAAACCGCCTTTCTGGAAGCCAAGCCCGACCTGGCCGAGGCCGTGGCGCGTCTGGCCGGATCCGGCGTGTCCCGAATCCTGGTGGTCCCTTACTTCCTGACGCTGGGGACTCACCTGCAACGCGACCTGCCGGCCATCGTGGCGCAACTAGCCCAGGCCCACCAGAATGTGGAGATTCGCATCACCCCGCCGCTGGATGGGCATCCCGCACTGGCGCAGGTCCTGCTCGACCGCGCAAACGAGGCGCTAATCGTTTGGAAATAAATAGGTTATATAGTTTCCCGAGTTGACTTGACAATAACACACTAAAGTTTAATAATGAGAGTGTACTAATGACAGTCAGGAGGATCTCAGAGACATGGGCAAGATTATAGGCATCGACTTGGGAACCACGAACTCCGTGGTGGCGGTGATGGAAGGCGGGCAGCCGACCGTGATTGCCAACCAGGAAGGCAACCGTACCACGCCGTCCGTGGTAGCATTCACCAAGAGCGGGGAAAGGCTGGTCGGGCAAGTCGCCAAAAGGCAAGCCATCACCAATCCCGAAAACACGATTTTCTCGATCAAGCGCTTTATGGGGCGGCGCTTCGACGAAGTCACCGAAGAAATGAAGATGGTCCCCTACAAGGTCGTGCGCGGCGATTCGAACGATGCGCGCGTGGACGTTAGCGGCAAGAAGTATTCACCGCCGGAGATCTCGGCGATGATCCTGGTCAAGCTGAAGGAGGCCGCCGAAGCGTATCTGGGCGGCAAGGTCACCCAGGCCGTGATCACGGTTCCGGCGTACTTCAACGATGCGCAGCGGCAGGCCACCAAGGACGCGGGCAAAATCGCGGGCCTGGAAGTGATGCGCATCATCAACGAGCCTACTGCGGCGGCGCTGGCCTACGGCTTGGATAAGAAGAAGAACGAAACCATCGCGGTGTACGATTTCGGCGGCGGCACGTTCGATATTTCGATCCTGGAAGTGGGCGAGGGAGTGGTGGAAGTGAAATCCACCAACGGCGACACCCACCTGGGCGGCGACAACATCGACCAGCGGGTGATGGACTGGATCATCTCCGAGTTCAAGCGCGAGCAGGGTATCGACCTTTCCAAGGATCAGATGGCGCTGCAGCGGCTGAAGGAAGCGGCCGAGAAGGCCAAGATGGAGTTGTCCACGCTGCTGGAGTCCGAGATCAACCTGCCGTTCATCACGGCGGACGCCTCCGGTCCGAAGCACCTCAGTATGAAGCTGACGCGGGCGCGTTTCGAGCAAATGGTGGAGGATATCGTGCAGCGCTCCGTGGGGCCATGCAAGCAGGCTCTGGCGGATGCCAACGTGACCCCCAGCCAGATCGACGAAGTGGTCCTGGTGGGCGGCCAGACGCGCATGCCGCGTATTCAGCAGATCGTGCGCGACCTGTTCGGGAAAGAGCCGCACAAGGGCGTGAATCCGGACGAGGTGGTGGCGGTGGGGGCGGCGGTGCAAGGCGGCGTGCTGGGCGGCGAAGTGAAGGACGTGCTGCTGCTGGACGTGACGCCTCTGTCGCTGGGCATCGAAACGCTGGGCGGCGTGTTCACCAAGCTGATCGAGCGCAATACCACTATCCCGACGCGCAAGGGCGAAACGTTCTCCACCGCGGCCGACAACCAGCCATCGGTGGAGATCAAGGTGTTCCAGGGCGAACGCTCCATGGCGCAGCACAACCGGTTGCTGGGCGTGTTCCAGCTCGGCAACATTCCGCCGGCGCCGCGCGGCATGCCGCAAATCGAGGTGACCTTCGATATCGACGCCAATGGCATCCTGAATGTCGCCGCCAAGGACAAGGCCACCAACAATGAGCAGAAGATCACCATCACCTCCTCTTCCGGCCTGTCGAAGGACGAAGTGGACAAGATGGCCAAAGACGCCGAATCGCATGCGGCAGAGGATCGCCAGCAGCGCGAGACGATCGAGACACGCAACCGCGGCGACGCCATGATCTACAACGTGGAAAAGACGTTGAAGGAGCATCGCGACAAGATCGGCGAAGAGGAAGCGCGCAACATAGAAGCGGCCATCGAAGAGACCCGCAAGGCTATCCAGGGGAATGAGCTCGGACCGCTCAACGTGGCCATCGACAAATTGACCGCCGCCAGCCACAAGCTGGCGGAGGCCATGTACAAATCGGCTTCGGGCCCAGGCGCCCCCCCTAGCGGCGGACAACCCGAGCCCGGCGCCGGCGGAGAGAAGAAAAAAGACGACGTGGTGGACGCCGAGTTCGTGGACGTCGACGACAAGAAATAGGGGCCGGGGGCCGGGGGCCGGGGGCTAGGGTTTTGTCTTTCCCTAGTCCCTAGCCCCTAATCCCTATAAACCATGTCTCCCAAGCAAGATTACTACGAAACGCTGAAGGTGGCCAAAGGCGCCAGCCAGGATGAGATCAAGAAGTCTTATCGCCGGCTGGCGCGCAAGTTTCATCCGGATGTAAACCCGGGCGATAAGGCCGCCGAGGAGCGTTTCAAGCAGGTGCAGCAGGCTTACGACATTCTGAGCGATGCCCGGAAACGCCAGGTCTACGATCAGTACGGTTTCTATTCGGACAACATCCCGGCGGGCGGCCCGGGAGCAGGAGCGGGACCGGGCCCGCAGCCCAACGTGAATTTCGACAGTTTCGACTGGTCGGACTTCACGGGCGGCGCGCCGGGCGGCGGACGGCGCGCGTCGTCGACCGGAAGCGGCGGAAGCGCGGGTGGATTCCGGGACATGTTTTCGAGCCTCTTCAACCGCGGCGAAGGGCCGCAACCGGCGCCCGAGAAAGGCGAGGACCTCGAGTATTCGCTGAATATCGATTTCTGGCAAGCGATCAAGGGCACCCAGACGCGGCTCAATATCACGCGCTACGACACCTGTCCCACGTGCCACGGCAGCGGTTCCGCCGGCGGCCAGACCGTGACCTGCCCGGAATGCAATGGGACCGGTTCGGTTTCCCAGATGGCGGGCGCCATGCGCTTCAATCTGACCTGTCCGAAGTGCGGCGGCAGCGGCAAGCTGAAGAATGCCTGCCCCACCTGCCAGGGCGAGGGCCGCATCGCGCATACCGAGACCGTGGACGTGCGTATCCCGCCCGGAGTGCGCAGCGGTTCGCGGCTGCGGGTGCCGGGCAAGGGCAATGCCGGCTCCATGGGCGCTCCCGCCGGCGATCTCTATATCACGACGCGCGTGGAGGAGCATCCCTATTTTCATCGCGACGGCGACGACATTCACATCCGCGTGCCGGTAGCCGTGTGGGAAGCCGGGCTGGGCGCCAAGATCGAAGTGCCCACCATCGACGGCCGCACGCTGCTGAAGATCCCGCAGGGCACTCACAACGGGCAGAAGTTCCGCCTGCGCGAGAAGGGCGTCTTCAACGCCCGCACGAATCAGCGCGGCGATCAGATTGTGGAGGCGGCCGTGCAGACGCCCAAGGTTCAGGACGAACGCACCAAAGAGATTCTGCGCGAGTTGGCCGGGCTGCATCCGGAAGACCCGCGCGCGGATCTCTGGACACCGCTGTGACAACGGGTAAGAATATGGGCAAGGGAAAATCCAAAGGCTCGTACATGATCTCGTCGGTGGCCGAGCAGTATGCCATCCACCCGCAGACATTGCGTCTCTACGAAAGAGAAGGGCTGCTGAAGCCTTCCCGCAGCGATGGCAACACGCGGCTATACACGGACGGCGATCTGGAACGCCTGGAAGTGATTCTGCATCTCACGCGGGAGTTGGGCGTCAACTTGGCCGGCGTGGAAATCATTCTGAATATGCGGGAAAAGATGGCTGAGATGCAGACCCAGATCGAAGAATTCGTGACCACTCTGAACCGCGAGCTGGCGGCCCGCCGCCGCACGCCGTCGCCCGAAGAGAAGCAATCGCTGATGTGCGTGGTCAACTACTCGAACGTCGCGCCGGTAGCCACCCCCCGTAAGAGCCGCAGCCAAGGGCAAGCCCGTTAGCGCGCGGGCCGGCGGATTCAGGGCCGCGGACCCTCCGAGTGCAGGCCCCGGATACCCAGCCGGGCCTTAAGTTATGGTTGTGCGCTATTTGTGTGTGCTTTGGCCGAAAATGGGGAGTGGACCCCATGGCGGCGATGGTGTCCGCAAACTCGCTGGGAGCGGAAGCGCTGGGCATGGCCGAGCGGATCGGTTCGATTGCGCCCGGCATGCAGGCGGACATCATCGCGGTGGATGGCGATCCGCTGAAGGATATTATGGCGGTCCGGCTTGTGGTGTTTGTGATGAAGGGCGGGGCGGTCTACAAGAACGCCGCACGCGGCGCGATTCCGGATTATGCGCGGGTGCAGCCTTGATTCGCCCAGGCAAGGTATCCTGCCGCGCGCCAGCGGCGTCATGGCCGCCGGCCAAACCGAAAACGTCCGGATGTGGCGAACATGCGTGTCATCCCAAGTCAGCGTGCGCGCCGGTCCGCCTGCAAGTTTGCGCTAACACGCAAGTCTGCGCTAAGACGCAAGTTTGCGCCACTCGCCCATCGGCGCGCAGGATGCCATCCAGGATGCCATCCTGTCCTGATGGCCCTGCGGGCCACCAAAGACGATGAAAACGCTTGGAGGGCGGCCAATCTTGGCCTGGGGTCCCTCGGGGGACGCCTTTTCAGGCGGACAGGGCCGGCTGAAAGCCGGCTGCGGGCAGGATTGCCCGCCCTCCAGGGCGGTTTTCGACGGTGCCCCACAAGCTATTTCCTCTTTCGGACTTCTCCGGACATGGTGGCATCCCACGCGGCATCGCCCTGCGCCAGATAATTGCCCAACCTCTCCCAGTCCTCCCGCGTAATTCCATTCAGGTCGAACACCACGCGGCCATCGCGAAGGGTCAGCTCGCAAACCAGCTTGCGGGTCCCCTGCATGCGCGCGCCATAGGTGTCCACGAATCCGAAATGCCCTTCCTCCACGCGCAGCACGGCCACATCCGCGGCGGTCCCCACCGACAGATTGCCGAGTTCTTCGTGGCGGATCTCGCGCGCGGGCGTCCAGGTGGATCGCAGGATCACTTCATCCAGAGGCATGCCCATGTTCAAGAACTTGGACATGACGTTCAGCATGTCCTTCATGCCCGCGTTCATGCTGCCGATGTGCAGATCGGTGGAGATGGAATCCGGCCCGAATCCTTGCCGCATGGCAGGCACCGCCTGCCGGAACAGAAAGCTGCCGCCGCCATGCCCCACATCGAAGATCACGCCGCGGCGACGAGCTTCGAGAAGATAGGGCAGAAGGCGCCCCTGCTCGTCGAGGATCGGAACCCAGCTCAAATAGGTGTGGGTGTAGATATCGCCGGGGCGCAGTTTTTTCAGCACCAGATCCTGAAAGGAGCGCTCCGGCCGGAACGTGCCGAAGTCCACCATGACCGGGATATTCGCCAGCGTGCCGGCCTCCACCGCGCGCTCGACCGGGGTCCACTCGGGACCGGCGTAGTGCGCCGTCTTGATGCCCACAATGGTGTCCTTGTAGCGCATGGCCATGGCGGCCGCGGCGGGGGCGTCCATCTCCGTGAGATCCTGCTCGGGCGCGCCGGCCATGCCCTTCCCGACGATGTTCAGGAACGCCAGCACGCGGGTCTTGGCGCGATCGATCACGCGGTCTTTGAAGTCCGGAAAATTGCGCCAGCCGGAGCTGCCCGCATCGGCTACCGTGGTCACGCCAGAGCGGAAGGTGAAGCCATCGGGATAGACGCTGTTGTCGCCGCAGTATGCGCCGCGCTGTCCGGTGCCGGCGTAGACATGCACGTGCATGTCGAGGAGGCCCGGAACGACATAGAGGCCGGAGACATCCACTACCTTGAAGGCTTTGGCGGCCGGAATGTCGGCGGCGACGGCCGCGATCTTGCCGCCCGTAATCGCCACGTCGAGGACCGCGCCGATCTTGTTCTTGCCGTCGATGACGCGGCCACCCTTGAGCAATAAGTCATAAGACGATTGTGCCAGCATAGTGTACGCGAAGAAAAACGCCGTAAGCCACTTCATATTTTTTGCCTGTTTCAGCCTAGCTTCCGCTCCCTTTCAAATCGCCAGGCTGTCGAAATAATATCTTGAACGCCCGCATAGCGCGGCGTCCACCCCAACACTCCGCGCAACTTGTCCGCATTGGCTACCAACGCCGGCGGATCGCCTGCGCGGCGCGCGCCCACCACGTAGGGCGCCTTCCGCCCAGTGACTTCCTCCACGCCGCGAATCATCTCGATCACGGAATGCCCGCTGCCCGTGCCCACGTTGAATCGATCCGACGCGCCGCCCGCCAGCAGCGCCTCCACGGCCAGAATATGGGCCTCCGCTAGATCGTTAACGTGAATATAATCCCGAATGCAAGTGCCGTCGGGCGTGTCGTAATCGTTGCCAAATACGGTGAACGGCTGTCCACTTACCACCGCCCGCAACATCAGCGGGATCAGGTGCGTCTCCGGATCGTGCTCCTCTCCGAGGCCGCCCTGGGGATCGGCTCCGCAGGCGTTGAAGTAGCGCAGACACACGCTGCGCAGCCCGTGGATCGCATCGAACCACCGCAGCATGGTTTCGACCATCACCTTGGATTCGCCATACGGACTCACCGGCGCAATCGGAAAGCTCTCGAGAATCGGCGATGCGTGGGGTATACCATACACCGCGGCGGTGGAAGAGAATACCAGGCGCTTTACGCCGGCGCGCAGCATGGCCGCGAGCAGCGACAGCGAGCCGCCCACATTGTTCTCGAAGTACAGTTCGGGCACGCGCATGGATTCGCCCACCGCGATATAGGCCGCGAAGTGGATGACCGCGTCGTGCCCCGCGAGCAGAGCGGCCATTTCATCGGTTTGCTGCACGCGCAATTGGTGGAACGCGCCGGCTTCCACATTGTGGCGGTATCCGCGCGACAGATCGTCCACCACGGTGACGGCATAGCCGCGCCGGCGCAGCAGCCGGACGGTGTGCGCCCCGATATAACCCGCGCCGCCGGTCACCAGAATCCGTAGTTTGCTCACGATCCGATTGTAGTCGGATGACGGGCAGACGGGGTAAAGAGGCGTCCCGGGTACGCTGAACTTCACAGGCAATCGTGCAAGCCGCCTGAAAAGGCGTCCCCAGAGGGGACCCCAGGGCAAGATTGCCCGCCCCACAAGAACGGTCACACGTCGAGAAATATAATCTGCGCGTTCAAATTGTGTCACTTAGCGCAAAGTTGCGATCCGGCTGCGGGAGGGCGGATGTTAGTCTCAAATCGTGAAAAGGGTTTGCGGATGACGGAGCCACAGCGGCACAGAGCGCGGGTTGTCAGGAAAGCGATCGAGAGCATCGAGGCGAAGCTGGGAACACCCGAGATGAAACCGATGCTGGCAGACCTGGTACGGCTGTTGCAGATCGAGAAAGAGCTGGATGCGGACGAGCCGCGCGAAGTCAGGGTGCGATGGATAGAATCGGCAGCGACGACGGCGTCCTTGACCAAGGTATAGCCTATGACCAGCTTCCTTCACAAAGGGCTTTCCACGACTGCAAGTCGCGCTTCAAGGGTTTTTCCGGGCCGATCGCTTCCGGCAAAAGCCAGGCGCTGTGCCAGGAGGCGATCAAACTCACTTATTGCAATCAAGGCCGGCTGGGGCTGATCGGCGCACCCACTTATCCGATGTTACGGGACGCTACACAGACGACGCTGTTCGATCTCTTGGACAGCCAGGGCCTTCCGTACACATACAACAAGGCCGAGAACATGCTCACGATGAAACAAACCGGGTCGCGCATCATATTCCGGCCGGTAGACGACTTCGAGCGGCTGCGCGGCACCAACCTGGCCTGGTTCGGACTGGATGAGCTGACTTATGCGCCGGAGGGCGCGTGGTTACGGCTGGAGGGACGGCTGCGCGATCCATTGGCCGCCATACTTTGCGGCTTCGCGGTATGGACGCCGAAAGGCTTTGACTGGGTTTATCGCAAATTCATCGCGGATCCGGTGGCGGGATACAGCGCGATCGTCGCGGAGCCGCACGAGAATCAGTATCTGCTGGAGAAGGTTCCGGACTTCTACGAACGGCTGAAGAACAGCTACGATGACAGCTTTTATCAACAGGAAGCGCTGGGGCAGTACGTGAGCCAACAAGGCGGACTTGTATACAGCGCCTTCAACCGGCGCGAGCACGTGAGAAGCCTGCGCGTAAACTCGAATTGCCCGCTGCTGTGGGCGCTGGATTTCAACGTGGACCCGATGTGTTCGATAGTGGCGCAAATCGAGGGCCGGACAGTATTGGTGCTGGATGAAATCGCCCTGCGGCACGCCAGCACGCACGAAGCTTGCGAGGAGTTTGAAACACGGTTTCCCAACCACAAGAGCGGGATTGTGATATACGGCGACGCCTCGGGGAACAGCCAGCACACCACGGGCGTTTCGGATTATCAGATCGTGCGGGAGTACTTTCGGACGACCTACGGCGCGCAGGCGACCTATAAGGTACCCAAAGCCAACCCCAGCGTGCGCGAACGGATCATGCTGACTAACGCCAGACTGCGATCGGCGAGCGGAGAGATACGGCTGCTGGTAGACCCCAAGTGCAAGGACTTAATCAAAGATTTCGAGCAGGTGTCGTACAAGGCGGACAGCAACGCCATCGACAAGGAGAAGGATCGCCGCAGGACCCATCTTTCGGACGCGCTGGGTTACTTGTTGTGGCAGGAATGCAGACCGCATCCGGCGCTCGGCGAACATCAGGAGCGGCTGATTTGAGGACCAGATGGTGAACATCGACCGAGAGCATCCCGAGTATGGCGCCAAGAAGACGATGTGGAGGAAGTACCGGGACCTGTACGCCGGCGGCGAGCAAATGCGGGAGAACGCCTTCGAGTATTTGGTCAGGCGGCACAAGGAGCCCAACGATATCTACGCCGAGCGTTTGTGCCGGGTGTTTTACGAGAACTATATCGGCTCGATCATCGACTGGTACGCGGCGACGCTGATGCGGCGCGAGCCAGCTTTGCTGTTCGACGGCAACGACGAAGCGGCAAAAACCTTCTACAACCTATTCGCGGACGATTGCGATTTGAAGGGCACCTCCATCGCCGAGTTTTTCCGGCAGCGGATCGTGCAAACGCTGGTGCAGGGGCGGAGTTACATCGTAGTGGATTTTCCGCGGTCGGCGGTTTCAGCCAGTAACCGCGCGGAAGAGGACGCAGTGGGACGCTCGCGGGCGTATCTGGTGGATTACTCGCCGGAGGAACTGATCAACTGGAGCTACGACGACCACGGCGGGCTGGACTGGGCGGTGATCCGGACCTCATCGCTGCGCAAGTCCAAAGTCAGCGACGGCGAATGGGCGCGCGAGACGCGCTGGATCTACTACGACCGGCGGAATTATCAAGTCTATCAGCAACTGAAGGACAAGGAAGTGCGGCTGGTGGATGAAGGGCTGCACGGGCTGGCCAGCCAGAACCGGGTACCAATATTTCCGCTGCGGGTGACCGAAGGGCTCTGGCTAATGAACAAAGCGGCTTTGCTGCAACTGGAGCACTTCAACAAGTCGAACGCGCTTTCCTGGGCGCTGACGATGGGTTTGTTCGCCTCCCCGGTAATCTATTCGGACCGGGAGTGGAACCAGATCGTGGGCGACTCCTATTTTATACAACTGGCTCCGGGGGACAAGTTCGGGTGGACCGAGCCGGAAGGCAAAGTTTACCAAATCGCGGCCGACAATCTGGTGCAGCTTAAAGACGAGATTTACCGGGTGTGCTATCTGATAGCGCACGCGGCGGGGCCGGATGCATCGAGCCACCAGCAATCGGGCGCCAGCAAGCAGCGGGACTTCAGCATCACGCAGGAGGTGCTGCGGGCATATGGCGACGCGGTGAAAGACACGATGAAGCAAATCCTGCGAGCCATCGCGGCGGCGCGCCAGGACAACATTTCGATCGACGTTTCGGGGCTGGACGAGTTTGATATCGCCGACTTCAGCAATGAACTGGACGACGCCCGAAAGCTGCTGACGATGGGGATCGAATCGGAGACGCTGAAGAAACAGGTCTTCAAGAAACTGGCGTTCAAGTTTCTATCTGACGTGCGGCAGGAGATCAAGACTCAGATCGCGCAGGAGATTGAGGCACAGAGTTGATGGGTTAGTCTCGAAACGGCGCGCATGAGTGCGGGCGCTACGTTTGGGTAATGGGTCAGTTTGCGTGTGGGGCAGGATGGTATCCTGCGCGCCGATTGGGAATCGGCGCACACTGGGCCGATTAACAATCGGCCCGCACGTTACCAAGCTGCCCCGCAACTGGGGAACAGATTATGGAAGACACGGACGTACAAGCGATCGTGAAGCAAGCAATTCACGAGTTTCTGCAGGAACAGCAGGCCAAGAGCGAACCGGCCTACAAGACGGAACTGGTGGAGGAACGCAAACGCCGCGAGCAACTGGAGCGGCGGCTGAACGAAGTGGAAGAAGAAAGCAAGCGCAGCCGGCAGGCGGCGGAGCAGGCGGAGAGAGGCGCGGCCATTCGGGCGGAGCTGCAACGATTGGGGGTGGCGAAGGTGGACCTGGCATACCGAGCGGTGCACGACGGCGTATTCCGCACGGAAGACGGGCGGCTGCTGGCGCACAGCGACGAAGGCGAAGTGCCGCTTAAAGAATATTTGAGCAACTTCGTGAGCGAAAATCCGGAGTTCCTGCCGGCCAGGATACCTGGAGGGTCGGGGATCACGGCCGCGCACAAGGCGCCGCGAGAGAGCACCGAAAGCGTGGACATCGAGGGCATCCGGCCGGGAATGAGTTCCGAACAGATGGAACGGGTACGGAAGGAGATTCTGCGCGTGGCTTCGCAGAACCTGCGGGGGATATAGGGGCGCGGCAGGAATGAGGCGGGTCCAGGGGGACCCGCGCAGACCAGAGGTCTGCCCCACAAAGACTTCAGCGACATTGGACAGGATGTCTGAATTCAAGAGGCAGGCAAGAGAACTTAGTCAACTTAGGAGAATGAATGGCGATAATTACTTCAGCTAATGTGGCCAGCGCGATCGTGAAGCTGGTGGCGGCAGACGCTCTGCCCGCCTTGGTCGGGAACCTAGTGATGGGAAACCTGGTCAACCGCGACTATGAACCTGTTTTGGCGCAAGCGGGGGACACGGTGAACATTCCGATTCCCCCAGTGCTGGTAGCCAACAACATCGCAGAAGGCGGAACAGTTCAACCGCAAAACCCGAACCTGGGAAATGCGCAGATCGTGTTGAACACACACGCCGAAGCGACCTTCCAAATTCCGGACGTGACCAAGGTGCTGGCGGTTCCGGACTTACTGCAAGTCTACATGCAGCCGGCGGTGGTGGCGATCGCCCAGAGCATCGAAACCAGCCTACTGAACCTGTTTGCCGGGTTTACGGCGAACACGCCGGTGGGTACGCCGGGGACATCGCTGGTAGAAGCGGTGATCGATCAGGCAGAGAGCGAGTTGTTTAGCGCGATGGTGCCATCCTCGGAGCCTAAATTCCTGGTGGTAAACGCCACGACCTACTCCGCATTGCGGCAGATCGAACGCTTCAGCGAATTCCAGACCGCCGGCGAGGCGGGGCTGCGGGCTTTGATCGACGGCACGGTGGGGAAGATCAAAGACTTTTTCGTGATGCGGTCGCAGTTCGTGGCAATGACCGGCAGTTCGCCCATCACGACCCACAACCTGGCTTTCACCAAGCCGGCAATCGGGCTGGTTATCCGCAGACTGCCGCAGCCATTGTATGGCACGGGCGCAGTGGCGCACTACGCGGAGATGGGCAATTTCGGCATGCGCGTAGTGATGAGCTACCAGCCGAATACATTGGCTCAGCAGTTCACGGTGGACGTGCTGTACGGTTGCGCGGTGATCCGCAACAACTTCGGCGTTCAGGTGAACTCATAGCGGGCGCGAGTGGGACCGACTCAGGCGGACAACAAAGAAGGGGGCCGGGTACGACCGGCCCCACAAGAGACAACCATGGACTTACAAGTTTACTTCAGGAAGATCCGGGCAACGGAGGAAAGCCTACAAGATGCTTCACCCTTGTTGGTGAGCCTCGAAACACAAGATGGCGGACGCGAAGGAGTGCGCACCGAGGTTCCACGCCGGATTGCGGCGCGGATGATCGTGGAAGGCGCCGCGCGCCTGGCGACGGCCGACGAAGCGCGCGAGTTCCAAGAGCAGAAGGCGGAGGCGAAGCGGCAAGCGGATCAGCTTGCGGCGGCGTCGCGGATGCAATTCACGGTCATTTCGCCCAATGAGCTACGCAAGCTGAAGGGCGGCGCACAGACGGGCAAAGAGTAGGCCGGGGCGATGGCGTTATTCACGGACGGAATATCGACGATCCAGGATTTGACGGTGCAGGACTCCTACGTGCTGGCCACGGCCCAAACGGAGAACATCGATCTCAGCCAAAAGCTGGCGCTGGCGCAGCAAGAGCTCGGAATCGAAGTGACGACGCTGCTGCAGCGCAGCAACGTTTACGCCTGGCAGTTCCGGCTCCCACCGGAGCCTTGCTTGAACAACATCGTGGTGACGCCGCCGCTGCAGCTTTGGCACGTGTTCCAAACTTTGACGCTGGTCTATCAGGATGCCTACTTCGACCAATTGAACGACCGCTATAAAGGCAAGCGGGATCAGTTTCAGCAACTGGCAAAGTGGGCCATGGACAAGCTCATTCAGACCGGGATCGGCATTGCGCGAAACCCCATCCCACAGGCCGCGCCGCCGCAACTGACGTCGATTCCCGGCGGTCAACCGGCGGCGACCTACTGCGCGAGCGTGGCGTGGCTGAACGCGGAAGGCCAGGAGGGGCAGGCCGGCAATCCCAGTACTCTTACCATGGCGGCCGGGAATGCCCTGGTGGTCCAGCCGGTCAATCAACCGGCCAACGCAACGGCTTGGAATGCATACGTGGGCCTGTTACCTACGACAATGACGCTACAGAATACGGCGCCCATGCCGTTGGATCAGGTGTGGGTGCAGGCTGGGCCAGTATCCACTTCGGGACAAGCGCCGGGGAACGGACAGGCGCCGGACTATCTGCGCGGGTTGCCGCGACTTCTGCAGAGGGGTTAGAGAATGGCATGGGTAGGCAGCACGGTCACCGCACAGGTAGTTACGCTTCTGAGCGCGCCACAAGGACTGAACGCCTCCGTAGCGACGCTAGCCCTGGCGGAGAATGTCACTCTGCCGCCGCTTGGAGAGAGTCAGATTCTGGCGCAGAACGTATCGATTGAGTTAGCGGAGCGCAGCACCGACGTGGTTTATCCGGCGGTCAACGTGTACTGCGAGAAGATCGTGAACCAGCTCAAGGAGAAATTCAGGAATTTCTCCGGAATCGCCATGATGGCGATCGAAATGCGGGTTTCACAAGACAGGCTGGAAGGGATCGAGGATCAACTGCAGATGTATACCGACGCTGTGACCCAGGTACTGGATCAGAACCGGGGGGACTGGGGTGAGGGAATGTTCTACGCCGGATGCTATGAAGCGGCGTTGGGGCCGGTGAAGCACGGCGGACAGAATTTCATCCAGGTAGGAAAGGTCTCTTTCAACGTGGGAGTGAGCGACTAGAGCCATGGCCTCGTACATTTCATCTAATGCCAACCGCTTTTACACGGGACTGGAAAACACCTACGGACAGACGCCTGCGATCACGGCGCAGAACCGGTTTCCCACGCTGAAGCTGACGGCCAAGAATAATTTGGAAACAGCCGACCGGCGGGACAAGACGGGCAGCCGGACGTTCGTAGGAATACCCTCGGGACTGCGGCGCACGACCAGCTTCGACCTGACAACCTACATGACGAGTTGGGGCGGGCAGAGCGCGGGTCCATCCTATGGGCCGCTGTTTCAGGCCAGCATGGGGGCCGCTCCGGCGATGTACGCCGGCGGGGCAGCCGCGGCAGGCTCGAGCGGCACCACGCTGGTGTTCGCGGCGCCGCATGGGCTGGCCGTGGGCCAGGGCGTGTCATGCAACGGCGAGATCCGGTTTGTCACGGCAATCGTGAGCGCGACGGCCGTGCAGGTGAACGCCGTATTTTCGACCGCGCCGGCCGCGGGGACCGAGATCGCTCCGAGTATCTCCTATTTTCCGGCGACAGAATTGCCAAGCGTCAGCATCTTCGATTATTGGGATCCCAGCACCGCACTTCAGAGGATTCTCTGCGGAGCGGCAGTCGACAAGATGACCGTAAAGGTGAATGGCGATTTTCACCAGTTTGAATTCGAGGGAATGGCGCAAGACCTGCTCGACAGCGCCAGTCTTACAGCGGGAGAAGGGCAACTGAGCGGCTTTCCGGCGGAGCCCGCGCTGGGCGCATTCGACTACTCGATCGTGCCGGGTAACATGGGCGAGGCATGGCTCGGTGTTTCGCCCAGCAAGTTCTATACGATCACGAGCGGGCAGTTCCAGTTAGACAACGGCCTGGATCTAAGATCGAAAGAATTCGGAACCAACCTGCCGCTAGCTATCGCGCCGGGGCCGCGGTCGGTAACCGCGGCGTTCAGCCTTTATGAACTGAACGATGCGGCGACACAAGGGCTGTACCAAGCGGCGCGGCAGCAGTCGCCGATAAGCCTGATGTTTCAGCTTGGGCAGCAAACCGGTCAGGTGGTGGGCGTTTACATGATGAGCGTCGTGCCGGTCGTGCCGGAGTTCGACGACGGCGATAACAGGCTGCAGTGGAAATTCCAAGGATCGAAGGCGCAGGGGACGGCGGACAATGAGATCGTGGTGGCGTTCGGATAGCTTGGGGCCGATTCGCCAATCGGCCCGCAGGTTGACAACCTGCCCCACAAGGATAGGTTGCTAGATGGAATATACGAGTTTCGAAACCATAGACTCTAGCGTGGCGCCAGGGGTTAGTTACACAGTCGCCAAGATGTCATTTGGGCGCCGCGTAGAGTTGACGCGCCGTATCCGGGAGTTGGCGGCACGGAGAGAGTTCATGGAGGCGGGCGACACTCCCAACGAAAAGATGGAAGCCGCGCTGCTGGCGTCCGAGATCGATCGGATCTATATGCTTTGGGGATTGCAGGAAGTCACGGGTCTGGAGCTGGACGGGCAGCCGGCGACTCCTGAGTCGCTGTCTGCGAGCGGGCCCGAAGAGTTGTTTCGCGAGGCATTGGCCGCGGTCAAGCAACAGTGCGGGCTGTCGGAAGCCGAAAGAAAAAACTGATTGCCGCACTCCATTTTCAATTCTCCAACCAAGCCGGCTGGGAGTGCGCGGCGTGCCGAAAGGCCGGCCTGGAGATTAAGCGCAGGTGCGGCTGGATACCGCGGGCGCTAGAAACGCCCGAGCGGATAGTCTGGGCGAAGAACAGTGCGGCGACCACGGTTTGTCCAAAATCGTTTATCACGGCGCAAAGCATGGCGTGGCTCGAGGACTATCTGGTGCGGCGCAAGTTAGGGCAAAAGGGAATCGAAAGTCTGGGGGCGCGCGAAGTGGAAGCTTTTTTGATTTTGGAGCAGGAGCTTACGGAGGTGAACGCCGGCGCCGGCGCCGTTCGCCAAGACAGCGGTCCCGCGCGAAGGGGAAGAAATGCCTAGTACGTCACAACAGACGCTGCTCGCCGCTTTCAACCAAGCGTCGGGCAGCCCGGCGGGGGGCCAATCGTCAACATCCCAGCAGGACCTGATCGATGCGCTGGGGCAGGCCTCGCAGACGATCGACGCACAGACGCAAGCGACCTCGGCCAACACCGACGCACTGGCGGAAAGCAGTCAAGGGCAGGGTTCCAGCGCCGGCAAGGACGTGTCCGATGTCCTTAGCACGGCGAGCAGTGTTCTAGGCGGCGGACTTAGTCTGATGCCGTTGGTGTCGCTGTTTTCCAGCTTGTTTGGCGGGGGACAGTCTCAACCGGCGCCCCTGACGTTTTTCGCGCTGCCCCCCTCGCTAAACCTCCAATCCACCGCGAGCGGCCAAGGCGTAGTCTGGGGCGAGAACGGTTTGCCGCGCTCCACGGGAAGCAGCGGCTCGAGCGCCGGCCAGCCGATCACCGTGCAGGTACAAGCCATGGACAGTCAGTCGTTTCTCGATCATAGCGACGACATCGCGCAGGCGGTACGGCAGGCGATGCTGAACATGAACTCCGTCAACGATGTGATCACGAGTCTCTGACGGCCATGTTTCCGACACTCAAGACCGGCGCGGTGATGCAATATCCGGGCAAGCGGACATTGTTTTTCAATACCGACACCATCCGTTTTCTGGACGGCACGGAGCAGCGCTTTCGAGACAACCCTTCGGTGCTGCATAAGTGGATTATCCAACTCGACCTGCTGGACGAATCCGAGCTGGACACATTAGACCAATTCTTCCTGTCGAACCAGGGCCGATTCGGCAGCTTTTCCTTCACCGATCCGTGGGACGGAACGGTCTATCCGAACTGCAGCCTGGCGGCGGACACATTCGGCTTTCAACTGAGAGCCGAGATGCGCGGCAAAACGACGCTCACCGTTTGCGAAAACAGGACCTAACATGATTTACTTCCCGCAACTATCGTCGGGCGCAACGGGCCAGTTTCCGATTACGAGGCAGCGTTTGGCAAGGACGGTGGTGAACCAAAGTTGTCAGGACTACCAGATCAAGCTGGCCGATCCGGGGGCGCCGATCACACATTGGCACATGTCCTTTGAAGAGATGAGCGACCAGGAACTGGCCGCCCTGGAAGCTCTTTTTCAGGCGGTGGAGGGGAGTTTGACGCCGTTTACCTTTCTGGATCCCGTCGACAATCTGTTGGCGTGGAGCGAGCAGCAGAATCAGCCCGTCTGGCAGGCGAGCCCGCTGCTCACATTGACAGGCGGCGTGGCGGATCCGATGGGAGGCATGGCGGCTTATCAAGTGAGTAACCCGACAGCCGCCACACTGACGCTACAGCAATCGATAAACGGGCCCGCCTCGTTGGACTACTGTCTGAGCCTTTACGCGCGCAGCGACCAGAGCACGCGGATGTGGCTGGTGCGGGGCTCCGAGACGGACGCGCGGGCGATTAGCTCGCAATGGACGCGGCTGATATCCGCCGGGCAGTTGCAAGACACGGCCGACTCCATCAGCTTCGGCATCGCGCTGGATCCGGGCGCCACGGTGGACGTCTTCGGAATTCAGGCGGAGGCGCAGACTACTGCATCGCTTTACAAACAAACGACCGAAACCGGAGGCGTGTACCCTAACGCGCGGTTTCAAACCGACACGCTCACGATTACAACAGTAGGTCCGGGCCGTAATGCCTGCGAGCTGGATATCGTCAATGTTGAGTATCTATGATCTGAAAGAACTTGCGGTCACGGACACTCCGCTGCTGCTGTTCCAGTGCGTATTGCAGAACGGGCAGGCGGAGTACTGGAGCACGCACCAGGTGACTTATGGCGGCAATACCTACGCGTCCCGGGTTATGAAGAACAACGTGTTCGCGGTGCAGACAGCCTCGGGCCAGGGAGTGGACGCGATTCCGCGCGTGTCGTTGTCGCTGGCCAACGCCGATTCCTACTTCTCGGAGCTGGAACGATCGGTAGGTTGGAAGGGCGCAACGCTGACGGTAACGTTTTTGTTTTACAACCTGCTGGAAGGCGCGGCGACGTCGGACGCAGCGGTATTATTTCAAGGCATCGTCAATCCTCCCGACCATAGCACCGAATCGCTGTTCCAACTCTCGGCCGTAAATTGGATGAACATGCAGAACGTGCTGCTGCCGCCAGTGCGGATTCAGCGGCGATGTCCCTGGCTGTTTCCATCCGACGCACAGCAGCGGCAGGAAGCGGTGAATGGGGGCAGCAGCGGGCAATACTCATTGTTCTACCCTTGCGGATATTCGCCCGATCAGACCGGCGGCGTGGGGACCATGGTGGGCGGCGTGCCTTACACGTCGTGCGCGTACACGCGCCTCGACTGCGAAGCCCGCGGGATGTTTTCCGGACCGATGCGGTTCGGCGGACTCGAGTTCGTACCTTCATCGATTCAGGTGCGGAGTTACGGCAGCGGGTGGCAGTACGCTCCCGTGGACGACAATATCGCTATCTACAACGACTTTGTCCCGCTGTTGTATGGGACTGCTTGGTATTACCCTCCTATCGTATTTACGCGCAACGACGGAAACCTGACTTACATGGAAGTGCTGCTGGGGATGGGGCCGATCCAGGGCGTGCAGATCGTGCTGGTAAACCAGATCCAGATTCCGGTCGGGCAAGCCGGCCAGAACATGACATCGACGGGCTGGTACAACGCGGTCAGCCTGGGGAGCCGGAACGGCGCGTTCGATCGGAACTTCACCGACGCAGCGGGCAATCCGGCGGGCGATCCTTACGGCAGCATGGCCTATCTTTCCATTGTCGTACCGAATCAGATTAACAACGGCCTGTCGCTACCCGTAGTGCAAGTCCTGGCGGATGGCTTGCAACTGCCGACCTATGCGGCCGACGGCACTTACCAGAGCACGGAGTTCACCGCCAATCCCGCGTGGATTTTGCTGGATATTTTGCAGCGCAGCGGATGGGGAACGGAACATATCGATCTGACCACATTCGCGGCGACGGCGGCGTATTGCGATCAGCAGATCCAGACGCAGGATCTGAACGGCAACAACATCATGATCCCGCGCTTCCAGTGCAACCTTTGCCTGCAATGGCGGCGCAACGCGGCAGACACGATTCGAGGAATCCGGAACACGGCCAGGCTGCTGTTCACGTACAGCGTGGGCGGGCTGCTGCAGTTACAAGTGGAAAACTCAATCGCGCTGCAGCAGCCGACGCAGCAGGCGTGGACCAACAGTGCGGAACCGTTGAATGGCGGATGGCCGGCATATGAGTTCAGCGACGGATCGACGGGCGTGGCGAACATCTTGCGCAAAGCCAGCGGAGAGCCGAGCGTGCAGGTGTCGTCCCGGAGCATCGCGGACACACCGAACCAGGTGAGCGTGGAGTTTCAAGACGCGTTCAACGGGTATCAGCAGGACAGCCTGCTGACGGTCGACGTGGACGACATTCACCTTACGGGCCAGATAATTACTACAACCTTAATGGCGTTGGGGATTCCGAACTACGACCAGGCCGCGCGCATCTCTCAGTTTACGCTGGATAAATCGATCGGCGGGAACACTTATATTACATTTGATACCAATGTGAAGGCGCTAGGTCTGCGGCCCGGCGATATAATTGCGGTTACATACTTAAAAGAAGGCTTTGAACGCCAACCGTTCCGCATCACCAAGATTGCGCCGGGCACGAATTATAGAATCACTACGATTACGGCGCAGGTGGAGCAGGACGAATGGTACGCGGATACAAATGGCCAGATACCCGGAGCTACGGGCGCGACCCCGCAGCCCGGCGCGGGCATTGGCGTACCGCGTCCGCTATTGGGCAATATCATCGATTCCAGCGGCGATCCGGGATACCAGATCGCCGAAAGCTCCAGCAACACCAGCGACGGCGGCGTCAGCGAAGAGCTTACGGTGGGCTTTTTGGTACCGGCAACGACGGCAACCGGCGGCCCGGCAACCCCGCTGGTGAGCCTGGCGGCCACGATCGGGGCGGGCGGAACGCTGGCGGGCAACCAAACGCTGTACTACGCGGTGAGCGCCCTCGATGCGGCGGGAAACGAGAGCGTTCTGTCATTCGTGATACTTGCCAGCATACCGCCAGGGTCGAATACTAATAGCGTGACGCTGACCGGACTTAGCTTCGACTCCAACACGACAAGCTTCAGCGTATACCGCGGACCGAATCCCCAACAGATGGGCCGGATCGCTTCCAATCAGGCGTTGAGCGCCAGCTTTACCGATACGGGATTGCCGGCTCAAGCCTGGGTACCGCCGGATCCGAATTTCGATCACGCGAATTTTTATTGGCGGATAGAACTGCAGCCCGAATACAACGCGACCATCGCGACCGCCAACACGGTGGGCAACAGCACCGCTGAAATGAGCGGCGCGAATTATGCCGGCATGATCGTCCGGATCATGAGCGGAACCGGCGCGGACCAGGAGTATGCGATCGCGTCGAATACCGCGACGACTCTCACGCTCACACAACCATGGGCGGTGCAGCCGGATGCAACCAGTCTTTTCGTGGTGGCGGAGGCGACGTGGATTTTCGCGGCCACCAGCAAGACCAGCCCGGTGCAGTTCGAGATCCCGAACGAGACGGGCGTCACGCTGCACATACAGGGCAGAGGGGCCAACGTGAACAATCTGGAAGGGCCGCCGCTATTGTCGACACTGACACGGTGGACCATAGGCGGCGGAGGGACGGGAGACATCGCGGCGCCGCCCCAGCCTGTGTTCGGCTTGGGCACATCGTCGCTCGCAAGCGGCACAGTGGAACTCAGCGGAGTTGCCTTTCCGACACTTACCAACACTACCAGCGTAACGGCAGCCACCCTGACTTTGTACTACTGGGACGAACTGGTTGGGAACACACCATTCTCGCTGTCCGCGGCGATGGCGGCGACTGATACCGTTTTGAATCTGACGCCGGCCGGCACCGCGGCGGCGGGAGCGTTCGTGCAAGTGGATGCGGAAGTGATGCAAGTGGTGGCGGCCGCAAACGGCGGGCTGCAATATCAGGTAACGCGCGGCATGCACGGTACGGCCGCGGCGGCACATGCCGCGCAAGCCGCGGTGTATCCATTGCTGAGCACCGTGGTGGTGGCGCCCTTCCCACTGGACTTCTTCGGCAGTCCACTGAGCGGCAACTGGAGCTTCCCGATAGCGCTGCCGAATACGAAGGTAGCCAGCGCGGAGCTGTTCGTCACGAATTCGATAGGCAACAGCCCGACGGCGGCGATCAACCTGACACAGTCGGTCAATTACGGATTGCGGCCGCTTTCCGGCGGACAGTACTCGTTCCAGGTGCAGGGATTCCTGGCGGTGGACAGCAATCCGGCGCCAAACGTGATCGTGGAAGCGGCGCATGCGGTGCAAGATGTGTATGCGATCGTGAAGCAAGCGCCAGTGGGCAGCGCCATCACAATTGTTCTAAGCCTGAATGGATCGCCTTACTGCACTCTATCCATTCCCGCAGGCGCCACTGTTTCGCCTAGTGTGGACGGCTTCGGGATGGCGCTGCCGGCGCAGGCGCAGCTCAGCATCGCGATTACTGGGGTGGGACAAACCACCCCCGGCTCGGACCTGACGGTAATCCTGCGGTTGTGACCAGGCGGACGAACGCATGACCACGCTTCAGATACTTACTCCCAACCAAGACTTGCAGTGCTACTTCTACGAGCCCTCGGCTGTGGCGGCATTGAGCGCCACGAGTGCGAGCGGTTTCACCGTTTCGGGTTGCTGGCGCTCGCAATTCGACTGGGTGGTGATTGAATGGAATCGCGACAACGTTTTCGAGCACCCGCTATTCCGCTATCTGCCGGTGAATGATTTGAGCGGATTGCAGCTTTCTTATCAAGAGACCCGCACTAACTGCATTGCGATCGATTCGGCGCTGTATGCCACCGTGGCGTGGCCTTATCTGCGGGTGTGGGCCGATCCCGGAACAGGCGAGCAGATCTATACCATTCCGTTGTTGGCGAATGCGACACCGGTGACTGGAAGCTATACGCCGGCATCGGCGACTTTCGAGCTGCAAGGCTCGGCGACGGGCGGCGACTATATCGAGCTGGCGTGGGATGAAGAGCACTACACGTATCAACTTTACGGCACGGACACGCTGGCATCGGCCGCGGCGGCGCTGGCCAACAGCATTAACACGTTCTCACAAACGATGCAAGCCTCAGTGAGCGGCACGTCCATCACGCTGACGCTTGCGAGCAGCACCAGCGGGGAGAACGGCAACCGGATTGGCGTTTATGGGAACGCGTATAGCGCGCCACCTGGAACGCCGACGGAGAGCTGGCAACCGGCGTGGCAACTTCTCAGCGGCGGCGTATCGCCGAGCCAGTGGCAGGTCAATCTGAACTTCAGTTCGATCACCGGGCAGGACCCCACGGGCGCAACGGTGCCGGTACCCATGAATGCGGTGCGCAAGATGCGCTGGACATGGTCGGCCGACCTGCAGCCGGGCAATTTCGCGCGCAGCGAGTTCGAGGTGCTGGTATCGAACTGGACCGTCAGCGGCTCGAACCGCGCCTACCAGATAGCGGGCCCGGGAAGCTGGCGCGTGGAAGACGACGACGCGTCCATCGGTTATACGGGTGAGTGGACTACGGAACTCGGCAACTACTCAGGGGGATCGATCGGTTATGCTACCACTCCGGGCGCGAGCGTAAGTTACTCCTACCAATCGCCGCAGAATCATATCCTGAACCTGGGGACACGAAGAATCCCGACGGCCGCACAGTTGTCCGTTCAAGTGGATCAAAATCCGGTACAGGTGTTGACCGTGGCGCTGCCGGGTGAAGATGTGCTGGTGCGATGGGCATTGGGAAACATGTCCGGCGGGACTCAGCACACGGTCACGATTACATATACAGGAGGCGCGGGATCGATTTTCTATTTCGATTTTCTGGAAATTGCGATTCCGACCGGCGATCTTCCTACTTTCGCGCCGGACCCGCAGATGACGCTGGCGACCGACTGGGACACGTTAAACTCGCAGGCTCTGGCGCCGGAGCGGACGGCGTGGCAGATTCAGGCGCTGGGATTTACGGGCAGGGCCAATCACTACGCGGGCGCGCTGTGGTTCTACGAGTTGGTTTGCGCGGGGCAACAGTATGCTACCGGAACGATCGCGTTTTCCGGCACGTCGGAGTTTGGAAAGACGACTCAGGTATCGCTGGGGCCAACCGTCTTCACGCACCTCAACCTGATCGGCGACACACCTGCAAGCTTGGCGCAGGCGTTCGCGCTACTGATCAACGAAGGGGCCACCGGCGTGTGGGCGCAGGCGAACGATGGGGTGCTCACCATCACGGCTCGCATTATGGAAAGCGCCGGCAACGGACCTACGCTTTCCGTCAATCTAGGCGGCAGTACGACCCTGCAGGCACAGACAAGCGGTGCGCTGGCAGGCGGCGTGGATGGCGCCTGGCTTACCGATTTTACGGCTTCGCCGCTGATCAACCGGGCCGCGCGCGACTGGAGCCAGAGCTTCTTCACGGCGCTCAACGGCTACGGTATCGAGGTGACGGCTTCGTTCAGCATGGAATTGGGCAATGGGGATCCGTCGGCGGCTGCGGGCATCGCGCAGTGTTATCCGAACGGCAGCGCATGCCAGGTGAACACGCCGGCTTTGCAGACGAATTTCTCGCCAACGAGCCTGGCGTTCTGGCAGCAAGTGTATCTCGAGATGGCCAACGTGATGGCCGCTGCCGGGGTGCAAGCGTATCTGCAATTCGGCGAAGTGCAGTGGTGGTACTTCTGCCCGCCAACGGATCCGGCCAGTGACAATTGGACGCCGATCGCCAACGGCGGTATGCCGTTCTATGACGCCTACACGACGGCTACGTTTCAATCGCAGTACGGGCGGGCCATGCACGTGTTTACGGACCCGAGCAACGACCCCACGCCGTATCCGCAGGAATCCGCATTCCTGCCTGGACTGATCGGCCAGTTCACCGCGGCGATCATGGCCTTCGTGCGGCAGACATACGCGAATGCGCAGTTCGAAGTGCTCTACCCGCCCGACACGAACGATGCTCCCCTCACCACCGTGATCAACTTGCCGGCGCAGTGGTCCCCGGCGAACCTCGATTGTTTCAAGACCGAGAATTTCACTTACACGGGCGACTTCGATCTGAATGCGGCGGTTACTTCGATCGATCTGCCGATGCAATTGGGTTTTACGCCGGCAGATAGCGCGCACCTGGTGGGCATCGGAACCTATACGACACCGTGGGCAAAAGAGGCGCATGTCGCGGAGGGGCTGAAGCTCGGGTCCGTGGTGCTATTCGCGTTGGACCAATTTTGCCTCATCGGGTATGGGTTGCCGCTTTCGCCTTGGCCGGGATTGGGCTTGTTTATGGGGGGGTGAAGCGATGCGTCAAATGTTGCCCTTCAGCCCCAGGGCTTCAGCGCGGTCCTGCATGGCCTTCACGCAGAAGGCGATGTGGTCGTCGAGCTCCACTCCCATTTCGCGCGCGCCATTGACGATGTCCTCGCGGCTGACGGAGCGCGCGAACGCTTTGTCCTTCATTTTCTTGCGCACCGAGGGCGCATCCACTTCGAAAACGCTGCGGTGCGGTTTGACGTAAGAGACCGCGGTGATGAAGCCCGCCAGCTCGTCGCACGCGAAGAGCGTCTTTTCCAGCGAGGACTCGCGCGGCACGCCTGTAAAATCGGCATGCGAGAGGATGGCACGGCGGATATCATCGCTGACGCCGCGCCCGGCCAAAATGGGCTCGCCCTTGGTAGGATGGTCCGGAAGCACGGGATGAATCTCCCAATCGAAATCATGCAGCAGCGCGGTGACGGACCATTTCTCTTCGTCCTCGCCGAGTTTGCGGGCATACGCGGCGACGCAAGCTTCCACCGCCAGCGCGTGCTTGCGCAGGTTTTCCGATTTGGTGAATTCGTGGAGGATTTCGAGGGCCTGTTCGCGGTTCATACCAATTATCATAAGCCTTACGCGCAGCGGTTCTTGGATTTCGCCGCGCACGGTGTGATATCACGGATTGTGGAGTCCGAATTTACATGGTCACCGACGCCGACCGTAGTATCCTGACCTCCGAAGCCGCGAGCTTCCTCGAAGGACTTTCGCGGAACTTCGAGGAGCGCCGCCAACAACTCCTCGCGCTACGGAGCGAACGCCAGCAGGAAATCGATGGCGGGGCGATGCCGCGGTTTCTGCCGCAATCAGCCTGGATCCGAGAATCCGATTGGGTTGCCGCTCCCATCCCCGCCGATCTGCGGGACCGGCGCGTGGAGATCACCGGGCCGGTCGACCGCAAGATGATCATCAATGCGCTGAACTCAGGCGCCAATGTGTTCATGGCGGATTTCGAAGATTCCAATTCGCCCACATGGCGGAACAATCTCGACGGGCAGTTCAATCTGCGCGATGCGGTGAACGGCACCATCGACTATGTGAGTCCCGAAGGCAAGCGCTACGAATTGGGCCAGCGCACCGCGGTATTGATGGTGCGCCCGCGCGGCTGGCATCTGGACGAGAAGCATTTCCTGGTGGACGGCCGGCCGATTTCGGGCAGTCTGTTCGATTTCGGGCTTTTCTTTTTTCACAATGCCAAAGCGCTGATGGCCAAGGGCAGCGGACCGTATTTCTATCTGCCGAAAATGGAGAGCCACCTGGAAGCGCGTTTGTGGAACGACGTTTTCCTTTTTGCGCAGCGGGAATTGGGAATTCCGCGCGGGACGATTCGCGCCACGGTGCTGATCGAAACCATCCTGGCCGCTTTCGAGATGGACGAGATCGTTTACGAGCTGCGGGAACATTCCGCGGGCCTCAATTGCGGGCGGTGGGACTACATCTTCAGCTTCATCAAGAAATTCCGCAACCGGCCCGGCTTTGTGCTGCCCAATCGGGCGCAGGTCACCATGGAGCGGCATTTCCTCAGCTCTTACGTCAGCCTGCTGATCGAGACCTGCCATCGCCGCGGTGTGCATGCCATGGGTGGGATGGCGGCGCAGATTCCGATCAAGAACGATCCGGCGGCGAACGAACAAGCGCTGGAGAAGGTACGGCAGGACAAGCTGCGTGAAGTGCGCGCCGGGCACGATGGAACATGGGTAGCGCATCCCGGGCTGGTGCCCGTGGCCAAGGCAATCTTCGATGCGCACATGGCGGGTCAGAACCAGTTGCAGCACCGGCCGCGGACGCAGGTGACCGCCGCGGACTTGTTGGCGGTACCCGACGGAGACATCACCGAAGCGGGCTTGCGATGGAACATCGACGTGGGGATTCAATACCTGGAGGCGTGGATGCGCGGCAACGGCTGCGTCCCGATTTATAACCTGATGGAGGATGCCGCGACCGCCGAAATCTGCCGCGCCCAGGTGTGGCAATGGGTCAAGCACGGCGCCACGCTGAACGACGGGCGTGTGGTGACCGCGGATTTGGTGAAGCGCACGATTGCGGAGGTGGCCGAGGGGTTGCGCGGTTCCATCGGCGGCGAGCAACTCGCGCGGGCGGCGCGCATGTTCGAAGAGATGACGGCCGGCGGAGACTTCCCGGAGTTTCTGACTTTGGTTGCTTACGAGTATATCGACTAACGCGGAAAAGCGGGGCCTGGAGACCCCGCGCAGACTGAAGTCTGCCCCAGCAACACGGTACACTGTAGGGACGTGACGCTCAAGAAGACCCGCACCGCGGCGGCGGCGAAGAGCGCGCCGGCGCCCGAGATCCCGCCGCTGAATTCTCCGCAGCTCTACATCAACCGTGAGTTGAGCCTGTTGGCCTTCCAACTCCGGGTGTTGGAAGAGGCCCAGGACGAACGGAATCCGCTGCTGGATCGCGTGAAATTCCTTTCCATCGTGGGCTCCAACATGGATGAGTTCTTCATGGTCCGGGTGGCCGGCTTGATCGACCAGGTGGACGCTGGAATTTTGGACGTAGGTCCCGACGGCATGCATCCGACAGCCCAGTTGGTGGCCATCCGCCGCGAAGTTAAAAAACTGCTCGCCGAGGCGCACAAATGCCTGCACGATCAGCTCCTGCCGGCGCTGGCCGCAGCCGGCATTCAAATCCTGGATTATGCCGCGCTGGATGAGAAACAACTGGCCATCGCCGATGCGTATTTTAACGAGACGGCCTTCCCGGTCCTCACGCCGCTGGCTTTCGATCCCGGCCGCCCCTTTCCGCATATCTCGAACCTGAGCCTGAACCTGGCGGTGCTGATCCGCGACAAAGACGGCGTGGAACACTTCGCGCGCGTGAAGATTCCGGATTCGTTGCCGCAATTCATCCCGCTGAAGCGGCCGCGCAAGAAGAGCCGCAAGCGCGCGCCGCGCGAGGAAACCTTCGTCTGGCTGGAGCAGGTGATCTCGGTCAACCTGCCCGCGCTATTTCGCGGCATGGACGTGATCGAGGCGCATCCTTTTCACGTGACGCGCGATGCCGATATCGCCATCAAGGAACTGGAGGCCGAGGACCTGCTCGAGACTATAGAGGAAGGCGTGCGGCAGCGGCGCTTCGGCAGCGTGGTGCGGCTGATGGTTTCCGACGATATGCCCGCGCACATTCTCGATATTCTAGTGAACAACCTGGAAATCGACGCCAGCCAGGTGTATCGGGTGCATGGTCCGCTGTCGCTCAGCCGCCTTATGCATTTGTATGCGCTCGACAGGCCGGACCTGAAGGACGCTCCTTTCATGCCCGCCGTGCCGAAGACGCTGGCGCCGGCCACGGCGGAAGAAGACGTTTTCGCGTTGATCCGGCGGCAGAACATTCTGCTGCACCATCCTTTCGATTCCTTCCAGCCGGTGGTCGACTTTCTGATGAAGGCGGCCAAAGATCCCAATGTGCTGGCCATCAAGATGGTGCTCTACCGCATCGGGCGGAATTCGCCGGTGGTGGAAGCGCTGCTGGAGGCCAACGAAGAGGGCAAGCAGGTGGCCGTGCTGGTGGAGCTGAAAGCGCGCTTCGACGAGGAGAGCAACATCGAGTGGGCGCGCGCGCTGGAGCGCGAAGGCGTACACGTGGTGTACGGACTGCTGGGACTGAAGACGCATTGCAAGCTGCTGATGGTAGTGCGGCGGGAGGCCGGCGCCATCCGCCGCTACATTCATCTGGCCACCGGCAACTACAACGTAGTGACGGCGCACCTGTATACCGATCTGGGCATGCTCACCTGCGACGACGAATTGGGCGCGGACGCGACCGACCTGTTCAATTATCTGACGGGGTACTCGGCGAAGAAAGATTATCAGAAACTGCTGGTTTCGCCGGTGAATTTGCGCGACCGCTTCGAGGCCATGATCAAGCGCGAGATCGCGATGCATGCCAAGGGGGGGAAGGGGCACCTGATTTTCAAGATGAACGCCCTGGTGGATCCGCAGGTGGTCCGGCTGCTGTATATGGCGTCGCAGGCGGGGGTGAAAGTGGACTTGTTGGTGCGCGGGATCTGCTGCCTGCGGCCGGGGATCCCGGGCGTCAGCGACAATATCCAGGCGATCAGCGTGGTGGGCCGCTTTCTGGAGCACAGCCGCATTTACTATTTCCGCAACGGCGGCCGCGAAGAGATCTACCTGGGCAGCGCGGACCTGATGCCGCGCAACCTCGACCGGCGCGTGGAGGTGCTGTTTCCGCTGGAGGGCGCGGACCTGATTCGCCACGTGCGCGAGAAGATCCTGGCGGTGTATTTGTCGGACACGGTCAAGGGGCGGCAGATGAAGAGCGACGGGGCGTATGTGCGGCGCGCGGCGGCGGGGCGCAAGCGCGCGGTGAATACGCAGGAGTGGCTGTTGAAGCAGGTGACGCAGAAGACAGAAGGCAGGAATCAGGAGTCAGGAGTCAGAAGTCAGAAGTCAGAATAGCAGGGCGGCAAGGCTGAAGTCAGGAGTCAGAAGTCAGAAGTCAGAATAGCTGCCCGGCGGCACCATGCGTGTTTATGCGGCTTCTGTCTACTGACTTCTGTCTTCTTTCTTGGGCTGCTGCTGGGTCATGCAGTGCAACGTTCCCAGGCCCCATACCAGCTCCACTGCGTGGATGCCGGTCACTTTGCGATTCGGGAACAGACGCGCCAGCGTGTCCAGGGCGATGCGGTCGTTTGGATCGTTGAATGTTGGCACCAATACCAGGCCGTTCGCTATGTAAAAATTCGCGTAGCTTGCCGGAAGGCGGCGGCCGTTGAAGATCAGCGGCGCCGGCATAGGTAGCTTTGCTACTCGCAGGGACCGGTCGCGAAGGATTTCGAAGTTTTCGCGTAGCGGCTGGTAGTTTGGGTCGGTGGGATCCGGCTCGGAAGCGATGACCACTGTATCGGCGTTCACGAAGCGGGCCAGATCGTCTATGTGGCCGTGCGTATCGTCGCCCGCAATGCCGTTGTGCAGCCAGATTATTTGCCGCGCGCCTAGGTAATCGCGCAGGGCTGTTTCGATTTCGCGGCGAGTCAGTTGCGGATTGCGTGCCTGTACGGGACTGAGCAGGCACTCCTCAGTGGTGAGCAGCAGGCCGCATCCGTTCACGTCGATGCTGCCGCCTTCCAGCACCAGGCCGGGCTCCCAAGCGCGCAGTTTCAATGCGGCAGCTAGCGTGGCGGGGATGGCGGCATCGTTCTTCCAATCGTCATACTTGGCCCAGCCATTAAAACGCCAGTTGGTCATCGCTACTTCACCGGCGCGATTCTTGACGAACAGCGGACAGTAGTCGCGCGTCCAGCTTCGGTCGGTAGGCGCATGAAAGAATTCGACTGCGTCCAGGTTGGCGTCGGCCTTGCGCAAGATGCGGCGCGCGGTCTCTTCGACGGCGGAGTCCTGCACCAGGATGCGAACGCGCTCGACGCGCGCCAGCTTGCGTACAATTTCCGCGTAGACCCATGGAATGGGCGCGAAACGGCCCGGCCAATCGTCGCGATTGTGGGGCCAGGCGATCCAGGTGGCCTCGTGCGGTTCCCATTCGGCGGGCATGCGGAAGCCCTGTGCGCGCGGAGTATTGGGCATCAGTCGAGCACGCGCTGGGTGATGGGGCCGTACGCGTCGATGCGCCGGTCGCGCAGGAAAGGCCAGTTGCGGCGCACCTCTTCGATGCGGCGCGGGTCGCACTCCGCGATCAGAATCTCCTCGCGATCGTGCGCGGCTTGGGCAATCACCTGGCCAAACGGATCGGCCACGAACGAGCCGCCCCAGAATTCCAGGCCGTGCTCCGGCGGGCCTTCGAAGCCCACGCGATTCACGGCCGCCACGTAGATGCCGTTGGCGATGGCGTGGGAGCGCTGGATGGTGCGCCAGGCATCGTGCTGCGCCGCGCCGAATTCCGCCTTTTCCGCGGGATGCCAGCCGATGGCGGTCGGGTAGAACAACACCTGCGCGCCGCTGAGGGCAGCCAGGCGCGCGGCTTCCGGATACCACTGGTCCCAGCAGACCAGCGCGGCCACGCGGCCGAAGCGCGTGTCGAAGCTGCGAAATCCGAGGTCGCCGGGAGTGAAGTAATATTTTTCGAGAAACAGCGGGTCGTCGGGGATGTGCATCTTGCGATAAATGCCCAGGAGCGCACCGTCGGCGTCGATGATCGCGGCCGTGTTGTGATAGACGCCCGCGGTGCGCCGCTCGAACAGCGGCGCGACGACGACCACGCCCAGTTCCGCGGCCAGACGGCCAAGCGCTTCAGTGGATGGACCGGGGATGGACTCGGCCAGATCGAAGAGCGCGGCGTTCTCTTCGCGGCAGAAATACTGCGAGCGGAAGAGTTCCTGGAGGCAGACGATTTGGGCTCCGCGCGCGGCGGCTTCGCGGATGCGCCATTCGGCTTTGGCGAGGTTTTCGTTGGGATCGAGGGAGCAGGCCATCTGGACCAGGCCGATGCGGAATCTTGCGAGGGGCACGCCTATATTTTGACAGACCTGTGAGGGAGAGGCCAGGAGGCCTGTCCTACCTTTTGCTAGCTTGTATCGTATGCATGCCGTTACACCCTTTGAAGGCGGATTTCTGCATACGCCCGATACTGCTAATGGGCACGGTTTGGTTTTGACGCACGGCGCGGGATCGAATTGCAACGCGCCGCTGCTGGTCGCCGTGGCGGACGCCTTCGCGGCTGCGGGCATTGCCGTGCTTCGCTGCGATCTGGCGTTCCGCCAGGCTCGTCCGCACGGGCCGCCCTTCCCGGCGATGGCTGTCCAGGATCGCGCCGGCCTGGCGCGCGCGGTGCGGGCGCTGCGCGACCGGCTCCCCGGCAAGGTGTTTCTGGGCGGCCATTCGTATGGCGGCCGGCAATCCAGCATGCTGGCGGCGGAGGAGCCGGAGCTCGCGGCGGGGCTGCTGCTGCTCTCGTATCCGCTGCATCCGCCGCGGCGTCCCGCCGATCGGCCAACCGCCGATCTGCGGACCGCTCATTTCCCGAAGCTCACTACACCTGCGCTTTTCGTGCATGGCACTCGCGATCCGTTTGGTTCGGTGGATGAGATGCGCGCGGCGCTGGCGCTGATTGGCGGGCCGCACGAGATGGTGGTCATCGAGGGTGCGGGGCACGATCTTGGGGGGAAGGGCTCGGGTGCGCGGGTGGCGGAGGCGTTCCTGCAATGGCCGATTAGCAATCGGCCTGCAGGTTAGCAACCTGCCCCACAAGAATCAGTACGATAAGCTGATGGCATGAGCCATTTGTGGATCGCGCTATTTATGCTTGCTGGAATCGAAGGCGACTGGAGCGGCGTCCTGGATATCGGGGCCATCCAACTGCACCTGGCGCTGCACCTCTCGCGCGCCGCCGACGGGTCGCTCACCGGCGCGCTCGACAGCATCGATCAGGGCGCCAAGGGCATCCCGCTTTCGAAGGTCACGGAAAACGACCGCTCGCTGGTTATCGAAATCAAGGCCGTGGGCGCCACCTATCAGGCCGAGAGGAACGCGGATGGATCGGAGATCACCGGCACGTTCACGCAACGCGGACAGGATCTTCCACTGACGTTTCACCGCGGCGCGCCGCCGGAACTGGTCCGTCCGCAGAACCCCAAGAAGCCGTATCCCTACGATGAAGAGGGTGTCATCTACGACAATCCGAAGTCCGGCAACAAACTGGCCGGCACGCTGACGCTGCCGCGCTCGCCAGGCCCGCATCCCGCCGTGTTGCTGATCACGGGATCAGGCCCGCAGGACCGTGACGAAGCCCTCATGGGACACCGGCCATTCTTAGTCATCGCGGACTATTTGACGCGCCGCGGCATCGCGGTGCTGCGCGTGGACGATCGCGGAGTCGGCAAATCCACGGGCAAATTTCAGGGCGCCACCACGGTGGATTTTGCGGGCGACGCGCGCGCCAGCGTCGATTTCCTGAAGACGCGCAAGGATATCGACGCGCAACAGATCGGGCTGATCGGACACAGCGAGGGAGGCATCATCGCGCCCATGCTGGCGTCGGAATCCTCCGATATCGCTTTTATCGTGATGCTGGCCGGCCCGGGCGTGACCGGCGAGGAGATCCTGATCGCTCAGCAGTATCTGATCAGCCGCGCCATGGGCATGCGCGAGGATGTGGCGGAAAAGAACAACGAGACCGAGCGCTACATCCTGGAAACGATCCAGGGGGAAAAGGACGATGCAGCGGCGCAGCGCAAGGTCCGCGAAGGCCTGGAGAAAATGTCGGAAAGTATGACCGAGGATCAGCGCGGCGCGGTAAAGGAGACGATCGCCAATCTCGAAAAGGAGATGCAGACCCTCACGTCGCCCTGGTTCCGCGCATTCCTGAGCTACGACCCGCGACCCGCGCTGAAGAAAGTGAAAGTGCCCGTGCTGGCCATGAACGGCGCCCTGGATTTGCAGGTGCCGCCGCACCAAAACCTGCCGGCCATCGCGGCGGCGCTGGAGGCGGGGGGCAATCCCGATTACGAGATCGTGAAGCTGCCGCATCTCAACCATTTGTTTCAGACCGCGCAAACGGGCGCGCCGACGGAGTACGCCAAAATCGAGGAAACCTTCGCGCCGGTGGCCTTGCAGGTGCTAGGCGACTGGATCGGGCGTCACACCAAACTAAAATAGAGGCAGCCATGCGTACATTTTTGTTTTTGTGTGTTGTCGCTCCGCTACTGGCCGCCGATAGCGGCTGGCAATCCGAGGGCATCGTCTCCGTCACGCACTCGCCATACGCGAAGCTGCACACTGTACCCATCCGCGCGGTGAAGATGGGCGACGGATTCTGGAGTGCGCGCCGCGCCATCAACGTGGAGAAGAGCATCCCCACGCTGCTCGCCGAACTGGAGCAGCACGGCGTGGTGGATAACTTCTTGCGCCTGGAGGGCAAGAAGGACGTACCGCGGCGCGGCCCGCTCTATACCGATTCCGACCTCTATAAGTGGATGGAGGCCGTGGCATTCGTGCTGCAATCCGGCGATGCGCCGAAACTGCGCGCGGAGTTCGACCGCCTGACCGGCATCATCCTCGCCGCGCAAGAGCCCAGCGGCTATCTGAACACTTACTGGACCGAAGAGCGCACGCCCAAACGCTTCGCCGAAATGTATCGCTCGCACGAGCTTTACTGCATGGGCCATCTGCTGCAGGCGGCCATCGCCTACTACCGCGCCACCGGCGACCGCAAGCTGCTCGACGGAGGAATCCGCTTCGCCAATTACATGGTGGAGAACTTCGGCCCGCGGAAGCGTCCCGCGTTGACCGGCCATCCGGAATTCGAAATGGCGCTCATCGAGCTGTACCGCACGACCGGCGATCGCCGCTATCTGGATTTCGCCGGCTATCTGCTCTCGGGCGTAGAGCGCGAGCGGTTGCACCTCACCGACGATCAGCTTGTGTACCTGTTTAGCGGCAAGCCGTTCACCTCGCGCACGGAATTCGAAGGGCACGCGGTGCGCGCCATGTACGCTTCCTGCGGGGCCACGGATTACTACATGGAAACCGGCGATGCGGCCTATCTGAAGACGCTCGAAACGCTGTGGGGCGACCTGGTGAACCGCAAGATGTATATCACCGGCGGGGTGGGCTCGCGCGAGGCGGGCGAGGCGTTCGGCGAAGCCTACGAGCTGCCCAACGCGCAGGCTTACGGCGAAAGCTGCGCCGCCATCGGCAACATGATGTGGAACTGGCGGATGCTGCTGGCGCGTGGCGAATCGCGCTTCGCCGATGTGATCGAGCGTGCGCTGTACAACGGTATCAACTCCGGCATGTCGCTTTCGGGCACGCTTTATTGTTACCGGAATCCGCTGGAATCGTCGGGCGAGAAGATTCGCAACGAGTGGTATGACACCACCTGCTGCCCGCCGAATCTGGAGCGCATTCTGGCATCGCTGCCGGGTTATCTGTATAGCACCAGTCCGCAAGGCGTGTACGTGAATCTGTTCCACAGCTCCACGCTGGATTGGCATTTGGAAAACGGCACGGGCGTCCGCATCGCGCAGCAAACCGAATACCCGTGGAAAGGCGCGGTGGATTTCACGGTCGATCCGGCCGGCCCCGCCGAATTCAGCCTGTTCGTGCGCATCCCGGCCTGGTCGGACGGAACCAGCGTGGAGGTCAACGCTCCTCCGCCATTTTCTGCCCGCCAAGACAATGCGCCCAAGGCTGGAGAATACTTCGAGATCCATCGCCGCTGGCAACCGGGCGACAAAGTGCATATCGAGTTTGAAATGAGACCGCGCCTGGTGCGCGCCAATCCTCTGGTGCGCGAAGACGCAGGCCGCGTGGCGCTGGAGCGCGGCCCGCTGGTCTACTGCCTAGAGCAGCCCGATCAGCCCGGATTCAGCCTGCTGGATGCCACGCTGCTCGACGACGGGTCGAGCTTCGTCGGCGCTTTTCAACCGGATTTGCTAGGCGGCGTTCTGGTGCTCAAACACCGTGGGACCGTGGTGGATCATCCGTTCAGCAGCGAGCCGCTCTACCGCGCGTTTCGCGAGCGCGTCGAACGCCCCGGCAACGTGGTGAAGCTGACCTTCATTCCTTACTATGCGTGGGCCAATCGCGAGCCGTCCCGCATGGAGGTCTGGGTGCCTTATGTAACAGCCGCGGCCGAGTGACCGCGGAGCCAGCGAAACGTAGATTCCAAGTCAGTGGATTGGAAGACCAACGATCCAGGCACAACCGCGTCCGCGCCGGCCGCGTGCAATTCGCCCACAGTGTGGGTGCGGATAGCGCCGTCGGCCACCAAGCGCACACCGGGCTTCGCATGCTCGCGCAGCAGGGTGCGCGCCTCGCGCAGACGATCGCACGCCTGCGGAGCAAGGCCGCGTCCCTTCGCGCCGACTTCGGTGCCCAACAGGATGACGACTTCGACCGCATCGAGATACGGCAGCACGGCGCGCACGGGCGTTTCGAGCTTCAGGGCCACTCCGGCGCCGCATCCGTGCCGCAGCGTTTGTTCGATGGCGGCGCCGGCTTCGGGTTCGCCGTTTTCCACGTGTACGGTGAGCAGGTCCGTGCCGGCATCCAGAAAGTCCCCGGCCAGCAGGGAAGGGTGCTCGGCCATCAGGTGCACATGAAAGGGGACCGTAGTGTGCGGGCGGATGGCGCGAATGAGATCGGGGAAGAAGAGCAGGTTCGGCACGAAGTGGCCGTCGGCCGCATCCAGATGGAAGGAATCGGCCCAGGGTGAGAGGCGGCGAACGGCCGCTTCGAGATTGGACAGATCCGCGGACCAGAGCGATACGTCGGACAGGAGACGATCACGCGGCAACTGGGACCAGCCGGACACAGTTCAGCGTAGCAAGTTCTGACGCGCGGGATGGTGTGCGAAAATCGGATAGGGACACGGTATGAAGCCCAAGATCTACATCTCGCATCCGCGACTTCCCATCGAGGAGGTGGCGAAGATGGTAGGCGTGTCTAAGCGCCGCTTGAAGGAACTGATTGCGCTTGCCGCTGATCTGAGCGGATCGAAGGCCCCGCGTTCCGTGAAGTCGAACGGCAAACCGCGCGCCACTAAACATCCCGCACCCAACGCTTCCGTCAAGAGAACACCTATGAAGCCCAAGATCTACATTTCGCATCCGGAGCTCTCCATCGAGGAGACCGCGAAAATGGTCGGCGTATCCAATCGCCGGCTGAAGGAACTGAAGGTCATCATTGCCGATCCGCATGGATTGGAGGCGCCGCGTCGATCAAAGCCGGCTGGCAAATCGAGTGCACACAAACGATCGAAGTGAACCGCCAACGGCTAGGGAATACGGGGTGTTCCTCAACATACCGTATGACCAAGCCTTCGAGTCGCTTTACCTTGCCTACATTGCTGGTCTATGCGCGTTTCGCCTCGCACCACGAGCGACTTTACAAATTCCGGGCGGCGGCCGCCGGCTTGATCGAATCCTTGATCTGATCGGAAGTTGCCGTTATTCTTTCCACGACCTCTCGCGTGTCGAGCTGAGTCTGAAACGACCGGCGACGCCCCGCTTCAACATGCCCTTCGAACTGGGTTTGGCCGTCGCGTGGCAGAGATTCAAGGAACCATCCCACACCTGGTGTGTCTTTGAATCGCGCAGTTGGCGAGCAGGCAAATCACTCAGCGATTTGAGCGGTACGGATGTGTACGTTCACGACGGTACGCCGACGGGGGTCTTCCGCGAGTTGTGCAATGCTCTGGTTCTTGCAGACCACCAGCCGACAGTCGCACAGATGGCGGTTATCTATAGGGGGCTGCGTCGCCGCCTGCCGAGTGTCATAAAAAGCGCGGGAGCAAAGTCCGCATTCGAAGCGAGAGTCTTTGCCGATCTAATCGTCGTCGCAAAAGGTCTCGCCGCCCAACCCGTCCCCTGACTCAGTACCCCTCATCCTCCACCGCCACCTTCCCCGCAAAGCTCCGATAGGTATACACAAAGTAACCCGTAGTCAGCAGCATTCCCGGAATGAACCACGCCAGCCCCACCTTCAATCCATACGGCGCGGCAGACGCGTTGTAGACCGTAAGCCCGAGCCGCGGATCTATGTTCGACGGCAGCACATAAGGATACAGCCCGAAGGCCGCGCTGGTCAGCATCCCCACGATGAACAACGACGAGCACAAGAATGGCGCGAGGCTGCGGCGGTCGAGCGCGCGCATGCCGATCAACCCGGCCACGGCCAGAAGCGGAAATACGTAACCCCAGGGCCGCGCGCCGAAGCTCGCGCCAAGCCGCGGCTGGATCGCGAAACTGTACCAGGTGATCGCCGCGGTGAGCGGCAGCAAGGCCCACCAGCCCGCCTGCGCCGCTTTGCGCGCGCGCCGTTCCAACTCGCCATCCGTCTTCAGCGCCACCCAAAGCGCCCCGTGCACCAGCAGCGTAGCGAACGCCGCCAACGCCACCAGCACGGTGTACCAGTCCAGAATGCCCACCTCGCGGCCAATCCCGAAATTGGTCCACAACGGCAGGAAGAACTCGTTGGCATCGTCGAGCGGCACGCCGCGCACAACGTTGCCCAGCGCCGCGCCGAAGAAGATGGCCAGCAGCGCGCTCGCGCCGCCGAATACCACGTCCCAGAACGGCTTCCACACCAGGCTGTCGATGTGATTCCGAAACTCGATCGAAATGCCGCGCAGGATCAGCAGCCACAGCACCATCATCAGGGGCAGATAGAATCCGCTGAAGCTGGACGCGTAGAGCGCCGGAAACGCGAAGTATAGCGTGCCCCCTCCTGCCAGCAGCCATACTTCATTGCCGTCCCACACCGGCCCGATGGAGCGCAACACCTGCCGCCGCTCGCGATCCGTGCGCGCCACCAGAAGGTGGATGATGCCCGCGCCCAGGTCGAATCCGTCCAGCACCACGTACACGGCGATCATCACCGCCACCAGCATGAACCAAACGGTCTGCATCACGCCGCCTCCGGCCCGTGGTCGATTTCCTGGTATACCAGCAGCAGGAACAGTATAGCCAAGACCACGTACATGCCCATGAAGCCGATCAACGTGAACAGCGCGTTGCCCGCGGAAACATGCGGCGACACGCCTTCGTGCGTGCGCATCAGGCCATAGATGAGCCACGGCTGCCGCCCGGCTTCAGCGGTGATCCAACCCGCCGTGTTGGCGATGTAGGGGAACGGCGCGGACAGCATCAGCAGCCACAGTACTTTGCGCTGCGCGAACAGCCGGCCGCGCCACAACTCGACCGCGGCCAGCGCCATCACCGCGATGAAAATCGTCCCCAGCCCCACCATGATGTGATAGCTGAAATAAAGCAGCGGGATGTTGTCAGGCCAACGGTCCGGCGGAAATGCGTCGAGACCTTTCACCTGCGCCATCCAACGCCGATAGGTCAGAAAGCTCAGCGCGCGGGGCACCTCGAGGGGATTGTCCAGGCGGCGCTGCTCCACGTCCGGCTGCCCGATGAGGGCCAGCGGCGCGCCCGCCTCAGTCTTGAACAGCCCTTCCATGGCGGCCAGTGTGGGCGGCTGATGGAGCGCGATGTTCTTGCCTTGGCCGTCGCCCGTGGGAAAAAGCATCAGGACCGCCGACACGATTCCAGCGATTACGCCGACCCGCACAAACGTCTGCCCGTACGGCTGCTCCCGCTTCACCAAAAGGTAAAACGCGCCCACTGCCGCCATGGCGAAGCTGCCGGTCACCACCGCGCCCATCATGTTGTGCAGATACTGCCACAGCAGCCAGGGGTTCAGCAGCAACCCCCAAAAGCTGGTGAGGAGAATCTCGCCGCGCGGCCCCAGCGCGTAGCCCACTGGATGCTGCATCCAGGCGTCGGTGGCCACGATGAAGAATCCGGATAGCCACGACCCCAGGAAAACCAGAAATCCCGCCAGCCAGTGGCCCCGGGGTCCCAGCTTCTTTTCGCCGAACAAAAACAGGCCCAGGAAACTCGATTCCATGAAGAACGAAAACACGCCTTCCATGGCCAGCGTCTGCCCGATCACTCCGCCGGCGGACTTCGAAAAGCGCGCCCAATTGGTGCCAAACTGGAATTCCATGGGGATGCCGGTGACCACGCCCATGGCGAAGTTGATGGCGAAGATCCGCGCCCAGAATCGCGCCGCGCGATTGTAGTGTTCGTTCCCGGTGCGCAGCGCCATGGTCTTGAGTACCACCAGCAAGAGCGCCAGTCCCATGGTTAATTGGGGAAAGATGTAGTGGAACGTAACGGTGAAGGCGAAATGCAGCCGGTGGACGGTTAGTGCATCCATTTTGAAGGCCGATGCCGAGGCGCGCCTGACTCTTCTCATGTTCGCACACGGCTCGGCGGCGCAACCATGCCGCAGCCCGGTTTATACTTGAGTCATGTCGATCTTGAGCGACGGCCGGATTAGCAGGACGCCCGGCGTTTGCGGCGGCAAGGCCTGCATCGCGGGCCATCGCGTCCGGGTGCTCGATGTTGTGGTGTGGCATGAACACCAGGGCATGACGCCCGACGAGATCGTGTCCCAATTCCCTACCATCACTCTCGCCGACGTGCATGCCGCGCTGGCCTACTATTTCGATCACCCCGAAGAGATCCAGCAGGAGATGCAAGCGGAGCGCGCGTTTGCGGAGGAATTCCGCCGTAACAATCCATCCCTGCTCGAAGCCGCTCGTGGCGCACGCACCCTGCGTGCCGCGTCGGCACTTTTGCCGACGCTTGGTGCGTAGAGGGCGTCCCACAGCAGGGTGAACGCGGGCTTGATCGGCGCGACTGGCACGGCGCAGATTGAGTTCGCTGCTTCATCCGGCCGCATTATGCCAACGCAAGACGACGACTTTCTCCCGCTCCATGCGCGAGGTGTGGCTCACGCGGGTATCGCCTACGGCCAGCAACAGTCCATGTCCATCGGGGAAATGCTCCGCCGCGTGGTTTTGATCCACGATCTGTTGTCGCCTGAGGAGATGGCCGGCAGAGTCGAGTTCTTGTGAGCGAAGACGCGCGGCCGAATCCGGCGATCGCCTCGCGGTCACTGAACCGTAATCTGCGCAGCGGCCAATGAGCCGGTCCTCTGTCCTCTGGCAGCCACCTCGTCGGTGCCGACAGCCGCTCCTGACGGGATCGCGAACTGAGCGGAAAACGAGCCATTCTTGTTGGCCCTCGCGCTTCCCAACGACGTTTGCGGATTCGACCATCCTAAGCCTATCGCTTCACCGGCCGCGTAGCCGAAGCCCGTTACAGTGACGGTAGCCCCCGGCGCCCCACTGTTCGGACCGGCGGAAAGCCACGGCCGCACCGATATGATCCCGGAGGCAACCGTGCCGCTGCTTGCCCGATGGCCTGAAGTCCGCACGCGCCAAACGGCGTCTGGGGTATGCGGCCCTCCACCTGGGCTTTGCCGCTTGCATCGGCGGTCGCCGTGCCGATCGTGACCGGAGTGCTGGCGTACGCAACCAGGTTGACCGTTTCGAACGGGGTAAAGCCGCCGGCTGACGCAGTGACCCCAATCCCTGGAACACCTGAGGACGGGCTCACGGTCAGGCCGCCAGCGGTCTCAATACTCACTCCCGAGACGAACGCCGTGTGATCGCCGCTCACAGTGCCTTCAAACGTCACGATATGCGAGCCGCCAGTGCTGGCCGTGAAAGAAACCGTCTGGAGAGCGAAGGGCGTATAACTGGACAGCGCCCAGGTTCCGATCACCTGGCCATCGATTATTGCCTCTACCGTCTGGTTGCCATCGAAGGTGCCGCTGGCGTAGCGCGAGCCGAGATAAAAATTCAGCGTGTAGCTCCCACCCGGAGCGAAGCCGGTAATCGTCTGTGCGACGGCGGTGTTGGCCCCTTGCAGGAAAACAGCCCGGCTAAATGGCAGGCCGGTGAATGAAGGTGGGTCGAATATCGTGTTGGGATCCGTCATACCGTCTGAATTATGGTCGTTTGGGTTAGCGTCGCCTGGAAGCGAAGCGAACGCCCAGCCGATGGCGACCGCGCTGTCAAAATCCTGCTGTTGACCGGCGCAATTCCCCCCCATGTATGACTGAGCGGCAGTACCGTTACTGCACTGCACGGCAACGTTGGCGAAATTCGGATTGACAACCGTGAGTGAAGCCGCCGACATGATGGAAATCGTCAGCGCGCCCAGTACATAAATCTTCGTGGTCAGAGACATCGATTGCCCCTCCTCCGGTTAGTGTGGGGGCGCGGCGGGGGGTGGGGGTGGGGGCCCCTCCTCCGATAAGTGTCCCCCCCCCCCAGCACCTGTCAATCCAACCTCGGCCTTTTATCCCGCCGCCCGCGCCGTGCTACATTTCACCGCATGAAGTTCTTCGCCAATCTCCTGGCTGTGCCGCTGCTCCTGTTGCCGGCGCACGCGCAGGTGTTCACCTTCACGCACGACGAAATGCTGAAGTACACCCCGCACAACCCATTCGACCGCTTCGAGGATGGGCGTCCGAAAGTGCCCGACGCCATCCTGGAAAAGGTGAAGGGCCTCTCCGCCGAGGAAGTCTGGGCCGTGCTGCCCGGCGGCGGTTTTCGCAACCAATATGAAGGCGGATGGCGCATCCTGCATCCCGATCGCAAACTGGTGGGCCGCGCGGTCACCGCCGTGTTCATGCCGGCGCGCCCCGACATTGCCGATATCATGGAAGCCGACGCCAAGGCCCAAGGACTCCGGGACAATAAAAACCAACGGGTCCTCGACCTGCTGAAGCCGGGCGACGTGCTGGTGGTGGACATGTTCGGCAAAATCGAAGACGGCACCATCGTCGGCGACAACCTGGCCACCTACATCTACGCCACCACCGGAACCGGCCTGGTGGTGGATGGCGCGATCCGCGATCTCGAAGGCATCCAGCCCATCGGCATGCCGGTGTACTGCCGCGGCGCGCATCCCACGCCGATCGGCAATGTCATGCTGACCGGCATCAACGTTCCCGTGCGCATCGGCGGGGCTACCGTGATGCCTGGCGATGTCGTATTCGGCGATAGCGAGGGCGTGTACTTCATCCCTCCGCAATTGGTGAAGCAGGTGGTGGACAAGGCCGAAGTGACGCATATCCACGACGAGTGGACCCAGATGAAATTCAAGACCGGGAAATACAAATCCACGGACATTTATCCCAGCCCGCGCGACCCGGCCCTGAAGAAAGAATACGAGGAATATTTGAAGCAGAAGTTGGGACAACAGCAATGAAAACAAAAATCGCGCTTACATCCTGCCTGGCGCTGTTGTGGATCGCACATTCGATCGCCGCGAACTGGCTCTCCTACGGCTACGATCCGCAGCGCACCGGCTGGAGCCCGCAGGAAACCGACATCAACCGCGACAACGCGAAATCCATCACGCTGCTTTGGAAGACGCACGTCGATAATCAGCCCCGCGAGCTGAACTCGCTCACCGCGCCGGTCAACGTCGAATGGGTGACCACCGACAAAGGCATGGCGGAAATCGTGATCGTGGGCGGCGCTTCCGACAACCTTTTCGCGCTGGATGCCGACAGCGGCAAATTGATCTGGAAGAAGGCGTTCGAGGCCGAAGGCAAGCCGCACGGGGGTTCTTTCTGGCTCTGTCCCAACGCGCTGAACGACACGCCGCTGATTCGCAAGAATGGGCTGGCAGCCACCGTGTTCGTCATCGCGAGCGACGGCAAGCTGCACACGCTGAACGCCATCAACGGAGAGGACCGTACACCGCCGCGGAAGTTCGTGCCGCCGTTTTCCAAGAACTGGAGCCTGAATCTGGTGGACAACGTGCTGTACACGAACACTTCGCAAGGCTGCAACGGCGCACGCTCGGGCGTTTATGGCATGGACCTCGGCACGCCGGACAATCCTCCCAAGTTCTTCCAGGCGGCCAATGGCGGCGCCGGCATTTGGGGACGCGCGGGCGTGGCTGTCGGCCTGCACGGCATGGTGTTCGCGCAGACCGGCGACGGCTCCTACGATGCCGCCCGCGGCCAGTTTCCCGATACCATCCTGCAGCTTTCGGCGAAGGATCTGACGCTGGTCGATTACTTCACCCCGGTCAATCACAATTACCTGACGCGCAAGGATCTGGATATGGGGTCCATGTCGCCCACGGTCTTCTCGCTTGACGGACACGAGGTGGTGGCCGCCGGCGGCAAGGAAGGCGTGGTCTACCTGCTGGACGCGCAACACATCGGCGGTCCGGATCATAAGACGCCGCTCTACCGCAGCCCCGTAATGGCCAACGAAGACGCCGATTTCGCGGGCCGCGGCTTCTGGGGCGCTTTCGCCACCGCCGAAGACGAGCAGAAAAACCGCTGGCTCTATGCGCCGGCGTTGGGCGCGGCGGCCAGCGGCGCGAAGTTCCCGCTGACCAACGGTGAAGCGCCGAACGGCAGCATCATGGCCTTCCGCGTCTCGGAGAAGGATGGCAAGTTCGAGGCGGCGCCGGCGTGGATTTCGCGCGATATGAATTTGCCGGAGCCTCCGATCGTGGCCGGTGGCCTGGTCTTCGCCATATCGAACGGCGAGTTCGCGCGCCAATCCAAGGGGACCGAAGGCGGGCTGTATAGTTCCGCCGAGCGGGTCGCCAAGCACACGGGGCACGCGGTGCTCTACGCTTTTGACGCGACCACCGGCAAGGAACTGTATTCGAGCGGAGAGACCATGCCGGGCTGGACGCATTTCAGCGGGATTTCGATCTCTGGCGGCAAGGTGTTTGTGACTACTTACGATTCGAACGTGTATGCGTTTGGCGTGAAGGAGTAGGGCAGCCCCCTGGGCTTGCTATAGTTGTAGACGTACGATGACCGTCGTCCTCAAATCGAACACCGATCTCGTAGTTCCGCCCAGCGTGCGCCGGCAGGCGGGCATCAAGGCTGGAGACCAACTTGAGTTTAAGGCGTCCCAGCGCACCATCATCATCACCGCCATCAAGCCGCCAACCTATAAAGCGACGAGAGCCGAGCTCGCGACCATCCGCAAAGGCGAGGCCGAAATTGCTCGCGGCGAATACGTAACCTTAACGGAGGTCCTTAATGGCCTGGACCATCCTCGTCGCAAGAGCCGCACAAAAACAACTAATACGATTCCCCGCTAACGACCAGAAGAAGATCGCCGCCGCGCTACGGTCGCTGTCCGAAGATCCCTTCTCGGGCGACATCCTCAAACTGGAGGGCGCAGACAAGCGCTGGCGCCGCCGCATCGGCAGCTATCGGATATTTCTTGCCGTTGACGCCGCCACCAAGACAGTGTCCGTCAGCGCTATTGCCCGCCGTACGTCTACGACGTATTGAACCGTCTCGCGATCCTGCCTGCGACACACTATCATCAATTCATGCGAGGTCTCTTAACGAGAACGAATCGAGCGGGAAGATCGCTTCCTGCCGTTGCTGGCCGCCGCCCTGACGGCGGTCGCGCTGCAAGGCGCAATCGAGCCGTCATCAACGGTGCGCTATGATCGACGGTGGAGGGGCACATGCCGATAATGCCGGCTGCCATTGTGCAGCAATCCAAGATTGACGCGGAAGTGCGGGCAGTTGAGGCTGCTCTGCGGGGTGACATTGTCCGCATCAAGTACGAGATCGGCGAGGACTGGAGCGGCCAGTGGGCCATCTCCTTCCGGATCGTGCTCTCCGACGAGGCCGCCAAACATCGCCTGCGGCAGGTAGCGACGAACGTGGAACGGCGTCTAGCTGAACGTTTGGACTTTCAGGCACTCGGCGTTTTTCCTTACCACAATTTCAGGAGCGAGTCCGAACAAAAAGCATTGCGGGAAGTGGCTTGGGCGTAGGACATGGCGTTTGCCGATGATTTGCTTAAGGACGCCTATCATCTTGCTAGCCGTGGAGGGAAGAATCCGAGACAATCCAGCCTGCGGCGGGCGGTTTCAACTGCGTACTACGCGGTATTCCACCTGCTGATCGCGGATTTCGTGGCAAATTGGGCGTTGCCGGACCAGCGGCCTCGGCTCGGCCGGATGTTTGAGCATCGCCGGATGAGCGGGGCGATACTCAACTTCCGTGATAGGAAGAATCCAACGCCAACCGAAACAGAACTCCAAGGACTCATCGGTAAATTCATTCAGTTGCAACGAGATCGATACGAAGCGGATTATGACGTAGCAAGAAAGTGGTCGCGTTACGATGTCGAGAATACGTTGGCCTCGGCAACCGAATAGTTCAGGACCTGGCGAAGCATTCGCAAGGAAAAGGTAGCGCAGCATCATTTTATGTCGATGTTCGGGGCGCGGCAAAACTAGATCGACCTTCTGCCGGGTTCGATCTCGGCAGTCAAGGATGTCCACGACCCTGGCTGCGAGACATTATCATCCATTGATGCGAGGTGTATTAATGAGAAGGAATCGTGCGGGAAGATGCTTCCTGGCGCTGCTGGCCGCCGCCCTGACCGCGATCGCGCTGCGCGCCCAGGACGATGCCGCTCCGCTGATCGCCCGGATCGAAGCCGCCCAAACGCCGAGCCGCCGGGAGCTGGATGGTTTGACGCTGGCCGCACTCATGCAGCATTGCCACGTCCCCGGCCTTAGCATAGCCCTGATCCGCGATTTCAAGATTCACTGGGTGAAGGCGTATGGGATCGCCGACGCCGCATCGGGCCGCCCGGCCGCGGCCGATACGCTGTTTCAGGCGGCCTCGATCAGCAAGCCGGTCACGGCGATGGCGGCGATGCGGCTGGTCGATGGGCGCCGCTTCTCGCTGGACGACGATATCAACACGATCCTGAAATCGTGGCACGCGCCCGGCCACACGGTGACGCCGCGTTCGTTGATGAGCCACACCTCGGGCGCGGACGATGGGTTCGGGTTTCCGGGATACGATCCGTCCGCGGCGAGGCCTACCCTGGTTCAGATCCTGGACGGGAAGCCGCCCTCGAACGTCGGTCCGGTGCTGTTCGCGCGGCCGCCGTATGAAGCGTACAAATACTCGGGCGGCGGCGTGACCATCATGCAGCTTGCGCTCATGGATCTCACGGGGAGGCCGTTCGCCCAATTCATGCGATCGACAGTGCTCGATCCGTTGGGGATGCGGGACAGTTCTTATGAACAGCCGTTGCCCGCCGCGCTGGCCAGCCGCGCCGCCAGGGCGCACGACGGCGAGGGAAAACCGATGGGTGCCGCGTGGCATGTTTATCCGGAGCAGGCCGCGGCGGGTCTTTGGACCACCCCCGGCGATCTGGCTCGCTTCATTATCGAGGTGCAGCGGGCGGTGCGCGGCCCCAAGGGCGCGGTGCTGACGCAAGCCGCCGCGAGCGCGATGGTTGGTCCGGTCGGCGTGGGACCGTTCGGAGTCGGCTTGACCATCGAAAAGCGCGGCGAAGGATGGTACTTCAGCCATGGCGGCTCAAATTGGGGATTCCGGGGCGACATTCTCGGGCACGTCCGCAAGGGCTATGGGGTGGCGATTCTCACGAACGGGGACAATGGCAGCGCGGTGATCGGTGAGATCGAAGCGCGCGTGGCCGCCGCGTATGGCTGGGATTCGCTTGACAAACCGCTGCCCCGGTAACGCGCCGATTGGGCCGATTAACAATCGGCCCGCAGGTTGGCAACGTTGGCAACCTGCCCCACAACTTCACAGATGTAGCCGCAGGCTCCACAGTTACCCAGCATGCGCACTGATCCACGCTGTCTAACTCCTTTTCGTCATTAGAAAAGAATTTTGCATTGTTGGTGGAAGGAAAAGTGCTATCGCGGCATTCCGTATCAGCCGGGCACTTTGCGGCCCGCAGCATTGCGCAGGATGGAGAGGAGATTATCATGAGATCGAACAGGATACGTGTGCTTGCAACCGGCATCGCAGCCATCGCCATTGGCGTCTATGCCGAAACCAATGTCTCTCGAGAGAAGACCCCGTCCAAGAACGATCCCGTAGCCATCGCCGTCACGAAAGGCGAGAAATGGCTGGTTTCCATGCAGGGCAAAGACGGAGGCTGGGGGCAGGATGGCGGCGAAACCTCATACGTACGCCAGGGAGAGCGACTGGAATCGACCGGCAATGACGTCGCTAACACCGCCGTGGCAGCCGAGGCGTTGCTCCACACCGGCAGCACGCCGACCGCGGGTCCCTACCGGGAATCCGTGCAACGCGCCGTGGGGTTCATCCTGGCGCACGTGGATCGGAGTCCGGCGGAAGGGCTGGCGGTGACGGACGTGATGGGCACCCAGATTCAGCGCAAGCTGGGACCGTACATCGACACTTTCCTCACCTCCAAGGTGCTGGCCGAACTGGATGGCCGGATGGGCGACGCGCAAGGCAATCTGCGCGTGCGCCGGAGCCTGGAAAAGTGTGTCGCGAAGATCGAGAAGAATCAGCTTAAAGATGGAAGCTGGAATGTAGCCGGCGGATGGGCGCCCATTCTGGGCACGTCGCTGGCGTCGCAAAGCCTGTTTGCCGCACAGGCCAAGGGCGTGGCGGTAGCGCCCATGGCGATGGCTAAAGTGGAAGCGTATACTACCAATGCGCCGTCCGCGGGCTTGAGCGCTTCCGGTTCCGGAGGCGGTGTCGGAGGCGGTACGGGCGGGGGCGTCGTCAGCGCAATCGTGGCCGCCGACTCGGGGCGGAGCTTTGCATCTCTAGGCCCCGCCGCGCGCACGGAGGTCTCGGCCGTGTCCGCCGGAATTCCGCTCTACAAACGCGCACAGGAAATGGAGCAGCTCAGCCGCACCGAGGCGGATCGGAAGAAAAACGCCGTGGCGATCGGGGCCATCGAGAAGGAGCTTTCCGATCCGCGGTTCGTGGCCGGCTTCGGATCGATCGGCGGCGAGGAATTCTTCTCCTATCTGAACATCAGCGACGGCCTGCACCGCGCCGGCGGCGAGCCCTGGCACAAGTGGAATCAAGAGATGACCGCCAAGCTGCTGACCATGCAGAACGAGGATGGCACGTGGGCCGGGCAGCATTGCATCACGGGCCGGGTGGCGGTAACCAGCGCCGCCATCCTGATGCTGGTGGTGGATCGCGAGCCGGCCGTTACGTTGGCCAGCGCGAACAAAAAATGACGGCGGCGCGATATTGGGTTGCGCTGCTGCTGCTGGCGCAAACCGGCTGCGTACGGAGCCAACAACCGGCCCTCGCGAGGGCCGCGGAGTACCTGTGGCGGCAGCAGGCGGACGATGGCGGGTGGCATAGCCACACCTACGGCCTGCTGCGCTCCGGCCAGTCGCTCACGCCGTTCGTACTGGAGGCGCTGCTGGAGGTGCCCGAGTCCGTGTATCCGCTGCCGCGCGCGAAAGCCGGCCGGGCCATCGCGTTTATCCGGGATCACATGCGCTCCGATGGCGCGCTCGGAATGGACGATCCGAGCGTTCCGGATTACCCCAATTACGCGACGGCTCTGGCCGTGAGCGCGCTTTGCCGGATGCGGAGCGCGGGGTGGGAGGAGCAGATCCGGCCCATGGTCGCGTATTTGCGCGTCCAACAATTCACGGAGCAGAACGGCTGGGATCGCCGCGATCCGGTGTATGGCGCGTGGGGCATGGGCGGCGAACGGCGCGTCAAGCCGGTCACCGGACACGTGGACCTGTCTATGACGCGGCATGTCCTGGACGCGCTGCGCGCCGCCGGAGCGCCGGATGCCGACCCGGTTTTCGAGTGCGCGCGCGTGTTCGTGGAGCGCTGCCAGAACTTCGATCCGCGGCCCGCGAATCAAGGCGACGATGGCGATGGCGGCTTCTTCTTCTCGACCACCGAGTTTGACACCAACAAAGCCGGCCAGGACGGCGCGCATTTCCGCAGCTACGGCACCACCACCGCCGACGGCATTCTGGCGCTGCTCGACGTGGGCCGGGCGGCCGCCGATCCACGGGTGGCGGCGGCCGCACGCTGGCTGACGAACCATCACCATGACATGGACGTCCCCGGTTTCGTGGGCCCCGCATACCAGCGCTGGCCTCGTGGTTTGGCTTTCTATTACGCGGCCGCCAGCAGCCAGGCGTTTCGCGCGCTGCACGCGGATGGTGGCGCGCGCGTGGCGGACAGCTTGCGGCGGACGCAACGAGCCGATGGCTCCTGGGCAAATGCGGAAAATCTGGTTAAGGAAGACGATCCGCTGATTGCGTCGGCCTTTGCCGTGCGCGCGTTGATCGCGCAGCCGTAACCTTTTTCAATCTGGCGCTAATAATATCCAGGACTGTGGGGCAGGATGGTATCCTGCGCGCCGATTGGATATCGGCGCAAAGTGGGCCGATTAACAATCGGCCCGCAGGATACCATCCTGCCCCACAATCAAATAAATGACGGATGCGGAACTCATAACGCGGGCAGCGGGAGGCGATCGCACGGCGTTTCAATTGCTTTACGAGCGCCATTGGGATGCAGTTTACCGTTTCGCGTGGCTGCTGACAAAGTCTGTCCCGGACGCGGAAGACATCACCCAAGAGTGCTTTCTGGCGCTGGTGCGAGATCCGAAGCGCTTCGACCCGGTTCGCGCGCAATTCCGAACCTGGTTGATTGCCGTGGCGCGCAATCAGTATCTCCAGCGATGCCGGGGTATGGCGCGCCAAGCCGGCCCCACCGGCCTGGGAATGTCCGAGGCGCCGGCGGGTGCGGATGAGGAATTGATCCGGCTGGAGAGAGCCGAAGCCGTGCGCCGAGCCGTGGAAGCGCTGCCCCCAGTGCAACGCGAGGCTTTGCGCTTGTTCGAGTTTGAGGGCCTCAGCCTGGCAGGCACCGCCGTGGTCTTGGAAATCGAGCCGAACGCAGTTAAAGCCAGACTGTACAGAGCCCGCGAACAATTGAAGCGCCTGCTGGCGCATTTGCGGCCAGGCGTTGAACAGGAGAGGTGAGGATACCCATGACGGATGAAACTCGAAACTTGGAAGTAGAATGCGCTCCCGCCAATTGGGATGCGCCCCCGCCGAGCGCGGACTTCCATGAGCGGATGCTGTCGGCATACGACCGCGAGTTTCGTGGCGCTCCCTTGTGGCGGCGGTGCCTCGGAATCCGGGTACCTTTGCCCATCGCTGTGGCTGCGGTGCTGGGTGCATTTTTCTTGGCGTTCTTCATCGCCCCGCACTTTAGGGCGCCAATACACCGGAGGTCCGCGCAAATGGCTGCCGCCACGGGCCACCGCTACAAACCCGTATATCAGCCTCGTTTTGTAGTGATCAGTCGAGGAGAGCATCCATGATTAAGACCATTGTCCTGACGCTGTGCATGAGCTCGTCGTTAGTCGCGCAGGAGATGATGAATTACATCTTCCACCTGGACAACGGCGCGCGGGTTCTTTACCAGACATACAGCCAAATCAGCATGCCCGACGCCGAGAAAGCCTTTGGCACAGCCACGGCGTCCGGCAACGTAATCCGGCGGACCATGCTCGACGAAAACCGAAAGCCTTGGCTGGCTTTCGAATTGCACATCGACCGTGAGGCGGGCGCGGGACCCATTCGTTTCTCGCTCTCGATGGAGCCGGTCGGAGGCTTGAGTTTCTTCAACCAGAAGCCGGTTCCCCGGGAGATCGAGAACGGAGACCGAATCCTGCTCGATGTGCTGGAGCAACCTGACACGGGGCGAAAGATCTTCGACACTTTTCAGTTGGGTATTGGAGTCCCCATGCAGATTATGCCGATGCCGGCGTCAATTCCCCAGGTGCCCGTGGCAGGAATACAGGTACGCCTTCAAAGTCCGCGCTTCATGAAGGGTTTGGATGTTTTCGCGAAAAATGAAGAGACCATAACGGGCACGCACGTCGCCGTATCGGTGCCAGGCGAAGGCCGGTTCACTTTTTCATCCCAACCCGAACCCGGTTTCCGGATGGAAGCGATTGTGGATGGGAGCCGGCTGCGGTTCGTGGCGGGTCAGAAGTCATACGACATTGAATGCTCACAGCCGGTAGTCGATACTTCGGGATCGTGGTACCTGTGGGTAAAGCATGAGCTTGCGCCCCAGGGTCCGGGCGTTGCAGCGACTCTTGAGTTGTCTGTCCGATGAGACTGCTTCGATAGGCTGAGCCGTCCACACATCTCCGCTGGTCCGAGGAGCCGATTCCGCGGGCATTCGGAAAGGCAGGCGGGGGTGCAAGGGCCTTCGCCGCTCCAGCATCAGGAGCGCAAGCGATGCATCAGGGCGATGTCGTCGAGAACGGCGACGCCCATTTTGCGCAGGTATTCGCTGGCGGGGTTTTCAAAAAAATCCTCGTCCTTCGTAGATAGTATGTCCGCCTCGCCGATGATCGCGGTCTGCATCACGATGATGTCGTTCACATCGCGGATGGGCACGATCACAAGAGGGTCCAGGGTCACTATTTCCGAGGAACGGCCAAGGAACTTGACGTACTCGAAGACCAGGTCTTCGGTCAGGCCGTAGAACTCTCGCAATCGAGGATGGCGCAGGACCTTTGCCAACTCGCGAAGCATCTCGTTTGAAAGCAGCAGCCTGTGCTCGCTCTCAACGATATTTGTCAGGAGCTCACGGGCAAGACCGTGGGAGCGTTCGTTGGCCCGAACCGGAATTGTCGTGTCGAGGACGATTTTCACCGATGCGGACGATAACTTGGCCGCGAACTGCGGATGGCCTTGGTCAGGATTTCCTCGGCTTCCTCTGGTGAGCCGGGCTTACGACCGGCATCCACTTCGGAGAAATACTTCCGCAGTTCCGCCGTTTGTTCCTGGCGCCGCTGATCGGAGATCGCCGGTGGTTCAATGGCGCGGATGCTGATCGCTTCATTCTCCAGCACGCGGCGTCCCAGCAGGCTTTCAATGACTGCCTTCTGGTCGAGGGATAGATCTTTGGCATTGCGGATCATGGGACGGAACCTCATTACATTATGACCGATTGGCTCGCATAGCGCGGTGCGGTAGGTCAAATTGGCCAGTTTTCCTTTACTCACCCGCCGTCGTCCGTATCTTCCGACGGCTCTTCGGGGTTCTTGCTTCCGTCCTTAACGCCATTGGGCAAGCCGCGAGGATCCGGCTTAATCGTGACCGGCTGGCTGTAAGTCTGGCCGTCCACGGTCAGGCGCACGGTGTACTCTCCGGGCGCCAGGCTTGGGGCGCTGCGTCTGCCACCGCCACCAGGTCCGGGCGCCGGGTTCGCCGCCGGGGCGCCCATTGGTAGTGTGCAGGCGTCCGGCGCCGGTGGCGGCCCGCCGCCGCGTCCGAAACCGCCGAAGCCGCGGCCGGTCACGCCGCCGAGCGCAATGCGATGCATTCCAGCGGCGGCCGACGGCGGCTGCGGAGGTTGTACCCAAATTGCCTGAATGTTCAGCGTCTCGGTGTCCACAGGGCGCACGGGAGTGTCACTGGCCGCGCAGGCGCGCACCGCCCCGGAGCTATCCAGCAACTCCAGCTTCAGCGGCTGCGCGGCGGCCGTCCGGAGCCAGTAGTAGGCCAGCACTCCGGAGGGTGGATTCTCCAGTTGGGGTTCCTCGTGCGGCAGCGGCGTGCCGTTCATGCCGCCGCCCGCCCGGATGGCGTAGGTCTCTCCGGGCTTGAATAGATGGGCATTGGCGGAAACGATCCGATCGCCCTGCATCGCGATTTGCCGCAGCGCGCTCATCTGATCCATCACCCAAAAACCGCGGCCGTGAGTGGCCACCGCCAGGTCGTCGCCATGCACCACCATGTCGCGCACCGAGGTGACCGGCATGTTGTTCTGTAACGGCTGCCATTGCGCGCCATCGTTGAAGGAAACGTAAACGCGCAGCTCGGTGGCGGCGTACAGCAACCCTTTGGCTTGCGGGTCTTCCTTCACCGAGTTGACGTAGGCGCCTTCGGGGATGCCGGCGGCCACGTTCTGCCAGGTCTTGCCGCCGTCGTGCGTACGATAGATATAAGGCTTGTTATCGGCGAGGCGATGGCGATCCACCGACGCATAGGCGGTTTCGGCATCGAAATGGCCCGCTTCAATCTGAGAGACTTTGCTCCACGCCGTCATTTCCGGCGGCGTGACGGCCGTCCAGTTTTTGCCATCGTCGCGGGTGACGTAGATCAAGCCATCGTCGGTGCCCACCCAGACGGTGGCGGCCTGCAGCGGCGATGGGCCGATGGTATAGACCACGCCGAAGCGGTCTTTCATCGCCTGGTCGATGTCCTTTGCCGTGATCGGGTCGAGAGTGGCGGGCACGGGCGGGTTCACGCGCGCGAGGTCGGGGCTGATTTTCTCCCATGTGCGGCCGCGGTCGCGCGTGCGAAAAACGAATTGATTGGAATAGTAGAGCGCTTCATCGGCTTGCGAGAAAACCTCCGGAAGCGTCCAGGTTTTGCGGTTGGGATCGTTGGGATCGGGCGGAGGCAACTGTCCGCCGAGCGAAGCAGCGCTGTTGAAGGATTGATCGCAACGCCCGGCGCCGCTGCCGTAGAGGATGTTGCCGTCCTTGGGATCGGGGACGACCATATCGCTTTCGCCTCCTTCGCAGATGGGCTGCCAATCGCGAAATGAGAGCACGCCCTCGCGCGACCAGGTACGGACGCCGACCGCCCCACTATCCTGTTGCGCGCCGTACAGCCAATAGGGAAAACGATTGTCGGCGGCGATGTGATAAATCTGAGCGGTGGGTTGGTTGTACCAGGTGCTCCAGGTTTTGGAGCCATCCACGCTGACCACCGTGCCCTGATCGCTGCTGAGTACCATGCGGTTGCCGTCGGTGGGATTCACCCAAAGTTGATGATAGTCGTCGCCGCCAGGCGCTCCCTTGACTGGAACAAAAGTCTTGCCGGCGTCGGTGGTCATATAGGTGGCGGTGTTGATGACGTAGGCGCGGTCGGGATTGGCGGGATCGACGGTCACGGATTCGAAATACCAGCCGCGGCCCCACAGCCGATTCTCGGCGTTGACCAGCTTCCAGGTGGCGCCGGCGTCATCGGAGATGTAGACTCCTCCGTTCGGTTTGGCGCGAGCGCCGCCCGCCGCGGCGGCCCGGAAGCCGGCCGGGACAGCGCTGCCCACATCGTCCACCACGGCCCAGAGACGATCGGGGTTGCTGGGCGACACCGCCATTCCGATCTTGCCCACGAAGTCGCCGGTGGGCAGCCCGCCAGTCAATTGCTTCCAGGTGTCGCCGCCGTCGGTGGACTTGTAGAGTCCGCCGCCCGGCAAGTTGGCGGGCGCGTAGACCGCCCACGGCGGACGGCGGGTGGCCCACAGCGAAGCGTAGAGCACCCGCGGGTGCTGGGGATCGATGGCCAGCTCCACCGCTCCCACATTGTCGGGATCGCCGGCCTTGAAGAGCACTTTTTTCCAGGTGGTCCCGCCGTCGGTGGAGCGATAGACGCCGCGCTCGGGATTGGCATCGTAGATGTGGCCGAGAGCCGCTACATAAACGCGATTGGGGTCCGCCGGGTCCACCGCGACTCGTCCGATCTGACGCGTGCCCTCGAGCCCGATATGGGTCCAGGTCTTGCCCGCATCCATGGATTTGAACATGCCGATGCCGTAGGAATTTTGGCTGCGGATGTCGGGCTCGCCGGTGCCCACGTAAACAATGTTGGGGTTGGAGGGCGCCACCGCAATGGCGCCGATGGAACCGATCGGAATGCCTTCGTCGGAGATGGGAAACCAGGTACGGCCGGAGTTTTCGGTCTTCCACACGCCGCCGCCAACGGAACCGGAATAAAAGGTGTCGGGCTGGCTGGCGTGGCCCGCGACGGCGTACGAGCGTCCGCCGCGCAGGGGGCCGACGTCGCGCCAACGCAAGCCGGACAGCAAGCTGCCGGGATACTGACCCGCGGGGTTCGTCTGCTGGGCGAAGATCGCGAACCCCAGCCAGGCCACCAGGCACAGCGGGGCGGGAAAAACAAGCCAACGGCGTCGACCTAACCTTCGACTTAACATGGTAGTTGCTCCTATCCGGCTTGGCCGGGACCGGCCAAAGAGACACTTTATCACCGGAAGCGGCAACTTTACGGAAAAACAACGCATGCTCACCAGATCTTTCTACCTCGCTCTGCTGGCCGCCGCGGCCATGGGCCAAGCCCTGGCCCAGCCCGTCATCATCAAGACCACCACGCTGTTCGACGGCAATGGCCATGTGCTCCGCAACCGGCAGATCGCCATTGAAAACGGACGCATCACAAGCATCGCCGCCAGGGGCAAGCCGGCCATCGATCTCAGCGGTCTCACGGTCATGCCGGGCTGGATCGATACGCACATCCACCCCACCTGGTTCTTCAATAAGGACGACCGCTTGGAACAGGATGGTCCCGGCGCCAAATCCACGCCGCAACAAGCCGCGCTGTATGCGGAAGCGAATCTGTATGCCACCTTGATGGGCGGCTTCACGACGGTGCAGAGCGTCGGCGCGGCCCTGGACGGCGACCTGCGCGACCTGATTGCCCGGGACCGCATTCCGGGCCCGCGCCTGCTCACGTCCCTGGCGCAGATCACGGAAAGGACGGGCGATCCGGAGCAGATCCGCGCGCTGGTGGACAAGCTGAAGGCGGACGGCGCGGACGTGATCAAGCTGTTCGCCACGGCCAGCATCCGGGACGGCGGCAAGATGACCATGACCGCCGGCCAGATCGACGCGGCCTGCGGCGAAGCGCGGAAGGTTGGCCTGCGCGCCATGGTTCACGCACACGCCTCGGAAGGGGCGCGGGCGGCCATCCTGGCGGGCTGCACCACGATCGAGCACGGCACTTTCCTGGACGATGCCACACTGGAGCTGATGGCGGCGCGGGGCGTGTACTTCGATCCGAATTTCCTGGTGCTGCATAACTACCTGGACAATAAGGCGAAGTTTCTGGGCATCGGCAATTACAACGAGGCCGGGTTCGCCTACATGGAGAAGGCGCTGCCGCTGGTGGCCGATGTCCTCCGCCGCGCGCGGAAGGCGCATGTGAAGGTGGTGCTGGGCACCGACGCGGTAGCCGGCGCGCATGGCCGCAACGCCGAGGAGTTCATGTATCGGGTGCGGGATGGGGGCGACAGTCCCATGGATGCGTTGCTGAGCGGAACGTCGGTGGCCGCGGAATCGATCGGGATGGCGGACCGGATCGGCTCGTTGGCGGAGGGGAAGGAGGCGGATATCGTAGCGGTGGACGGCAATCCGCTCGACGACATCACCGCGGTCCGGCGCGTGGTGTTCGTGATGAAGCATGGCAGGGTGTATAAGGACGCACTGCCGTCGCGTTAGAACGTCAGCGTTTCGGCGCGGCTGGAGCCGACGGCTCGCAACACCTTGGTTTTATCTGCGTTTATCTGCGTTCATCCGCGGCCAGATATGCTTTTCCTCTGGCCCAATGCGAAACTCAAAAAACAGATATGGCCGCGGATGAACGCAGATGAACGCGGATAAAAACAAGTCTTCCTTGAGTTTTGCAGCCCGAGCCGTAGAGCGGCGTTTCTTTTCGCGAGCAGAGTGCCAACAAAGAATTGCCCCAGGGGAAGCGCCGGGAGGAAACTGTAACATGTGTTTTCGGACGCCCGGTTTCGGGCAGATTTGTGCAGTGCCGTGTTGTTCATTTTGTCCGCTGCCGGCCTAAAGCCGGCAACATCGACGTTCACACGATTTCGATCCCGTCCACGCCACTGACAACAAACGCCTAAGGGCAATCAGTCAGCCGAATCGTCATCGCCGCCGTGCTATACCTCGGTTAGGAATGGTGTTGGGCACTCGCCGTCAGACGTTTTGCCGGACCGCCTGCCGGATTATTGAAAACCGAATATCCCAAGATCCCCACGGGGGGTTTACAAAACTTTACAGAATCTTACAGAAAAACAAAAAAATCCGCCTGTAAGGTCGATGAACCCGAATTCGCCCGAGCTCAATCCCGCATATTGTCGTTCCCGTCGGGATTGGATACGGCGCCAGCCCATAAAAGGCGCCGTCGAAGCCTGATGACCTGTAGCCACAGCCGGACCTGCCAGAGTGTGGCTTGAGTGTAGTGTCCCGCCTAAAACTTGACAATGACCGAAAAGCGCGACCGGGGGGTCGCGCGCGGACGAGGGCGTCCGCCCCACTTGGAGCACTTAGTTGCCCAGCGGAGTGAACACGCCGGTATTCAGGGCGAGCCATGCTCACCCTGGGGTATAATGCTTTCCATGAAACGACTGGCCGGATTGTTAACGCTGTTTTCGTCCCTGGCGCTCGCCGAAACCTGGAACGGCACGCTGGTTGACGTGATGTGCAAGAACCAGGACCTGGCGGGCCATACCACCAAGTGCGCCATAGGCTGCGCCAAGAGCGGCTATGGCCTGGTGCTGGCCGATGGCAAGTTCGTGAAGTTCGACGAAGCCGGCAACGCCAAGGCGTTGGCCGCGTTGAAAGCCACCAGCAAGGAAAAGGACCTGAAGGCCAAAGTCACCGGCGCCCTGGATGGCGACACCGTTCAGGTCGAATCGGTCGAACTGCAATAGCGCTTGCGGATTTCGACCCAGGCCGGAAACACCTCGGGGTTCTCCAGCCAGACGAGTATCCACTGCGCCATCTCCTCCTTCTGCGCCTTTTTTTCGGGCGAGGTCTTGGGGTTGCGCGCCACGAAGCGCGCGCGGTCCTTCGCGGCGATCGCCTGCCGCCGGCAATAGCGCGCCCGCTGGCGGTCGCCCGCACGCATGGCATCCGTATAGATCGCCAGCATCTCGCGCAGATCGCGCTCCAGATCCGCGAAGGATTTCTGGCGGATACCCGCGTAGGGCTGCGCGAACGCGAGCCCCGTCTCACGCAGCAGATCGCGCAGGTAACTTTCCGAGATGGGCGCCAGCGCGCGCAACGCGGCCTGCCATTCCGCTTCGCCGATGGCCGTAATCCGCTCCGCGGCCAGGAATTCCCGCAAGGCCTGTTTGCGGGATTTATGCGGCATGCTCGCCGGTACGGGTAGCGGCGCCACTGGCGGCGGGCGCCATCAAAGGGCCGCGATGGGTGTAGAGTGTAATGAGTGGGTTAATGTTCTGCCACAAAATCGCGAACGACAGATAATACCAGCCGAGACCCACCAGCACTCCGATCGGGGTCGTCCGGAAACTGGCGTCCCGGCTCGCGAGGGTCGGACCGAATAAAGCGCCGATGATCCCGTAAAGGACCAAATAGAGCGCCAGCCCCGCTGCGGTGCGGGATTTAGACTCCTGGCCCATGGCCGCTTCGCCGCAAAAGGTCGTAGCCATGATGTTTGCGGCAGTCCGGATGGAACGCCGATACCAGGCCGAGGCGAGCGCCAGCCATGCGAGAAGAATTAGCGCAGCGGTAATGCCGGCTTCCAGGGCGGCCAGGAGGCCGTACGCCTCCATTTTTTTGAGTGGGTCCTCACCACTGCCCATGAAATCAGCCTATACTGTCCTATTGGCAAAGGCAAAACGTCAGCGCAAATGAAACGTCGCGTAGTCATCACCGGAATCGGGGCGGTAAGCCCCAATGGAATTGGCAGAGAGGCCTTCTGGGAGGCCAGCCGCAAAGGGGTCAGCGGGGTGCGCCGCATCAGCCGCTTCGACCCGTGCGCCTCCCCTGTGCAGGTGGCCGGCGAGGTGGTGGGATTCGACGAGTTCCAATACGTCGATCCCAAGGACCGCCAGCACGTGTCGCGCGTGGTGCCGCTGGGCGCCGCCGCGGTGGGAGAAGCGTTGCAGGACGCCGGCATCGACACCGGATCGATGACCCGCGAGGAGTTGCGGCAGATCGGCGTCATCGTCGGATCGGGCGGCGGCAGCCTGGAGTTCACCGAGGAGCAGTACCGCCTGTATTATTCCGGCAAGCAGAAGCAGTGCAGCGTGTACGTCATTCCCAGCTCCACCATCGGCACCCTGGCCAGCGAGATCTCCATGCGGTTTGGCTTCCGCGGCATGAGCCATATTATTTCGACGGGATGCACCTCCTCCACCGACGCCATCGGCTACGCTTACCGCAACATTCAGGCGGGCGTGCTGGACACCATGGTGGCGGGCGGCGTGGACGCCCCCATCGCGCCGCTGATCATCCGCGGGTTCGTCCTGATGCGCATCATGAGCACGCGCTGGAACTCGCAGCCGGAGCGGGCCTCGCGGCCTTTTTCGCGCGACCGCGACGGGTTCGTGATCGCGGAGGGCGCCTGGTTCTTCGTTATGGAGGATTTTGAGCGGGCCCGCTCCCGGGGCGCGCATATCTATGGCGAAGTGGCGGGATACGGGTCCACCTGCGAAGCCTATCACCGCGTGCGCCTGGAGGAGTGCGGCGAAGAACCCGCCCGTACCATGACCATGGCCATGGAGGAGGGCGGCATCGGGCCGGGAGACGTGCAGTACGTCAACTACCACGGCACCGCCACGGAACTGAACGACCGCATTGAGACGCGCGCGGTGAAGCTGGCCTTCAACAGCCACGCCTATAAGATCGCGGGATCGTCGCTGAAGAGCCTGATCGGGCATCCCCAGGGAGCCTGCGGCGCGGCCGGAATAGCTGCCACGCTGTTGGCCATGCGGGACGGCGTAGTGCATCCCACGATCAACGTCCAGGAACCCGACCCGCAGTGCGACCTGGACTACATCCCGGACGTCGGCCGCCACATGGATATCGAGCACGCGGTCTCCAATTGCATCGCCTTCGGCAGTAAGAATTCAGCCCTCCTCCTCCGCCGGATCTAGGGTGCTGTCCCGCTCAAAACTTGACAATGATTGAAGAAGCGCGACCTGGGGATCGCGCGCGGACGAGGGCGTCCGCCCCACTTACCGCACTTGCGCCTTGTCAAGAATTAGCCAGGACAGGACACTAGGGGCAGGCCTGCTGGTCTTGTGCCGCCTGGTGGGGCAGGCGCTTTCGCCTGCCGTTCCGAAAGGCGCCTATACTGGTTATATGAGACTCTTGTTGCCCCTAGTAGCGGCAGCTCTCGCGTCCGGCCAGACGATTACCACCTTTGCGGGAAACGGAACGGCCGGATATTCGGGCGACGGAGGACCGGCCACGCAGGCCGAAATCAACCGCGTGGTGGGACTGGCGGTAGACGCAGCCGGGAACGTCTACCTAGCCGACCAAGACAATAACCGGGTGCGCAAGGTGGATACGCATGGCGTGATCACGACCCTCGCGGGAACGGGCGTCGCCGGATTCAGCGGGGATGGCCTGCCCGCGGCGCAAGCGGAGCTCAACGGGCCGCTGGGAGTGTGCGTGGCGCCCAATGGCGGCATTTACGTGAACGACGAGGGCAATGAGCGGGTGCGCGAAATCTCGCCTTCGGGAATCATTACCACGGTGGCCGGGAACGGATCGACCGGGAATAGCGGGGATGGCGGCGCGGCCACGGCCGCGGAATTTATGATTCCCATCCGCTGCGCGGTGGATTCGAGCGGCAACCTCTTCATCGTGGACCAGGGCGCGTTTCGCGTCCGCAAAGTGGATGGCAACGGCATCATCACGGCCTATGCGGGCACCGGCGCACAGGGCTTCTCCGGAGACGGAGGGCCGGCCACGCAGGCGGAGATGAACAACCCCACCTGGGTGACCGTGGATGCTTTGGGGAACCTTTATGTGACGGACCAGTTCAACTTTCGCATTCGGATGGTCAATGCCGCCAACGGGACGATCAACACGGTGGCGGGGAACGGGGAAAATGCGTTTGCGGGCGATGGAGGACTGGCCACGTCCGCCAGCCTGGGTTACCCGGGCGGGACCGTGGTGGATTCCACCGGCGCACTGTTCATCGTGGACGACACGAACAACAGGATCCGCGAAGTGAGCGCGGGGATCATTACCACGGTGGCTGGAACGGGCGCGGCGGGCTATACGGGCGATAGCGGCTTGCCCTTGCAGGCGGAGCTCAACAGCCCGTTTCCGATAGCGCTCGACTACGGGGGAAATCTGTATGTGGGCGATGGCGATTATACGGGAGACACGACGGACAATCGGGTGCGGGAGATTTCGGCCGTGGCGGCGCCGCTAACGAATCAGAGCCCCGCAATCTTTGTCGGCGGCGTCGTGAGCGCGAGCGCCTTCGGAGAATTCTCTTCCGTCTCGCCGGGCACCTGGATCGAAATCTATGGAACGAACCTCGCGGTTGGCACGCAATCCTGGACGGGCGCCGATTTCAACGGCATCAATGCTCCCACCGCGCTCGGCGGCACTTCCGTGACGATCGGCGGGCAGGCCGCCTTCATCGACTTCATCAGCCCGGGGCAGGTTAACGCGCTGGTGCCGTCGAACGTGGCCACGGGCACGCCGGCGATGACGGTCACGGTCGGCAGCCTCACCAGCGCGCCGTACAACGTCACCGTCAACGCCTTTGAACCGGGCCTGGACGCGCCGTCATCGTTCAAGATCGGCGGAACCCAGTACGTGGTGGCGACGTTCGCCGATGGCAGCTACGTACTCCCCGCGGGCGCCATTGCGGGCCTCAATTCGCAGCCTGCCCAGGCGGGTGACGAGATCGTTCTATACGGCATCGGCTTCGGACCGGTCACGCCCACCATACCGGCGGGCCAGCTTGTGGGGGTGTCCAACACGCTCACGTCGACCTTTGACGTCTCCATCGGCGGAGTGCCCGTCACTAATGTGCCCTATTCGGGATTGGCGCCGAGTTACACGGGCTTGTATCAGTTCAACATTGTGGTGCCGTCCAACGCAGGCAGCGGCGCGGTGCCGGTGACCTTCACGGTCGGCGGCGTGGCCGGAACGCAGACGCTGTATCTCGCGGTGAGCAACTAAACGAGGCGATCGGCCACTCGTAGCATTTCTGGCGAATTCTTGCTACAGTAGGGCCTGCATTCCAACCCTAAGAACGGATCAACTATGAAACCCATTGGCATTTCTTTATTTCTTTTCTGTGCAGCCTTCCTTCCGCCGCCTGCCTCGGCCGTCACGGCCACCTATACGAACAGCACCCAAGCCGTCACTTTGACGGGTCTCGGCGGCAGCAATGGTATAGGGCAGAGCCGGGTCGATTGGGGCGACTGCGCGTTCGATGGCACGAATACCAATTGCACGGTCACGGCTCCCTACACGGGCGTCGGCGGCAACGGGACCATCTCGATAGTGTTGAGTTATCGAGGCAACGGCATCTCTCCCTTCACGGCCAACTCGATCAGCGCGGGCAGCAATATGATCACGTTCGGTCTCCTGGCCGGCAATTCCGGCACTATTGTGGTGAGCCTACAAGAGAACGCCGGCGTCAACGTTACGTTTCTATCCGACAATTTCGTTTTTTATTATTCCAATCCTACATGCACCGGAGTCGCCGCCGGGTCATGCGGCGTCGGACAAGTGGGGCTTACGCCGAACGCTACGATTACGGGAACCGTTTACGGCTCCTTCGATGCCACGCCCGTGGTTCTCGCCGTCATCAGCGCCAGCAGTTTCGGAGCGTTCTCCGCGGTGGCGCCAGGCACATGGATGGAGATCTACGGCACGAATCTTGCCAATGTCGCCTCGCAGACTTGGGCCAGCGCCGATTTTACCGGCGACGCGGCGCCCACTGCTCTGGGCGGCACCACGGTCACCATCGGCGGCCAATCGACGTTTATCGACTACGTCAGCCCCTTACAGGTGAACGCCCTGTCGCCATCCAATACCGCGACCGGACCGCAGCCGGTGGTGGTGACCACGCCGGGCGGAACCAGCGCGCCCTATATGCCGACGGTGAACGCAACGGAGGCGGGCATGGACGCGCCGGCATCGTTCAAGATCGGCGGAGTGCAGTATGTAGTGGCGACGTTCGCCGACGGCTCGTACGTGCTCCCGGTGGGCGCCATTGCGGGCGTCACGTCGCGGCCCGCCCAGCCGGGCGACGAGATCGTTCTATATGGCATCGGCTTCGGACCGGTTACGCCCGCCATACCGGCGGGCATGCTTGTGGAGCAGTCCAACACGCTGGCGTTGCCCTTCGATGTCTCCATCGGCGGGGTGCCGGTCACTAATGTGCCCTATTCGGGATTAGCGCCGAGTTACACGGGCTTGTATCAGTTCAATGTGGTGGTGCCGTCCAACGCGGGCAGCGGCGCCGTGCCGTTCACCTTCACGGTCGGCGGCGTGACCGGAACGCAGACGTTGGTCCTGGCGCTGGGCACTTAGTCAGGTGGGATAGGCCTCTGGCCTGTCCTTCTTCGTGTTGCAAATGCCTTCGGCATGATTGGAGGACAGGCCAGGAGGCCTATCCCACTCAACTACGGTTTGGGTAGGACTCGGGATAGGGGTACGGATACCGTCCGTACCGCTTGTAAAGGAACCAGTTCTCCGCGCAGTTGACCAGCACGCCCGTCAGCTTGCCCGTGGCATTCACCTTCTGTAAGGCGGCCAGGCATAAGTTGCGGTCCGAATGGTCCGGGCGCACCACGAAGACGACCCCATCCGCCACCGCCTGTACTAAGTCGTAGTCGGTCACCGCGGCGATGGGCGGCGTATCGATCAGGACGAACCGGAAGCTGTTCCGCACCACCGTGCACAGTTGCTGCCAACGCGCCGAATCGAGCAGCTCAGCCGGGTTGCGCCGGACTTTTCCGGCCGGCAGCACGTACAGATTGGGGAACTGCGCAGTCCGCACGATGGCGTCCTCCAACTTGCAGTCGCCCTGAAGCGCATCCGCCAGGCCCGGGTCCTGGGGCAGCCCCAGCGTGCGCGCCAGGCTCGGATTTCGCAAATCCGCATCCACTAAGAGCACGGTGGTCTCTCCCTTGATGGCCAGAGCGCCGGCGGTGTTCACGGCGGAGAGCGTCTTGCCATCCCCGGAGCCGCTACTGGAGACCACCAGCACGCGCGGCGCAGCCGGGTGCTGCAAGATATTGGTGCGCACCGTCCGGTATTGCTCGCCCGCCGTGGGGCTGCTGCCGTCGTACGGCAGCAGGGGTGACGATTCGGCAAGCTGGATCGGCAGCACGCGGATACCGCTCTCCGGAGCCGTCAGCGGAACCGCCCGCTCGGCGGATCTGACGGCGGCGGCCCTTTCCGCCCGTGCCATTCCTTCCGCCCCATCGCCGTGCCGAGGCTGGCGCGGGGCAGCTTCGGGGATCAATCCGGCCTTCTTGTCCAGCGCCTGGAAGATGGTACTCATGCTCTTCTCCTGCCCGCCGGCCGTCCGGCATGCCACCATGGCCGGCGCGGCGCACGGTGCGGGCAAGGGCCTGCCCTGCGCAACGGCATCGCTGGAGTGTCTCCCGGCTGCGCGGTACTTTCGTTGGCGGGCAAACGCAATACTTCCAGAGGGGGCACCGCCAGCTCCTGCACCGCCACGCGGGGCTCCATCGCATCCGGCGGCCGCTCCGTCAATTCCAGGACGCTTAGGGCCTCGCGAACGGTTTCCGGCCCGATCGACGCGGTCTCCGCAGTGTACGCCCGCAACAATGCGATGTCGCAAATGGCGTTCATCACGCGCGGAATTCCGTGGGACCAGCTTGCCACCAGATCCACCGCGCCGGGGTTGAACGGGAAGTTGCCGTTGCCGCCGCCCTGGTGCCAGCGATGCCGCATATACTGGCCCACTTCGGCCGGCTGCAGCGGCGCGATGTCCAGGCGCACGGATACGCGCTGGCGCAACTGGCGCAGATCTTCGCGCCGCATCAGATCGCGCAGCTCGTTCTGGCCCGCCAGCACCACCTGCAGCAGCTTCCGGTCCGAGGTCTCGAAGTTCATCAGCAGGCGCACTTCCTCCAACAATTCCGCGGAGAGCTTGTGGGCTTCATCCACCAGCAGCACGGGAATCTGGCCTGCTTCGGCGCAGCCCATCAGAAACTCCCAGAATCGCAGGAGCAACTGCGCCTTGCCGGCTCCCGCCGAAGGCAGCCCAAAGCCGATCAGAATGAGCTCGAAGAATTCCGCCGGCGGCACGTTGGTGCTGAACACCGAGCAGAACCGGACCTTGCCGGCGGGCACCGACTCGATCAGCTTTCGCAGGAGAGTGGTCTTGCCGGTTCCGACTTCGCCGGTCAACACCGCCGTTCCTCTTTGGCCGAGCACCGTGAAGATCAGGCCGGCCAGAGCTTCCCTATGTGTCGGCGCCAGGAACAGAAACTCCGGATCCGGAGTCATCGAGAAGGGAGCTTTCGACAGATGAAAGAATTCTTCGTACATAGGCAGCCGCGCTAGACCCCGCGCGCCTCCGTGGAGGGAACGATGGCCGTGATACGGCCCAGGATGGCGATGTCCGGGGGCAGCTCCCACTCACCCAACAGCACATTGCGCTTCATCTCCAGCGCCAGGCCCGCCAAGACCGCAATCAGCAGGCTCAGCGCGCAACACATTCCCGCCCACTGCGGACGGTCCGGCGAGAAAGGCTTCACCGGAGGCTGGGCCGGATCGATCATGGTAAATCGCTCCCCCTTCTGACGGCGCTCCAGGTCGGTCGCCATATCCGCCGCAATCCGCTTATCGAGCAGGGATTTGTAGTTGGCCTTGGCGATTTCATAATCGCGCGACAGCGCGGTCAACTCCTGTTCGCGCACCGGGAGCGTATCCATGCGGGCTTGCAGCGCCGCGATCTTGCCGAGAATATCTTGCCGCTCGGCAGTCCGCAGCTCCAGATCGCGGCTGGCCAACCCGAGTTCGGTGCGCAGGCTGGCGATCCGCTCGCGCTGCTGCAACAGATCGGGAACCACCGCGTCCGGCGCGTTCAGGCTTCCCGGCGCCCCGCTATCGGCCCCTGCCGGAGGCCCCGGCGGAGAGTTTTCCGGCGCCGCGGCTTTTTCCGACTGGCGCGCCTGGGCTACCAGTTTCTCCAGACGCTGGATGTCGGGGTGCTCTTCGGTATATCGGAGGCGCAACGCATCCAGTTCCGCTTGCAGACCCACCGAATTCCGGACGGCGCTGCCAGCCGCGGCCGCGGCTTGCGAGGAGTTCCGCGCGCCCACTGTCCGTTCCAGCACTTTCGCGGTGGATTCGGCCATGGTCAGCGACGTCGAAAGCAGCGCCTTGGATTGTCCAGCCCGGTTGATGGCGTCCTGATTCGCCTGCAACTCGATCTGCGTGCGTGAAAGCGCGCCCGCCAGAGAGCCTTCCTGCTCCGGCAATTCGCCCTTGTGTTTCAGCTTGTAATCCTCGATTTGCGCTTCCAGCGCGGTCAGCGTCTTTTTGGCCTGCTGCAACTGCTCTTCGATAAACTCGGAAGTCCCCTCGGCGTGGTTCTCGCGCGTGCGGAGATTCTCGTCGATGAAGAGATTGCCGATCTGGTTGGCCACGTCCGCCACGGTTGCCGGATCCCGCCCTTGGTAAGCGATCCGGAAGGCGCTGGTGCGATCCTGGCTCCAACCGCGCTCCAGGGTAATCCTGGTGTCCTTGCGCATCTTCTCGATGATCTCTTCCTGCGCCAGACTGCCTTTTTCCCGTTGATACAGGTGATATGTGTCGATGATCTTCTGCAGGCGGCTGGTCGCCAGAATCTGCTGCGAAATCGTGGCCAGGCGGTCTTGCACGTCCGCGTTCACGGTGGAGGCCACATAGCGCTCCGGGACTTTCTGGCTGTCCACCAGGATCACGGTTTCGGCTTTGTATGTCGCCGGTATCATGTACACGGCGGCGCCCGAGAGCAAGGCCAGAAAGATCCAGATGAGGCCAATCAGCGTCTTGGACTTCCACAGCATGCGCGCCAGGGATAACGGCGACATTTCGGGATGCGCGGATGGCCCGGGCGTCAGGGGAAACATAGAGCTTCAATCGATAGCACGGCTTCGGCCAAACCGTAAGCCAGCCGGTTTCCACGTCTTGAGCAGGGTCTTGGGCAGGTTTTGAGCATGATTTGAACGTGCTTGAGCACGATTCGAGGTAATCGGCGCGGCGCCGCCAGGACGCGCGAGGGCGATTCTTGGGAATTAATCCGAAACCTTCGGAACTACCTCGCCATCCGCCGGCGGCGTCGCATCAAGCCGATGCCCAACAACGCCCCGCCCAGCAGGGTCAGGCTGACGGAACTGGCCTCGGGTACGACGCACGACGGCGCGAAAGCATTTACCGAAGCCACGCTGCTGTCGATGATCTGCAAGGTGCCGGTCGTAAATGCCTTGGCATTCGTCTGGATTTCCAGCACGGCGGTCTCATCCCCTGGGGGCACGCCCGTCGGCTCGGCAAAATTGAAACCAACGACGTTGCCGTTGCTGCTGCGGTCAACCGTGGAAGGATCCACGGCGCTAGGATCCACGCTGGGGCCGCCGTTGCCATTGGAATAACCGACATCGGTCAGGTAGTTGCCGAAAGCAGCCAGCGTGATGCGTTCAATGGCATCGGTCGAGGAACTGCTGCTCTCCACAAGGATGAAAAAGTCGAGGCAGCCCGCGCAGAAGGTGTTGCTGGGGTCCGCGTACACGGTAGCGTCGTATTCGCCCAGAATCGTGGTCTGACCGAGCGAGTTCTTGGCGGTGAAGGGTTGCACGCCGGTATTGGCCAAAAAGGGACCGTTCACGTTGGTGTTAAACACGTCTGGCGCCACCGGAGCCGATCCCGTGGGCGGGAGAATGGCCGCCTGGGCCAGCGCCACGGTAAACAACACTGCGAATACGGAAAATACACGTAGTTTCATTCGTTGTATTCCTTATGCGGCGTACCGCGACCCGTCCACATGAGCAATCGGCGTGCCAAGCGGGTTGCGAAGCCGGGGCCAAACAGATGTACAACTTGTAGCCGCGCCGCGCCAGCCGCAAGCCCCGCACGAGGTCGATTTTTGGGAATGCTGGAAAAAGTTTTGGGCGCCTACGGCGCCAACATCGACAAAAACCGTCGATGTTAAGAAGTCAGGAGACAGAAGTCAGGAGTCAGAAGGCACAATCAGCGCCGCTCGTTCGGGCCACTGCCGCGGGCTGGCATTCTGACTTCTGACTTCTGTCTTCTGTCTTCTATTTGCAGTAGCTGTTCCGCCATCTTGGCTTCCGGCAGATCCGGCGCGCTCTTCAGAGCTGCCCGTAGAGTTGCCTCGCCGCGCTTGTCGCCCAGTTTCAGGTAGGTCATCCCCAGGTGATACCGGATCACCGGATCGGTCTGGCCTTGGGCCGCGCTCTCCAGGTACTCCACCGCGGACCGGTACAGGCCCTTGCGGTACATGATCCACCCGATGGTGTCGTCCACGCCCTTATTGTCCGGGGCTATTTCCTTCACCTGTTGCGCGTACTTCAGGGCCTCGTCGAACTGGCCGGTTTGGGAGGCCAGCAGGTAGGCGAGATTATTTAACGCCACTACGTTGGAAGGATCGGCATCCACTACTTTGCGGAACCAAGCCAGCGCTTTGGGATAGTCTTTCTCCATGTTTGCGAGCCAGCCCATGTAGAGCCAAAGGTCGGGATCGTTGCGGTTGCCGGCGAGCAGATCCGCCAAGGCGCGGTGCGCCGATTCCAGTTTGCCTTCCGACACATCCAGCCGCGCCAGAGCCAACCGCGCGGGACGGAACCGGGGATCGGCCGACTGGGCCGCCGTGAATGCGGCCCGCGCTTCGGCGGGCTTGCCATCGGCCAGCAGCAGTTCGCCAAGGAAATTCTGAACCGGCGCTGAGCTTGGCCGCCGGGATGCATATTCGCGTATCGCTTGCAAAGCCGCGGCTCTCTGGTTCTGCAACCCATACAGCCGCGCCAGCGCGCGCAACGCCGGCACATCTTCGGGATTCTGCTGCAACGCGCTCTCCAACGAAGTTCCGGCGCCCTTGAAATCCTTGCCGTCCATCTTCAGCAAGGCGTCCTGCAGCAACAATTCCGGCGTACGGGCCGCTTGCAGGCCTGCCGCCACGCCGGCGCGCGCTTCATTCGTTCGCCCGAGTTCCATTAGTGCCCAGTTCGATTGCGCGATGAACGGGACGGCGCGTTTTTGAGAGGCCGGCGCCTGGCGCAGAATCTCGAGCGCGGCTTCGGCGCCTTTGTGGGCGATCAGCAGACGCGCCAGGCCGAGCCGGGCGGCCGCCAGCGCCGGATCCAGTCTGAGAGCTTCAGCAAGTTCCTGCCTTTGGTTCAGCGTCCGGCCCAGGGCTTCGTCCAAGCGGGCCAGGAGGATGTGCGGTTCCGCGGCTTCCGGGCGATAGCGCAAGACCAGGTTCAAGTCGTCCTGCGCATCCTGATACCTACCCGCGTCCATGGAGAGCTCGCTACGCTGCACGAGGGCATCGGCGTCTTTGGGATTCTTGGCGATCGCGCCGGCCAGCAGCCTTTCCGCTTCCGCCCGCCTGCCCGCCATCAAATACATTTTCACCAGCCGGGTGCGCGCGAGGCGGTCGCTGGGATCCTCTTTCGCCAACCGCTGCAACTCCGCAATCGCGGCATCCCGCTGGCCTGTCTCCAACAGAAAAATGGCGTAGACCGGCTTGTAGCTCTTGCCGGGCAGCGCCGCGGCCTGTTGGAAGACCGTCCCAGCCTCGTATTTTCTGCTTGTATGGAACAAGGTCATCCCCAGGTCCAAGAGGGCCGCCCCATACCTCGGGTCGATCCGGATGGCCCGGCGGAACTGTTCCTCGGCTTGGGGCTGCCGGCGAGTCACCAGATAGAATCTGCCCATGACCAGCGCGACTTCGGCGGATTGGGGCGATCTCCGAAAACACTCTTGCAAGGCTTCCTCGGCGCCCTTCACGTCGCCCTGGCTCAGCCTGGCGCGCATCAAGAGCGCCGAAGATTCCAGGCCGCCCGGAAGGCTTCCCAGCGCCTGCTCCAGGTGCCCGGCGGCCTCTTCCGGTTTCCCCAGGCGGAGTTCCGTCATGGCCAGCGTGTTCAATGCGTCGACGTTGTTTGGAAATTCGGTGGCGACCGCCTGGGCGCGCGTCTCCGCGTCCGCGATGGCAGCCCGATCGTTGACCGTAGTCAGTAGACCGGCCAGCTTCAGTTGCGCGGCAGCATGCTTTGGATTCAGCTCGGTGGCCTTCCGGAAACAACTCGCCGCCAAGCCCGGGTTGCCGGCGCCCAAGTAGGTCAAGCCGAGTTGATAGTACGGTTCGGCATCCGCCGGCGCGGCTTGTATGGCGTTGCGGAAATCCAACCCCGCCCGGGTGTAATCCTTTTTCTGCAACAGTTTCTTGCCCAGCGCCATGAACCGGGCTTCGCGTTGTTGCGGGGAACGCGAACACGCCGCGAAAACCAAAATTCCAGCGGCTAACAAACAGGTTGTCCATCCGGGCGCGCGCAAGACTCTCCTCCGCATGACCGGGTTCCACTAAGCATTTGCCTTACCAGAACAATGTGGGGTAGGTTGGCAACCTGCGGGCCGATTGTTAATCGGCCCAGTTTGCGCCGATTGCCAATCGGCGCGCAGGATACCATCCTGCCCCACAAGGCGGATGGAACCCCGGATGCTGGAGACGGCGCGCGGCGCCCGGCGGTTGACGCGCTTCGGCGCAACCAGCGGCGCGCCGGCCCCAATTCATTCAAAATGATTGGCACTTTGAGAAAGTACTTTGGATTTAGTGAACATCGAGAGCGCTGAGACCCGCGCGGTGTTGGAGGGCCTGGGCGGCGGCCAACCCGGTGCGGAGCGCCGCGTGCGGCGCCGCATCCGGCTGCGCTGGCCGCTCTCCATTCGGAAAGAAGCGCGGGTCTTATCCACGGTCACGGAGAACCTGAGCAGCCAGGGCTTTTGCTGCGTGGCCGACGAACCGCTGGCTGCCGGCGAAAGTGTGGTGTGCATCCTCAGATTTCCGTTGCGGCACGATCCCCAGATATCACAAGCTTTGCGCTGCCAGGCTCAAGTGGTTTGGGTAAGTCTAATGAACGATGGCCGCTTCAGCATGGGGTGCCGTATTGAAGATTACACCTTAGTGGCCTAGAGAGCGCTGCTTTCTTATACGCATTTCTTGCTAATGCCTTGCGGTTGTTCCTCCATCGTGCCTCGCGCGTGCCTCGCGCCGAAGACCGCGGACTCAGCCTGTGCGGCCGGCTCCTGCAAGCTCCCTCAAATGGCCCTAGACACTTGAATCAAAACTGGTTGATGGTTTCGGGCGCGATGCCTTTGAATCGCCGGCGCGACGGTTTGGTTTCGAGGCGCACTCGGAAATTTCTTAGCTAAGTACCAGGGAGTCTCTTAGAATAGTTCCGGCAAGTCGGCAATTGACACCCTGTTGTTCTCCTTGTTTAATTGAGTGACACCCAGTCATGGGACCGGTCCACGAACGCATGCATGTTGCGCTCATCTCGCGCGATGACTCGCTCAAACGGCTATGCCGCGACGTCCTGGCCACGCTGCCCGCCCAGCACTGGAACCTGCTGCTGGCCTCTCCGGACGAACCGGCGCCCGCAGCGGATCTGTACCTCTGGGACTGGGAACCGCAAATGCGCCTGCCCCATCTGCTTGGCGGGCAGGCATCGTCCCGGACGCACTTGCTGGCGATCGGCCGCGACGAGGCCCGCAACATCATGGAAGCGATGGAAGCGCTGCCCGGTTCCGCCGTGACTCTGGTGCTGAAGCCCGTCAATCCGGATGCCTTGCGGACCTTCCTGAAACAGGCGGCGAACCACTGTGTCGCGCCGCACGACCAGGAGAGCGGGCGGATCGGATCGTTGCGCCAGGACCGCGACAGCATTCTGGACTGCCTGCTGGCGACCACCCTGAGCCTTCAGGAATACGACCAGGACCGGATGAATTTCCTGGCGCGCGCGGTGCACGACTTTCGCACGCCTTTGACCGCCGTGAACGGATACTGCGGGCTGCTCCTTAGCGGACAATTCGGGCCCCTCAATGTAGCCCAACAGGAGGTGCTCGACCGGACCCTGCACAGCATCCGGCGGCTCAGCCGGCTGGCCACCGCCCTGTTCCAGTGGAGTTCCGGTTTGCGGGCGGGTTTGCAATCGGAGATTCGGGAAGCGGATATCGAGGAGTGTTGCAGGCAGGCCTTGCACGAGATCCGGCCCCTGGCCGGCGAGAAAAGCATCTCCATCGGCTTGGACCTGGATGCGCCCGGACAACCTCTATGCTTCGATCCGGCGCAGGTAGAGCAGTTGCTGGTCAATCTGCTGGAGAACTCTTGCAAGTTCGCGCCCAGGGGCAGCCATATTCAGGTGCGGGGATTTCCGGCATTTTGGGAGAGACGCTCCGCGGCGGTTTCGCAGGATGGCGCTTTGATCGAGCGGCGGCGCGCCCCGTCACAGCGAGCTAACGCTTATCGAATGGAAGTTTCCGACAACGGCATGGGTGTGCGGCCCGAGCACTTGCGAACCATCTTTCAGGAGTACACATCGTATGGCGGAGGCAGCGACCGTTCCGGCAGCGGACTGGGCCTGGCCATCTGCAAGCGGATACTCGCGGAGCATGGCGGCCAGATCTTCGCCGAATCCGGCAACCAGGGAGTGACCTTCGTCTTCCACCTGCCCTTCACGATACCGGTATCCGGCGGTTCTTCCGGGGCCAGCCGCGGCGGCATTCACCTGGTGGCGGAGACAGTGGGCGGGGAGATGCATGAGACACAATAAGACGATCCTTATCGTCGAGGACGAGGCGGACGCGCGCAATTACTTTGAAATGGTGGTGCGCTGTCTTGGTTATCCCGCCGAAATCGCCGAAGACGGCGAAGAGGCCCTGGCGTGTCTGGACGCCAATCGCGCTATTTCGCTGGTGCTGCTCGATCTGCGGATGCCGCGCCGGGACGGTCTGGAAACTCTGCGCGAGATGCGGCATGCCGGACGCAATCAACCGGTGATCATGCTTTCCGGCGCGGCCACCACCACCAACGTGGTGCAGGCCATCAAAGCCGGCGCCACCGATTTCCTGGCCAAGCCCGTCAGCCATGAAGACCTGCGCATGGCGATCCGGAACGCGCTGAACGACGAGGCGCCGCTGCGGGACGGCCGCGGCTCCGAGGAAGACGAGAGCGCGCCCCCCGCGGAAGCCTGCCTCACGGAGACCTGGATGGGGAAAGACATGCAGGCGGCCTGGCGGCGGGTGGCCGCCTCGGACGTGCCGCTGCTAATCGAAGGCGAAACCGGCGCGGGCAAAGAGGTGCTGGCGCGGCGGATTCACGCCCACTCCCCGCGTTCCCACAAGCCCTTCCTAAAGCTGAACTGCGCCGCGCTGCCGGGCGAGTTGGTCGAGAGCGAACTATTCGGCTACGAGCGCGGCGCGTTCACCGGCGCTTTTAGCAGCAAGCCCGGCAAATTCGAGCTGGCCCAGGGCGGCACCATTCTGCTCGACGAGATCGGCGACATGGATGTGCGGCTGCAAGCCAAGCTGCTGCACGTTCTGCAAGACAAGGAATGCGAGCGTCTGGGCGGCAAGGACCGCATACCGTTGGACGTGCGCGTGATGGCCGCCACGCATTGCGATCTGATGAAAGCTATCGAGGACGGCCGGTTCCGCGCCGATCTGTATTACCGGCTCAATGTGGTCGGCCTGCGCGTGCCGGCGCTGCGGGAGCGCCCGGCGGATATCCACGCGGCCGCGGAGTTTTTCCTGCGCAAGCATCGCACCGGAGGGTCGTCCGTCTCTCTGCTGCCGCCCGCCCTACGGCAAGCCATGCTCGAATACGAGTGGCCGGGCAACTTGCGGGAACTGGAAAACATGATGCGCCGGCTGCTGGTGATCCAGGACCCCGACGAGCTCACGCGGCAGTTGCTCTCCGCCAGCGCGCATCGCGCGGCTGCCGCGACGGCGCCGGGCGAAGCATCGCTACCCGGCGGCGTGATCCGCTTCCAGCCGGCCGGCGCCGCATCCAGCGTTGGTTCCGGCGTTGGCTTCCCGGCGTTGGAGAAGGTCAACGAGGCCAAACGCAAGGCGGAGACGGAAGCTATCCTGCGGGCCCTGGATGCGTCCCACTGGAACCGCAAGCAGGCGGCCAAGATCCTCAGCATAGATTACAAGGCGCTGCTGTACAAGATGCGCAAGCTGGAGATCGAGCCGGCGCCGGGTGCGCTGCGCACTGCCGCCGGTGGGGCATAGAGCCGCTTTGTGGGGCAGGATGGCATCCTGCGGCCGATTGGCAATCGGCCATGCCGCCGCCCCTCATGCGGATGCCTCGATCCTGGCCCACTCCGCATTGGCGCAAGCCCGGAACTCCAGGATCGGCATTCCGTGGCGCTGCAGCCACAGCCAATAATTGTTCCGCAGATCGGCCCAGAGGTTGGCCGCCGCCGTTGAATTTCGCCGCGTGTCCAGAGTAAAGTGGTGCGCGTATTCATGCGCCAGCGTGGTATCGCGCGCGTCCCGCAGGCCAAGAAAGGTCTTGTAGAACGGGTCGCCTCCGGATCGGCGGCTGGGTGGACGCGGCCCCATCGAACAGCCGCCGGTGCGATCCCGATCGATGTCGTAACCGAGCGTGTCCGTCACGAAGAGGTTGATGGCGCCGCGCGCCAGGAATTTCGAAGGGATTTCCGAGTAGCCTTGCTGTCGCATGTACGCCCCTTGCAGGACGTGCACATCGAAATGGATTCCGCTGGTGGCATATTCGCGGCGGCCTTTTTCCTGATAGGTTTTGAACTTGGAAAGTTCGGCTTCGGTTAGGCCTTTGCCGGAGTGGGCGCCTTGGTCGAACATGGCTTGCACGGTGATTACGAGCGGGCGTAGGGGTTTATGTTTTTTGGCCGCGAAGAAGCCACTGCCGGCAGCGAACGCGATGAGGTCACGGCGGCCGAGCATGCGCCGCATTCTTATTGCGCGGTGAAGGTGGTCCACGGCCGCGACGGCATATCGCGCAAGACGGGGCGCTCCCACGCGAATTCGGTGTGTTTGCGCAGATGTTCGGCGGCCTTGAATCCGATGCCGCAGGAGTGGCCCAGCGAGGCCCGCAGTGACATGGCTTCGGCCATCGCGGCATCCGACACTTTGTTCTGCACCGCGCCTGTCGGCGAGTAAGGCCCCACCCACGGCAGGTCGCCGCGCGGCGACTTGTCGATGTGTCCGCACAGCGTGCGCTCGTCGGGATCGACCTTGTTTTCGTAAGTATCGAAGTGATCGGCCAGGAAGCGCTCGGCCGCGGCCGCGTCGATCTTGCCCTTGTTCTGCTGCATGAGCTGCAGCCAGCGCGCGTGGCGGGCGTTGGCGCTGTCGCTCGAATCCTTCATGTCGAAGTCGGTCTCCTCGCGCACCAGCTTCTCGTCGATGGGAAAGTTGGATCCCACGAAGTAGCCGTCGCGCGTGCGGTCGAGCGTGACGTTTTTCAAACCCAGCTCCAGCCGGGCGACCTCGTTGGTTTTGCGATCCGCCACCAGCCAGGTGTTCGCGTAGCCGCCGTTGTTGCCTTCTTTCATAATGCGCGCGAAATCGTCGATGGACGCGGAGTACTGCATGGCTTTGCGGGCGCGCACGAATTCGGGAACGCCCGCGGGATCGAAGCCGTTAAAGCGGCTGATGGTGGTCTCGGTGATGATGATGCCGGCCGAGTTCAGTCCGAAATCGTCGCCGCTATGGATCAGCCCGGCCATCCCGTCCATCAGGATATGGTTGCCCTGCGCGGGCACGATGTCGAAAATGATGTTCCAGCGCTCGCCGGTTTCATAGCTGGTCCAGTTGTTGTGGGCGATGACCACGCGGCCGTCCTTGGTGTAGCTGCCGGTGGCCACGAATGCGCTGCAATGCTCCGGCGTGGCTGATGCCGACGGCGATGCCGAGGGAAGGCCGTGCTGCTTGGAATCCCACTTATCGAAATATGGCATCTCCAGCCAGGCGTTCAGCGCCACCACATCCCAAAGGTCCAGCTTCACGCCGTGCGCCACCGCGCCATCGGCGATGCCTTGCAGCTCCGCGCGGTATTCGGCCTCCACGTGCGGCCACAGCATGTTCTGCGCCTTATCGCGGAAGAACTGCCAGTCCTTCTTTTCCTCGTGGGTCATCTCGAGCGTGACCGTTTGCAGGGTGTCGCGGATCTCGGAGGCCAGCAGGTAGCCGTGCTGATATCCGATGTCCGACGGGCTGCCCTCCAGGTGCACCCAGATCCAGCCATTTTGCTCGGCGTGGCGCGCGGCATGTTTGAGGCGGGCATCGGCTTGCGGTTCGCGGGAGGCTAGCGCAAGGGCCAGTCCCAGAATAAAGACGGTGGCAACAGCGGCGATTCGACGCATCCCGTTATTATAATGAAGACGCATCCGCGCTGGCTAGCCGAATGCAGACACCGTATGCCTGAAACACAACTACGCAAGCTAACCGCCCACGTGAAAGCCGGGGGTTGCGCGTCTAAGCTGAGTCCCAAGATTTTGGACAGGGTTTTGGCGAGCATCCCGCGCGTGCCGAATGAAAACGTACTGGTGGGCTTCGACACCGGCGACGATGCCGGCGTCTATCAGTTGACGGCGGATCTGGCCCTGGTGCAGACCGTCGATTTCTTCACGCCTGTCGTGGACGATCCGTTTACGTTCGGGGCCATCGCGGCCGCCAACGCGCTCAGCGATGTTTACGCCATGGGCGGACGGCCGATCTCGGCGCTGTCGATTCTAGCCTATCCGGCCAAGGGCGATCTTGAAGACCTGGAAGAGATTCTGAAAGGCGGCGCGGAGAAGATGCGCGAGGCCGGCTGCGCGGTGCTGGGCGGGCACAGCGTGGCGGACGACGAAATCAAGTTCGGCTATGCGGTGACGGGCGTCATCCATCCCGCGCGGGTGAAGGCCAATGCGGGAGCGCGCGCCGGCGATGCGTTGGTATTCACCAAGCGGCTGGGCACCGGCGTGATTTCCACGGCCTTGAAACGCGGCATGGCGCGCGAAGCGGATGTGGCGGCGTCCATCGCCTCGATGCTGACGCTCAACCGCAAGGCCTGCGAGGCCATGCTGGCGTACGATGTACACGGGTGTACGGACGTGACCGGCTTCGGGCTGATGGGGCACGCGCGCGGGCTGGCGCTGGCCAGCGGCGTGACGCTGGAGATCGCGGTCGACCGTTTGCGGTTCCTTGACGGCGCGTTGGAGTACGCCCGGCTGGGAGCGATCCCCGGCGGACTGACCAACAATCGCGAATTCGCTTCGTGCGTCGTGGAGACCACGCGCGATCTGGCGCCGGACGTGGAGGACCTGCTCTACGATCCGCAGACATCCGGCGGCTTGCTGATCGCGTTGCCGGAAGCGGATGCGGCGGCGCTGGCGGCCGCGTATCCGGAAGCGTACGCCATCGGGCGGGTGCTGCCGCGGCAGGCGAAACCTATCAGGCTGATATGACTGAAAACCGCATCATCGTAGCGCTGGACGTGGATTCCGCCGCCGAAGCGCGCGCGCTGGTGGCGCGGCTAGGCGCGCAAATCGGCTTCTATAAAGTCGGGATGGAGCTTTACGCGGCGGCCGGTATGGACTTCGTGCGCGAGCTGCTGGCGCAGGGCAAGGACGTGTTCCTGGACCAGAAATATTACGACATCGGCGAGACGGTGAAGCGCGCCGTGCGGGTGGCGGCGCGCAGCGGGGTGCGGTTCCTGACGGTACATGGGAGCAGCCAGGTGATGCGCGCGGCGCTGGAGGGGCGCGGCGATGCCGGCACGAAGCTGCTGGCGGTGACGGTGCTCACCAGTTTCGATCAGCAGGATCTGGCCGATATGGGGTATGAGTGCGCGATCTCCGACCTGGTTTCATTGCGCGTGCGCAAAGCCATGGAAGCCGGAATGGACGGGCTGGTCTGCTCGCCGCTGGACGCCGCGGCGGTGCGTGCGCAGGCCGGTTCTCGGGCGATTCTGGTGACGCCGGGAGTGCGCTCGGGCGGGGCGGCGAAGGGCGATCAGAAGCGCGTGGCCACGCCGGCCGAGGCTATCCGCGACGGGGCGGACTATGTGGTGTTGGGGCGGCAGATTACGCGCGCGGCCGATCCAGCGGCGGCGGCGGCGTGGGTGGCGGAGGAAATTGCCGCAGCGCCGCGGGCCGCGGCATGTCCGTAAATGGGCCGCTAATAGGCTTGATTTCCGATACGCACGGCTTGCTTCGTCCCGAGGCGGTGCGGGCGCTGGAAGGCGCGGACCTGATTATCCACGCGGGCGATGTGGGTGCGCCCGAGATCCTCGACGTGCTGAGAGCGGTGGCGCCGGTGGTGGCCGTCAGAGGGAATGTGGACACGGGCGCCTGGGCATCGGCGCTGCCCGCGACCGCCGTGGCCGAGGCGAACGGCACGCTCATCTATGTCCTGCACGATTTGAACGAGCTGGATCTCGACCCGGCGGCTGCTGGTTTTGGCGTGGTGGTGTCTGGCCACTCGCACACGCCCGCGAGCAGCGAGCGGTCCGGCGTGCTGTTCGTGAATCCGGGCAGCGCCGGGCGGCGGCGGTTTAAGCTGCCTGTTACGGTGGCGCGGGTGGACTTGGGGCGGACACCGTGGAACGTGCAATTCATCGATCTGAGTGATCCGGCAGAGTAAGTTCCAGTTGCCTGTACGTTTTCATGCAGAAATCGGGGGGGGTAGCGGTAATTTTATGCCTCTGTTATGCTTTTCCCAGCCGGGCATTTGGACGGCAGAAAAGGATCTGGCAATGACCCCAGACACAGCGTTTCCGATGACGCGCTCCCGAGTGTGGCCCTCCCTGGCTCTCCTTCTGTTACTGATGGTTCCCCTATCGGCGTATCCGCAGACCACGCTGACGGGCGCAATTCAGTTCTCGACAAATTCCATCGGCGCCTTTTACGACGGTCAGATATGGAATACGCTTGGAGGCGATTACTGGTGGGACTTGTGGCTCGCGCGGAATCCCGACGCGACTTCGCCAGTCAATGGCCCGTCCGACGCGCAAGCCGGCATTGCCATCCCACTGGAATCGGGCAACGCCTACAAGTACTATATCTTCAGCGAGCCCTCTGGCACCTTCAGCTTCGTCGGTTTGAACCTCTTCTTCGACGGAAACAATTCCGCTCCAGGCATCTCGGTATTCGGCGCCGTCAACAGCCCTAACTTTGCGCCAAGCGCCAGCACGTCGCTTACCCTGCAGGGTACATCCGTGGCGGGTGCGGGCAGCGCCAGCTATAGTTCGGGCGGTGTTGTCGTGGTACTGAGCGGCTTCGATTGGAATACGGCCGCGACTCCACCCGGCGACGTATGCCAAGGCTTAGCCTTCACGCCTTTGCCTGGTGACGTCGCGGACTTCTTCGGGTCGTTCACCTTGCAGGTTTGGCCGGCCGCGGCTCTGAGCCTCAGCCAAGCCAGCGGTTCGCCGGGAACTAGAGTCACCCTAACGGGGAGCGGCTTTGCTCCTACCGAAACCGTCGAAATCTACGGCGGCCACATTGGCGCGCCGCCTCTATTTGCGACTACCACCGCCGATGCCAGTGGTTCCTTCACGGTGGCTGCTCGCGAACCGCAGCACCCTTACGGTCCCATGGACGTGTACGCCGTGGGCGTGACCAGCCACAAGCTTGGAGCTGCGACGCTTTCCGTCACGCCGGTCATGGCCATGAACCCTGCGAGCGGAGCGCCGGGCGGCGCGACGACGGCGTACGGCCTCGGCTTTGGCGCAGGCGAGACCGTCGACATCTATTGGAATAATCCCCGGCAGTTACTTGGCACGGCCACCGCGAATGTCGAGGGAACCGGTGACTTGACGATCGCGATCCCGGCGAACGCATCGCCTGGGATCGAAGCTGTGATCGGGGTTGGACAGACCACCAGAGCCATCGGCCTAGGCGAAATCACGGTGCAATAACTCAGCCACGGCGTGCCGGCGGCGCACATGAATTCGAGGATTACCCGCGGCGTTATTTCGGGTGTCTCTTTATTTCTTCCAGCCGGTAGGTATCACCGACGATCTTGAAGTAGAAGCGCCAGTCGTCATTTACGCGCGCCTGCCACAAGTCGCGAGCTTCATCGTATTTTTTTGCGCGAAGAGACGGATGACGAAGGTTGATGGCAAGAAATCGGAGTTGTTTCTGGCCGATTTAAGCTTCTTTTTGGCTGCCTGCCTCCGACGCAAGTTGGCATTGAGTGACGCTATCGCTTCCGCAGCCGTCTTGAACGGCCCGTAGGATTTGCCTGCGGCGTATTCCTGCTCGCTCTGGGCGATGCCGCGGTCGATAGCCCGGCGTTCTGCTCGCGTGTATTCGTCGTCTCCAGCCGGTGGTCTAGGAAAGATTGTGATCACCCGACCCGACACTTTGAATTCGAGCCTGTCGCCGCCCTTGAGACCCGCCTGCCTACGAACGGTAGGAGGCACCACGATCGGTATTTTGTTTTTGACGGTGATGGTCATGGTGTAAGGTAATACTTCCCAAAAGGGGGATTTCCTTTCCAGTGTAGAGAGTTTTCGGCGGGTGGTCAAATGGCGGAACTCGGATGGCAGGACTCGGATCGGCCGCCGCACGCGCGGATTTGTGGTGACCCTTGCCGCCGGCACTCCGGCCACACTTCGTCGGGCGCCTCACGAACACGCAGGCCGCGAAGAGCCACGGTGCATCCCGTGCTGTACTGTTGCGACCCGGTGTTATGATGGGACTTAGTTCGATTCCGAGGTAAATCCCATTGGCTTTAGTGGAAGGTTGCAAGCACACCCTGGAGATTACCGTGCCCGCCGAGGAAGTAGAGGCCGAAACGGGCAGGGCGGTGGCGACGGTCCAACAGCGCGCGAAGTTGCCGGGTTTCCGGCCCGGCAAGGCGCCGCCTTCGATCATTCGCCAGCATTTTGCCGGCGACATCCGGAAACAGGTGCTGGAGAGCCTGATCCCCAAGTATCTGAACAACCGGTTCGAGGCGGAGGACCTGAAAGTGGTCGGCCAGCCCGATATCACCGAGGTGCACCTGGAGGCCGGCGAGCCGTTGCGCTTCAAGGCCGAATTCGAAGTCGTGCCGCAAGTCGAGCTGCAAGATTATAAGGGTCTGACGGTGAAGTATCACGATCCGCCAATCACGGACGAAGACGTCGACAAGCGGATAGAGGAACTGCGCCATTCCAAGGCAGAGTTCGTAAACGAAGATCCGCGGCCGGTACAGGATGGCGATTTCGCGGTGCTGTCGCTCGAAAGCTTGAGCCCCGTGGAGGGTTCGCCCGTGAAGCAGGATGAGATTTCGCTTGAAGTGGGCGGCGGCGATACGTTGGAGGACTTCAGCGAGCACCTGCGCGGCATGCATCCCGGCGAGGAGAAAGAGTTCGACGTTCACTATCCCGAGGATTACGGGCAGCCCAAGCTGGCCGGTAAAACGGTGCGCTTCCGGGTGCAGGTGAAGGGTATCCGGCGCAAGGAACTGCCCGAGATTAACGATGAATTCGCGCAGGACCTGGGCGACTATCGCACGGTGGAGGAATTGCGGGAAGCCGTGCGCAAATCGCTGTTCGGGCAACGCCAGTTCGAGGCGCAGCAAGAGGCCAAGAACCAACTGGTGGACAAACTCGTGGATATGCACGATTTCCCGGTGCCGGAAACTTTCGTGGACCAGCAGATCAAGAACCGCACCGAGCAGCGCGTGCGTGCGCTGGCCGAACAGGGCATAGATCCCAAATCCCTCAACTTGGACTGGAAGAAGCTAAAGGACGCCCAGCGGGACAAGGCGCTGCGCGAGGTGAAGGCATCCATGTTGCTGGCGCGCATCTCCGAGCGGGAAGCCATCAGCCCCACCCGCGACGAGGTGGATAAGGAAGTGGAGCGCATCGCCCGGCAGCAGCGGGAGCCCTTCCCAGCGGTGCGCCTGCGGTTCGAGAAGGATGGCACTCTGGGCCGCATCGCCTCGCACATCCGGACGGAGAAGACCCTCAGTTTCCTGTTCGAGCACGCCGGGAAGACGGAGGAATAGACTATTCTCAAGGAGAAGAATCGTATGAAGTGGCTATTGTGTTTGATGGCGCTATTCGCCTTCACCGCGTCCGCCGCCGATATCAGCGGCAATTGGAAGGGAACCGCCGAAACGCCCAACGGCACGGTGGAGAGAACTTTCGTTTTCAAGGTGGACGGCCATAAGCTCACGGGCGAGACCGTCAGCAACATGTTCGGCAAGTCGGCGATCGAAGACGGCAAGGTGGATGGGGACGACGTTTCGTTCGTTATCACGATTAACATGCAAGGCACCGAAGGGAAGGTCAACTACAAAGGCAAAATCGAAGCCGACACCATCCAGTTCAAGATAGAGGTGCCAGCCGTCGGGCAGACCTTGGAAATGACCGCCAAGCGCGTTCCTTAAGGTTTCGGGCGGCCGCCGTGATACACTGAGGGTGCCGTGATGGACAACATTCAGGCGATTTTCACCGTTGGCGTTCCTACTCTGGCGGTATTGGTGGGCATCCTGGTCAACAACTCCCGGCTTTCCGACCTGCGGTCCTATATGGACTGGCGATTCGAGAGCATGGAAAAGCGCTTCGAGGTCATGGACAAACGCCTCGATAGCATGGAGCAACAGTCCGATCGGCGTTTCGATAGCCTGGAACGACGATTCGATCAGCGCTTCGACGACCTCAAGGCAACCTGGCGCGCGGAATTGCACCGGGTTGAAGAGGTGCTCGACGCTCGCCTGAAGCATTTGGAACACGAAGGCTAGCGGCGTTCGGCAACCGCCTGAACCCGCCGGTACTGTTCAGGGCGGGGGGCACATTGCCTAAAACACCGCATTAGGGTGATAATAGTAACGAACCCGTTCTTCACCCCCGAAGGCCGGGAGAGGTGCATTCCTTGGGTGCCATCCACCCAGGGTTGAGGAGGCGACTGCGTGAAGCGTGCCGGATCCGATGAGGCCCTGCGATGTTCGTTCTGTCACAAAAGCCAAGATGTAGTCGGGAAGCTCATCTCATCTCCCAGCGATTACCCGCGGGCGTACATCTGCGATGAATGCATCGCGGTTTGCAACTCGATTTTGGACGACGACAAGGTCGATGGGACCAGCCCGCTGCCGCACAAGATCCCGAAGCCCTTGGAAGTAAAGGAGCATCTCGACCAATACGTGATCGGCCAGGAGGCCACCAAGAAGAAGCTGGCGGTGGCCGTCTACAACCATTGCAAGCGTATCCACATGAACCGCATGCGGAACTCCGACGTGGAGCTTTCGAAATCCAACATTTTGCTGATCGGCCCGACCGGCACCGGCAAGACCCTCATGGCCCAGACCCTGGCCCGGATTCTGGACGTGCCGTTCGCCATCGTGGACGCCACCACCTTAACCGAAGCCGGCTATGTGGGCGAGGATGTCGAAAACATCATCCTCAAGCTCCTGCAAGCCGCCGATGGAGACGTCCAGAGGTGCCAGCAGGGCATCATATATATTGACGAGATCGACAAAATCTGCCGCAAGGACGAGAACCCGTCCATCACCCGCGACGTTTCGGGCGAAGGCGTGCAGCAGGCGCTCCTAAAGATCCTGGAGGGTACTATTGCCAACGTGCCGCCCCAGGGTGGGCGCAAGCATCCGCACCAGGAATTCACGCCGGTGGATACCACCAATATTCTGTTCATCTGCGGCGGCGCTTTCGTGGGGTTGGAGAAGGTGATCGGGCGGCGCGTGGGCAAGAAATCGATGGGGTTCCTGCCGGAAGAAGAGAAAAACAAAACGGTGGGAATCGCGGGCCATCGGGATATCAACCTGCTGGCGCAGGCGCAGCCTCAGGACTTGATCAAGTTCGGGTTCATCCCGGAGTTTATCGGCAGACTGCCGGTGAGCGCGGTGCTCGAGGAACTGGACAAGGACTCGCTGATACAGATTCTGGTCAGGCCCAAGAATGCCATTATCCGGCAGTATCAGAAGCTTTTTGAATTTGAGAACGTGCGGCTGAAGTTCAGCGACGACGCGCTTGAGGCGATCGCCGATCTGGCCCTGGAACGCAAGGTGGGGGCGCGCGGCCTGCGCATGATTCTCGAAGATCTGATGCTGGATCTGATGTATTACCTCCCATCGTACAAGAAGGTAAAAGAGTTCCTGGTCACCAAAGAGATGGTGCTTTCCCAGAAAATCAGCCTTACAATATTAGAAAAGGCCGGCTAAGCCAGCCAGTGCGCTTTTGCGCCAAGCCTGCCCAACCGGCCACGGGGCGCCGGTAGCGATCCTCGCGGAGAAACATGCTTACTTTAAAGGAAAAATCCGATACAAGACGTTTGCCGATGATGCCGATTCGGGATGTAGTGATCTTCCCGTATATGATGACCCCCTTCGTAGTGGGGCGCGAATCCAGCGTGCGGGCGCTCGAAGAGGCCATGGCCGGAGACAAGAAGATCTTCCTGGCCACCCAGCACGACGCCTCCATCGACGAGCCCAAGCCGAATGAAATCTTCACGGTGGGCACCGTGGTCAACATCGTCCAGAGCCTGAAGCTGCCGGACGGAAATATCAAGGTCCTGGTAGAGGGCGTGGAACGGGCCAAGGTTTTTTCCATCAGCGACGAAGAAGGTTTTTTCCGGGCGGTGGTGCGCACCTTCAACTTCAAAGTGGAAGCTGGTCCGCAACTGGACGCGCTCACCAGCCGGGTGACCACGCTGTTCGAGCAATACGTCAAGCTGAGCCAGAATCTGAACTACGAAACCATGATTGCCGCCATCCGCGTGGACGACGCCGGCAAACTGGCGGACACCGTAGGCGCCAATCTGCAGTTGACCATTGAGGAAAAGCAGGAATTGCTCGAAATCTTCGATCCCGTGGACCGCTTGACCCGCGTGGCGGAGATGCTGGACATCGAAATCGAGAAGCTGAACGTCGACCGCACCATTCAGGGCCGCGTGAAGCGCCAGATGGAAAAGGCCCAGAAGGAGTATTACCTCAACGAGAAGATCAAGGCCATCCAGAAGGAACTCGGCCGCGGCGAAAAGAGCGAAATCGACGAGTTGAAAAAGCGCATTGAGACGGCCGGCATGACCAAGGACGCGCTCGACAAGGCCATGGCGGAGCTGAAGCGGCTGGAGAATATGCCGCCCATGTCCGCCGAGTCCACTGTGTCGCGCAACTACCTCGACTGGCTGCTGGCGGTGCCGTGGAAGAAGAAATCCAAGGAAATCCGCGACCTGAGATTCGCCGAAGGAGTGCTCGAGTCCGACCACTACGGGCTGGAGAAAATCAAAGAGCGCATCCTCGAATTCCTGGCGGTGCGCCGCTTGGTGAAGAACCCCAAAGGCTCCATCCTTTGTTTCGTGGGGCCTCCCGGCGTGGGCAAGACCTCGCTGGGAATGTCCATCGCCAAGGCCACCGGCCGCAAATTTGTGCGCATGTCGCTGGGCGGCGTGCGGGATGAGGCCGAGATCCGCGGCCACCGCCGCACCTATATCGGCGCGCTGCCCGGCCAGGTGATCCAGATGATGAAGAAGGCCGGCACCCGGAATCCCGTATTCATGCTGGACGAAGTGGAGAAGATGTCCATGGATTTCCGCGGCGATCCTTCAGCCGCCCTGCTCGAAGTGCTGGATCCCGAGCAGAATTTTATGTTTGTTGACCACTATCTGGATGTGGAGTATGATCTGAGTCAGGTCTTCTTCATCGCGACGGCCAACGTTCTGCACACGGTTCCACCCGCCTTGCAGGACCGGATGGAGGTCATCCGGCTTTCCGGCTACACCGAATATGAAAAGCTGGAGATCGCCAAGCGTTTCCTGGTCCGCAAACAAATGGAGCAGACCGGCTTGACGAACAACGACATCGAGTTTTCCGACGACGGACTGCGGGGGCTGATCGAATATTACTCCCGCGAAGCCGGCGTCCGGAACCTGGAGCGGGAAATCGGCAACGTTTGCCGGAAGATGGCGCGCAAAGTGGTTAACGCGCAGAGCGCCAAGGATAAGAAGCGCGCCGAGAAGATCGTCATCAGCGGCGATAACCTGCCGGACTTGCTCGGGCCGCACCGGTTCCGCGACTTGGTGGCGGAAAAGAAGAACGAGATCGGCGCCGCGGTGGGCTTGGCATGGACCGAAGTAGGCGGCCAGATCCTTACCACGGAAGCGACGCTGATGGAAGGGAAGGGGAAGCTGACCATAACGGGCAAACTGGGCGAGGTGATGCAGGAGTCTGCGCAGGCGGCTATGAGTTACATTCGCTCCCGGGCGCATCAGTTCGGGCTTCCGCGCGATTTCTACCGGAACCTGGATGTGCACGTACACATCCCCGAAGGCGCCATCCCCAAGGATGGACCCTCGGCCGGCATCACCATGGCCACCACCATTTGCAGCGCCCTGACCAGGATTCCGGTGCGCGGCGATGTGGCCATGACGGGCGAGATCACCTTGCGTGGCAAGGTGTTGGGTATCGGAGGGTTGAAGGAGAAACTGCTGGCGGCCCACCGCCACGGGATTAACGAGGCCATCGTTCCGCTGGACAACAAGAAGGACCTGCCGGAGATTCCGGAAAATATTCGCAACGAAATGAAGATCCATTTCGTCGAGTCGATGGACGAGGTTCTCAAGATCGCACTGGAGCGGGAGATTGTGGCTTTACCCATGCCGCCGGGCGTGGAAGTCTCCGCCCAGCCGGAAGAGATTGTGGCGCACTAGTAGGACAGGCCTCCGGCCTGTCCCGCGGTTAGCTGGCGGGATTTGGTAATCGACAGCACTTTTGTAACGTCTTCGGCCAAGCCGGAACAGTTCCCCTCTGACGGTTTGCCAGAGATCGCCTTTTTAGGGAGAAGTAACGTAGGGAAGTCCAGCCTGATCAACGCCCTGCTTGGGTACAAAGGTGGGCGTAAAGGGCTGGCTTTCACCAGTAGCACTCCGGGTCGCACGCAAACGCTCAATTTTTACCGAATCAACGGATCGCTGTATTTCGTCGATCTCCCCGGGTATGGTTACACCCGGGTATCCAAAGAGCTGGCCGGGCAATGGCGGGATCTGATCGAGGGCTACCTGTTAACCAGACAGACGTTGGATCTTTCCTTTCTCATCCTGGATGCCCGCAGGGGCTGGATGGAACGGGATTTGCAACTTAAGCAATGGCTCGAGCTTCACAACCGGCGGTACCAGGTGATCGCCACAAAGACAGATAAATTGAATCAATCGGAACAATGGCAAGGTTTGGCTTCGATCCGCAAGGAACACGTCGAGCCGCTGCCGTTCTCGGCCTCCACGGGCCGGGGAGTGAGGGAAATTTGGCAAGTGATAACGAAAACACTCCGGACGCGGTAAATTCCACGACACCGCAAGAAGAACAGGACAAGCCGTCCGAGCGCCCGCTCGAACGGACTGCCCGCGAGAATGGGCCTGCCCGCGAAACCTCCGGGCCCGCCCGCGAACAAACCACCAGCGCACCCCCAGACGGCGCTCCGGCCTCCGAGCCGCGGCCGCAGGCAACCGCCGAACGGCCCGAACAGGCTCAGGGAGGCGGCGGTGGGCACCAGCATGGGGGGCACCGGCGCAACAAACCACCCGCGCAGGCCAAGAACGGCTCCCCCACTTTGGACCTGGTGGAATTGAAGGACATGAGCATCCAGCGGCTCAACCAGGTGGCCAAGGATATGAACGTGGCCGGCGCCGCCGGACTGCGCAAGCAGGAGTTGATCTTCAAGATCCTGCAGACGCAAGCCGAGAAGAGCGGCCTGATCTTCTCCGAAGGCGTGCTCGAATGCCTGCCCGATGGCTTCGGCTTCCTGCGCGCGCCCGAATACAATTATCTCCCCGGCCCCGACGACGTGTATGTGTCGCCGTCGCAGATACGCCGCTTCGATTTGCGCACCGGCGACACCATCTCCGGGCAAATCCGGCCGCCCAAGGAGGGCGAACGGTACTTCGCGCTCATCAAGGTGGATGCTATCAACTTCGAGCCGCCCGAGGAAGCCCGCAACAAGATCTTCTTCGACAACCTGACGCCGCTCTATCCCAACGAGCGCATCAAGCTCGAAACCACCCGGGACAGCTTCTCCGGCCGGGTTATGGATCTGCTCACGCCCATCGGCAAGGGGCAGCGCGGCCTTATCGTATCGCCGCCGCGGACCGGCAAGACCATGCTGCTGCAAAGCATCGCCAACTCCGTCACCACCAACCATCCCGAGGTGACCCTGATCGTGCTGCTGATCGATGAGCGGCCCGAGGAAGTCACCGACATGCAGCGTTCGGTGCGCGGCGAAGTGATCAGCTCCACCTTCGACGAGCCGGCCACGCGCCACGTGCAGGTGGCCGAGATGGTGATCGAAAAAGCCAAGCGCCTGGTGGAGCACAAGAAGGATGTCGTGATCCTGCTGGATTCCATCACGCGCCTGGCGCGCGCCTACAACACCATCGTGCCGCCCTCCGGCAAGGTGCTCTCCGGCGGCGTGGATTCGAACGCCTTGCAGCGCCCCAAGCGCTTCTTCGGCGCGGCGCGCAATATCGAGGAGGGCGGATCGCTCACCATCATCGCCACTTCGCTGATCGATACCGGCAGCCGCATGGACGACGTGATCTTCGAAGAGTTCAAGGGCACCGGCAACCTGGAAATCCACCTGGAGCGCAAGCTGGTGGATAAGCGCGTCTTCCCGGCCATCGACATCAACAAGAGCGGCACGCGCAAGGAAGAACTGCTGCTGCCCAAGGAAGAGTTGAACCGCGTGTGGATTCTGCGCAAGGTGCTGAATCCGCTCTCGCCGGTGGAGACCATGGAACTGCTGCTGGACAAGCTGGGTAAGACGCGCAGCAACGCGGAGTTTTTGAACTCCATGAGCGGGTAGCCTCGTGGCGCACGCACTCGCGCGTGCGGTGTCGGCACTCGTGCCGACACCGCGTTTACCGGGAAGCACGCTGCGGCCCGCAAACCCTTACAACGATTCCTTGAAATCGCGCGCGGCGCCGACTGGTTGCACCTCCCGGCTCACAAGCAAACTTTTCCCGCGACGGACCGTGTAGAGGAAGTGTTGACCCACGAAGAATACAATCGGGAGAATCTGTGATGCCAACTGTTGCCTACGAACAACTTCCTGCCGAGACAATGCCTGCACGCGTCCAAACCGACGAGAAATACGTTTGATCCGTTCGCGCTTCGGCGATCTGCTCAGCAAGCGCCGCCGGACCGTGGCTGAGGACAAGTTGATGGACCTGCTTGGCGTGCTGATAGAAGATTACGACCGCCGCCACTCCCTGCCACCCGATGACTCCACGCCCGCGGACCGGCTTCAGTTCTTGTTGGCACATTCGGAGAAGACGACGGTCGATCTGCTTCCGGTCTTCGGCCAGCGAAGCCACGTGAATGAGGCCATGAACGGCAACCGGAAGATCAGCGCCGAGCAGGCCCGAAAACTGGCCAAATTGTTCAGCGTGCAGCCGGGACTCTTCATCTAAACTGGGCGCGCCGGTCGCCGCTTGCGTGCGGGCGCAGCCCATGCGTCCGGCGGATTCTGCAACAATAGTTTCAACATATCTGGATCGAAGGAGGCCACTAAAACCATGAGGTTGCTGGCCACGCCATCCGAACTCACTGCGCTATACTCCAGGCATGGGAACTTCGCTTCTCATATCCGAGCAGGAGTATCTCACCACCAGCTACGAACCGGACTGCGAGTACGATGAAGGAGTACTCCTCCAGCGCAATGTGGGAGAACAACCGCACGGTCTCATCCAAATTGCGCTGGGCTCTTTCTTGTATGAGCGCCGCAAGCGATTTGGGATTCGAGTAATTACCGAGCAGCGCATCCGCATCGCCGCGCGCAAATATCGAATACCGGACGTCTGCGTCTACCTCCAGCCGGTGCCGCGGGATCCGGTCCCCAGCACACCGCCGTTCATCGCAGTCGAAATCCTCTCTCCCGAAGATCGCATGAGCCGGGTGCGCAAGAAGGTCGACGAATACCTGGCATTCGGCGTAGCCTACGTGTGGCTCATCGATCCGGAGGCGCGCCGCGCCGACGTCTACACCGCTTCGGCGATCTACGAAGCCAAAGACGGCGTGCTGCGCACCGAAGATCCCGCGATCGAAGTCCCGCTGGCCGACCTGTTTCAGGCGCTGGATGACTAGCGCGGGCGACGCCATCCTGCTGGTTTCCTTCGGCGGTCCCGAGCGGCCCGAAGAGGTCATGCCCTTTCTGGAGAATGTTCTGCGCGGGCGCAATGTGCCCCGCGAACGCATGCAGGAAGTCGCGGAGCACTATCGTCATTTCGGCGGTCGAAGCCCCATCAACGACCAAAACCGTGCGCTGTTGGCAGCCTTGCGGACGGTGCTTGCCGCCGAGGGTCCGCATTTGCCGGTCTATTGGGGCAACCGCAATTGGCATCCCCTGCTGGCCGATACGCTGCGGCAGATGACCGCGGACGGCGTGCGCCGCGCCTTCGCTTTCGTGACCTCGGCATATAGTTCCTATTCCGGCTGCCGGCAATACCTGGAAGATCTGGCGCGCGCGCGCGACGCCGTGGGTCCTGGCGCGCCGGAAATGCTGAAGCTGCGGGTGTTCTACAATCATCCCGGGTTCATCGAGCCGATGGCGGAGCGCGTTCGCGCGGCTCTGGACCGCATCTCGCCGGGGCGGCGCGCGGCAGCGGCTTTGGTGTTCACAGCGCACAGCGTGCCGATCGCCATGGCGGAAACCAGCCGCTACGTGCAGCAAGTGGAAGAAGCCTGCCGGCTGGTGGCCGAACGCGCGGGCGGTCCGCCCTACCGGCTGGTTTATCAGAGCCGCAGCGGAGCGCCCGGCCAGCCTTGGCTGGGTCCCGATGTCCTGGAATACCTGCGTGAGCTGGCCGCCACCGGCGCGGCGCGCGATGTCGTCCTGGCGCCGATCGGATTCATTTCCGACCATATGGAAGTGGTCTACGATCTGGATACCGAAGCGCGCCAGTTGTGTGATCGGCTTGACTTGAATATGGTGCGCGCCGGGACCGTGGGTGCCGATCCGCGCTTCGCCGCCATGATCCGCGAGCTGGCCTTGGAACGTATGGCTGATGCCGGCCGCGACGTTTGCGCGGAGGACTGCTGCCCCGCCCCGCGCCGCAAATAATCCACGCCCGAGTGCGCGCGCCACGTCACGGCTTCGTCACATCGATCAAATTGTCATCGGCGTTGCGATCAATCAGCTTGTTGTAGGGATCGATGCCCGCCCGCGTGGGCGGCTGGTCGACGATAATCTCGAAGGTCTGGGCAGGCTGCGTGAGCCACTCCTTCTTGAGGTACAGGGGCTTCTCTTCGTCCTTCTTGCCAGTGAAGACGCCGATGTCGATCAGGTCGTGCAGGGGCATGCGGGACTCGTTGCCGCTGCCATCGGACTGCAGCTTGCGCACCTGGACGTTGAGCGTGACTTTGTATTTGTGGTCCGGGGTGGGCGTGACCGTAGCGGAGACGGCTTTGTTGTCATACAGCACGATGTTCTCGAAGGCGTCGCTGATGTAGTACTGCAGATCGGCGGGAGTTTGTGCGCGAAGGGCTGCGATGAACTGGCGGGTGTCGGGGTACGGGCCGGACTGGGAGTCGTTGGCGTTCGCATAACGGTACTGCATCAGGAAGTTATGCAGCGCCAGGTTTAACTTATCTTCGCCGATGTAGTCGGCGAGCGTATACATCACCTGGCCGCCCTTCTGATACCAGACGTAAGGCTCATTCTGGACCAGCACGAGGGGGCGCTCGCGGCGGATTTCGCCGGCGCGGCCGCGCAGGTAGCCATCCAGCTCGTGCTTGAGAAACCGGTGCATGTTGTCGCGGCCGTACTTCCGCTGCATGACCATCAGGGCGGAGTATTCGGCGAGCGTCTCCGCCATCATGTTGGAGCCCTCCACGCGGCCGCCGATAAGTTGGTGCCCCCACCACTGATGCCCGAGCTCGTGCGCGGTGACGAAGTAAGTGAAGTCGATATCGGTGGGCTTTTCTAGGCGGCCGATAAAGCCCATGCCTTCGGAAAAGGGAACGGTGTTAGGAAAAGATTGCGCGAAACTGCGGTAGCGGGGAAACTCGAGGATGCGGTACTGGCGGAATTGGAACGGACTGAAGTTCTTTTCGTAGTAGGCAAGACCCGCTTTGGATGCGTCGATCATGTCGTCGACGTCGTACGCATGTGCGGGAATGTGGTAGACCTCGATGGCGATGGGATTGGCGGCGCCCTGGTACATTTCGCGTTTCACGTCATAGCGGGCGGAGACGTAGGAAAAAAAGTCCAGGGTCTTGACGTTGCCCATGTCGTAAGTGAAATAGTGGCGGCCGTTGGCGTGCCAATCGCGTGTGAGGTAGCCGGGGGAAAGGGCGATCTGGTCGTCGGAAGTGCTGACGGTCGTGCGGTAACCGATCCAGTCGGAATACACGGTGAAGAGGTTGGTGACGGCGCCGACAGGGTCGCCGCGGCGGGGCAACAGTTCCAGCTCGGGGAGGTGCTCTTCGCGGCGGCGGCGGGGATCGCCGATCTCGATGTTCATGTCGTAGCCGATCGTCGGAAAGTAGCCGCTGTCAAAGAATGTGCCGGAGTAGGCCAGTTCGGGACGCTCATTGCCGTCCTTGAAGCCCCGGCTGGTGTAGCCCACGTTGAAGGTGAGGTTCAGCGTGTCGCCGGGAGCGAGCGGAGTGTCGAAATGGTAGATGGTGTAAAGGGCCCGGGGGCTTGCGGAAACCACGTGGAATGGCCGGTCGAAACGCACGTCCGAGATGGACTGCTGCTGGTTGGTGATGTGGATCTGGCCGATCGGCTGCGCGGTCTTGTTCTGCAGCACGAAGTGTCCGGCGCCGGAGAAGGAGCGCCGCTCGGGGAAAATGTCGATGTTGGCATCGACGGCGATCACCTTGGGTTGAGGGAGGTTTTCGTACTTCTTGAACTTGCGCTCGTAGTCGGCTTGGATGTCGCGCCGGTCCTTGGCGGTAAGGTACTCGTTGAGGACGTGCGCGTTGTAGAAGTACCATGCGCCGCTGCCGATGGCCACGATGACGAAGAACACCGCGGCGGGGATCAGGCGCGGGGCGCGCTGCGCGGCCAGGCGCAAGCGCGCGGGCCAGGCGTCGTCGGAGCCGCGGCGGGCGAGCGCGATGGAGATAATGGCCAGGACGCACGAGATGGAGAGCCAGTAAACGATGGACCAAAAGAGCGCGGGCACAAAATGGCCGTAGCCGTTCATGTCCGAGTAGGTATAGGGCGGCGTGTTGCCGAAGAGGTAGAGGGTATTCTCCCACCCGAAGCTGTAGAGGATGGGCGTCAAGACGAAGATGCCGATGACGATGCCGAAGCCAATGAACTTGTTGGAGACCACGGTCTGGATGAAGAGCGAGAGCAGGGCGGCCGTGAGCACCTGGGGGAAGGTGATCACATAGAGCTCCTTGGCGTACTGCAGAAGCTCATAGTTGTAGTAGCCGGCGATGGTCTGCATGAGGATGCCGCAGAGGCCGGCGACGGTCAGCAGGATGAACTCGATAAAACAGAGGGCCAGGAGTTTGGAGAACCAGTCGGTGGTCTCGGCAACCGGCAGCGCGTCATGGATACCGGAGAAATGCGTGTCGCGCTCGCGCCAGATCAGCTCGGCGGCGTAGAGCGTGGCGACAATATACAAGAACAGGGTGGCGCCGCCTTCGACGGATTGCAGCATGAGGTAGGTGACGGGCCAGACGTTGCGGTCGGCCACGCGGCCGGCGTAGTGGCCGTTGTTGAGAGCGATGCCGGCCATCAGGATGACGATGCCCCAGAAGGGGACTTCGTGCAGGATGTTGGAGATGCGCAGGCGGGTGAGCGACACGAGCTGCGCCCATGTTGTTCCGGCGCCGAAAACCTGGTGGACGGCCGCGAACTTGGCCGCGACAAGGCTGCGCCGTGGCGCGGCGGCGGTGAGCTCCTGTTCGCGGGCCTGGGCGGCGCGTTTGCCGCTGGAGCGCGCGGTCAGCGCTTCGACCGACATGGGGAAGAGCTTCCATACGGCGATGAGCGCGAACAAGCCGACAGTGCCCCACAGCAGGCGGTTATACAGGAAGACGCCGTCGGCGGAGTGCGGCGACCAGGAGTACAGCAGCGTGTTGCGCTCGACTACGGTCCAGTAACGCGTGATGGCATCGTGGTAAAGGAAGCCGATGGGGTCCAGAATACCTTTCCAGAAGTGCTCGAGCGATCGCGTGGCGCCGAAAATAGTGATGCCCAGGAGATAGAGCATGAAGATCGCCGCGCCTTGCAGGTAGACGATGAAGATCTTGCGCGATAGAGCGGCCACCAGGAAGAAGAGCGAACCCAGAAAGAAGATCTGGAAGACCACGATGGAGAAAAACGGCTGCAGATACCAGGCGAGGTGGTTGGGGCCGATGCGGGCGTGGTCGGCCCAGGGGGCGAAGGTGCCGAAAAACTCGCCGAAGAGCAGGCCGGAGAAGGCGAAGACGGTGGCCACGAACGATCCGGCCCAGCGACCGCCGAGGTAGGCGAACTTCGAGATGGGCTTGGTAAACAGGATCTGGATGGTGTCGCGCTGGAAATCGCGCAGGATGGAAGTGCCAAAGATCGCGGCGATCACGATGATGCCGAAGAAGCTGATGCCGATATCGTTATAGGTGTTGGCATAGGGGCCATTGAGCAGCACCTTGCCGTTGGAGTTGCCGATGGGGCCGAAGCTCTCGCTGGCGATATCCAGAAAGCTGAAGGCGAACCAGACCGCGAAATAAATGTAAGTGGAAAGGCTCTTGAACCGGAACTTGAGCTCAAAGGTGAAAAATTCCCAGAACATGTTCATGTGGCCGTCTCCTTTCCCGAATTAGTTCGCCGCCTGGCGGGCGAGGTTCACGAAGTAGACGTCTTCGAGGCTGGAGTCGACGGGGTGGAAGCCATCGCCGGGACTGGAATCGGCGTAGACGCGGACCTCATGCAGGCCGCCGACGAGATGCGTGGAGACTACGTTGAAGCTGGTTTCGAGGGCGCGCAACTCGTCGTCGGTGGCCACCACTTTGGACCAGATTTTTCCGCGCAAGGATTCGAGCGCCTCGGCGGGCGCGCCTTCGAGCAGCAGTTCGCCATTCGAAATGATGGCCATGCGGGGGCAAAGCTCGCGCACGTCTTCGACGATGTGCGTGGAGAGGATCACGGTGACGTTGGAGCCGATGGAGCTGAGCAGGTTGAGGAAGCGGTTGCGCTCCGCGGGGTCGAGGCCGGCAGTGGGCTCGTCGACGATGATCAGCTTGGGGTTGGCGAGCAGGGCTTGGGCGATGCCGAAGCGCTGCTTCATCCCACCGGAGTAGGTGCTCAGGGCCTTCTTGCGCACGTCCCACAGGTTCGTCTGGTTCAGGATGCCGTCGACCATCTGCTTGCGCTCGGTCTTGTTGGCGACGCCTTTCATCACGGCCAGGTGTTGCAGCAGGTCGATGGCGGAAATCTTCGGGTATACGCCGAACTCCTGCGGCAGGTAGCCCAGGATTTTGCGCACCTCGTCCTTCTGGGTGAGCACGTTCAGCCCGTCGAGATCGATGGAGCCGGAGTCCGGGTCCTGCAGAGTTGCCACCGTGCGCATGAGCGAGCTCTTGCCCGCGCCGTTCGGACCCAAGAGGCCGAACATGACGTTGCCGATGGTGAGCGAAAGGTTTTTCAGCGCCTTTACGCCGTTCGGATAGGTCTTGGACAGACCGGTTATCGTAAGTGCCAAGGAAACCACCCTCCGGATTCGCGGTTTCGACCCGCTTTTCTCAAACAACAATGACGTGCGATGCGGCCGAAAGTTGCTGGAATCCTTCGATGATACTACTGTTGGCCGGACCGCAGAAATTCTGTCACGCTGGCCTCTTGACGCGCTATTGTGCCGGGCGCTCGCGTAGGTAGGACACAATCGATTCTGCCTCTTGCAGGACCTTGCCGGCGAGCTTTTCCAGCCCGGGCATCCCGAGATCTTCGTCGGCGGCGACTTGGCCAACTGTAGCCATCAGACCGGCCAACCGCCAACCGGCATGGCGGCGGTGGCCATGGCGCAGGGCCGCTACGTGGCGCGGGCGATCCTGGCCGGCTTGCACGCGGAGACGCCGCCGCCATTCCATTATTTCGATAAGGGCACGCCGGCCGCCATCGGCCGCAACAAGCACGTGGGTGGTTGTTCGTGCACCTGACGTATCTGGTGGAATTCGACAACCGGCGTTAAGTGCCGATCAGTGGATCTACGCCTATATTACGCGGAATCGCGGCGCCCGGCTGATTACCGGGGATCGATGGCGGCGCCGTTTTCGCGGGCGGACTTGGTTCCAAATCCGGTTGGTCATGACGATGGAGCCGCGACCGTCTTCGATTCTCACTGCGGCCCCTTCAAGCGCGCAGGCGCTGTTGGCACACTGCACGCTGAGCCCGCAGCCAGTCCTCTTGGGGCGATCCATTCTGAAAACTTCGGGCGAGCCAGAGCTCATATGCCAGGGCGGCTATTTCCCGCTGCTGGGCCGGCGCGAGACTGCGCCGCGCCAATCTGTCGCAGACCCTTGCGGTGGTAATGCGCGTTACTTTATCCATGAAATTCCCTCCCGATTGTCGACGAGGGCAAGTCCAACAGTCCTCGCTCTATGTTTCCTTCTAACCAAATAAGCAGAATTAAGCGGCCTAGTCTGGTCAAAATTGGTCAGAATATTAATAATAATTCGGTCACAATTGCTCACATTTGGCCTTGTTTGGGGATGCCGAGGTAAGAAAAACACGCAATCGGCCGGGACGGAAGCCGCGGCGGGCTGAACGCCCACCGTTAGTCGTGCAGGACGATATTCAAAAGCGAGCTATGAACTTCAATCCCGCCGTTGTAGTCGATGAAGCCGAGTTTGCGGAATCTATTCATGAAGAAGCTTACCCGCGACCGCGTGGTGCCCACCAGACCCGCCAATGTCTCTTGGCTGATATCGGGAATCGCCGCCTCCGGTTTGCCTTCCTTCCCGAAGTTGGCCAGCAGAAGCAGGATGCGCGCCAGACGCTTCTCGCTGGAATTGAAAAGCTGATCTACCAGATCCTCCTCGATCCGAATGTTACGGGCGAGTACGTAGGATAGAATCAGCCTGGCAAAAGCGTTGTCGTCGCGCAGCAGACGCATCATGGCCGGCTTCGCCAGCCGCGCGATCGAACACTCGGTCATGGCGGTGGCGGTCGCCAGCCGTACCGGCTGCTGGCCCACCAGGCAGGCTTCGCCTACCAGATCGCCGGGAGTCAAAATCGCAATCACCGCTTCTTTGTTTTGCTTGGAAATAACCGTGAGCTTGACTTTGCCTTTCTGAATCGAAAACACGGCATCCGATGGATCGCCCTGCGAGAAGAGCACTTGGCCTTTGCGGTAGTGAACGGTGGTCCCTTCCCGGGCAACGGTTGCCACAAGCATATCGGAATCCGGGCTCGGCTTCATGGCTGGCTCTGGTTCGGCTTGCCTTCCGGAGCCTGCCGCCGGGAGGCGCCCGCCGTGTTCAGCTTTTCTTGGCATTTTCGCTTAAGTTTACCTCAGGCGATGGTGCGCCGCAACGTTGTTGGAATGGAGCGGCATCAATGGACGGCGCCGTTCGCGTGGCGAACGTGCGCCACCAGCCAGTGCGCGGAGCAAGATATACAGGCTGTCTCACCCTCGTGCCGGCAACAGGATCGAGGGACTGCCAGTCCTGCTTTGTCGGCCATTGATAACAGCAGCACCTTCGATTTGTGCAAGCGATGAAGCTCCTCCTCAAGATCGGCGAGCGTTACAATTGCGCGGCGCGTCGCCCCCAGGTTTCCATTGTGTACCATTGAACGCCTTTCCACGGACCCGCGGTACTGATTATCACCATTTTGGCATCTCGCTGGAGGTACAGCGCAAGAGATTGAAGTCGTATTTTTTTGTCGTATGAATAACCAGAACGGTGTAGTTGTTTGTACTATGCGAAATTTCAATCGATCAGGCGATTATGCAGCGCGTAGTGCATCAACTCCGCGGTGGTGGCCATATTCATTTTTTCCAGAATGCGGGCGCGATAGGTGCTGACGGTGGTGACACCCAGGTGCAACTCCTCGGCGATCTGGCTCACGGTTTTGCCGGCGGCGATCATGCGCAGGACTTCAAACTCGCGGTCGGACAGTATTTCGTGGATGGGACGCCCGGCATCCTCGCTCAAGTCGGAAGCCAGCTTCTCGGCCAGTCCGGCGCTCACATAACGGCCGCCCGCCAGCACCTTTCGTATGGCCTTGATCAACTCTTCGGGAGCGCTCTCCTTATTCATGTAGCCGGAGGCGCCGGCGCGAAGGATGCGTTTGGCGTACTGGTCTTCAGAGTGCATGCTCAAGACCAATACGGGAAGCCCGGGCCGCGCGGCCTTGAGATCCCGTAGCGCATCCAGGCCGCTACGGCCGGGCATGGTGATATCCAGGATCACCAAATCCCAATCGGCGTCCTGAACCCGGGCAAGAATCTCGGAGGTGTCCTTGGCTTCGCCGCAGACGGCGCCCTCCAACTCACGCACCAGGATCTCTTTCAATCCGCGGCGCAGGATGGCGTGATCGTCGGCGATGAGCACCCGGATCACGGGTTGGCCTCCGGCAGCGGCGGATCGGCGACCGGAATGCGGACGCGCACGATGGCGCCGGTTCCGGGATCGCCCGCGATCGAGAACTCGCCCCCCAGCAGCAGCGCGCGCTCCCGCATTCCCAGGATGCCGAGCGAGCCGGAAGCGGCGAGTTGGTCTTCGGAGATGCCGCGGCCATTATCGCGAACCTCCAGGGAAACATTCCCGCTCTCGAGGGACAAAGCGACTCTCACCGCGGTCGCCCCCGCGTGCCGCGCGATATTGGTCAGGGTCTCCTGGAAGATGCGAAAGAGCGCGGTAGCGCGCTCGGCGTCAATGGCCGGATTCGTCTCGGGCAAGCTGACCCGGCACTGGATTCCGGTGCGGGATTGAAACTCTTCCGCGGCCCATTCCACGGCGGCCACCAGGCCCAGGTGATCCAGGATTCCCGGCCGCAGTTCGGTCGAGATTCTGCGCACCGAACGAATCGTTTCATCAACCAGGCTCAAAACGCCGTCGATCCTCTGCGACTCCTGGCCACGCGCGCTCTTTAGCCCGGCCAAGTCGATCCTAATGGCGGTCAGGGCCTGTCCCAATTCGTCGTGGAGCTCCCGCGCCAGCCTGGTTCTTTCCTCTTCCCGCACGCTTTGCAATTGGGCGTTGAGAGCGTGCAACTCTTGGAGCGACCGCTGCAACTCGCGTTCCGCCCGCTTTCGCTCGGTGACGTCCTGCAAGGCCACGGCGACGCGGTCGATGCCGTTGGGACCCTGGATGGGAAAGTAGGTTGCGAAGAGATCCCGCCGGCCGCGCTGGGAGTATGTATACTCCAGTTCGTATTGGACGACATTGCCCTGGAGACACTCGTCCAACTTGCTTTTGACAATTCGGTCGAATGTCTCCCGCCCCAATATTTCCGGGACCGAACGGCCGACGACCTCCTCCGGCTGCATGCCGCGATAGTCGAGGAATGCCCGATTCGCGATCAGGTAACGGTAATCGCGGTCGACCACCGCGATCATTTCCTGCGAACTCTCAACGACTTTTTCGTACTCCAGCAACCTGGCCTCAGCGCGCTTCCACTCGGTAATGTCCTCCAAGACAACGGCTATGCGATCGACGCCGGCGGGACCTTCGATGGGATAGTACGATCCGAACAGATCCCGCCGCCCCAGGTTGGGGAACGTGAATTCCATCTCGCATCTGACGACCTTGCCTTGGAAACATCGATCCACGTTGCTCTTGGTAACTTGATTGAACCTCTCTTGCCCCACGAATTCCGGGACGAAATGGCCGACCACCTGTTCCCGCCGCAGGCCGTGATAATTGAGGAAGGCCTGATTCGCGACCACATAGCGATACTCGCGGTCGAGAACCACGATCATTTCCTGAAGGCCTTCAACGACTTTTTCGTACTCCAGCAATCTGGCTTCAGCCTGCTTGCGCTCGGTGACGTCCTCGACGACGGCGATGCCAATGGGCGGCGCGCTTCCTTCGCCGGGGCTTTTCGAAACCGTGATCCTTACCCAAATCGACTGGCCGTCTTTACGCCGATAGCGCTTCTCCAGCAGGAACTTCGGCAGCCTGCCGTTCCAGATGTCCGCGGAGAGCGCCGCGTTAGCCGGGCGGTCTTCTTCCCAGGTGAGGTCCATGTATGTGATCGCCCGAAGCTCTTCTTCCGAGTAGCCCACCATTTCCCGATAGGCGCGATTCGTATCGGTGAACTTGCCGTAAAGATCTGTTACAGTGATGCCCACCGCCGAGTTGTCGAAGATGGCGCGCCAACGTTGTTCGCCGGCCGAACGCGCTTCCTCGCCGCGCCGCCGTTCCGTGATATCGCGGTAGATGGCGTAAACGGCGGTCTCGCGGCCGGGCGAGGCGAACGGCACGTAGGTGATGGCGGCCGGGAAACGGCTGCCGTCCTGGCGGCAGCGAATGCCTTCGGTATCCACGCGCTCGCCCCGCGCCACCGCATCCGCATGCCTTCGATACTCGTCTTGCGACTCCGGGGGGACGATCAACTCGCCGATGCGGCCGCCGATGGCGCCTTGCGGAGTATAGCCGAAAACCTGGGTGAAGCCTCTATTGACCCGGATTATCCGATGCTCCAGCGTAGTGAGGGCCACCGCCAGCGGCGCCTGTTCGAACAATTCATTGAGGAGCGTCTTCTGCTCCCTAAGCCGATTCAGGAAGCGCACCAGCAACGCGATGGCGAGCGCCAGGCAGCTTGCGGCGCCGATCGCCATCACCACGGGAAGCGAAACGCTCACCATAGAGGCAGGCGTAATTCCAAGCAGGGCGGCGCCCATCGGCAAGGCGGAGGGGCACGCGGTTCTGCTTGCCTTTCCTATTGCGGCAGCCGCCGGCAGAGCCGTTAGCGAGGGGGAATAGAGGAAAATGGCCGGTATCCGTCCGGCCGCCATGCCGCCGCGGTGCGGAATTAAGATACCCGCGCCCGCAAAAAGGCTGCCCGTGAGTAATTTAAAGGGTCCCATTTCCCCCCGGCCTGCGACAAACAGCGCCACCGCGGATGAGACAATGCCGGTCAGGAGAGATAGCAGGACGCCGCCCATCGGCCATAGGAAGCTGGACCAGCCGCGGGCGGCAGTTGCGCGTCCACCGAGGCCTGGGGCGGTATACCACGAAACAACAGTCGTAACAGCCGATCATCACCGATCCGAAGACAGCATCACGTCGTTCTCGTGGATAGTTCGAGAAAAACTCGGTTAAATTCTTTACTGTGCTAGATAGTATAACAGCCATTGATAGCGTAAAAAGATGAAATCCTGGCCATGAATGGGGGCGTCTCACCCGATAGGCGTCTTTCTTTACGATTATTTTATTGCAACAACTAAGTAGATTTGCCGGAACCGCACGATTTACCGGAACCAACGTCGCGCGCTTTCGGCGCCCTTGCCGGGGCGCGAGCGGATGGAAAGCGATAGGGCTAGAGTCCAGCCCGTGGCAGTCCGGCAAATTTGCAGGTACTTGGCCCCTGGGCGCCAGGGATCGCCGGATGTGCTGCACAAAAGACGCGTCCCCCACGAAGCTCGATGTATATTAGAATCAGCGTGAGGACTTGCATGAAATCCCTGGTAGTGGTCGTGGCTGCGTTGACCGTGGTTTCCTGTAGCCGGGACCCCAACGTCGCCAAGAAGCGGTATCTGGAAAACGGGAATAGATACTTCGCAAGAGGTAAATTTAAAGAAGCTTCCATCATGTATCGCAACGCCTTGCAGAAGGACCAGCGATACGGCCCCGCCTATTACCATCTGGCGCTGACCGATCTGAAGCTCAATCGTATTCCAAATGCCTTGGGCGAATTGCGGCGCGCCATAGAGCTGATCCCCAAAGACCAGCCGGAGCATCTGGAGTCGGAGGTCCGGCTGGCCGAGATCTACCTGGCGTTCACCCGCGATAGCCAGTACATGTTGGAAGTGGAAGGTATCGTCAAGGAGCTTCTGCAGCACGACCCCAATTCGTTCGACGGCCACCGGCTGACCGGGGATCTGGATTTCGTGCGCGCGCAGAGCAGTTTGCAGGCCGGCCACCCGGAGCAGACCGGACAATTGCTGTCTGGCGCTATCGCGGAGTACCGCAAAGCCATCTCGATCAAGAAGCCGGGACCGGCCCTCATGATGCAATTGGCGCGGGCGCTGTCCAGCGACCGGCAGTTTCCCGAGGCCGAGCAGATCTACCGGCAGCTAATCAACAACGATAAGACGTTTCTCCAGGCTTATAACGAGTTGTATCGCGTTTATCTGCAGCAGAATAAAACCGCCGAGGCGGAGCAGACCCTGAAGACGGGCGCCGCGAATAATCCCAAGCAAATCAGCTTTCTGGTGGCTCTGGCCAGCCATTACTCCGCCTTGCAACGCCACGACCAAATGGTGGCGACACTCAATCAAATCAAGGGACACGCCAAGGATTTCGACCGCGCGTACCTGGTGGTGGGCGATTTCTATTTTCGCAACGGGGACCTGGCGGAGGCGCTCAACCAGTACAAAGAGGGCATGACCGGGGACCCTAAGCAGAAGACTACGTATCAAAAGCGCATGATCGAAATACTGATGCGCCAGAGCCGGCGCTCGGAGGCGGCCGACATCAATGCCGCCATTCTGAAGGACAATCCCAAGGATTCCGATGCGCGGGGATTGCAGGCGTCCTTGCTGCTCGACCGGGGCGATGTGCAGAAAGCCATTTCCGAATTGCAGGCGGTGGTGAACGCGGCGCCCGACAATTTCGTGGCGCGCTACAACCTGGGGCGGGCGCACGTTGCGCGCGGTGAATTGGAGCAGGCCCGCCAGCAGTTCACCGAGGCGATCCGCGAGAGGCCCGATTACCTGTCGCCGCGCCTCGCGCTGGCGCAACTTCAGGTGATGCGGAGGGAATACGATCTGGCTCTCAAATCCGTCGCCGGAATTCTGGTGATCGACAAGAAGAACGGTCCGGCGCGCATGATTGAGGCGGCCGCCTTGATGGGCGAATCCAAGTATGACGAGGCGCGACACGTGCTGGACGCCGTCCGGCAAGCCAATCCCAACGCGCCGGACATCGATTTCTCGCTGGGCATGTTGGCCATGAAGCAAGGCAACCTGAAAGGCGCGGAGGACATTTTCCGTAAGGCCTACACGGCTAATGCGAAGGATACGCGCGCTTTGGTGGGTCTGGTGGAAGTAATGGCGGCGCAGGGCCATATGGATCAAGCCGTCCAGGTCTTGCAGTCGGAGGTGGCCAAGAGCCCCAACCGCAACGATTTGCGCATAGCTCTGGGGAACCTGGCGGTGCGCGCGGGGGATTTGGATCTAGCGAGCAAACAGTTTCAAGCGGTGCTCAATACGCTGGACAAGAATTCCAAAGCGCGCGGCGACGTTTACCTGCGCCTGGGCGTCACGTTGCGCAAGAAAGGAGACCTGAACGGCGCGATACAGGCGCTTTACGGCGCTAGAGATGCGCTGCCCGGAAATTCCATGGTGGTCGACGAGCTGGCGCTCACATTGGGGAACGCCGATCGGAAAAAGGAAGCTCGGGCGATTTACGAGCAGGCCATCAAGCAGGACCCGCAAGATGGAATGGCCCTGAACAACCTGGCATTTATGATGGCCGAGGGCGGCTCCGCGGACCTAGATCAAGCCCTGACGTATGCCCAGCGCGCCAAGCAGGCGCTGCCGAACTGGAGCGAGGTGTCCGATACGCTGGGCTGGATTTATTTGAAAAAGAACATGAGCGACAACGCCATGGATATCTTCCAGGCGCTGGTGAACCAGAAGCCGGACAACTCGACATACCGATTCCACTTGGGCATGGCATACGCCCAGAAGGGCGATAAGCCAAAGGCCCTCCAGGAGCTGCAGAAGGCGCTGCACAGCAGTCCGGCCCAAGACGAAAAGAAGAAGATCGAGGATCTGATCAACAAACTACAGTAGGTAGGTGCTGAAACCGCTGTTCCATACCGGCGGCCATTTTACCCGCATGGCTTCCGCTCCAGGGTACTGGCCGCCGCGGGCCTGCCGCAATATTGCCGTACGACAGGAAGGCTCTCGAATCCCATCTACAATACAGAGCATGCGGGGCTCGCCATGCATCGCCGCCAAGCGGCGCCATCACGCAGAACTGGGTAGTGGGCTACTTTGGTTCCAAAGAAGCCCACTACCCAGTCCTGCAACTCTAACGACGTTCAGATCCGTTCGGGCGAACTACCCCATACGAATACGCCTGATTTCCGCCCAGGCAGTACGGCGTTCAGCGGCGGAGACGCCGCCGCAAGCCAGCCAGCCCGATCAACCCCAAGCCCATCAACCCCAGCGAAGCCGGCTCCGGCACAGCGCTCGCCGGTTGGAACGCCGCTACGGTATCCGAACCGCTATCGATAACCGCAGCGTTGCCAGCGGTATAATTCTTCGCGTTCGTGCTGACAATCAACACGTCCGAGGTGGACCCAGGCACTAATTCCGCAGTCGATGAACTGGGCGGATAGAAACTGAACTGGAGCGTCGTGCCAGCGGAATTGTCGTCCGCCGTGACAGCCTCGACGGTACCGTTTACAAACCCGGTTCCCGTCAATACGCTGCCGTCTGTGATAAAGGCTGCATTGGTGGTCGAGGCTAGGACGAAGTCGCTAACCGAAAGGGTCGAGAGGGCGTCCTTGGACGATGCGTTATTCACCACTTGGTAATAGAAATCCAGCGTCCCGCCGTCATTGTAAACCGCGGAATAAATAATTCCGCTGGTTACGCCGGCGGTCGTCGTATAGGTGAACGGCTCGCTCTCCGCAGCCAATAGCGTCCCCCATGTGTCTCCGGTGCAATTGGCCGGGAAAACCGAGGCCCCGTTGGTGGTAGGCCCGGTCCCCGACGCGCACGTCGCAACACTGATGGGGCCGGCCAAGGCCGCCGAGACGCCAAGCAATCCAACCAACAGAATGGCCGCCGCAGATGCGGACTTCCGTAATATATCTATCGTCAACGTCTTCATTTCTTATGTCTCCTCCGAATTGCGTTTACTACTTAGAGTTTGCAACGTTTGCGTGCTCCATGGCAAGGGTTTTTGAAAGCGTGGCATAAGAAAGAATACATATCCCCTAACGAAATGTACTAAGAATCACAGAATGCCGTCAGCGAACCCGCGGTCTGGCCCTCCTGGAGCCGCCAGGGATTAAGCAAAATCCGTAATGCTGAAGGACTAGACTGAGCGGGTTTGGTGAAACATGTAGGATTTACACTGGGCTGTAACGTCTGGTACCTTTCTACCGTATAAATTTTGTTTACTCTCGCACGTTGTCAATATTATTACTTCATTTTCAACACCTTAGCTCTGGTACCGAAACTGCTACATGCGGCAGATCATTCCAAGCACTATTTTCATGGTTGCCTAACCCTAGTTAACTGGTTAGCTAACCATTTTCAACCTTATGTCGGCGTCCAGGTGGCCGATAAGCTTAGCGACGGGTGCATGAGGCCGTTTGCAGGAAAACGGTCGATTGTGCCTCCTGGTGTGGCCGGAGAGCGACCCGTGAGGGCCGAATTCTAAGGCCGCGAGCAACACAAAACTGGCAGCCTCGCCTCGGGGCTGTGTCCGCTACAAATTTAACGGAGAAAGATCGATGCGCGCGCATAAGTCTATAAGTGTGTTCTGTTTACGGGTCTTCGCACTCATGGCAACCGCTCTGGCCGCTTCGGCACAGCCGTATGGCTATGTGTCTAACGAGATGGGGGATAATATATCGGTCGTCAACATGGCGACGAATACCATTAGCGCCGAGATAAACCTGAGCACCGCGCTCAGCGGCCTAGCGGTTACCCCCAACGGATCTTACCTATACGTGGCCGAAGAAAGCCTCAATAGCGTGGCTGTTGTCAGCACCGTCTCTAACAGCGTGGTGGCTACTATTCCGGTTGGCAGCGCCCCGATTCAGGTCGCGATCACTCCAAACGGCCAAACAGTCTATGTGGCGAATTCACAATCGAATGATGTTTCCGCCATCAACACCGCCACCAACACGGTGGTGGAGACCATACCGGTCGGCACCAAACCCGTGGCCCTTGCGGTTCTCCCGGGCGGTGGGTATGTGCTGGTGGCCAATCTGCTGTCGTCGAACATTTCCGTGATTAGCACCTCAAGCAACTCCGTTCGGGCGACTTGGACAACTCTTTCGGGCCCCAGCGCCATAGTCGTGGGTCCAAAGGGAGGCACCGCTTACGTGGCGAATCAATATGCCGATTCGGTAGCCGTTCATCACGTCGCTACCGGAGCCATAGTGGAAACGTTCACCGGCTTTGTCGCCCCGGATTCCTTGGCGCTCAACCCCACCGGCACCATTCTCTATGTTGTGAATGCTAATGCGTCGACGGTGTCCGTGGTCAGCACATCTACCGGCCTGACCGTCGCGATCATTCCGGTGGGCGATCTTCCCACTGCCGTAGCCGTGTCCGCCAATGGCCTGTCGGCCTACGTCACAAATGCTTACGGATATTCGCTTTCCGAGATCGACACCGCTACCAATTTGGTTGTAAACACCCTGGTGCACGTCGGAATTTACCCGTTCTCGATAGTCTTATACCAATAATCCGTTCCGCCTGGATGCGCTGCGGGGCAGGATGGCATCCTGCGCGCCGATTGGGAATCGGCGCAAAACTGCCCAACTGACCCGGCCCGGGTTTTTGCAAGCCCTGCCTGAACGGCGGGTTCGGCGCGGCATTTGCGTCGGCGCCCCGCAAACTGCGCTACGATGGCCTATCCGGAGGCCCCGCATGGTTCTGTCGGATGTAGACATCAAGCGCTACATCGAAGCTGGGAAGATCAAGATTGCGCCCGATCTGCCGCCCGAGCAGTTCGGCAGTTGCTCCGTGGACTTCCGGCTGGGCAACGAGTTCAACGTCTTCGAATACAGCCGCCATCCTTATATCGATTTGCGCGACCGCACCAGCCTGCAGCACATCATGCGCACCATCGAAGTGCCGCCGGATGAGCCGTTCGTGCTGCAACCGCGCGATTTCGTGCTGGCCGTGACGCTGGAATCGCTCGAATTGGATGCCGAGGTGCTCGGCCGCCTGGAGGGCCGTTCCAGCCTGGGGCGCATCGGCATTATCGTGCACGGCACGGCGGGACTGTTCGATCCCGGCTGGACCGGCAAGGCCACCTTGGAGCTGAGCAATCTGAGCCGTATGGCCGTGGCGCTCTATCCCGGCATGCGCATCTGCTCGTTCACCTTCGAGCAACTCTCGTCGCCCTCGGCAGTGCCCTACCGGCAGAAGCCCGGCAACAAGTACGCGGGGCAGTTGCATCCGTTGGCCAGCCGGCTGGGCGCCGAAGTCGCCAAATGAGCTTTTGGGCGATCTACAAGGTCCAGCGCAGTTGCTGCAGATAGCTGAAGTTAATCGCATCGACGCCGCGCTCCAGTAGAGTGAGGTACAGGTTGAGGTCGTCGGTCAAGAAGAGGTAGCTATGACGGCTCAGCGATGCGATGGCGGCGTCGGTTAGTCCCAGGCGATCGAAGCTCGGATCCTTCACGACGAGCCGACTCTCGTCACAGTACTCTGTGGCTTGTTCGACGGTGCGCACGAACCCGGATCGAAATGCGGGACGCTCCTCGCCTTGCAGGTCTCGCAAATTGCTCAGCTCGGTGAGCACGTGGGGGGTCGTGACCAGAGTCCTGAACTGCTCCACAATCTGGCCCAGCAGATCGAAATCCTCGACCGTGTACCGGCTCGTTCTCTTAAAATTCGCGATTCGGCCCGGATTAGTTTTGCCTACCAAATATAAAAGCAAGAGGTTGGTGTCGATGAGCAGACCGTTCCCGCGATGCTTACGTATGAGCTGAAACGCATCGGTCATCGAGCGCTGGCCAACTCGCGAATTTTCATCGAAACAACCTCGCCGGTATCGCCTCGCACGATAAACTTCTTGTAGTCGCGCCTAAGGACAGTGATGCCCGCACGTCCCGGTACGCTCAGGGTGATCAGCCAGACGTCGTTTGGGCCGTCCTTGCTAAGCTCCACCTCTTCAAGAAGAACCTCGGTAGACGACACCCCTAGCATTGCCTGGGCAAATTCGATGGCTTTCGCGGCTGCTTCTTTGACGGTTATCATACTTGGAGCCAGCATAGCACGCGCGATTCCAGCGCCTCCTCGCGCACTGCGCTACGATAACCTCTCAACAAATGAAGCTGACGTTCTGGGGCGCGGCGGGCGAGGTGACCGGCTCCCTGCATCAGTTGGATGTGGCCGGCAAGCGCTACCTGCTGGATTGCGGGATGGCGCAGGGACGCCGCAAGGAGGCCGACCGCAAGAATCGCCATCTGCCGGTGGATGCCGGGTCGGTGGCCGCGGTGTTGCTGTCGCACGCCCACATCGACCATAGCGGGAACCTGCCTACGCTGGTGAAAAACGGCTTCGGCGGACCCATCTACGCCACTCCGGCGACCATCGACCTGTGCAACTTCATGCTGCGCGACACGGCCCATATTCAGGAGAGTGATGCCGCATTCGTCAACAAGCGCGCGGAACGGTGGCGCAAGGAGGGCCGCGCCGGCGGGCCGGAGCCGGTCGAGCCGCTTTTTACCATGGCGGATGCCGAGCGTACCCTGCCGCTGTTTCAGCCGGTCGGTTACTACACGCCGCAGAGCCTCACCGAGAATCTGGACTACGAGTGCTACGATGCCGGGCACATCCTGGGATCGTCGGCGCTGGTCTTGAACTGCCGGGAGGGCGGCGCGCGCGTGCGCCTCGGGTTTTCGGGCGATTTGGGCCGTCCCAACCTACCCATCACCCGTCCGCCGGATGCGCTGCCCGAAGTCGAGTATCTGATCCTCGAAAGCACCTACGGCGGCAGGTTTCACAAGAGCGCCGCGCATGCGATCGGCAAGCTGCGCGACGTGGTGAACCGGACCTGCGGGCGCGGCGGCCGCATTATCGTGCCGGCCTTCGCGGTGGGACGTACCCAGCAACTGGTGCTGCTGCTGCATCAACTGGCCAATGCCGGCCACATCCCGGACGTCCCCATCTTCGTGGATAGCCCGCTGGCGGTGAACGTGACCGAGGTGTTCCGCGGACACCCTGAGTGCTTCAACGACGAAACCCGGCAATACCTTCAGGAAGGCCAGGATCCCTTCGGATTCAGCCGGCTGCAATACATTCGAGAGGCCGCCGAATCGAAGAAGCTGAACGACCTGCGCGGTCCGTTCATAGTGATTTCGGCTTCCGGCATGTGCGAGCAGGGCCGCATCCTGCATCACTTGCGAAACAACCTGGAAGACCCGCGCAATACGGTGCTGATCACGGGTTTCCAGGCGCAGGACACATTGGGGCGGAAGCTGGTGGATAGGATGCGGGAGGTGCGGGTGTTCGGCGAGCCGGTGACCGTGCGCGCCGAGATTTCGAGCCTGGATGAGCTGAGCGCGCACGCCGATCAGGGGGAACTGATGGCGTGGCTCAAGCCGCTGGCGCCGCACCTGAAGAAGGTTTTCCTGGTGCATGGCGAGGCGGCCCAGCGCGAAGCTTTGGCCGGTGCGATCCGGTCGGAATTCGGCGTTGACGCCGTGACGCCCTCCCCCGGCGAGAGTTTTCCGCTGGATCCCTGAAACGCAATCCGATCCGTAACAGTCTATAATTAGAAGATTCCAACCGTGTTAAGGAGTGTCCATTCGTGAGCAGCCCGACGTATTTACCTCCGCCCAGCGGCTCGGGCGTTAAGACCGCACTGGTAGCCGGGGGGCTGATCGCCCTGCTGGTTTCCAACATTGCCTTGTGGTATCGCCTGGAAACCACGCGCACCGAGGACCGAGACGCCAGCAAGGCCATGGTGGCAGAGATCGCCAACCTGAAAGAGGCCGAGTCGGTGACCACGGCGTCGCACCGGCGCAGCGTGGATACCTTGAAAGAAGAATTGGAGGCCGCGCGCCAGCAAGCCAATCTGGCGGCCGGTCACGCCAAGCAAGAGGCCCTGGCGCATGCCGACCAACTGGCCAAGCAACTGGCCGACGCGCAGGCCAAGCAGCAGGCGCAGGTCCAATCCGAGATCACGGATGTCCAGCAGCAGGCTTCCACTGCCAACACCAAGATCGGCGAAGTGAGCGGGGACGTCACCGCCGTCAAGACGGACTTGGGGTCCACCAAGGCTGAACTGGATAAGACTATCGCCAACCTGACCAAAGTGCAAGGCGATCTGGGCGTAACCAGCGGCTACGTCGCCACCAACGGCAAAGAGTTGGACGCGCTGAAGAGACTCGGCGAGCGCAACTACTTCCAGTTCACGCTGGGCCGCAAAGACAAGCAGGCCAAACGGGTCGGCGATGTTTCGTTGAAGCTGAAGAGCGTCGACAAGAAGCACAACAGGTACACGCTGGAAGTACTAGCGGACGACAAGACCGTCGAGAAGAAGGACAAGGGCATCAACGAGCCGCTGCAGTTTTACGTGGCCAAGGCGAAGCAGCCGTATGAGCTGGTCGTGAACGAGGTGGGGAAGGACCAGATTACGGGCTATCTGGCCACGCCGAAGGACACTACGCCGCGGAATTAAGTGGGGCGGGACTCCAGTCCTGCGCGGGGCCTCCAGGCCCCGCTCTTCGCGCCGCTATACAATGGACCCTGAGGATTTTCAGGGATGCCTAGCGTTTTTCGCCCGTTTGCCACTCTCGCTTCGTTCGCTCTCCTGCTGGCGCCGGCCGCGCACGCGCAGCAGTCCGGAGGGCGCAGCCAAGCCCCTGAACACATACCCACCATCGAGGAGCGCACCGCCGCCATGCGCAAGCTGGACGGCTATTTCCCGTTGTATTGGGACGAGCGCACCGGCAATCTCTGGCTCGAGATTCCGCGCCTGGACAACGATTTCCTGTTGGCCACCGGCGTCGCCGCCGGACTGGGGTCGAACGATATCGGCCTGGACCGGGGCCTTGAGGATGGCGGCAAGGTCGTCTCATTCCAGCGTGTCGGCCCCAAGGTGCTGCTGGTGCAGGGCAACGAGTCGTTTCGATCGTCCAGCGCCAATCCCGCCGAGCGGCGTTCGGTAGAGGATTCGTTCGCCAAGTCCGTTCTCTGGGGATTCACGGTGGGAGCCGAGAGCAACGGCCGGGTACTGGTGGACGCCACCGATTTCTTCGTCCGCGACGCCAGCGGCGCAGCTAACGCGCTATCCGGAGGCGTCAATTATAAGGTTGATCGCACCCGCAGCGCCGTCTACCAGCCGCGCACCAAAGCCTTCCCCAAGAACACCGAGATCGAAGTCACTCTGACCTTCACCTATGAAGCATCCGGACGCGGCGGCGGAGGTTTCGCACCGAGTCAGGGACCGCCCCCGATCCAGGTTCCCGCGCCAGGAGCGGCCGCCCGCGGCGGGCGGGGCTTCGGCGGAGGATTGTTCTCCGGCACCGTGGCCAGCGTCACCCCCACCGCCGAAGCCGTCACCTTGCGCGAACACTATTCCCTGGTCGAATTGCCGGACAACAACTACCGGCCGCGCCTGGACGATCCGCGCGCCGGCTACGGCGGCCCCAACTTCGTGGACTACAGCACGCCCATCGGCGAACCCATGGTGCAGCGGTACATTCACCGCCATCGCCTGGAGAAGAAGGACCCCACCGCCGCCATCAGCGATCCGGTGAAGCCCATCGAGTATTGGGTGGATCCGGGCGCGCCGGAGGACGTGCGGAATGCCCTGATCGAAGGCGCGAGCTGGTGGAACCAGGCGTTTGAAGCCGCCGGTTTCCGGAACGCCTTCAAAGTGGCGGTGTTGCCCGAGGGCGCGGATCCCATGGACATCCGCTACAACATGATCAACTGGGTGCACCGCTCCACGCGCGGCTGGAGCTTCGGCGGAGCGGTCACCGATCCGCGCACAGGCGAAATCATCAAGGGCACCGTCACGCTCGGCTCGCTGCGCGACCGGCAGGATTACCTGATCTTCGAAGGTTTGCTGTCGCCCTACACGACTGGCAGCGAAAAGCCCGATATCCTCTATCGGTCGGCCCTCGCCCGCATCCGGCAGCTCGCCGCGCATGAAGTCGGCCACACGCTGGGTCTCGGCCACAATTACTACGACAGCACCCAGGGATGGATCTCCGTGATGGATTACCCGCATCCCCAGGAGAAGCTGCTGCCCGCCGGAACCATCGATCTCTCGCAGGCATATCCGGCGCGCATCGGCGAATGGGACAAGATATCCATCAAGTACGGGTACAGCGTGCTTCCGCCGGGCGACGAAGCCGCGGCGCTGTCACGTATCCTCAATGACGCCTGGGCCAAGGATCTGATCTACATGACGAACCAGGACCTCGGCATTCGCCCGGGCGTGGATCAGTGGTCCAACGGCGTGAACCAGGCTGACGAGCTGAATCGCATCATGCAGATTCGCCGCGCCGCGCTCAACCGCCTGGGTGAGCACACCATCCGCACGGGCGCGCCCATGGCCACCATCGAAGAGCCGCTGGTGCCCATCTTCATGTATCATCGCTACTCGGTGGAATCCGCCGCATCCGGCATCGGCGGCCAGGTCTATATCTACGGCATGCGCGGCGATGGCCGGACACCCGTGAAGTGGGAATCCGCCGCCAATCAGCGCAAGGCACTGGAAGCGCTGGCCAACACGCTGAAGCCCGCCGAGTTGACCGTGCCCAAACAGGTGCTGGACGCGATTCCGCCGCGGCCGCCGGGCTTTGGCCGCCACCGGGAGCTGTTTCCGCGCACCACGGGCGACGGTTTCGATCCGCTCAGTCCCGCTACGGTGGCCGCGGATGTGACCATCGGCTTCGTGCTGGAGTTGGACCGCGCGGCCCGCATGGTGGCGCAGCATGCCGTCGATCCGTCGCTGCCGGGTTTGGAAGAAGTGATCGACCGCCTGACGAAAGCCACCTTCGACGCGCCGGCCGCGTCACCCTACGAAGCCGAGATTCGCCGCGCGGAGGAGCGCGTGCTGGTGGATCGCGTGATGTGGCTGGCGACCGGCGCTTCCAATGGCCAGGTACGCGCCATCGCGGCGTGGAAACTGGCGAAGCTGGCCGCGCGCTTGAAGGGCGAGGTCTCGACGGGCGAAGCCGAGCAGGCGCAGCACGCACTGCTGGCCGCCGATATCAAACGCTTCCTGGATCGGCCGGCGGACCCGGCGCGGCCTATGCCCGCCCCCGATGCGCCCCCCGGCGCACCCATCGGCGGGGATCCTGGTATGGACTGGCTGGCCCCGGCGCCTGGGTGCAACTGGAGCGCGGCGCATCCCGATTGGTGGTACACGATGGACGGGCCACTGTAATCTGGCCGTTGTAATCTAAGATATATTCGGGGAGCGCGCATCGCGAGCCGTCGACCGGCCCCGCCTGCGCGCCCAGGCGTTGGCGCTCGCGCCTCACGCCGAAAGCAAGGAATCGGCTCTTCTCCTCTCGACGCTCTGCAAGGCGTTGATGTTAGGCATTGCCCTATATTGGTGAAATGGCGAGATTGCTTGAAACCTTCAAGGAGGCTGCCGCTTCACGAGGTCCGCTGACGCGAAGAATCGTTGCGGCTGCGTTCTGCTTGCTGACCTGCGGTGTGTCTATGGCACAGCCACAAGATCAGTCAGCACCTGGGGCCCAGGAATTTGTCGTCGCGCCCGGTCAGACCTTCTACCTTGATCTGGATTCTCCAGGCGGTAAATTCTCGGAGTGGCGTCACGAGGACGTCAAATCACTCAGCGGTCTGCGCGCCGTTGTCCGCGTGCCACGCATCCGAAAGGATTCCAAGTGGCTTCCGGCGTTCACGATCTCTTTGGAGTCGAACGACGATGAGAACTCGGCGAACGCCCTGGGTCTACAACTGGCGACTGGCAGGAACAAAAAACCGCCCTTATCAATCCGGCTGATCGGACGACTCAACGGTAAACCTATTGAGGCGATTCCCCTCCAGAAGTCCCTCGCGCTTGATGAAAAGGTGGCAATTGAGATGAGTTGGCCGACGCCGAAGGCGATCGTGGTAACCGTCGGCGACGAGAGCCACACCATCAACGTGCCATGGACTGTCGGCAAAGTCGTAATCTCCGGATCAACTGGTGAGGTGAAAGTCGATCCTCTGACCTTCGCTTCTGCCGTTCACTAGCGCTTATCAACGAGGGCTTGGGGTTCATGTCGCGCAGGTGGGCCATGGTGGCCGTCACAGCTCAGTTGATTGACCATAGGTGTGGATGCGGACCGCAGAGGCAAGCAATATATCGACGGTTTCGAACCGGATGAAGCGATCCGGGGCCGCGGAAACGCAGTAACAGATGCTCAAGAAGTTGTGCGCTGCGCTGGTTGAGCGGCGCTCCACGGCAATAGAAAAAATCTAGCGCTGGTGCACTGGCTACTGCTGTTTCTCCACCGGGATCAGCACCGTCCCCATCTCCGAAGACTGCACGCGTATGGTGCCGGCGGGCGGTGGGGGCAGACCGCTCGAAGGCGCCGCCCGCGTCGCGTGCGCCTGGGCCCGAGTCGCGGCGGGCGCTGGCGGGGCCGCCTGAGCGACGCGCATCTGCTGCAACCCCGCGCGCATCTGCGCTTCCGGCACGTGCAGCGATAGCAGAATGTGTTTGCCGTTTACTTGGAATTTCAGGCCTTCCAGGCCGCGCGCACCCGTGCCCCCGTTCCTTGCCTGCGACTGCACCATGCCCACCAGCCGGCCCAGCCCTACAGCCATTTCGCCGGCGCCTTTTTCCGTCCGCGCCTCAAGGTCGACGGAAAGATCGAAGTCCGGGCTGAAGCGCAGTCCGCCATTCAACCCCGCGACTTTCTCGATGAACTGTGCCGCCTGTGCGCCCGCCGGGGACCTCATCGCGGGCGAATCGGGCAACGGTCCCGTCAGGACCTCCGTCGAGGCCACCCAGATGTCATCCTGGCTGTACTGGCGCACCTGCGCCGCCAGGGCTTCCGGCAGCGCCGTAGGTTGGCCGCGGCGGTGAATGGCCGACTTTACATCGCCCAGTTGTCCGAGCACCACGATGGAGCCGTCCAGGAATGCGATCGCACCGCTGCCGCCCTTCGCAGAAGCAAGTATGGGCACGCCTTCGTATTCCGTGGTACCGCCGCTGAATGCCTTCAGAGCTTGAATCCGCGCCGGGTCGAGCGAGCTTCGTACGATGATTAGCGTGGGCGGCTGTTTGCCTGGCCCGCGGGCGACCACGATATCCCGCACCTCCTGGCTCCAATCGATGTCCGCGAGCATGGCGATCTGCTCCTGGAACTGCGGCTTGGCTTTCGCCAGCTCGGCGTTAAGTTGCGTCGTCATTCCCTGGTGGGCTGCATCCCGCATCGCCGATCCGATCGGCGAGGCCATGATTTTGGCGATGTTGATCTCCATCACGGAGGCCGCGTCCGGCATGACCAGGTTCATCATGTCGGGATCGGCGGCAGCCGCCAGAGCGGGCAAGGCCGTAAATGCTAAGAGATTGCGCCAGAGAGTCACACACTGCTCCTTTTGTCTTTCTTATCGGATAACACTGCCGGTGAAGACAGAACAAGTGCGCGAAAGTTAACCGGTCGGGCTTCCGTCTGCTTGGCTGTGGGGCAGGATGGTATCCTGCGCGCCGATTGGAAATCGGCGCAAACTGGGCCGATTAACAATCGGCCCGCAGGTTACCAACCTGCCCTACAACCTACCAGCCAGTGCGGTCCAGAACTTCCTTGGCGACGTGCGCTGTATTGGCGTGAATGGTCACCGTATCCTGCACGTTCACGGCGTACCCGCCGGCCAGCACGATCGTCACCGGAATGTGGCTTTCGAGACTGCCCCCAATCACCAGCCTGTCCCGCTCCCGCAGGCCGTCCAGACTCAACGACAACCCGCCAAGTTGATCCTCGCAATAGGGGTCCGCTCCCGCCACGTAAATCAGCAGCTCCGGATGAAACATGGTCATCGCGGTGCGGTATCCATTGCCCAGCCGGTGCAGATACTCTTCGTCGCCCACGCCGTCCGGCAAATGAATGTCGAGGCTGGAAGGCGGCTTTTCCGAAGGGTAATTGTTGAACTGGTGAATGGACAGCGTGAACACGGAGATGTCGCCCGCGAAAATACCCGCGGTTCCGTTTCCGTGGTGCACATCGCAATCCACAACCATGGCGCGCTGGATGCGGCCGTCGCGCTGCATGGCGCGGATGGCCACCGCGATGTCGTTGATCGCGCAAAAACCCTCCCCATGTCCCGCGAACGCGTGATGGAATCCGCCGCCCACGTTAAAGCCGATCCCCTGCTCCAGCGCCAGGCGCGCGGCCAGCATGCTGCCGCCGGCCGCCAGCCAGAATGCCTCCACCAACTCCCGGCTGTATGGGACTTCCAGTTGCATGAGCTCGCGGTAACTCAGCGTGCCGCTCTGCAGGCGCTCGACCCAACCCGGTTCGTGGACCGCCAGAATGTCCGCATCGGTGGCCGGTTCCGGCCGGACGAAATCCTCCGCGGCCGCGAACCCATCGCGCAGCAGCCGGTCGTGGATATAACGGAATTTCTGGGATGGGAACACATGGTCTCCCAGCCTCAGGTCGTAGCCTTCGTGGTAGACCAGGCGATATGGCAGCATAGGATAGGGCTTGGCCTTAAGGGCCTCAGATGTATGCGATCACATCCATCTCCACCAGCGAGTCTCCCGGAATGCCACCCGCTGCGGCAATGGTGGTCCGGACCGGCGGATTCTCGCCGAACCGGCCGCGAAATACTTCGTTCATTCCCTTGTAGTCTCGCAGGTCGCTGAGGAACACGCTGCATTTCAGCACCTTGTCCATGGACGATCCGGCGTTCTCCAGTTCCTTCTGAATCTCATCCAGCACGTGGTCTGTGTGCGCCTTGATGTCGCCCGGAAAATGCGCGCCTATTCCGGCGATGAAAAGCAGGTTGCCGTAAGAAACCGCGCCGCTGAACAGCGGCGTTTTCTTGGGCTTCTCGCCCCTGTAGTAAACCTTCTTCTGGGGTCCGGATTGCGCTTTAGCGGCCCCGCCCGCGGCAGCCGCCAGAGCCCCTCCACGAATGAATGCCCGCCGGTTTGTGTTGCTCATATTCCTCCGTTCACACGTTGAGAAATTACCTCGCGTTTTCCGCAAGGCCAGCGTTGAGTATAACTTAGCGCGCGGGCTGCGTGTTTGATGGAGCTTCCGCGCGCGGCCTTGCGGTTAGACTGTAGGCGGTAGTTGTTTTGCGTGTGCGATTCAGTGGACCTTTTCCCCCGGGCTCGTTCTGAGCCCGGGGTTTTTTCTTGATGAGGTAAGAAAATGTTTGCCCGGAAACTTGTGTTCGCCGCACTGGCCGTCTGTTTGGCGGTCCCGCTGCCGGCCGGCCCCGTCCTGACCACCATCCAGGATGTGATCTATAACGCCAACGGCACTCCTTACAACGGATTTGCCGTGATTACGTGGACGCCTTTCATAGCGGGCGACACAACTCAGATAGCCACGCAATCGGTGACGGTGAACATCGTCGCCGGCAATCTGCTGGTGCAGCTTGTGCCCACCACCAACGCCACGCCCGCGGGATATTATTCGGTCACCTTTACCAGCACCGGCAACAACCAGTTCACCGAGACTTGGGCAGTCCCTCCGAGCACCGTACCCCTGCGCGTACAAGCCGTGCTCATAGCGCAGGCCGCGGGAAGTACGGCGCCATCGCCGCTGATCACCGGAGGTACTCCCATACCGGAGTCGGGTGTGATCGGGTTGTTGGCGGATCTCGCCGTGCGCCCTCTGGAAGGCCCGGCATATGGCGCTGGGACTGTTGCCATGATCGATTCGACTGGGCTGCTGGAGGGCGTCTCGGGCAACGTCTCCGATTGCGTACATGTGGACGGCTCCTCGGGACCTTGCGGCACGGGCGGCTCCGGCACGGCCGGGCCGAACTTCACGGATGCGGAGGTGCCCGCCGGCCTGGTTAATGGCTCCAATGTCTCCTTTACCCTGAGCGCCGTCCCCATACCCACCACCAGCGTGGCGCTTTACCGGAACGGTGTGCTGCAAAAGGCGGGCCTGGACTATACTCTTTCCGGCAATACCATTCAGTTTTTGCCGGGCTCCACACCGCAGACCGGCGATACGCTGCTGGCGTCGTACCGCGTCAGTCCGGCAGGTACGCCACAAGGACCGCCGGCGCCTCAAATTCTGTGTTCCGGCATGGGCTCCTCCACATCTTCGACGACGCTTTCCAGCTTGGGCACTTGTACGATTCCGGCCGGCACGGTGCAGCCGGGCGATCGCGTCAAGATCGATTTCGACTATTCGCATACAGGCTCGCTCACCGGTTTCACCTTCACCGTCAACTGGGGAAATACCGTGCTGGTGCAGCGCAATGGAGCCGTGGGCGATGCGTTCGTTTCGGGGTGGGCCGAAGCCGGTGCCAACACGTCCGCTTGCCAGTTGTCGGTCCAAAGCTGGGGGACCATGCTGGGCCTCGCCGCCGGCGTGCTGAATGCATACGACTCGCTGTCGTACACCATAGTACTGGCTTTCCAGGGCCAGATGGCCGCTACCACAACCGATACCGTGACGTTGCGCAATTTCAGCGTGGTGCGGTATCCCGCGACGCAATAAGGCTAATCCACCAACCACCAGCCACCACCCACCCTCCACCTCAAATGTACTATCATGCCTCTTTACCCAAAGAGCCATGAAACACGTCATCGCGATGCTGCTGGCCGCGGCATCTTTAACCTTCGCCCAAGCGCCCGGCCCCATCGCGCTTCGCGGCGCCCGCGTCGTCACCGTCAGTGGTCCCGTGCTCGAAAAGGGCACGGTGCTGCTGCGCAATGGCCTCATCGAGGCCGTCGGCGAAAACGTCGATTTACCGAAAGATGCCTGGGTCATCGATGGCCAGGGCGTCACCGTCTACCCGGGCCTGATCGATGCCCTCAGCACCGTAGGATTGCCCGAGACTTCCGCACAGCCCACTACGCCCCGAGCGGAGGCGCCTGCCACGCCCCGGTTCGGCGCGCAGGAGCCTGCCATGCCGGTCGAACAAGGACCGGAGTTCCGCCCCTTCACCACCACCTGGGTGCGCGCGGCCGATCTCCTGAATCCGGCCGACCGGCGCATCGAGGAAACCCGCAGCGCCGGCTTCAGTTCCGTGGTCACATTCCCGTCCACTGGTATCTTTGCGGGCGAAGGCGCGTTTCTCAACCTCTCCGGCGAAAAGCAGGGCCGCATGGTGGTGATTTCGCCCGCGGGACAATACGTGACCATGAACTCCCGCGGCGGCTTCGGCGCCTACCCCGGCTCGCTGATGGGCGTGATCGCCTATATCCGCCAGGTGTCCTTCGATGCCGATCATTACAAGCTCGAGCTGAAAGCTTACGACAACCATCCCGTGGGCCAGAAGCGGCCGAATTACGACCGCGCCGTGGAAGGCTTGCTCGAGTCTCCGCGCCTGCTGCTGCCCGCCGACGATGTCAAGCAACTCGACCGCATGATACGCTTTGCGGCGGAATTGAAGCGCCCGGCGGTGTTGTACGGCGGACACCAGGCGTATCAGTTTGCGGACGGTGTGGCGAAATCCGGCCTTCCGCTGCTCGTCAACTTGAAGTGGCCCGAGAAGCCCAAGGACGCCGATCCGGACCAGGAGGAGAGCTTCCGCACGCTGGAATTGCGCGATCGCGCGCCCTCCACTCCGGCCGCCCTCGAAAAAGCCGGCGCGCGTTTCGCATTCTACTCCGGCGGCACGGCCGCCAAAGATGTGCGGAAGGCGCTGAAACGCGCGGTTGACGCGGGCCTGACCGAAGCCGGCGCGGTGCGCGCGCTGACCCTCAGCGCCGCTGAAATCTACGGCGTGGCCGACCGGTTGGGATCCATCGAGCCGGGCAAGATCGCCAATCTGCTGGTGGTCAAGGGCAACTTGTTCGACGAGAAAGCCAAGATCCAATACATATTCATCGATGGCGTGAAGTACGAGCCCGCTCCGGAGACGCCGCCTCCGGGGGACAGAGAAGGGCGTTTTACGCCGGGAGGTGTCGAATGAACCGCTTCACTGTTTTCCTGCCGGCGCTGCTTGCCGCAACGCCGCTGGTGGCCGGAGAGGCCACCGTCATCCGCAACGCCACGGTGATCACCGTGACCAAAGGAACTTTCCAAGGCTCCATCCTGATTCGCGACGGCAAGATCGTGGAAGCCGGCGAAAAGGTGTTGATCCCGGATGGCGCGCGCGTCATCGACGCGGGCGGCCAATTCGTGATGCCTGGCATCATCGACTGCCACTCGCACATCGCCGCCGACAGCATCAACGAAGGCGCGGTGGCCGTGTCTTCCATGGTGGGCATCGAGGACGTCATCAATCCGGACGACATCGACATCTATCGCGCGCTGGCCGGCGGCGTGACTACGGCCAACGTGCTGCACGGCAGCGCCAACCCGATTGGCGGCAAGTGCCAGGTGATGAAGATGCGCTGGGGCAAAGACGCCGAAGGGCTGAAATTCGAAGGCGCTATGCCCGGCATCAAATTTGCCTTGGGTGAAAATGTCAAGCGCTCGGGATCGGCCGGCAACGGCTTCGGCGCCAGCCCCGGCTTGCGCTATCCCGCTAGCCGCATGGGCGTGGAAGATGTGATTCGCGAGGCCCTTACGCAGGCGCGCGCCTACCAGAAGGAATGGCGCGATTACCAGGCCAAACTGGACCGTCATGAGCAGGCCATCCCGCCGCGCCGCGACCTGAAACTGGATCCCTTGGTGGAAGTGCTGGAAGGCAAACGCTACGTGCATGCGCACTGTTATCGCGCCGATGAGATCCTGATGCTGCTGCGCGTGGCCGACGAATTCGGCTTCAAGATCCGCACCCTGCAGCACGGTCTGGAAGCTTATAAGGTGGCCAAGGAAATCGCCGCGGAGGGTGTGGGAGTATCCACTTTCAGCGATTGGTGGGCTTACAAGGCCGAGGCTTTCGATGCCATCCCGTATAACGCCGCCATCCTGGTACGCAAAGGCGTGCTGGTTTCGCTGAATTCCGATTCCGCCGAGCTGATGCGGCACCTCAACACGGAAGCCGCCAAGGCCATGAAGTACGGCGGACTGAACGAGACCGAGGCGATCTCGCTGGTTACCATCAATCCCGCCAAGCAACTGGGAATCGAAGGCCGCGTCGGCTCTATTGAGCCGGGCAAGGACGCCGACCTGGCGATTTTCGACAAGCATCCGCTATCCAACTACGCCAAAGTCGAGAAGGTATTCATCGACGGCGAGCTTTATTTCGACCGCGAAAAGGATCTGGAAGAGCGTCCCGGCAAGGAGTTGCGCAAGAAAGCGCTGATCGACAAGGAGAAAGCCCAAGAGAAGAAGGATCGCAGGAGACCGGGGCAAACGGAAGACAAGAAGAGCGAAGCACCCGGAGGTGTCCAATGAGAACCGGCATGCCTGTCCTGGCTATCTTGATCGCTGTCGCTTCCCTGCGCGCCGCGAGCCCCGATACCATCCTGTTGCGCGGAGCCACCGTGCATCCGGTCTCTGGTCCGGATATTTCCGACGGCTCCGTGTTGATGCGCGACGGCAAGATCGCCGAAGTCGGCGCGCGCATAGCCCCGCCCAAGGGCGCGCGCGTGATCGAACTGAAGGGCCTGCACATCTACCCCGGCATGATCGACTCGGCCACCGAGATCGGCCTCACCGAGATCGAAGCGGTGCGCGAGATGAGCGACATCTCCGACATCGGTCTGTTCAAACCGCAGTTGCGCGCCGCTACCGCGGTAAATCCGGCCAGCGAACACATACCAGTCACCCGCTCCAACGGCATCACCGCCGTAATTACGAGCCCAGGCGGCGGGATTATCGCGGGCCAGAGCGTCCTGATGCACCTCAACGGCTGGACCATGGAGGACATGGCGGTGCGCGCCCCCGTCGCCATGCGCCTGGAGTTTCCGCAAATCCGGACGCCTGGCCGTTTTGGAGGTGCCGGAGGCGGCGGGACGCCCGGCCGGGAATCGGCTTACGCCGCCGCGAAGAAAAGATATGAGCAGCAGATAAGCGAGTTGAACGACTTTATGGAGTCTGCACGGCGCTACCGGCAAGCCAAAGCGGCCGCCGGCCCGGACTTCGCGACCGACCTGAAGCTGGAAGCCATGATTCCGGTCTTGGACGGCAAGATCCCCATGTTAATTCGCGCGGAGAAAGAAAAGACCATCAAGGAAGCCATCGCCTTTGCGGATAAGCAGAAGCTGCACATGATCCTGGAGCGGGGCACGGAATCCTGGAAAGTAGCCGCCGAGCTGAAGGCGCATAACATCCCCGTCGTGTTGCCGCCCACCTTGCGGTTGCCCGAGGAAGAAGACGAACCGTATGACAAGCCTTTCAGCATCCCGGGCGAGTTATCGAAGGCGGGCGTCAAATTCGCCTTCGCCAGCTTCGGACCCGGATCGGAAGATAATCCGCGCAACCTGCCCTATGAGGCGTCGGCGGCGGTAGGTTTCGGCCTGCCTTACGACGAAGCTCTGAAGGCCGTCACACTGTATGCGGCCCAGATTTGGGGTGTAGGCGATGAGCTCGGTTCCATCGAAAAAGGCAAGTGGGCCGACCTGATTGTTACCGACGGAGACCCGTTGGAGACGCGTACTCAGATTAAGCAGATGTTTATCAAGGGAGCATCGGTGGATCTGGACAACAAGCACCACCGCCTCTACGAGAAGTATCTCGCCAGGTAGGTAGCCTCTGCAAGAGATTTGTGGGGCGGGCAATCGTGCCCGCAGCCGCCTTTTAGGCGGCCAGAGCCGGCTGAAAGCCGGCTGCGGGCAGGATTGCCCGCCCCACAATTTGAAAAGCTAAGTTACACCGGCGAGTCGCAGATGATAGTCACCGGACCGTCGTTCACCAGATGCACTTGCATCGAGGCTTGAAAGACGCCCGTTTCCACTGGAAGGTCGCCTTCGCGGCACATATTCACAAAGTATTGGTAAAGCCGCGCGGCGTCCGGGAGGCTCGCCGCTAAGTCGAAGCTTGGCCGGCGGCCCTTCCGGCAATCGCCGTATAACGTGAACTGCGATACTACCAGCAGACTACCGCCCGCCTCCCGGATGTTCCGGTTCATCTTGCCGCCGCTATCGGGAAAGATCCTGAGGTGTAGTACTTTTTCGACAAGGTAGTCCGCGTCCTTCTCGGAATCTGTCTTGGCGACTCTCAGCAGCACCAGCAAGCCCGATCCGATAGCCCCGGCTACTTGTCCGTCCACTTCGACGCGCGCCTGTTTGACCCGTTGGATCACGATTCGCATAACTTCTCGACAACCTATGATATAGTGTCCGAGGGAGAAAGCAATGCCAAGAGGTAAAGCGTCACCAAAACCGGACCACACAACCCTGCAGATGGCTCTGGTAGGGTATGAAATCGAAAAAGAGCGCATCGCGGGCAAGATACGCGATATCAAATCGCAACTAGGCGCTGAAAAGCCGGCGGGCGGAGGGTCAGCCAAGGGCGAAGCTGCGCCTAAGAAACGCGTGCTGAGCGCCGCCGCGCGCAAACGCATCGCCGCCGCTCAAAAGAAACGCTGGGCCGAACATCGCAAGAGAGTGGCCGCGGGTGAGGCCTAGTCACATACGCCGCTTACCGGCGTGCGGTCCCGCGACAATATGGGAGCGCTCTTTACGATGAGCTAAATCTGACATGATAGTGGGCACGGGAGTGGATCTGGCCGAAGTCCCGCGGATTCGCGCGGCCATCGAGCGCCATGGCAGGCGCTTCATCGAGCGGATTTACACGCCCGCCGAGATCGCCTACGTCGAGCGCAAGGCCAATCGCTACGAGCGCTTTGCCGCTCGATTCGCGGCCAAGGAGGCGGGCATGAAGGCCATCGGCACGGGTTGGCGGCGGGGTGTGCGCTGGCAGGATTTCGAAGTGGCCAACCTGCCATCGGGCAAGCCCACGCTCCGCTTCCATGGCCAGGCGGCCCGTTTCGCCGAGGCCTTAGGCGTGAAGTCCATCGCCCTGTCGCTCACGCATACGGCGGAGCTGGGGATGGCGCACGTGATTCTGGAGAGCTAGGCACGGCCCGCAATTGGGCATCTGTCAGCCGCTTGGTCTCCTGCCAGGTGTAGATCATGCGGTGAATCACGGTCAGGTTCGAGAGCACCGCGATCACCCACAGGACCGGCGCCATCCTGTCGAACAGCGCTCCGATGATCAGCAACACCACGCGTTCGGGGCGTTCCAGAAAACCCACCTTGCATTTTGGAATAGTGTTCTCCGCGCGCGCGCGGGTGTAACTTACCATCACCGATCCCGTCATCACGATGGCCGTCAGCACGACATAGAAGAAGCGATTGATGGAAGCGTAGTAAACCAGCAGGCCCATCAGCAGCGCCAGGTCCGAATAGCGGTCCAGCACCGAGTCGAAGAAGCCGCCGAAGCGGGTGACGCGATTGGTTTCCCGGGCCACCCGCCCGTCCACCATGTCGAACAGCCCCGCGCCGATCACCACCGCCCCCGCCCAGCGGAAGCTGCCCGCCGCGAACAGAAAGGCCGCCACAATATTGATCACCAGCCCCAGAAACGTGAGCACGTTCGGGTGAATGCGGGAGAGCGCCAGCCACCGCACAATGCGATCGATGGCGGCTCCGAAAACCACACCGATCGCTCGCGTATAAGTCATGGTTCAGTCCGCCGTCTCGTGAATCGTGGTCAGCTTCAGTATCTCCAGTTCCTTAAACCCGCCGGGCAGTTGGACGCGGACCGCATCTCCCACTTCCTTCCCCAACAACGCACGGCCGATTGGGGAACTGGTCGAGACCTTGCCGGCCACCGCGTCGGCCTCCTCCGTGGTTACCAGCAAATAGGTGATCTCTTCTTCCTTCTTCGTATCCAGCACCACGACCGTGGATCCCAGCCCAACTTTGCCGTGCGGAATCTTCGAGAAGTCCACCATGGACATCTCGCCCAACCGATGCTTCAATTGGTTCAAACGCGCGTTGACGAACCCCTGGCGTTCCTTGGCCGCATGATACTCGGCGTTCTCGCTGAGGTCGCCGTGCAACCGGGCCTTGAGGATCTCCCTGGGCAATTCATTGCGCAGCTCATACTCGAGCAGGGTGATCTCGTCTTGCAGTTTCTTTTTTACTTCGTTCGCTCCCACAGGACAATTATAGGCCAATCGCCGGGCATCGGCTTGGCAGGCGGAAGCGCCTGCCCCACTTTATTGCGCGACGATGGTAACGGTCTGCATTATGCCGCCGGCTGCGATCGTGAAAACATTACTGACGCCCGATAGGGGTCCCATACGGATGTTCACAGCCCACACGCCCGGATAGTAGGAATCCAGCGAGTTCACCGCCAACACGCTGCCGCCGCCCGACGATGCGGTCACCGTGGGATTAGCGCCGCTGACGATGATCCCGGAGGCATCCGTGATGCGGAACCAAATGGCGTCGTCTACTTCCGTGCCCGCCGCTGGCGGCGTAACAGGAGCATATAGAATCGCGATGTAGGCCGGCGTGGACGACGCCACGCCGTACCAGTAGGGGATGCGCGCGACACTTCCCGAGATGGTCCCCTGAATCACGATAAAACCTTCATACTCGCCCGGTCCCAGTCCGGACGCCGTGAAGCTCAACGGAAGATCGAAGTACGTGTCCGAATCGAGCTGCACGGTGGTGGTGGAAGGCACGGGCGCGGGAGAGCCGCCGGCCGGCGACACGGAGATCTGAAACGTATCGCCGCTATAGCCGAGGTTGGACAGGCGCACCGTTGTGGAAAGCTGGGTAGTGCCCGGTCCCACGCCAAAACCGATGGATGTGGGGTTCACCGCCAGCGTGGCCAGCATCGCCGCGTTGAGATCCAGCATGCCCGCGCCGGCGCTTTGCACGGAGAGCGCCTGATCGGGAGGCGGAAACGCGGGAGCCGCGCTGTTCACCAGCAGCGACTTGTATTCGAGAGGCGTGAAGCCCGGACGCGCCGCCTTTAGCACGGCCGCGGCGCCGGTCACCAGCGGCGTCGAATAACTGGTGCCTTGCGAGACCACGTAGCCCTGCGGGTTGTACAGCTCTCCGGCAGGGTCGGTGGTTTCGGCCGCCGTGTAGAAGTTCTCGCCGACTGCCAGCAGGTCCGGCTTAATGGACAAGTCCACGCTGGGCCCCAACGAGGAGAAAAATGCAATGGTGTTCGGGTCGATGGCGAAAGGCGCCTGTGCGAACGACATGGTGGCCTGCACCGGGCTGGCGGCGAGTTGCTTTATGGCGAGGCCGTCCTGGCTGCTCACCATTTCCGCCGGCAGCGCGGCGTCGCCGACATCCATGATCACGGCGTCGGGGCTGGATGGATACGTGTACACCAGCGCGGCGAGGGCCCCGGCCTGCTGCGCATAGGTCAGCTTGATCTGGAATGTGCACGTGCCGCGCAGGATCAGCGCCATGCTGCCGTTCAGGCTGTTCGCGGGCAGCGGTGTGCAGGCCAACCCGGTGGAATCCAGCTTCAGCGAGATATCCACCAGCGGCGCGGTAATAGGATTCGAGGGGAGCGATTCGTCTCCCGGGGTCGCCGCATACGGGCCATTGGCGCCCACCTTGAACGGCGCCGCGAAGTACCGGTCGTTATTCATGGCGCCCATGGTGATGGCGTCGGGCGTAGTGCCGGGCGACCCAATCGTGTTCGGATTCGGCCCGCCATTACCGGCGGCTACGACCACGATGACGCCCATCGCAATCGCCGATTCCAGCACCGTCACTTCCGGATCGCTGTCGGTCGGCGGCGCCGGGATAGCGCCCAGGCTCAGATTGATCACGTCCATGCCGTCGTTGACCGCGTCCTCAACCGCGGAGGCTACCGCGCAGCTATTGGTTGAGTCGTTCACCCCCGGCGAGCCGAAGACTTTGTAATTGCCAAGATACGCTAGCGGCGCGACTCCGGTGATAGTCGCCAGCGGACCCGTGTTCTCGACGCCCGCGGCGGCCATGGCCGTCCCGGTCCCGTGGCCCACGTCGTCCTGCGCTGAATCGTCCGGATCGGCCAAGAGGCACTGGGCGACATAACTGCGGGCCACGATCACCTTCTGATTGGTGAACGCCGTATCGCTGGCGGCGCCGGCCAGCGGAAACCCGGACGGCGCCTGGAAACCGGTATCCTTGAAACCCGGATGCGTGATCTGGATGCCGGTGTCGATCATGCCGATTCTTATGCCGGCGCCCTGCGGATATGCGCCCCCCAGGCTCCACGCCTGCGGAACCTTGTGCAACGGCAAAGCATGATCCAAGGTCAATTGGTAGGTACGCTCGGGCAGTACGCGCCGCACCCCGCGCACGGTCAGACCCGCCACCCGCGCGGCCGGCATCTGCACAAACAGTTCATTGGCCACGGTGTCCACCGCGGCGACCATGCGCGCGCCGCGCCGCTCCAGACGGGCGCGCACGGCGGCCTGCTCCAGACGCACGCGCACGCGGGCCTGCAGGCCGGGATCGCCCAGCAGCGCTTCCCGCCGCTGGTTTGGCGGAAACGACCGGGCGATGTACGCCGCCGCCGATTCCCCGGTCAGCTCCACGATATAACGATCGGGAACGACGACCCCGGCGGCCAGCGGTATCGAAAGAAGGTAAATCCAAAGACGTCTCACATGCGCCTTCTCAGGGCAACCTATGTATTGTAACTTGCGTGGGAAGCGCAAACGGGAGTTATTGGGTCGGCAGGTTGGCCGGCTGCGAGCTGACCCCGTTTTTCCGCGATCGCCACAGGCTGCAACCCCGCCGGAGCACTCGTGGGCACCACGACGTCGATCTGATACAGGCCGATGCTGCCCGGCGTCAGGCCGCTGAACAACACCTGCGCCGCGACACCGCCGATCGTCACCTTGGGAATAATCGGGGTCGAAGAGAGCGGCTGGGCGACCGTCGGCCAGGGTGTCGCCTCGCCCGAGAGAGGCGGATTGTTCACGGCCCCCAGCCCGTTCGCGTAGATGGTGATGTACTGGCCCCGCTGCGCCGGATTGGCGGCGGTCACAAGCTTATAATTTCTATCCTGCGCGATCGCCAGGCCGTTATACTCGAACATGGCGGGCAACTATGGCGAAATGGGCAGCGTGTAGGGCACGCTCGCGTCGGCAACGTTAACTGTCAGTTGTGCGGATGTCAGTCCCTTGCAGCTCCCACGGAATCTGCAGGTTGACTTGCGTGGGGCTCACATACCACAGCCGGCCGGGCCAGGCCTGTGTGCCATCCGGCGATTCGAAACTCATGCTGACTCCGGACATGGAAATGGCAAGAAGTTGGTGGAGAGGTCTTGCGTGGCGTCGCTCAGAGCCATCCCGTAGATCGAAATATAAGATCCCGGCGGAAGCGCGAACAGGAAACAGATAAGTTTGTCTCCGCACGGCTCATTGGACGCGGCTTGGTAAACGACGGTTATTCGGGTCTGTGGGGCAGGATGGCATCCTGCGGGCCGATTGTTAATCGGCCCAGTTCGCCCCCATTCCCAATCGGCGCGCAGAATACATCCTGTCCGCATGGCCCTGCGGGCCACCAAGGGTGATGAAAACCAAATGTGTGGCGGCCAGAGCCGCCTAAAAGGCGGCTGCGGCCAAGATTGGCCGCCCTCCAATCAATGCAGGTGTGCGGCCGCCGAAAAAGGATGCGGCATTACGCGCTCGTCCCCGCAAGATCCTACTCGCTGCCGTGCTTGTGCATCGAATACCGGTCCAACTCGGCAATCAGAGGGCGCGCGGCAGCCGGCGGCCGCGTGCTGCTGGCCAGGATTTCCCTGTTACTCATGTCCTGTCCATACAACTCCCGGTTGGCTTTGCGATCCGGACGCACCGTCGCCCCGTTCAGCGCGACACCCCCAAAAATACCTTTCGTGCGCGACCACGAAAGAATCTCCGCGTTCAAAGATGCGTCGGTATCCGCCACCGCCGTCCGCCCCACCGGTCCTGCCGCGATGCTGGCATCTCCGCCCAGAGTAACCTTGTCTTTGTCCAACATATGCATGCCGTGCTCGTTCATCACCAGCATGACAACGTCGGTCGACTCACCGCCGATCTGAAAGCCGAAACTGCCGCCTTCCACGATCACGGCCGCCGGCGCTCCCCAGCCCCTGTCCGATCCTCGGCGGCAAGTGGCAAAACCTTTTCCATACTCGCCACCTACCACAAACGCCCCTTTTTTCAATGACGGGACTATTACCACGCACCACGCTTTGTCCATCAGGTCGTGCGGAATCGACTTATCGGGCGTTCCCATGATCTCGTGCAGAATCCGAGCCGATTCATCGAGCCGCTCTCCCGCCGTATTCGCATATAGCCCCAGCGAAGAGCAACTCAAAGCCGCGGCCAAAATCAACGCTTTCTGCATTCCAGTATCCTCCTCAACCATTATCGCCCGGTAGCGCCCGTCAACTGTGTATGCGCACCCACAAATCCCGCGCAACACGTGATGTTATCCTCAATAGCCATGTGCTTAAAATCACGGTATCTTTCGCTGCTCCTGATTCTGGCGCCGGCCTCCGCCGCGGTGGTCTCGGACGTGCGATTCAAGCTCTCCGCGGGCGACCTCTCCAGCGCCGAAGCGCTCGTCGAAGATTACTACCGCGCCAATGGCGCCAACTCGGAATACGCCGCCGCGGTTTCCTGGCTGGCGCGCGGCGCGTTGACCCTGGGCCAAACCGATACCGCCGCCCGCTACCTGGCCGAAACCAAGACGCTGACGGCCGTATTGCTCAAAACCAATCGTGTGGACGACGACAGCTTTCTGGAGGCCGCCGTGGGCGCTTCTATCGAAACGGAAGCGCGCATCATGGCGGCGCGCGGCGACCGGGATAAGGCCGTCGCGTTCCTGGAGTCCGAACTGCCGCACTGGAAAACCTGGTGGATCGAGGCGCGCATCCACAAGAACCTGGACTTGCTCACGCTCGAAGGCCGGCCCGCGCCCGGGTTGGACGCCCAGTATCGCGGCAGCCCGGTCCTGCTGTTCCTGTGGGCGCACTGGTGCGGCGACTGCAAAGCGCAAGGCCCCATCATCGCCCGCCTCAAACAGAAGTACGAGCCGCGCGGCTTGCGTGTGCTGGCGCCCACCCGCCGTTACGGAGACGTGCCGAAAATCGACCATCCCACGGCAGAGCAAGAAGACCAGGAGATCGAGCGCGTGTGGAAGACATCCTATGCCGCGCTCGAAGGCGCGCCGCATCCCGTCGGCGAAGACATGATGCTGCGCTACGGCGTCAGTTCCACGCCGACTCTGGTATTGATCGATCGCCAGGGCATCGTGCGCATGTACCGGCCCACGCGCATGACCGAGGCCGAGCTCGCGCAACGCATCGAAGCGCTGCTGGTCCGATAAATGCCCGCCCCGCATGACTGAGCGGGGATCGTAAAGCGCGCGCGTCCCAGTGCTATCCTCAAAACAAGGGCGGCTATGGATTTCCGGAAGGCGCTGTACGGAGCGGGATTGGTCGCCGCCTCCCTCGCCGCGCTCTACGCTTTCCAGCGTCCCTTCCGTCAATTCCCCGGCGTCGAATACGAAAACTTCGAAATTCCCCCGGATTGGAACCAATCCGGCGAATGGGCTTTCGCCCGCCTGATGTATCCCCCGGGTCCCAACGACGGCTACGCCGGCCGCTTCGATGGCGACTGGCGCGAAGGCCTCTCGCTTTGGACCCAGGATTACCCCCGCGCCGACCGCCACTTCTCCCAGGCGCTCCGCCGTTTGACCCGCATCCAGGTGCGTTCCGTCGAGCAGCCTGTCAACCTCGACGAGGGCGATGCCTACGATTGGCCCTGGCTCTACGCGGTTCAGGTCGGCGAATGGGGCCTCACCGATACGCAAGCCAAGGAGATGCGCGAATACCTGCTGCGCGGCGGCTTCTTCATGGCCGACGATTTCCACGGCACCTTCGAATGGGAGATGTTCGAACAACGCATCAAGCGCGTCTTCCCCGACCGCCCCATCGTCGATATCGCGGATAAGGACGCCATCTTCCACACGGTCTACGATCTCGACGAACGCTACCAGGTACCCGGCGCTGCGCATCTGCAGTTGGGCTACAAGAACAACGGCATCGGCGCGCACTGGCGCGGAATCTACGACGATCAGGGCCGGATCATGGTCGCCATCTCCTATAACTCCGACCTGGGCGATGCCTGGGAGTGGGCAGACGAACCGCTCTATCCCGAGAGGTTCTCCGCGCTTGCCATCCGCATAGGAGTGAACTACGTGGTCTACGCCATGACCCACTGACCTTCGCGGGACGCCGTGACTTCGTTCACAATGGCGCCCCTCCAGCATGTTGACGTGAAGGCGATACCATGCCATAACCGGATGAGCGCTGCCCCACAGGCGATGGAGGATTATTGTCCGCTTGGATTGACCCAAAGTATGGCGGCCCGCCCCTGGAAGATGAGGTGGCCGTGGCGCCATTTACGGTCGCGCGAGGTTTATCCGAACGGACTGTGACGTGGCTCTCCGCGGGATTGATTGCGGCGATTGTTCTGGGCGTCTGGATCCCGTGGATGTTCGGTCCACTGACGCTCGACGAGACCGGCATTTATTGGGTGATATCGGGCGGTCCCGCGCATATCGTCCCACGCGCCATTTTCTTCCCGCAATCGATCCTGTACTGCTTCCTGCTTTTGGGTGAGGTCACCGTAGCGGGAAGCTCGGAGTTTGCCCTACGGGTTCCGTCGCTCATCGCCTCCGTGATCACGCTCGTGCTGCTATACCGCCTCGGTTCGAGAGCCGTAGGGCAACAGAACGGCTTTCTGCTTCCTTTGCTTTGGTTGTTCTTCGTCAACCCGCCCAGCCTCGCCGTGCAGGCGCGGCCGTACGCTCTGGCAATGTGCGCGGGCGCGTGGGCGCTCTATGCGATGGACGGCTTTCTCTCCCAAGGCAGGAGGCGGCAGTTGTGGACCTTCGCGCTGGCTGCCTCCATAGCTACCTATTTCTCGCTTTTGTTTGTGTTATTCCTGGCTGGATGCGCGGCATTCCTGGCACTTCTGACTTTTTGGTATCGCAGAGTCCGGGCCAGACAGTGCCTCGCCATAATGACCTTTTGGGCCGCGATGCTGTTACCACTTGTGCCGCAGTTTCGCGCCGGCGCCGCTTCCAGCGCGCTTCACAGCGTGGCGATTGCCGCTCGCGGCCGTGAAGACCTTTGCCTGGCCTTCCTGCCGCTTGCGATCGTGTTAGGCCTGATGGCGGCGCTCGTGACGACTTTGATTCGTGGAGAGCCGGCACAAGGTACGCGCTGGAAACCGGAATTACTCGTCTTCGCGGTCTTCGTGGCCGTAACCACCATCGGCCCCTTGTACGCGGTTACCCAATTCACTCCAGCGAAACTGTGGACCAGCCGCTACATCAGCCTGGCTTTCGCTCCGCTGGCTCTTCTCTATACGGCGATTCTCGGGCGGTTCAGTGGAGCGTCCGGCCGAACGGCGGCGATTGTCGTGCCGGCGGTCCTGCTGTTTGCGCCATCGTTTTCGACCCGGATGACGCCGGCGGCGGAGATAGCCGGATCCTTCCCGAAGATTGTCACGGCGCTCGACACCGCGAGCCGCGCTACCGGGGGTCACATCTATCTGCTGAGCCAGTTCCCCGAAGGATGGCGCTGGCGCTTTCCGGTAGCCAATGCCGACAAGGAATGGCTGCTGGCGCAGTTCCGGTACTACAAACTCTCCGAGCCGTATGACATCATCCCGTATGCCCTCGAGCAAGGCGATCCGGCGTGGCGTGGAACGTTGACCGGCAAAATACGGGCCGAATCCAGTTTCATCGTGGGCGGTACGTGGTTGCCCGCGTGGCTGGAAGCCGCGACGGTGGACACGCACTCGCTCCGCTTTCTCACCCGCACCGATTCGTATTTCATTGCGGTATTCACGCGCCGGCGATGAGTTGTGGGGCAGGATGGTATCCTGTGGGCCGCTTGCTAATCGGCCCAAACTGACAAGAAACCCGAACCGTCCGCCCGCTTTCAGCGTATTATCTTTACATGAAGCCCATCCTTCGCCGTCTCGCCCGCTCGCCGATGTTCACCGTCATTACGCTCATTACATTGGCTATCGGTATCGGCGCCAATACCGCTATATTCAGCGTCTTGAATGGTATCCTGCTGAAGCCGCTCCCCTACCCCGATGCCGACCGTCTCGTGGCTGTGTGGGAGACAACCCGCCTGCGGGGCATGCCGGTGTTGAATGCCTCTCCCTCCACCTACTTCACCTTCCGCGAAGAAAGCCGGACTTTCCAGGATATTGGTCTCTGGCGCAACGACTCCGTCAATATCACGGGCACCGGCGAGCCCGAACAGATCGACGCTCTGGACATGACCGACGGCGTGCTGCCTATCCTCGGTGTGCAGCCCATTCGCGGCCGTTGGTTCACCCGCAAAGACGATTCGCCCGGCAGCCCCAAGACCGTAATCCTCTCGTACGGCTACTGGCAGCGCAAATTCGGCGGCGATCCATCCGTAATAGGGAGGCGCATCATGGTTGATGGCGATGCCACTGAAATCATCGGCATCCTGCCGCAGGACTTCCGCTTCATGAACTCTTCGGCCGCCGTGATCATCCCGATGCAACTCGATCGCGCCAAGGTCATCGTCGGCAATTTCAGCTACCGGGCCATCGCGCGTCTCAAACCCGGAGCCACGCTGGCGCAAGCCAATGCGGACGTCGCGCGCATGCTCCCGATGATGTCGACCAAATTCCCGATGGCCCCCGGCCTCAGTCTCCGGATGTTCGAGGAGGCGCATTTCGGACCGAGTGTGCGGCCCCTTAAAGCCGATGTGGTCGGCGATATCGGCGAGGTGTTGTGGGTGCTGATGGCCACCATCGGCGTAGTGCTCTTCATCGCCTGCGCCAACGTCGCCAACTTGATGCTGGTGCGTGCCGAGGGGCGGCAGCAGGAGTTGGCCATCCGCGCCGCTTTGGGCGCGGGCTGGCCGCGCATCGCCCGCGAATTGCTGGTGGAGAGCGTGGCGCTGGGTGTCGCCGGCGGCATGCTGGGTATCGGTCTCGCTTACGCCGCGCTCAAGGTTTTGGTGGCTACCGGCCCTGCCAATTTGCCGCGCCTCGAACAGGTCTCAATCGATCCGGCGGTCCTGCTCTTTACGCTGGCGATCTCATTGTTGGCCGGCCTCTTGTTCGGCCTGATACCCGTCTTCAAGTATGCCGGTCCGCGCCTGGCCGGCGCTCTCCGCCAGGGCGGACGCAATTCCAGCGATGGCCGCGAACGCCACCGCGCGCGCAGCGTGCTGGTGGTGGTGCAGGTTGCTCTGGCGCTGGTTCTGCTGATCGGTTCCGGCCTCATGATTCAAACCGTACGGGCCTTGAAGCAGGTGCGCCCCGGCTTCACGCAACCCGAGCAGATCCTTACGCTGCACGTCTCCATCCCCGACGCCGAGGCACCCAAGCCGGAGCAGGCCATCCGCACCTACAACAACATTCTGGAGAAAGTGGCCGCCATTCCGGGTGTCACCGCGGCCGGCCTGACGAACTCCATCACCATGGACGGCAATAACGCTAACGACCCGATCTTCGCCGCGGACAAAGCGTATGCCGATGGGCAGATTCCACCTCTGCGCCGCTTCAAGTTTGTCTCCCCCGGCTATTTCAAAGCCATGGGCAACCCCCTGCTCGCCGGCCGCGAACTGACCTGGACCGACACTTACGAGACCCGTCCGGTCGTGATGGTTTCCGAGGCCTTGGCGCGCGAGCTCTGGCGCGATCCGGCCGCCGCGCTGGGTAAGCAGATTCGCGAAAGCCCTAAATCGCCGTGGCGCCAGGTTGTGGGCGTAGCCGGCAATGAGCGCGACGATGGCGCGGACCATAAAGCCACAACCATCGTTTATTGGCCCATGATGCTCCGCGATTTTTGGAGCTCCCCGATCACCGCCCAGCGCGGCCAAGCCTTCGCCATACGCAGCACCCGCGCCGGTACCGCAGGTTTCCTGAACGAGGTTCGCCGCGCGGTATGGTCCGTGAATCCGGACCTGCCCATCGCCAATGTGCGCACGATGAAGGAAGTCTACGATGGATCCATGGCGCGCACCGCCTTCACGCTCGTGATGCTGAGCCTCGCGGCGGGCATGGCGCTGTTGCTCGGCATCGTGGGCATCTACGGAGTCGTCTCCTACACTGTGTCGCAGCGCACGCGCGAAATCGGCATCCGCATCGCGCTCGGGGCGCCCCAACAATCCGTGCGGCGGATGTTTGTCCGTGAAGGGCTGCTGCTGACCGCTATAGGCGTGGGCTGCGGACTGGCCGCCGCCGCGGGACTGACGGGCCTGATGAAATCGCTGCTGTTCGAAGTGAGTCCGCTGGACCCCGCCACCTACTGCGCCGTATCCCTGGTCTTGGCCGCCGCCGCGCTGCTGGCCAGCTATATCCCCGCCCGCCGCGCCGCCGCCATCGAGCCGGTGGAAGCGTTGCGCGTAGAGTAGTGTACGCGCTACGTGCGGCACGGTGTACACTGCAATACAGGAGATTCTCCATGCGCATCCTCGCCGCTGTACTGCTCGCCGTCTGCCCGGCGCTGTTCGCTCAATCCCCGCCGGCGCTCCCCGGCTGTGAAACACGCCCGGAAGTTCAACACGTAATCGACGGCCAACTCGCCAACAAGGTTCTCGAAAACATGAAGTTCGCCGAGCAGCTCACGCTCAAGCGCCAGGTGCTCGGAGACTTGATCGCCAAATATCCGCGCGAGCTGGAACCTTACCGGCAGTTGATCCAGTCCACCCGCTATGACGACCCGGAAGGGTATCCGGCTCTCACCGAGCGCTTCGTCCAGCAGGCCGCGCAACACCCGGACGATCCGTTGGCCCTCTACCTGGCGGCCCTGGTCCTGACCGGCAAAGACACACCGCGCAGCATTGAGTTGCTGGAACAGGCCAAGTCCAAGGCGCCGGATTTTGCGTGGCCCGACATGTCGCTGGCCCGCATCCACGCCAGGGGCAAACTGGCTGACAAGAAGAAAGCCGCTACGGAGATCGCGGCGTTCTTCACCGCGTGTCCGTCTTCCACCGATCCAGCGGCCCAGGGGATCCTGAACCGGACGGGCGGCGCCGAACTGCAAGCGCGCGTCGCGGTCGCCTTGCGCGCGCGGCTGGCTAAGGAAACCGACCCGAAGCGCCTGCAGGATTACGCCACGCTGTGGGGCCTGGAGTTCCGCACTCGTCCGCCGCAGGAGCACGAAGCCCTGCGCAAGGAGGTGGCTGAGGACCTGAAGCGCCTCGAATCGATGAACCCCAAGCCCGACGCCGAGTGGCTGGCCTTCCTGAAGGACGGCTACAAACAGAGCGGCGCTTCGGCGGAAACGATAACCGCCATGGAAGACCGGGTGATTCATGCATTCCCGCATTCCGAGGAAGCCTTCAGCATCGTCGCCGAGCGCTGGAAGAAAGCTCACAAGGAGCCCGAAGATCAGAAGGACGCCGCGGCCTGGAAAACGTACGAGGCGGGGCACTATGCCGCGGTCAGGAGTTCGATCGCCCAGTTTACCGAATACCGCTACCTGCAACATATCAATTGGTTCTACACGATTTTCGACGACCCGGACATATCCGAGAAGGAAGGCTTGGCCGCCCTGGACGATTATCTCGCGGAGTCCGCCGGTTTCCAGCGGCCTGGTCCCTGGGACTATCTCAACGCGGCCAGCTTCCTGCTGCAGCATAAATGGCAACCGGAACGGGCTCTCGAACTAGCGCTCGAAGGCGAAAAGCTGGCCGCCGTGGACCGCGAGGCCAATCGCGACGACAACCTGACGGCGGATGACGCCAAGGATCGCAAGGAGCAGGAGATTTATCAAGACCACGAACTGGCTGGATTGATCCTGCGCGCCGCGAAAACGGCCGGAAAGCCGGCGGAGGCGGAGCGCATTAAGGCCTCCATCGAAACGCAGGCGCCGGACGACGTCAAAATCGTATCGGGTTACTGGCTAAATCGCGCCCGGCTGGCGGCGCTCGAAGGCCGCAAAGCCGACGCGCTGGTCTTCTACCAGCAGGCCCTCTACACGCGCCGCCGGACGCCGGAGGCGTATCATGGCAGGCTCCAGGACGATCTGCTGGACGAAGCCAGCGCCGTTTGGAAAGACACCGGCGGCACCGAAGTAGCGTGGACCGTGTGGAAGACGCCGCCCGCCGCCAAAGCGCAGGAGTTGGCTGAAGGCCGCTGGGAGGCGGCCACCAAGATCATGCCTGCCTTCGAGCTGGCGGACCTCACCGGCAAAACCTGGCGGGTGAAGACGCTCGAAGGGAAATCCGTGCTCATCAATGTTTGGGCCACCTGGTGCGGTCCCTGCCAGGCGGAGCTGCCCCATCTGGAAAAGCTGTATGAGAAGGTGAAGGACAGAACCGACATCCAGATTATGACGCTGAACATCGACCAGGATCTCGGCCTGGTGGCGCCGTTCGTGAAGGACAAAGGCTTCACCTTCCCGGTGCTGCCGGCTTACAGCTTCGTCATGTCGCTGCTCGATTCGGTGGGAATTCCGCAGAACTGGATTCTGGATCCGAAAGGCATCTGGCGCTTGACCCAGTTGGGCTATGACGCCTCCGATGCGCAGTGGGCCGACACCATGATCGGCAAGTTGCAATCGGTGAAAACGGAATAAGGATCATGCGCGCCTTCTCCGCCGTCCTGTCGATCGCAGCCTCGCCGGTGCTGTTTGCCCAATCGTCCGCGGCTCTGCCCGGCTGCGAGCCGCGGCCTGAAGTTCGGCAGGTCTTGAATGAGAAGCTCTCCGAAAAAACGCTTCAAGAGATAAAGTTCACCGAGCGGGTGGCCTTCCGCCGCCAGGTGCTCGAAGGCCTGATCGCGCAATATCCGCGGGAAGTGGAACCTTACCGGCGGCTGATCCAAGCCACCATGCAGGAAGACACTGAGAACTATCCGGCGCTGGTGGATCGCTACCGCAAGCAGGCCGAGCAGCATCCCGACGATCCGCTGGCGCTCTACGCCGCGGGATTGGCGCTCTCCGGCATGGACACTCCGGAGAGCATCCGGTTGCTGGAGCAGGCGCGCGCGCAGGCGCCGGCTTTCGTCTGGCCGGCGCTGGAGCTGGCGCGTATCTATTCGCCGGGTACCAAGCGGGTAGACAAAAACAAGGCGGGCGACGAGGTTGCCGCGTTCTTTGCCGCCTGCCCGTCATCGACGGATGCGGACGCCCAACGGCGATTGGATCGCGCGGGCTCGAGCGAACTGCAGGCGCGTGTGGCTGTGGCTCTGCGCGCGCGGCTGGCCACGGAGACAGATCCGAAACGGCTGAAGGACTATGAGACGCTGTGGGGCCTTGAATTCCGTACGCATCCTCCGCAGGAGCACGACGCCCTGCGCAAGCAGGTGGCCGCCGATCTCCAACGCCTGGTGCCGCTCAATCCCAAGCCCGATGCGGGGTGGCTGGTCTTCTTGAAGAACGGCTACAAGCAAAGCGGCGCATCGCCCGAAACCGTCGCGGCCATGGAAGAGCGCGTGATTCAGGCGTTCCCGCATTCCGCCGAGGCTTACCGGATCGTGAGCGCCCGCTGGGAAAAGTCCCATAAGGAACCGGAAGACCCGAAGGATACGGCAGCCTGGGCCAAACACAACAGCGAGTATCGCGTGGCGCTCAAAGGCTGGATCGCGCAGTTCACGGAATCGCGCGAGTTGCAGCACGAAGAGTGGTTCGACGCCATCTGCTACGATCCCGACGTGTCATCCGAGGAAGGCCTGCGCGCGATGGACGATTACCTGGCGGAGGTTGTTCCGTACGAGCAGCCCACGGGCGGGCATGAGCGGGCCGCCGAGTTCTTAGTCGAGCACAAATGGCAGCCGGAGCGGGTCTTCGATTTGTTGCGCGATGCGGACAAGCTGAGGGACCAGTGGCACGTGCGCATGTTGGGCGACAATCTGTCGGCCGAAGCGCAGGAGATATGGGCGGCTAACGAAGTGATCATGCGGCAGGAAGTCGCCGGCGATCTGCTCGTCGCTGCCCGGCTTACGGAACAGCCGCAAGGCGCCGGGCGACTCAAGCCGTTTGTCGAGCGCGATCTTCCCGCAAACAGTTGGCCCACCGTCCAGAGGCAATATTGGCAGAACCGCGCCCGCCTGGCGGCGCTCGAAGGCAGCAAGGCCGACGCCTTGACCTACTACCAGAAGGCGCTCCAGGCGCGCAAGCATCCTCCGGACCCATGGCAAGGGCACGTCCTCGACGATCTCACGGACGAGGCCCGCGCGCTATGGAAACAACTGGGCGGTACCGAAACTGCCTGGAACCTCTGGAGCGCGCCGCCCGCCGCCAAGATCCAGGAGTTGGCCGAGAGCGGATGGAAGAAGCCCGCGAAGGCGATGCCCGCGTTCGAGCTCGCGGACCTTTCCGGCAAGACCTGGCGCCTCAAGAATCTGGAAGGCCGCGCGGTCCTGATCAATGTCTGGGCCACCTGGTGCGGTCCCTGCCAAGCGGAGTTGCCCAAGCTCGAGAAGCTGTATGAGAAGGTGAAGGACCGATCCGACCTGCAGATCCTGACCCTGACCATCGATGAAGATCTCGGCGTGGTGGCGCCCTTCATGAAGGAGAAGGGCTACACTTTCCCGGTATTGCCGGCGTATAGTTTCGTCACCGGGCTGCTGGACCTGGTGGCTATTCCGCAGAACTGGATCGTGGATACGAAAGGCGAGTGGCGCTGGACCGGCGCGCCCAACGTGCCGGAAGCCGAATGGGAAGGCGCCATGCTGAAGCAGATCGAATCCGCCAGGTAACGCTAAGATGAGACAGGCCAGGAGGCCTGTCCCACAAGGGCCGGCTATGACTTCAGCGTCATCGTTTCCGGGTCCCACGCGCAAACGCGCTGCTCGAAGTAGCTGACGTTCGATAGCAGCGCCGGACCCGCCGCGCGGAATCCGAACACCGGATCTTCCACCACCGGCTTGCGGCTGCGCACGGCCGCGATAAAGTTGCGATGGTGATCCAGATGGTCGCTGTATCCGTGCGGCGCCTGGAACTTATCCTCCACATTCGGACGCATGCTATCGGCGTTGGGAATCTGCGGCGGATACTTCGCGTGGTATTCCTTCAGAAACGCTTCTTGCAGCGCTTTCGGGAAAGTGTCGATGGTGTAGCCAGGCTCGGTTTCGCGCGGCGTCTTGGCGACGCTGACGCCGTTGCCGATGGTCAGGATGCCTTCCGAACCCACGAACCGGAAGCCGGAATTATCGCCCGTGCCGGACACGAAATTCACGCGCAGCGCCAAGTTGAACGCGGCGTGCCGATCGGTGGCCGGATAATCGTAGAGGCCCAGAAACACGTCGGGCACATCGCGGCCGTCTTTCCAGAAACGCAGGCCGCCGGTGGCGAACACGCGCGTGGGGCCGATGGCGCCGGTCACGAAATGCATGCCGCTGAACAAGTGTACGAACAGATCGCCCGCCACCCCGGTGCCGTAATCCCGATAGTTGCGCCAGCGGAACAGCCGCACCGGCTCGAACGGCACCTTAGGCGCGCGGCCCAGGAAGGTGTCCCAGTCGATGTTCTCAGGCGTGGCGTCCGGCGGGATGGAATACTGCCATGCGCCGATGGCGTCGTTGCGGTCCCACCACGCTTCCACCATGTTCAGCTCGCCGATGGCGCCCGCATTCAGCAACTCTTGCGCCTTCTTGTAAACGATGGAACTGACGCGCTGGCTGCCCACCTGCATGATGCGGCCGGTCTTTTTCTGCGTCTCCACCACGCCGCGGCCGTCGCCGACCTGCTGCACCATGGGCTTCTCGCAGTAGACATCCTTGCCGGCATTCATGGCGTCGATGGAGATTTTGGCATGCCAGTGGTCGGGCGTGGCGATGAGCACGGCATCGACATCCGGCCGCGCCAACACCTCGCGATAATCGCGCGTGGTGAAAAGCTGCTTGCCCCAACGCTCTTTGGCGCGCGTGAGCCGCCCTTGGTAGATGTCGGAGACCGCCACCAGTTCGACGCCCGGCACTGCTTGAGACGACTCGGCGTCGCCGGTGCCCATACCGCCCGCGCCGATCAGCGCCACGCGGATACGGTCGTTGGCGGAAACCTTCTTCTCTTGCTCGTCTTGAGCGCTTAAAGCGGAGGCGGCCAAGCCGGCGGCCGTGGATGCTTGCAGAAAATGACGTCTAGTTGGCATGCGTGTTTCCGCCGCGGAAGGCGGGTTCCTTTTCCAGATCCATTGTACCCGGAACCAAGTCCAGCGCCATCGCCAGTTCCTTCAACTTGGCTTCGAGCTGCGCCCGTTCGTCCGCGGTCAGCCCGGAGAGTTCGGGCAACAACGTCTTGGCGCGAGTATACATGGCTTCGGCCTGGGTCCGAAAAACGGAGCGCTTGGTTGCCGCGACGCTTGCCAGAGCGAGGCTTCGCTCCAGATCCGCATTGAGAATGCGCACTAGATCGCGGTCCGTGCGGGCGCGCAACTCCGCGAGCTTGGGAAAATGGACAAGCGTACCCATGACGATATCGATTAGACGCGCGAGGCGGGTATTTCGTTGACGGGCGCGGGTACGTTTAGACCCACTCCAGGGCGCCCTTTTTGTAGGCCCAGATGTAACCCACTACCAGGATCAGCAGGAACACCACGACCTCGGCCACGCCGAACCAGCCGAGCGTTTTATACCGGACGGCCCAGGGAAACAGGAAGATGGTCTCCACGTCGAAGATCACGAACAGGATGGCGATGATGTAGAAGCGCACGGTGTAGCGTCCGCGCGAATCCGAGGCGGCCTTGATACCGCATTCGTAGGCTTCCAGCTTGGTGGTGAACGGTGAGGATGGCCGGACGAGCTTGGCGGCGATGATGGTCACCACCGGGAATGCGATGGCGATTGCCAGGAAGATGAAGATCGGTATGTAACCGCTCGGCATGGCCACAAATATATCATGGTTAAGATGGTTAAGCATGAACAGCGATCCGCGTACCGCGTACACCGAGCGACTGGAGGACCGCCGCCGCGCGGTAGCCCGGCATGACCAGCGGCACCGCACCATCGGCAATTTGCGTCTGCTGGTCTTCGCCGGCGCGGGCGTGCTGGCGTGGCTGATCTGGGGACGCGGCCTGATCGCTGCCTTCTGGCTGGGGCTGCCCGCGGCGGTCTTCGTCTGCCTGATCGTGGCGCATGAGCGCGTATTGCGCGCGCGCCGCGCCGCCGGCCGGGCAGTGGCGCACTACGAAAGAGCGCTGGCGCGTTTGGACGGCCAGTGGGCCGGCCACGGCGAAACCGGCGAGCGATTCCTGGACGGCGCGCATACCTACGCCGCGGATTTGGACCTGTTCGGGCAGGGGTCGCTGTTCGAGCTGCTATCGACGGCGCGCACGCGCATGGGCGAGGAGACCCTGGCAGGCTGGCTGCTCGAGCCTGGCGAACCGGCCGTGCTGCGCGCCCGGCACGAAGCGGTAGCCGAGCTGCGGCCTATGCTGGACTTGCGGGAAGACCTGGCGGTGCTGGGCGAGGACGTGCGCACGGGCGTGCATCCGGCGGCGCTGGCGGCGTGGGGCGAAGAACCGCCACTGCTGGAATCGCGCCGCGCCCGCACGCTGGCCTTCGCCATCCCCTGTCTGGTGGCCGCTTCGGCCGTGCTTTGGATTGTGCAGGGTTGGCGCGATCCATTCTTCGTGATGCTGGCGGCGGTGGCCATCTTCATCGCGCGCTTCCGCCGCGCGGTCGCGCGCGTGGTGGAGGCGGTGGAACAACCCGCGCACGATCTGGCATTACTGGCGAAAGTGCTGGCACGCCTGGAGCGCGAGCGCTTCACATCGGCGCGGCTGGCGGAGCTGCGCGCGGCGCTGGATGTAGCCGGCCTGCCGCCCTCGGCGCGAATCGCGAAACTGAACCGGCTGATCGAGATGCTGGATTCGCGCGACAACCCGTTCATGAAAGTCGTGGGGCCGCTGATGCTGTGGACCGAGCAACTGGCCTTCGCCATCGAAGCCTGGCGCAGGGTGTCGGGACCCGCGCTGCGGCGCTGGCTGGCCGCGGTGGGCGAGATCGAAGCGATGTGCTGTTTAGCGGCCTATGCGTTCGAGCATCCGGCGGACGTTTTCCCGGAGTTGGTATCCGGAGCGGCCTGCTTCGACGGCGAGGAAATGGCGCATCCGCTGCTGGATGCATCGCGCGTGGTGCGCAACAGCGTGCGGCTGAGCGGCGATTTGCGCGTGCTGATCGTCAGCGGATCGAACATGTCAGGCAAGAGCACGCTGCTGCGCACGGTGGGCGTCAACGCGGTGCTGGCCCAGGCGGGAGCGCCGGTGTGCGCGCGCCGGCTGCGGCTATCGCGCCTGGCGCTGGGCGCGTCCATCCGCACGCTGGATTCGCTGCAGGACGGCACTTCGCGCTTCTATGCCGAAATCAAGCGCCTGCAACAGATCATGCAACTGACCGGCAGCCCGCTGCCGGTGCTATTCCTGTTGGACGAACTGCTGCACGGGACCAACTCGCACGACCGGCGCATCGGCGCGGAAGCCATCGTGCGCGGCTTGGTGGAACGCGGCGCCATGGGCTTGGTGACCACGCACGACTTGGCGCTGGCGCAGGTGGTGGAAGCGCTCGCGCCGCGCGCCGCCAACGTGCATTTCGAGGATCGGTTCGAGAACGGGCGCATGACGTTTGACTACCGGCTGCATGCGGGGGTGGTGGAGAAGAGCAACGCGCTGGAGTTGATGCGGTCGGTTGGGTTGGAGGTGTAGCATAGGGAATCGTCCATATGCCCCTCTCTTCAGGTGACTGTCTCGGCCCCTACGAGATCCTCGCCCCCATTGGCGCGGGCGGCATGGGTGAAGTTTACCGCGCGCGAGACACGCGCCTGGACCGCGAAGTCGCCGTCAAGGTCCTGCCCGAGCACCTGGCCAACGATCCGCAGGCGCTAGCGCGCTTCGAGCACGAAGCTAAAGCGGTGGCGGCGCTGTCGCACCCGAATATTCTGGTCCTGTTCGATGTCGGCGCGCGCGAAGGGATGCATTACGCCGTCACCGAGCTGCTGGAAGGCGAGACGCTGCGCGATCGCCTCAGCCGTTCGCCGCTCTCGTGGCGCAATACCATCGAATTGGGAGTGGCGCTGGCCGAGGGTCTGGCCGCCGCTCACGGCAAGGACATCGTCCATCGCGACATCAAGCCGGCCAACATTTTCCTCACCACCGGGGGCCAGATCAAGATTCTCGACTTCGGCTTGGCCTGGCGGCAGCGGAAGACGTCGCCTGAAGACGAAACCGTGACCGTGTCCGAAGCCCAAGCGGGGGCCATGAGCGGCACCATCGGTTACATGTCGCCGGAACAGGTGCGCGGCGAGAAGGTTGGTCCGTCGAGCGATATTTTCTCGCTGGGCTGCGTGCTGTACGAATCGGTGACCGGGCGGCGGGCGTTTGCCGGAAAGTCGGCCGGCGACACCATGGCCGCTATTCTCAAGGAAGATCCTACTCCGATCTCGGACACCGGCAGACCGGCGCCCGCGGAACTGGAGCGAGTGATCGAGCGGTGCCTCGCCAAGAATCGGGCGCAGCGGTTCCACTCAGCCCACGATCTGGCATTTGCCCTGAAGGGCATGCTCAGCGGCGTGGGCGAGAAGCCTGCGGCGGCAACCGCGCAGCGCGGCGTGCGTCCGGGCATGTTTCTGGCGATTGCGGCCGCCCTGATTCTCGCAGCGGCGGGACTGTTCTACTGGCGCAGCCGCGCTGCCAAGGGCATCGACTCCATCGCCATATTGCCCTTTGCCAACACGGGTGGCAATCCCGACACCGATTACCTGAGCGATGGCATCACAGAGAGCCTGATGGACAGCCTTTCCGAATTGCCCAACCTGAAAGTGATGTCGAGCAGCGCGGTGTCGCGCTACAAAGGCAAGCAGCCGGATGTGCGATCCGTCGGGCGGGAACTCGGCGTACGCGCCGTACTCACGGGCCGGATTACCCAGCGCGGCGACAACTTGATTGTGAGCGCGGAACTTGTGGATGCGGCGGACAATCGCCACCTGTGGGGCGAGCGATATGATCGTAAACTGGCCGACGCGCTGGCGGTCATCAGATCGTGGACACGCTGCGGCTGCGCCTCACCAACGCGCAGATGACGCACATGACTACGCGTCAAACCGCGAACCCGGAAGCCTATCAGCTCTATCTGAAAGGCCGTTACTTCGCGGCTCAATTTACGCAGGAAGGACTGGATAAGGGCATGAGTTATTTCCGTCAGGCCATCGCGCTCGATCCCACTTACGCATTGGCTTACGACGGGATGTCGTACTACTACCAGTTAGTCGAGGATTTGCTCATGGCTCCCTCCGAGGCCATGCCCAAGGCGGAAGCAGCCGCCCGAAGAGCGCTGGAACTCGACGACTCGCTCGTGGACACACACGTAGAGATGGCAGCCAATTACACCATGTACGACTTCGACTGGCCGGCGGCGGAGCGCGAGTTCGGGCGCGCGCTCGGCCTCAATCCCAACTATGCCCCCATTCATGAGTATTACGGTTGGTACCTGATTTCGATGGGCCGTATGGACGAGGCCAATCGAGAGGGAAGGCGGGCGGTGGAACTTGATCCGCTTTCAGCGGAAATCCATACGATGCTGGGCTGGTACTCGTATTTCGCGCGCGGCTACGATCAGGCAGCGGCGGAGCTTCACACGGGCCTTGAGCTCGATCCCGGCTATTGGTTCGGATACTACGTCCTGGGCCAAGTGCTCGCGCAGCGCGGCCGGATCGACGACGCGATGGCGGCGCAACGAAAAGCGGCGGAGATCTTGAATAGCGCGGCGTGGCCGCTAGCGGAGTTAGCCCGCGACAATGCACTCGCCGGCAAGAGCGAGGAAGCCCGCCGGGCGGTCCGGGATCTTCTGGCGCCCTCCCAGCGCTTGATCGTTCCACCCTACAGAATTGCTACCGTCTATGCCGCGCTTGGCGACAAAGACCTGGCCTTCGCCCAACTCGAGCGAACCTATGCCCAGCGCTCATTCTTCCTGGATTTTCTGAAGGTCGACCCGGAGCTCGACAGCCTGCGCTCCGACCCGCGATTCCAGGATCTCCTACGGCGCATGAACTTGCAGTAGTGCGTCGAGGCTTGCGGACACGCAACGCCGCCAAATCCGCTGGATCCTGTTGGATGGGTTACTGCACCGGATCAATACGCACGACCGGCGCATCGGCGCGCAAGTCGTGGAAGGGCTCGCGCCGCGGGCCGCGAACGTGCACTTCGAGGATCGGTTCGAGAACGGGCGCATGACCTTAGACTACCGGCTGCATGCGGGGGTGGTGGAGAAAAGCAATGCGCTGGAATTGATGCGGTCGGTGGGGCTGGAGGTGTAGCATAGTGGATCGTCCATATGTCCCTCTCTGCAGGCGACCGCGTCGGCCCCTACGAGATCCTCGCGCCCATCGGCGCGGGCGGTATGGGAGAAGTTTACCGCGCGCGGGATTCCCGCCTGGACCGCGAAGTCGCCGTCAAGGTCCTGCCCGAGCATCTGGCGAACGATCCGCAGGCGCTGGCGCGCTTCGAGCACGAAGCTAAAGCGGTAGCGGCGCTATCGCATCCCAATATCCTGGTGCTGTTCGATGTCGGTGCGCACGAAGGGACGCATTACGCCGTCACCGAGTTGCTGGAAGGCGAGACGCTGCGCGATCGCCTCAGCCGTTCGCCGCTCTCGTGGCGCAATACCATCGAATTGGGAGTGGCGCTGGCCGACGGTCTGGCCGCCGCTCACGGCAAGGACATCGTCCATCGCGACATTAAGCCGGCCAACATTTTCCTCACCACCGGGGGCCAGGTCAAGATTCTCGATTTCGGCTTAGCCTGGCGGCAGCGGAAGACGTTGCCTGAAGACGAAACCGTGACCGTGTCCGAAGCGCAAGCGGGGGCCGTGAGCGGCACCATCGGTAACATGTCGCCGGAACAGGTGCGCGGCGAGAAGGTTGGTCCGTCGAGCGATATTTTCTCGCTGGGCTGCGTCCTGTATGAGGCGGTATCCGGGCGGCGGGCGTTTGCCGGGAAGTCGGCCGGCGACACCATGGCCGCCATTCTGAAGGAAGATCCTCCGGCGATTCGCGGACACCGGCAAACAGGCGCCCGTGGAACTGCAGCGAGTGATCGAGCGGTGCGTGGCCAAGAATCCGGCGCAGCGGTTCCACTCCGCGCACGATCTGGCATTCGCCCTGAAGGGCATGCTCAGCGCCGTGGGCGAGAAACCCGCGGCGGCAGCGGGGTCGCGCAGTGTGCGTCTTGGCATGTTGCTGGCGATTGCGGCCGCCCTGATTCTCACGGCGGCGGGACTGTTCTACTGGCGCAGCCGCGCTGCCAAGGGCATCGACTCCATCGCCGTACTGCCCTTCGCCAATATGGACGGCAACCCCGAGACCGACTACCTGAGCGATGGAATCACGGAGAGCCTCATGGAAAGCCTTTCCGAATTGCCCAACCTGAAAGTGATGTCGAGCAGTGCAGTGTCGCGCTACAGAGGCAAGCAGCCGGATGTGCGAGTGGTCGGACGAGAATTCGGCGTACGCGCCGTGCTTACGGGCCGGATTACCCTACGCGGCGAAAGCCTCACGGTTAGCACGGAATTAGTGGACGTCGCCGACGACAGCCGTTTGTGGGGCGAGCAATACAATCGCAAACTGGCTGACGCGCTGGCCGTGCAGAACGACATTGCGCATCAGATCGTGGACAAGCTGCGACTGCGCCTCACCAACGCCCAAATGGCGCACATGACCACGCGCCAGACCGCTAACCCGGAAGCGTATCAGCTCTATTTGAAAGGCCGTTACTTTGCGGCTCAATTTACACCCGAAGGCCTGGAAAAGGGCATGAATTACTTCCGCCAGGCGATCGCTTTCGATCCCGCCTACGCATTGGCCTACGACGGAATGTCGTATTACTACACTTTGCTCGAGGACATATCGATGGCTCCCGCCGAGGTGATGCCGAAAGCGGAAGAAGCGGCTCACAAGGCGATGGAACTCGACGATTCGCTTGTGGAGCCGCATGTAGAACAGGCCTTCAATTACACGTGCTACGACTACGACTGGCCCGCTGCGGAGCGCGAGTTCCGGCGCGCGTTCAGCATCAACCCCAACTACGCCCCGGCGCATGAATTCTACGGTTGGTACCTGATGTCGCAGGGACGCATCGACCAGGCCATTCAGGAGGGGAAGCGCGCCGTGGAACTGGATCCGCTTTCGCCGGAGGTCCATTCGACGCTGGGTTTGATTTTGTATTACGCTCGCCGCTACGATCAGGCCGGAGTGGAGCTTCACAAGACCCTTGAGGTCGATCCCAACTATTGGCTTGGGTACAACGTCATGGGCGAGGTGTATGCGCAACAGGGCCGGATCGACGACGCGATTGCGGTGCAGCGAAAAGCCGCGGAGCTCTTCGGGACCACGTCTTGGCCACTGGCGGAGATAGCCCGCGACTATGCTCTCGAAGGCAAGTTGCCGGAGGCGCACCAAGCGCTTCGGGATCTGCTGGCGCGCGCCCACCATTTCCGCGTTTCTCCCTACGGCATTGCCACGGTTTATGCCGCGCTCGGCGACAAGGACCAAGCCTTCGCCCAACTGGAGCAAGCCTACAAGCAGCGTACCGAGTATATGGATTTTCTGAAGGTGGATCCGGAGCTCGACAGCTTGCGCTCCGACCCGCGGTTCCAAGGTCTCCTGCGGAGCATGAACTTGCAATAGTGCGTCGCAGACGTTGGGCAACCTTACGCCGCCCAATTGGCTGGATACGCCGCCGGTGCTGCCCTCCGTGCCAACATGGATGAGACAGATCTGCTGGTCGTAATTACTGAGCAGGGCGAGAATAGGAATCCATGTTGAGTTCGCTCCTCTAATTTGGCCCACTTCGATCGTCTAATTTGGCCCCCCTGAACAGCCCCGGATGAGAAGATTCCGGGATGGATAGGAGGAGCAAAGTGGAACTATTCGAAGAGATCCGGCGGG